>Ga0068714_10003640_pt1 | contig 18025 bp, 19 predicted proteins | sample MTBNYHSulfiMetaG_FD_62988 | JGI IMG/M metagenome (GOLD analysis project Ga0068714, IMG submission 62988) | Enrichment culture microbial communities from rom New York Harbor, USA that are MTBE-degrading - MTBE-NYH (New York Harbor Sulfidogenic)... | ecosystem: Environmental > Aquatic > Marine >...
ACTAAGGAGTATTGGAGTGCTGGAGTGTCGGAGTAATGGAGTAGCGGAGCGTAAGAGAAATGGAAAAGGCGATCGGGCAATATGCTGCTTGATTGGTCAGGGTTTATCGCAGACAGTGTTGCTTTCTCTAGTCACCAGTCTATCGATCCACTCGCCTTTTTCTCTCTTTTTTTCAAGGGCCTCCACGAGCTTCAGTAACTCATTTTCAATTTTGTAGGCCATGGTGTCTAACTGCTGGAAATCCTGCTCATTCAATAGGCCAGCTTTCCGATATGCTTGCAGACTCGATACCGATTCGCCGAGAGATCCCAATGCAATATTCAGAAAATTCAAATATTCGTGTACAGAGCGCCTGCAGTACCCTTCGGCGATATTTCTATGAACCGAATCGGTTGAGCTAATAGCTTGGGTCGTCAGTCGCTTATGGGGAAAATTCTTGAAACTCCTACATGTTGCGACGAAATAATCAATTGCATCGCCCCAGACCCTTAGTTTCTGATACCCCCGGTTTTTGTTTTTTCTTATCATTCATCACTCCAGTGCTCCAATACTCCAGTACTCCACTCTTCAAACAAAAACAACAGAGGCGAAGCTCACGGCCGACCGGGTCGCTTCTTCATGCCACGTTTCGTAGTGAAGAAGCCGGCCTTGGCAGGGGGGAAGCACTTCCAGGAGACAGGCGAGGGCCGAAAAACCGCACACGTTGTATTGATCCTTCACCTTTCGGGATTCTTCCCAGAATCCATCGGTGTCCCTGGAGGCTAGACACCGGAGCAGGTTCATGTCGTGCTCCCGGCTGTCTCTTTCCAGATGGCGGGCAGGCATGTCGTGGCCGAATTTGGGCCCTATGTGGGAAAAATCCACCCCGGCCACGATCAGGGTCTCGGCAACCGGATCTCTCACCACTTCTCTGAAGGCTTCCAGGAAAGATCCGGCCTTATCCAGATATGCCTTCCTGTTGCACACCGGAAGAGACACCGGGAGAAATCCGCAGAGAACCGGGATCATGGTGAAAGCCTTCTCTTTCAGGATGTGCTGGAGAAAGATGAGCTGGAACTCGATGGAATGCTCTGCTTTGTGAGCAAAATCATCCGGCGCAATCACCCCCTTGCCGGCTTTGCTGAGTCTTTCCAATGATGCTTTGTCTCCCTTGACGTTTCCCAGAGGGGTGCTGAACTCTTTGTCCGTGAGTGCGAATAATCCCTGAAACCCCTGGTGACCGACACCTAGCAAAATAACCCTGGCAGGGGACGAATTCCTGAGGCATTGGTACGCACTCGCATACCCCCTGGATCCCACTGAGATGTCGATGTGGGGAGACACCAGGGCCGTAACTTTTTCCTCAGGAGCCTCGGAGGCGGCAAGCGCCATGATTTCATCCAGCCTGCTTCTCAGTTCCCGGGGATCGTCCGGATACGCCCGGCCGCCGTGGGAGCAGGGTCTGATGCCGCATGCCGCGAATTCACTGACGATTCGATCCCTGGCCTTTCTGAAGCGATCGGAAACTAGAAAATAGCTCTCGTCAAGATGGGCAAGAAGGTTTTTGATCTCCTCGCTTCCGACGAGTATGCCTCCCCTTTCTCTCATCAAAGCCGTCTGGATATCCCTGATCGATTCGGCGCCGTCGAGCAAGGACATGAGACGGTAAAGGGGATACTCGATCGCCTTGCCTTCAGGAACCAATCCAAGATGGTCCCGGACAAGAATGAGCTGCCTTCCCTGGTGTTCAAAGGGAATGAATTCGAGGTCCTTTCGCATGGACGGAACGGGATCAGGCATTTTGTATGAAACCCTGGATTCCCGTCTGCACGGGAATGACAAAGCAGTGCGTTTTCTGACTTCTTACGAAGCCATCACCATTGTGTTATGATACCAATGCGTCTGGGTCGGTCTTGAAGGGATTGACAACTTTGAGTTCTCCCAGCATCTGGTTCTCCTGGAGATCTTCGCTCAGCAGATACCGGCATTCGGCTGTCTGCGCGGCCGAGACAATTAAGCTATCCCACCAGGACAAACCGTAGCGGTCCTGAATTCCCCAGGCACGCTCCAATACCGACGCGCTTGAAGGAAGAGGTTGCCATGACATTAAAGAACGGACATCCATTCGCGCGATCTCTACGGGTAAACCGGGATCGAGCTTATGAGTAACCGTAACGTAGAACTCCTGAAGTACTTGATAGCTCAAGCGACCTGATTTGTCGTGCCAGAGACGGGCCATCCATTTTATGGCCTTTTTCTGCTTTTCAGGTTCGGAGGCGTCCCGACTGTAGACCAGCAGATTCGTGTCAACGAAGAACCTATCGGCCATGGAGATTCTCGCGTTTTGGGTAAGCCGATCCCTTCTCTTTTAACTGGAGAGGAGGTTGAGAAAGATAATGTTGCATGGCCGACTGATAAGTTTCCTCTTCCGCCATTTTTCTCTTCAGCATTTCACCTACGAGACGGGAAAGACTTTTCTCCTGTTTTGCAGCATGGATCTTCGCCCACCTGGCTACTTCTTCATCTAAAGTGATCGTGACATTTTTCATGACACTAAGATATTGCAACACGATTTTAGTGTCAAGAACGATCGCGCGCAAGAAGTCTGGTTCTTTGCCTCATCCCTTCTTCCTGGCACCTTTTTTGATGACGATTCATGCTCCCTTTAGTATAAACTTCATTCAGTTAAGCTTACGAAAACGGTAGTGTCCTCTGATCGTTGTCATTTGTCCGTTGTGCGTTGTCGGTTCCCCGTTGTGAGTGGTCAGAGGAGGGAATAAATGGGATTATCTTCTCCTTTCAACGGACAATTAACAATGGACCACTGACAACAGACGACTGACACCATCCGAATACCAGGTAATCTGCGCATCGATCGTTTTTAGAAACCATGCCCGAACAACATGACGATGAAAGCCGATCCACCACCGCCTCCACGGGCGTAACCGGACTTATTCTGGCCGGGGGGAAAAGCTCTCGGTACGGCGTCAACAAAGCCCTGGTCGCAGTCGAGGGCATCACCCTGATCGAGCATGCCGTAAGAGTCATGAAGGACGTCTTTCAAGACGTTATCATCCTCACGAACACGCCGGCCGAATACGCCTTTCTCAACCTGCCGATGGTAGAAGACGTGATTAAGGGCCTGGGTCCTATCGGAGGTATTTACACCGGTCTCAGGACCATATCCGGAGAAGCAGGGTTTTTTGTAGCCTGTGACATGCCCTTTCTCAACAAAGAGCTTCTCCGACACATGCTGGAGGTAAGAGGCGGTTTCGATGCGGTGGTCCCCAGAGTCGGCTGGATGATCGAGCCCCTTCATGCAATCTACACGAAGGGGTGCCTGCCTGTCATCAAAGCCATGATTGATTCTCGCAAATACCAGATATTACAGTGCCTGAACAATATCCGGGTAAGATATGTGGAAGAGGAAGAGCTCCGGGGCTTCGATCCAGAACTGCATTCATTTTTCAACATCAACGAACCCGGGGACTTGCAGCGGACTCTCTCCTCCCCTGCCCTGGCTGCCCTCCTGCGCAGAAGCGGCGGTGATGGGGATGGCGGCCGCTAGAACACGTGAGGCTCCACCCGCAGAGCGGGTGGGCTCAGGAAGCCTCCTTGGAGGGGGCACCAGATTGCCAATTGTCCGAACTTCCAAGATCCTTCCTCCCCCTTGATTGGCATAAGCGCTAACTTAAGAGGGAGACCAGTTGCTTTTCATACTTCGTCTTTCCGGCGGAAGCCGGAATCCAGCGGTTTTAGGCATTTCTGGACCCCGGTCTTCACCGGGGTGACGGCTTAAGTTAGCGCCTATGCCCGCCAGGGGAGGGGAAAGATCGGTAGAACCTACCCGGGTCCTCCACTTGCGGTGGAAGGTTTAGCGATAACTGACTGAAACGGGGTAACACATGTTTGAATTGATCATTGCCGTAGGCTTGACCATGTCCATTTCGGCCGCGTGCTCGCTTTTCGAAGCGGTCCTCTATTCCGTGCCTCTCAGGCAGATCGAAATCATGGTTCAGCATAGGAAGACGGGCGCGAGGATTTATCGGGCCCTGCGCAGGGATGTGGATAAGCCGATTGCCGCCATCCTGACGCTCAACACTGTCGCCAACACAGGGGGCGCCGCCGTCGCCGGTTCCTTGGCAGCCACCGTTCTCGGACAGGATTCGCTCGGTTACTTCTCGGCCTCTCTCACACTGGGAATACTCATTTTTTCCGAGGTTCTTCCAAAGACAACCGGCGTCGTTTACGGGAAACATTTCGTTCCGGCAGTTGCTTTCCCGATCCAGTGGCTCGTGACGGTTCTTAAACCCGCTATCTGGATGATCGGCCATGTAACCGGTCTGATCGCCCGCCACAGACCGCCGGAGTCCATCTCCCCCGATGAGTTGAAAGTCATGGCCAGGCTGAGCCTGAGGACGGGAGCGATAAAAGAGTACCAGGAAATGATCATCGACAATGTCCTTTCACTGGACCGGCGCACGGTCAAGGATGTAATGACCCCGAGAACTGTGGTTTTTTCCTTGAGTGAACACCTTACCCTGGAGGAGGCGGCCGCGAAATCCAAGAGGTGGGAACACAGCCGCTTTCCAGTGTATGACAAAGATGTCGAAGACATCGTAGGCATAGTCCTTACCAAAGACCTTTTCATGGCTCTGTCGCGGGGCGAGAAAGCCAGGCGACTGACGGACATCATGAGGCCCGTGAACTTTGTGACCGAAACGGCACGGCTTAACAATGTACTCATAGAGTTCATGAGTTCCAGACAGCATCTCTCCGTGGTGATTGACGAGTACGGGGGCCTGTCCGGCGTTATCTCCCTTGAGGACATCCTCGAAGAAATCCTCGGCCGCGAAATTGTGGACGAATCCGATCAGGTGGCGGACAAAAGGGAACTGGCCCGGCAGCGCCGAAGCATGCTGGCCGGGAAGAATCAGTAGGCATTTCTATTCATGAACCATACAGACATCACCCTGTGCGCACCTGACGTGGACAGAACCTGCTTCGCCTGCTGTCCGCCCATACGTCCTGCCGGTTACGAGCACCTTCAGCACAGGAACATTCTCCGGCGGGAATTCAGGGAAAACACTGTCTCCTTTAACAAGGATGTCATGACAATCGTGCCCATCACGGGTTTCAGTTGCTGGGCACTGGGTTACCTGGACAAGACTTACAAGCGCATAGGCTGCCTTCTTCATCCTTCACAAAACGGAGGAACCGACCTTCGCTTCAGGGTGGGCTATGACGAAAAGTGCCGAAGGGAGTCGTGCCCCGAGTCGTTGGCTTTTTCCATGCTCAAGAATGATGATGCGAGGCGTTTCTGGCTTGGTCTCACTGACGGTCTCGACTCGTTCGCCTACTCCAGCAGAACAAAGAACCCCCTGTTTGCCTTAATGGGCTGGGGAACGCACCTGTTGAACCTGGTTCCCTCTGTCGAAGGATACAAAAACTACGAAAAGGAAGCCTTTTTAGAGGAGTACCCCTTTTTTCAGCCAGCCGGAACACCCAAGGGCCATGCCTATCTTGTCAAGCGCCTGATCGACGAGGACAATGTGCAGTTCTTGAAAATGCGCACCTTCAGTCAAGAGTTCCTGCTGTTCTCCCGATCCCTTTCCTTGATGTTGCTGCGGGCTTTACGAAGTGCTTTCAGGGAAGAATCCGTGCATCGCCTGCCTCTTGACCGGGATTTCCTTGATTTCCTGCGCCTCTGTGCAGGAATCTCGAAAATCGGCATGGAAGATGCCCTCAGATTGAAAACAATGGCGGATGAAGAGCTGGACAAATTCCGCAGGACCATGCAATGTCGGTCATCCTCGAAAACAGTATCCTTCGACTCATAGAGGAGAGGGGCCCTCTGACCGGTTCCGAGTTGCTGGAAACCACCGGCGAGGAAGGGTTAGTTCTGTGGAAAACTTGCCGCCTCTCCACACGACTGTTGCTCCTGAGCGCGGGAACCAGATACCTTCGTCTTGACCGGAGGGTTGAAGGCTATGCCCGGCTGTCCCCTTCGATACTTAGAGAATTTCTCACCTATTCGGTCATAGGGTCCGGTCACGATCCTGATTCTGCCGCCCGGCGTTTGCAGGCGATCATGTCCCACATCGAAGAAGTGAGCAGAACAAAATCACTTCTTGCCTTCAACGTGATCTCCGCCCTAGGCAGCAGGCTTATTCACGGAACAGACCTGAGCCGGCACTCCTGCTTCATTCTCGCAGGCGACATTGTCTACAACATGGCCCACGACGTGCCCCGCCCGGAGAGAAGCACCGGTAAACTGGTCAGGGGATCGGACATAGACCTTGTGGTGATCGTAGACGAATTCTTCTCTCCCGAGGCAAGGGCCCGGCTGGATGAGGCCGTTTACCAGGAGAAATACCGCCTCTTCATGACACCCCACATCCGTGAAGAGATAGACTACGTTGTCAAGGACATCGACCGTGTCTTGGAGCAGATTGAGTTCGACACGTTCAGGCATATGGTGGCCTGCAAGATTCTTGAAGAAGGAACTTTTCTTTTTGGAAGCGAGGCGATCTTCCAAAAGCTCAAATCCCTTCTCAGAGAACGCGGAGTTACCGACAGACTGCGGGCTATGGAAAGACAAGCCCACCTCTTCAGGATAAAGGCCGAGAAGTATCTGCTTTCGGAGGACTCGCAGAGAATCAAGGAAATCGGGATGTATCTTTTTTATCCGGCTGAAGAATCCGAGGAGTTTGAATAGCTACCTTTTAGCTTGACCCCACACTCCCGTTTCACTATAAAATCGCGATAGGATATTTCGGCAGGATAACAGGATAGACATGATCCAAATCCGGTTAATCCAGTCGATCCTGTCTAATTTACCTGAACTGCTATGGGAGGCTTGCATATGGGAAAAGTGGGAATTATCGGGGTGGGCCAGAGCGCCTTTGTGAGGGGGTACCCTGGATCTATCAGGGAGCTCGCTTTCGAAGGATTCAAGGAATGCATGAAGGACGCGCAGATATCCGTGAAAGACATCGATGCGACAATTATCTGTTCAGCCCCTGAGTATGACAAGCAGAGATCGCCCGCAGGCGTGTTTGCAGAGTATCTCGGCCTCACTCCGCAGCCCACGTTTTACGTGGAAACGCTCTGCTCGTCGAGCACTACCGGTCTGAAGCTGGCTTACTCGCTGGTGAAGTCGGGCCTTCACGACCTGGTCCTCGTCCTGGGCTTCCAGAAGATGTCGGAAATCTCTTCGGCCGAGTCCCAGGAGAGAATGGGGCGGGGTGCGGACATTCAGTGGGAAAGTCCCTTCGGAACCATGATGCCGGCCTATTATGCCATGTATGCCAGGGCGCATATGGCAAAGTACGGCACTACCCTGGAGGACCTCGCACTTATCAGAGTCAAGGCGGCCACCTACGGGCAGATCAACGAGAAGGCAGTTTATCGCAAGGCTGTGGCGCTCGAGATGTTTACCGACCCTGAAAGCCCCATGTCCGGCCCGGTAGCAAGCCCTCTCCGCGTGGGAGACTGCTGTGCCAATGCGGACGGAAGTTCCTGCCTGATCGTCGCCAGCGAGGAGAAAGCCAAAGCCTTTTCCAAGAAACCGATCTGGATTTTGGGCCTGGGCTCCGCCTCAGCTCCTGTCAACATGGCGGGCAGGGACCTCTTCACAGGGCTCACGGTAGGCGAACTGGCTGGCAAAGAGGCTTACCGGATGGCTGGACTCACACCTAAAGACATCGACGTAGCCGAGGTTCATGACTGCTTCACGATAGCCGAAATGATGGCCTACGAAAATCTCGGATTCGCGAAACCGGGCGAAGGCAGGGAACTCATCCGCAACAAGGAAACCTACAAGGAAGGGACAATACCCGTCAACGTGGATGGGGGCTTGCTGTCGAAGGGACATCCCATCGGAGCGACCGGAGGGTCTCAGGTGAGGACTATTGTGCTCCAGCTCAGAGGGGAGGCCGGAGCCATTCAGGTCAAGGATCCTGAAATCGGTCTTGTCCACAACATCGGTGGCGTCGGACTTTACGGCAACGTCGCTATTTTGGGGAGGTAACGGAGATGGCAAAAAAGGAATTGGATACCAGGTTCAGCAAATTCGGTACGGTCAGTTTTACCTCCATCACGAAGACCAATGACTTTGTCGGCTATTTGGAGCAGGGCAAGGTAATGGGAACAAAATGCAAGACCTGCAACGTCAAGTTCTTCCCTCCCAGGGCCGACTGCTACAAATGTCTGTCAAACGACATGGAATGGTTTGAAGTCGCGGGCAAGGGCAAGCTCCTCACCTTCAGCAAGCTGCAGTACGGCCCTGTCGGCTTCGAGGGAGATCTGCCCTATTCAATTGCAGTCGCGGATTTCGGAGATTACAAAGTGTTCGGGAGACTCTCGACCGACATTCCTGAGAACGACATCCGGGTGGGAATGGAAGTAAAGACGGTGGCCACCTCCCTGCCCAACGGGCAGATAAACTACGTGTTTGAAAAAGCGTAAAGAGATTGGAGTGATGGAATAGTGGAAGAATGGAGTGATGGGCCTTCATGCAATTTGGCATTGGGTTCATCATTCCAACATTCCATTCTTCCTTACCGTCCGTCGTGACCAAGCGCAAGGAAACCCTCCTGATCGACCGTTCCGAACCCTCAAGCTGGCTTGAGATCGCAGTTGAGATTCATCCTGTCGCCCATGAAGCGCTCAGCGCTTTCTTCTTTGACCTGGGATGTCATGGTGTGGTCACCCAGAGCTTCCATGACCGAGTGTTCAGGGCCTACCTGCCTGGGAGCATGGACTCGGAAAAGCTTCGCGCCGGGATATTCCATTTTCTGGAACGCATTTCGAAGATCTTTCCTGATGCCGGTTCGCCCAAAGCCTCCTTCGGCCTGATTGAGAGCCAGGACTGGAATCGTTTGTGGCAGAAGCACTATCGCCCTCTTCGTGTCTCTGAAAAGCTCACGGTGTTCCCTGCATGGGATCCCCCTCCTTCGGCGTTCAAAGGGATCGCGATCATGATAGACCCCGGCCCTGCATTCGGGACCGGTGGACACACGACCACGCGGATGTGCTTAAAGGCCGTCGAAGAATGCAAGGTCCGCCTGCCGTGGAAGATGCTGGACGTAGGCACGGGAAGCGGGATTCTTGCCGTTTATGGCGCAAAGCTTGGCGCGGAGAGAGTTCTCGCCATAGACAACGATCCGGAGGCGCTTCGCTGGGCCGGAAGAAACATTGCACTCAACAAAGTCTCGAATTCCGTTCAACTCTCTTCCCTCTCGCTGAAAGACATTGGCGAGCAGTTCACGGTTGTGGCCGCCAATCTTATACTTCACACGATCCTGGAACTTCTCCCTTTCTTTTCGAGGACTGTTGAGCCGAAAGGATGGCTGATTCTGTCGGGCCTTCTCAGGGAGCAGTCTGTAGAGGTCAATAATGCTCTCGGCCGGGTTGGCTTTCGTGGAACGGGGGTTCTGGAGGAGCAGGAGTGGGCGTGCATCACGGCGAGAAGAATGGAGTAGCGGAGGAGGAAGCATTCAGAATACAGGAGACAGAATGAAAACGATGGGCCGGAAGAGCCTGCTTAAAGGTCTTTCGGCATTCTTCTGTCTTCTGACTCCTGTATTCTGTATTCGTTTTGCCGGTACTCCATGGACTTACTTATGCGCAGGTTCTTCGTAGAAGAAATACCCTCCCGAGGGGAAACCCTCCTCATCACGGGATCGGAGGCGAGACACATGATCCGGGTCCTGAGGATGAGAGCCGGAGACAGGCTGGTCCTCGTCGACCGGAAAGGAGTCCGTTTTCAGTCGCGCATCGAGGCGGTGAGGGGTCATGAAGTCACGCTTCTTCTGGAAGAACCAATGCCCGCCCCCCCTGAGTCACCGGTGGAGATCACTCTCTGTCAGGCAATGCTCAAATCGAGGGCAATGGATCTGGTGATTCAGAAGGCGTCGGAACTGGGCGTCCGCCGGATTGCTCCCTTTGCCTCCGAGAGAACTGTCGTCACGGGGAACCTTGACAGGCCATCCGCCAGGCTCAGGCGGTGGCGTGAGATCGCCGTAAACGCATCCAAGCAGTCTAACCGGGCCATGCCCCCCCACGTGGCGCCTCCCTGTAAGCTGCCTGAGTTGATCGAGCAATGGCAGAACAAATCCGGTCTCAAAGTCATTCTCTGGGAAGACGAAAAGTCACAGGACCTGAAGACGCTACTGAGAGAGTCGGTCCCGTCGCCTGCAATCGGCGGGATCGTCGGACCCGAAGGCGGGTTCACCCCTCAGGAGGTTGAATCGGTCCGCCGGGCAGGGTTCAATTCCGTCTCTCTTGGCCGCCGTGTCTTACGGTCCGAAACAGCCGCCCTCACCCTGCTCGCTATCCTTCAGTATGAATGGGGAGACCTGAGCACCACGGCGTAAGGCCTTATTTTTCCCATCCGAACTCCGCCGATTCCCCCAGTTCTTCCTCGATTCGCAGAAGCTGGTTATACTTACACACCCTCTCGGAGCGGCAAAGAGATCCGGTTTTGATCTGGCCGGTTCCCCTCGCAACAGCCAGGTCGGCAATAAACGTGTCTTCCGTCTCGCCCGACCTATGGGATACGACCGCCTTCCAGCCGGCCTTGTGAGCCATTTGAATAGCGTCCAGGGTCTCTGTGAGGGTGCCGATCTGGTTGAGCTTGATCAGAACGGCGTTCGCAGACTTCTCCTCGATTCCTCTGGCAATCCTCCTGGTATTGGTCACAAAAATGTCGTCCCCCACGATCTGGATCCGGTCTCCCATTTTCTCCGTCATGTCGTGCCAGGCCTCCCAGTCGTCCTCGGCCAGCCCGTCTTCTATCGAATAGATAGGGTAGCGTTTCACCCAGTCTGCCCAGAATGCAATCATATCCTGAGGGCTCTTTTCCGACCCGTCGGATTTGAAAAACACATACTTGCCTTTCTTAAAAAGAGAGGAACACGCAGGATCGAGAGCAAGAACCACATCCTTGCCCGCCTTGTATCCAGCCTTCTTGATCGCTGCCAAAAGCATTTCGACGGCCTGTTCGTTTGATTTCAAATCAGGAGCGAATCCGCCTTCGTCACCCACCGCTGTCGACAATCCCTTGTCCTTCAGTACTCCTGCAAGCGCGTGAAAGACCTCCACTCCGATTCGGAGAGCCTCCTTGAAGGTCTTGCCTCCCACCGGCATGATCATGAACTCCTGAAAGTCTACATTGTTGGCTGCATGGAGGCCCCCGTTCAGGATGTTCATCATGGGCATGGGAAGGCGACAAGCATTGACTCCGCCCAGATATCGATACAGAGGCACGCACAAGGAATCGGCCGCCGCTCTGGCCACTGCCAGAGATACGCCGAGAATGGCATTGGCCCCAAGTTTTCCCTTGTTGGACGTTCCGTCCAGTTCGATCATGATCTTATCGATCAACCTCTGTTCCGAAGCGTCCATCTCCAGGATGGCGGGCGCGATGAGTTCGTTGACGTTCTTCACCGCCCCTTCGACGCCCTTGCCCATGTATCGTTTCTTTTTCTTGTCCCGCAGTTCCAACGCCTCGAACTCCCCTGTGGAGGCGCCGGACGGGACGACTGCCCGGCCGTGCGCTCCGTCGCCGAGGCCCACTTCAACCTCGACGGTGGGATTGCCTCTTGAGTCAAGAATTTCCCTGGCCACAACCATTTCTATTTCCATCGCGTACCTCCCGTTCACTTAATAAAATTGCCATAGCGATTTTATAGAACGCGGCTTTGCCGCTCCAAAAAGAATTTCCACAATATCCAGTCTAAATAAATAGCCATGATGAACCGCCCGACTATATTATATTTTGGGGGTTGCTTACAAGGCGAAAGCCTGCTAATACTGACGCCGTTTTTTCTGATGCGGCTCGTTCCGCATCTATGAAATCTGTCAAGGCAAAATTCTGGATTACCGAGTCGCTGCGCTCCTCACAATAAAGGTGCGAGGCCTTTCGCGATTACTTTAGATTTCATACAATGCGCTTTTGAGGCTCCGCTCCCGCCAAAGGCGGGAGATATCTGAAATCCGGCACAGTCGGATTTCAGGAAGGGATCGATGATGGCCACCTCACGCTTCTTCGAAAACCTGGATGCTCTCTTCAATCCCGAAACGGTGGCAGTGATCGGGGCTTCCGATAACCCGGCCAAGCTGGGGTATCACGTCATGAAAAGCCTGACCGAAGGCGGTTTCAGGGGAACGATCGTACCCGTCAATCCAGGAGCCGCCACCGTCATGGGCATAGAAAGCTACCCCGCAATCGAAGGATACGGGGGCTCTGTGGAACTGGCTGTAATGGTGTTGCCTTCCAAAGCGGTGCCCGGCGTTATGGATGAGTGTATCCGCAAGGGAGTCAGGGGGGTCGTTCTCATCACCGCAGGATTCAAGGAGATAGACGACCCCAGGGGAGGAGAGCTCCAGGCGGACCTGTCCCGAGTCGCAACCCGGGCGGAACTGCCGGTGATCGGGCCGAACACGTTCGGGGTCGTCAATCTTAATCTTTCCCTCAACGCCTCTTTCACTCCGGAGTTTTCCCTCCTTCGGAAAGGCGGCGTTTCCCTGGTAAGTCAGAGCGGCGGGATATCCCATCTCATGGGCTTCATGGCCATGGAGCGGGAGGTCGGCATGAGTAAGATCGTGGGTCTCGGGAACCGCCTGAATGTAGACTTCGCCGACATGTACTCCTACCTGATGAGCGACCCTGACACGACCGTGATCGCTCTTTACCTGGAAGGTCTCGATGACCCGCGAAAACTAATGGAGGCTGCGAAAGAGCACCGGGGGAGAAAACCTGTCGTAGCTTATAAAACCGGTAGAGCCGGGAGCGGGGACAGGGCTAGCCTCTCCCACACCGGTTCCATGGCCGGAAGGCACGAGATTTACGAAGGAGCCCTGAAGCAGGCAGGCATCCTACCTCTGGAGAGCGCCGAATCGCTTCTTGATACGGCCCGGGCCCTTGCCATGTGCCCGTTGCCAAAGGGATCGAGGGTTGCGATCCTTTCCGGACAGGCAGGACCCGGCATGGCTGCGTGCGATCTCTGCGAGGCACATGGACTCGAGGTTGCGGTATTTCAACCCGGCACTCAGAGGGTTATCAACGACCTCCTTCCTCCGCTGGCCCTGAGAACGAACCCTGTAGACATGGGGCCTGCCTGGTACAATGCTCTAGCCATAGAAGGCATCATCCGTGCGGTCATGGCGGACGAACATGTGGACGGTCTGATCATTCTTATGATGTATGCTTCCGCCAACCGGGGAGCCCCGGCCGGGATCGCTCCACTGCTTCTGGAGTGGAAACAGAGAAAACCGGTGGTTTCCTGTTTTGTTTCTCCTCAGGGGATTTGGGACCAGGATATCCGGATCATGGAAGGAGGGCAAGCCCTTGTGAACTGCCCCTCGCCGGAAAGAGCAGCCCTTGTCATGGCCTCCCTCTGGGAATGCAGCAAGATGATGAGGTATTGGACGGAAGAAGACAGAAAATAGAATACAGGAGACAGAAGACAGGATATGGATGAGGAACTTTCATTCTGTATTCTGACTACTGTCTTCTTTGTTCTTCTCCCTAGACTAGAAGAGGACGTAAACATGAAAGAAGCGCAGGACGTTATTGAAAAGGCACTGAAGGAAGGGCGCGCAAGCCTTTCCGAATATGAGTCCAAGAACCTGCTCCGTCTCTACGGGATTCCCGTCACCAGGGAGAAGCTCGTAAACGACCGCGGGCAACTCCTGGAGGCTGCCGCTGAAATCGGCTACCCCGTTGTCATTAAGGGATGTTCCTCGCGCCTCACGCACAAAACGGAGCGGAATCTTGTCAGAGTGGACGTTCGGAACAGGGAAGAAGCCGTTGCCGCTTTCGAGGATCTAATGTCCCGCATGGAAGGAGAAGGCGCAGACCTGCTCGTCCAGGAGATGATAAAAGGAAGCAGGGAACTGGTCGTGGGCATGACCCGCGATCCCCAGTTCGGTCCCTGCGTCATGTTCGGCTTGGGGGGGATTTACACAGAGATACTGAGAGACGTCTCCTTCCGCGTCGCTCCCCTGGAAAAAAGAGACGCCCTTCAAATGGCACAGGAAATCAGGGGACGCAAGATTCTGGAAGAGCTTCGCGGGATGCCGGCTGCGGATATGGAGACTCTTTGCAGGATTCTCATAAAGACGGGTGAGATAGGATTGGACAACGGAGCCGTCAAGGAAATAGACATAAATCCCCTGATCCTCTCCGGCAGCAAACCCGTGGCGGTGGACGCCCTTGTCGTTCTCGGCGATGCATCTGCATCGTCATAACAGCCGACGCTACCAGTTGGGGGAGGCCACAACGAGAACCAGGCAATCGCCCTTTCCCGAATTTGTCAGACTGTGAGAGGAACCGGCAGGAATCCAGACGGCATCTCCCGATTTGACAGGCTCTGTTTCCGAGTCAACGGACATCTTGCCCTGCCCCGTAAGGATGAAATATATCTCCTCCATTGGATCAACGTGGGCTTCAATGGTCTTGCCCGGTTCCAATCTGGCAATTGCCAGAAATCCGATCTCCTTCAACGTCCTTTGATCCAGGACCATTTGCGCCACAGCCCCTCCGTGAGCCAGGTAGGTGGTCTCCAGGACTTCTCTATCATTCACGTTTCTTACGATCATCTACGGATCTCCTATCTTTCCGCCCCATTCAGCAGGGGTGGACATGCTTGTCTTCTCGTTCTTGTTTGATTTTCTTTCTATTGGACGGTAAAGTATAGGACAATTTTTTGTTAAGGAAGAGGGACTTATCGGACAGCCCTGAAGGGGCGTTATATGAAATCCGGCACAGCGGATTTCATTTTGGAGGAAATTCCATGGAAACAGTCAGACCCGATCCTCGCTTGCGATTGTTTCAGCGAGCCGACATGAAAGGAAAGGCGGTGCTCGTCCGTGTCGACCATAACGTGGTCAAGAAAGGGAAGATTAACGATCCTTACCGGATCGACGTCACATTCCCCACCCTTTACGCAATTGCGGAAAGGGGAGGACGTCCCATTCTCATGACCCACGTCGGCCGGCCCAAGGACAAAAAGACGGGCAAGATACAGTGCAGCGATCAGGAATCCGTGATGCCGATTGTGCGGTACCTGGAAGCGAAACTGGGCATCAAAATCCTGGTTCCTGATTTCCGGATCGATCCGGACAACGGCATTGTCGATCTCCCCGACCTCAAGTCCGAGTTGAACGATCTGAAGCAGGGAAAGACAGGAATGATCTATCTCCCCAATACCCGCTGGTTTCAGGGAGAACAGGCCAAGGGCGCTGAAAGGGAGATTTTTACCCGCTGGCTTGCCGGTTTGGCCGAAATTTTCGTCAACGACGCCTTCGGATCCTGGCAGGCCCATGCCTCGACCTTCGACATAGCCAAAGCGCTGCCTGCCTACGCAGGCGCACTCATGGTGAAGGAAATCGCTCACCTCAAGGACGTGCTCGAACCGGACAGGCCCTTCTTGGCCGTCATTGCGGGGGCGAAGTACGATACGAAAATAGGCCCGCTCAAGGCTCTGTACGAAAAAGCCGACCATCTGATTCTCGGCGGCCTCCTTTACAATACATATCTCGCTGCAAGACACGGCGTGAGCATCCAAGGGGTAACCGAGGAAGACAGGAAACTGGCCGCGGACCTGGTGCGCATGGACGGAAAAGAAAACAAGATCATCCGAATGCCGTACATAGTGGAATCAGAGGTGCTGGAAGGAAAATCGGAAGGCAAGTACCGGAGAATAAGCGTAGAATATCTTAAGAAGGGAAAGAAGGCCGGTTACGTCTTGGACGTCGACCCCCAGTCACTCAAAGAGAAAGATGTCGAAGAAGCCATCCTTTCGGCCGGGACGATCTTCGTAAACGCTGTTATGGGGCTCATGCCCCATTTTTTTGAAGGTTCTCAGGCCCTTTACCGCCTGATAGCGTCTAACGGGAAAGCAAAGAAGCTTTTCGGCGGCGGAGATACGCTCCAGGAGTTCAGAAATCTCTGCCCCGGTGAATACCTCGCGGGGTTGGACGACCCGCAAACTTACTATTTTACGGGCGGGGGCAGCGTTCTTACGGCTATTGAGCAGGGCAGCCCTTACGGCCTCGAGCCGGTTGCGGTGTTGATGGAGTGAAAGAAGGTGCATGGCGCAAGGCACACGGCGCAGGGCTTTTTCGCTCCCAATAGGGGAGTCGAAATCGGATGAAGCTTACTCCTCTTTTTGATCCGAAAAAGAAAAGCAGACCCATGAGGGTCGCCGGTTTCCTGTCAGGTTCGGGCACGAATATCGTCAGGCTTATTGAAAGGGAAAAAACTCTCAGGGCGAAAGAAGGCACTCCCCCCTTTGAGATAATCTTCATCTTCAGTGACAGGTCGGACGGTTCATGCTTCGGTGAAAGCATCGCTTGCGACACGGGGATTCCGTACATAAGCTACGACATCCGAACCTTCCACAGGTTGCGGGGTCTGGAGCGCACGGTGAGCACACCTGAAGGACTTGCGGCCAGAGAAGAGTTCGACAAAGTGGCCGGTACCCTGGTCCGCGCTATGGATGTGGACGTGATCGCCCTGGGCGGCTACATGAGTTATCTGACCCTTGACCGGTGCATCAATGTGCATCCTGCCGATCTATCCATACTTGACTCCAAGGGAAAGAGAATGTTCATAGGTGACAACGCCGTGGTCGACGCCATATTGGCAGGCGAAGGATTTCTTCGCTCCTCCACCATCTGGACTGATCGGGGAGTCGACACGGGACCTCTGCTGATGGTATCAGCTCCCGTGAAGGTGGAACTTCCCGAACCCGTCCACTCCCTTGCCGCCGACCGAGGAAAGCTCCTCAAGGTGGCTGAAGAGCATCAGCAGAGGCTCAAAGAGGTGGGTGACTGGAGAATTTTCCCTGAAACAGTGGAAATGATAGCCCGGGGCCGCTTCGCCCTCGACGAACAGGGCCGGGTTTACGTGGACGGCGAGCCTGTGCCCAAGGGCTATCGCAGGGACTGAGAGAGCCTTCACCCCTTTCACTGTCGGTCGAATAAACAATAAAGAGGAGGATCACAAGATGGCAAAGGCCAGCAAATTGAAACAACTGACTTTCTCGTTGCCTAACAGAATCGGCCTGCTCTCGGAGCTCACATCTTTTCTGACTGCCGCAGGGATCAACATCGAAGCAATAAACGCTTACGGTGTGGGTGACGAAGGCCGCTTCATGCTCGTCACCGACAACAATGGGAAGGCTAAGAAGGTTATTTCCCATATGGGCGCCGAGGTGCAGACAGAGGAGATCATAGCAGTAGAGGTGCCTAACAAAGTGGGGCGGTTGCAGCAGGTGACAAAGAAGATCTCCGACGCCGGAATAGACATTTCATATGTGTACGGAAGCCCGGTTAAGACCAGAATGACAATCGTTCTGAAAACTGCCGACAACAGGAAAGCTCTTAAAGTCTTGAACAAATAACAAAAGGGCGAAAGTGAATAAATCCGAGGAAATTTTGACGAAGGATAAGCTGATCGAAATCACCGCAGGCCTTCTGCAGACCAACGTTGATCTTGGATTCCTGCTGAAAATGGAGCAACCTGAATTGGAGACTCTGGTTGTCTGCATCAGGGACCGCGTTGACAAGGCAGGGAAATAGGGGCGCGATCTCTGCCCCTGACGGTCTCGAAACGTGCCCGACATCTTGTCAGTTTCCGTGGTCCACTCCCCTCCCCGCCTCCGCCTAAAACACCAATGGCAGGACCATCCGGGCCAAGGGCACAGATCGTATTTTCATATCGATTGCTGAAAATGGTGTATCTACCCCATAAGGTCCATCATCAACCAGCATTATTTCTGGAAAGGCATTTCTTATTTCTTTGCTATGCACTAAGCTCATTCTTCGGTAAAGGGTACTTCAGAAGAAGACAGAGGCTGGAAGCCAATATAGGCATGACGAAAATTGCCTTTATGGCCATCGGCACACCCCAAGTGTCGGCGATCATTCCTAAGAGGGTGACCCCGATACCTCCTGCGCTAATCGTAAAGCCTACCATCATGCCAGAGGCCATGCCGAGATGTTGAGGAAGAACTGCCTGAGCCATGACCGTCGT
>Ga0068714_10003641_pt1 | contig 18021 bp, 13 predicted proteins | sample MTBNYHSulfiMetaG_FD_62988 | JGI IMG/M metagenome (GOLD analysis project Ga0068714, IMG submission 62988) | Enrichment culture microbial communities from rom New York Harbor, USA that are MTBE-degrading - MTBE-NYH (New York Harbor Sulfidogenic)... | ecosystem: Environmental > Aquatic > Marine >...
TCTTTCATAAGTTAGTACACGGCATACCTGAGCTCCGGCGCCTTGAAGAATCCTCGCACAATGTGCGGCATTCTGGCCAACCGTCGCAGTGCCGTCTGAACTGCCATCTTCAACTGTGCCGGGCCTTTGATTGCCATCTTGCCCACGGTATGGTTCTTAACGTGGTTCCATACTTGTTCGTCCGGATTCAGCTCCGGTGAGTACCCCGGCAAGTAGTACAGCTCGAGCATCTCGGAGTGTTGCTCGACGAATTGCTTGACTTTCTTCGCCTTGTGCACCGGATGTCCGTCGACGATGAGAAACACCGGCTCCCGTCGGCCGGCAATCAGTCGCCTGAGAAACTCGATGAACCGCTCGGCGTTGAATGACTGCTCGGTAACCATGAACCGTAAGCTTCCTCGTGCATCGACGGCCGAGATCATGTTCACCTTGAAGCGGGCTCCGGTGGTTCGTACAACCGGTGTCTTGCCTTTCTGTGCCCACGTCGTGCCGGAATGATAATCCGAGCGGATCGCCGATTCATCTTCCCAATAAATGCTTGCCCCCAGCAGCTTTGCTCGGGCGCGTATCTTGGGGTACTCCTCGCTGAGAAACTTCTGTACCGCCTCATCGTTGCGTTGATACGCCCGCCGCAGCGGTCGTTGTGGTGAGAGCCCCAGTTTCTTGAGCGTTCGCCACACCGAGACCCCCGACATGCGTACGCCGAACACCTTGCCGATGACATCTCGAATGATGCTCACCGTCCACAAGGCGAAGGGAAACTGATACTGTCGCGGATCCTGTGTGGTGATCAGCGTGTACAACTTCATGAGCTGCCCAGCGCTGAGAATCTGTGGCCTGCCACTGAGTTTCTTCGCCCGCAGCGCATCGATACCACCCCATCGATAGGCAGCAAGCCACCGATAGATGCAAACCCGTTCGAATCCAATCGACTTGATAACAACCTCGGGACTTTCCCCGGCCTCCACTCGACGAACCGCGTTGATGCGCAGTTGTTCCAGCGTCTCATGACTCAGTCGTCGGCCGTCCAACTCTTTCATACTCGGAGTATATCACGAGTACCTACTTATGAAAAGTTTAGTAAGCTTGCGGAAATCGCAGAGGACGGTCTCCAGCTGAGAACCTTCTGGGCAGTAGACCCCCCTCCAAACTGGCGCATCTTCGACAGCTTGACATCATGGACACGATCCTCGAGGAGAATGTGCGGAACACCACCGCTGGCCGCTTTCAATCCGCTGGCCGCTCGCCCTCGGTCGCCCTCGGTCGCCCTCGGCCGCCGTTCCTCCTACGGCCGCAGCAGGAGCCGCCGTTCGGCCGCCGCCTCCACGGCACCCCGGCTCATGGGCAGGGGAGCGTACCGGCCCTCGAGCCAGAGCTCGAGCATGTCGTCGTAGTGGGGGTGCCCCGGCTGGCCGGACTGCCCCATCGGCGCGACGATCAGGGTGCCGTCGAGGTCCCCAAGGGGGGCGATCATGCGCAGGGAGGAGATCCAGAACACGTCGTAGCGCCCCGGGAAGCCGGAGAAGTACCCCGGGTTGACCGTGTTGCCGTCCCCGGGCGCAGGGTAGGGGCCCCGGTTCAGGAGCCAGGCCGTGAACCAGTTGGCGGCTCCCGAGTGCCGGAATCGATAGCGGTGGAGCCTGCCCCACGACCAGGTCCTGGGGTTTGTGCCAAGCTCCCTCTCCAGATACTCCCACGCCCGGCTCAGGGCGTCCTCCAGGATCTCCTCGGGGGCTTCCCACTCGAGGGTATCGGTCCGATCCCAGAGCGCCGACCCCGGGTGCTCCAGGAGCACGTCTTCCAGGGAGTACCCGGCGATGGATCCGTCGAAGTACAGCGGCAGATCCGCGCCGAGCTCGTCCGCCAGGCTCAGGCGCAGCCACTCGGACAGGAACACCTCGAACACCGCCGCCCCGGCGCTCTCGGCAGAGACGCGCCTGTCCCAGATCGACAGGATTTCCATGGCCCGGAGGGCCTTCTCCTGGCGAAATGAGTACAGCGCGAGCCGGGGAAGTATCCGGTCCGCCAGCCTGCAGTAGTCGTCCATCTGCAGCCTGCGGAAGTCTTCGACGGACGGGTTCGGGTTCTCGCTCAACACCTGGGCGATGCGCTCGTAGCGGTGCGGTGCCGCCCAGCTGTAGGAAAGCGGGGGCTGTCGGAGGTCGCCGGGCGTGATGCAGTGGTTGGCCGTGGCCAGCCAGCCGCGCTCGGGATTGCTGCTGTGAGGCAGCTCATCGTAGGGGACGAAGCCCTGCCAGTTCATGGCTCCCGAGGAGCCGTCGGCGGGCAGCCGGCCGGAGTACCCTGCGCGGATTGGCGCTGCCCCGGTGGAGTGCCAGGCGATGCCGCCGCGGGAATCGGCGGCGAGGAAGTTGAAGGCCAGGATCTTGACCCCCCGGAGCAGCGACATCACCTCTTCGGCGCTCTCTGCCCGGGTCAGGGCGAGAATGGACGAGGAGGTCGTGTCGTCCAGGGCTCCCTCGGGCAGGGTGCCGTACCACTTGAGGCTGGCCACGGCATCCACACCCGGCACCACCTGGGTGATCACCGGGCCGTGAATCGTCCGGTAGAGAGGGAGCTCGACCCGCAAGCCCTTCGGAAGCCCGAAGGACAGGATCTCGACGCTCATCTCCAGCTCCCTGCCTGCCACGACGTAGCGGGTGGGCCGCTCGGGGTCGATGCGCACGACGAACAGGTCGGTGTTGTCCATCATGACATTGGTCACGCCCCAGGCCACGTGCCCGTTGCGCCCGATCGGTACGGCCGGAAGCCCCGGCACCGTGGCCCCTGCCACTCGCACGGGGCCCTCCGGGCCGTTCAACTCGATGTGGCACAGGTACCAGAAGCCCGGTATCGTGATGCCCAGGTGCGGGTCGTTGGCCAGGATGGGGAAGCCCTCGGCTCCCCGCGCCACCGCCCAGTTGTTGCTCCCGCCGGTCTGCTGGGCCATTCCGGCCAGGGGTCCCGCCAGCTTCCCTGGTAGGGCTCGGGCACCAGATCCAGGAGCGCCAGGGCTGCGGGATGCAGCGGGGCGATCAGGAGCCGGCTGAGCTCTTCGAAGTAGGCATCCTCGGGGAACCGGGCGCCGGGATGCGAGGCGAACAGGAGGTTCCATTCCCCCCTGCCGATGTCCCCCCCGCGCAGGAGTGCCAGCAGCTCTTCGTTGTAGTTGGCCTGCATGTACCAGGCGATCAGGGCCGGCACGCTCATGCAGTCCTCCACGCTCCAGGGCCTCGGCTCGAGCTCGAGGGTCCGGAACTCCAGGGGCAGGTCGCCCCGGTTCGTCTCGAGGAAGGCGTTGATGCCGCTCACGTAGGCTTCCAGGAGCCGCCGGGCTTCAGGGGACAGGGCGGAAGTCATCCGCGCCTTGAACCCCGGCATGTCCAGCAGGCGGGTGATCAGTCGGAAGCTTTCCATCTGCCAGAGCCGATCCTGAGCGTGGACGAATCCCAGTGCCGCAAGCAGGTCTTCCTGGTGGCCGGCGTAGATGTGGGCAATCCCCCAGCGATCCCGGAGGATCTCCACGGGGCCCCGCAAGGGCAGTCCCGACAGCTCTCCGTCGTGGACCGGATAGCCTGCGCGAAGCATCAGGCTCCTGCAGCCCGAGGCCGGCAGGAGGGCCAGGACCATGAGCGCCGCCAGGAAACGACGGCTCAGGTCGCAGCGATGCACCCGGCCTCGCCGGCACGGGCGGAGGGATAAATCGTGTCGGGGAGAGCTACAGCTTCTCGGGGACGCAGAGATTCCCCATATCGACGGAAACGCGGCCGCAGACCCTGCACACGAACTTACCCTTCCTGACCAGGGCCTTGTAGGCTTCCGGGTACTGCTGGACGTATCCGATGTTCTCCAGGTAGCACAGGTGGTTCTCGTGGTTGGGATGGGGCATCTTGGGTTCGCTCATCGTAGCTCCTCTTTCCTACGGCAGAGCGTAGCAGAAACGCGGGCGCCGGATCAAGAGACCCGTCACCTCGCGGGTCACTCCTTGGGAATGCGGATGAGGCTGCGGCAGTGCGGGCAAGGCCCCTTGCGGCCGCCCTTGTGTCGGTCCGCCCGCACGTGGGCGCCGCACACCGGACACTGGAAGTCCACGTACACCATGACTTTGTTTTCCATCGAACCTCCTTTCTCCACTTGGAAATCGGGCCGAAGACTCGGCCGGCCCGTCGCCGCGCCGGGGCGGTTGTTCACTGCTGCCACTGGGCCTGCTTCAGGACCTTGAGTCCCCGAGGGGTTACCGCGTCCTCGATGCCGTTCAGGAGGGCGTCGAGAATCACGGCCAGCGCCGCGGTGGGTGCCGCGCCCTGGATGATCAGCTCGAATACCCGCACCGCGATTCCGGTCACGATGAGCTCGCCCAGCCCTCCTGCTCCGATCATGCCTGCCACCGCGGCGGTGCCGACATTCACGACCGTGGAGGTGCGGATACCCGCGATGATCACCGGCCGGGCCAGGGGCAGCTCTACCTGCCAGGTGATCTGCCGCTTGGACATGCCCATGCCCCGGGCTGCTTCGATGACCGCCGGGTCCACCGACCGGATCCCGGCGTAGGTGTTGCGGATGATCGGCAGCATGGCGTAGATGAGCAGGGCCACCACGGCCGCCCGGTAACCCATGCCCAGCGTCGCTCCCGCGATGCCGATGAAGGCCAGGGTCGGGATCGTCTGGCCGACGTTGGCGATGCCGATGAGCACCGGCGAGACGTAGCGCATGGCTCGACGCGTGGTCAGGAAGCCGAGGGGCACGCCGATCAGGATGGCCAGGCCTTCCGCAACCCCGACGATCTGCAGGTGTCGGAGTGTCGCCCGCAACACCTTGCCCGGCTGGGCCATCCTGAAGATCCCGACCTCCCCGAGGGCCGTCATCCAGACGGTGATTCCCAGGAGCGCCGCCAGGAGGACGAGCAGGATGATGTAGCGTCTCACGGCACCCCCCCACCGGGCCCGCCGCCCGGCTGCTCGTCGGTCAGCACTTCACGGATCATATCGAAGGACACGACGCCCACCAGACGCTCATCCACGTCGAGCACCGAGAGCGTGCCGATGGCGCTGCTCAGCATCATCGACAGGGCCTCATTGAGAGGGGTCTCCTCGGTGGCCGTCACCGTGGGGGGCTTGATGATCTCGCGCAGGGGACGATCCGGTCGGATGTCCTCGTGAGTGATCCAGCCCAGGAAGTGGCCTTCCTCATCCGTGAGCATCGACCACAGCAGTTGCTGCTTCTCCATCCGGCGTTTCAGTCGGGCCGGGTCCTCCCCGATCTTCGCGGTCAGGGGCGGCGGCTTCATCACGTCGCGAACGCGATGCAGGCGCAGGCCCTTCAAGGTCCGGTCGGCGCCCACGAAGTTGCGCACGAACTGGTTCTTCGGGTCCCGCAGGAGTGTGCCGGGGTCGGCGTACTGGATGAGCTCTCCCTGGCGCATGAGGGCCACGCGGTCGCCCATCTTGATCGCCTCGTGGATGTCGTGGGTCACGAAGACGATCGTCTTCTTGATCTTCTGCTGGATCTTCATGAACTCGTCCTGGAGCTTGTTGCGGGTGATCGGGTCGATGGCGCCGAAAGGCTCGTCCATGAGCAGAATGGGCGGGTCCGCACCCAGGCAGCGTGCGACCCCCACACGCTGCTGCTGCCCCCCGGAGAGCTCGCTGGGATACCGGTCCAGGAAGGTGGCAGGATCCATCCCCACCAGGCTCATCAGCTCCTCCGCCCGGCTGCGCTGCCGGGCCTTGGGCCACTTCTTCAGCCGCGGGACGGTAGCGATGTTTTCGGCCACGGTCAGGTGGGGAAACAGGCCGATGTTCTGGATGGCGTAGCCGATGTCCCGGCGCAGCTCGTTGGGATTGACCTTCATCGTGTCCACACCGTTCACGTAGATGGAGCCGCGGCTCAGGGGGATGAGCCGGTTGATCATCTTGAGGCTCGTGGTCTTGCCGCACCCCGAGGGGCCGAGGAACACGCAGAACTCCCCTTCGTCGATCTCCAGGCTCACGTCCTTCACCGCTTCGGTTCCGTCGGCGAAGACTTTCCAGACATTCTCCAACTTGATCACTGCTTGCTCCTTATGCGAATGCCCCTGGGCGTGGTCAGCCATTCCACCCGGCCCATGACCAGGTCGAAGGCGACGGCCAGCACGGACACGCACACCGCTCCTACCAGGATGAGGTCAGTACGGTAATTGGCGATTCCCCGGAAGATCGGCTGGCCCAGGCCGCCGGCTCCGATGTAGGACCCGATGGCCGCGACCCCGATGTTCATGACGATGGCCTGTCGCAGGCCCGCCATGATCACCGGAACGGCCAGGGGCAGCTTGACCCGCATCAGGATCTGCATCTCGCTCATGCCCATGCCCCGGCCGGCCTCGATCATTGCCGGGTCTACCTGCCGAATCGCCGTGTAGGTGTTCCGCACGATGGGCAGCAACCCGTAGAGAATCAGGGCAATGACCACCGGCAGGAAGCCGATGGAGGGCAGGGTCAGGGCGGCCAGGATTCCCATGAGGATGCCGTACAGGGCGAGGGAGGGGACGGTCATCATGATGCTGGCCAGATACAGCACCGTGTCGGCCAGCCGCTCCCGGCCTTTCCCGGCGATGAAGATGCCGACGAGCACCCCGATGACCACCGCGCAGGCGTTGGCCACCAGGATGATGTACAGGTGCTGGAGCGTCCATTCCAGGATCTTGTCCCCGTGCTTGACGAAGTAGTTCCAGGCTTGCACCCACATTGCGTTGCCTCCCGCGAGGTTCGGTATATAGGGCGGCGGCGGTGCCGGCCGAGGGATCGAAAGGCCGACCCACGCCGCTTCCTACGTCAGTGTCGGGGGTCTATAGGAGACCCTGGGCTTTCAGCCACTCTTCAGCGGCTTCCTCGGGCTCCATCATGTCGACGTCGACCTTGGCGTTGAGCTCGGTCATGGCCCGCCGGGCTTCATTCGGGTCCTGCGGGAACGCGTTGACGAGCTCCAGGAGGGCGTCCTCCAGGCCGGGGTTGGCGTCCAGGACTTCCTTGCGAACGTACGGGGCCAGGTCGTAGGGCGGCCAGAAGTTCTTGTCGTCCTCCAGCACAACCAGGTCGTTGGCCACGATCGTCGAATCGGTCCCGAACACCGTGGTGGCCTTGACCCGGTCGTTGACCAGCTGCTCGACGGTCAGGCCCGGCAGGACGGTGGTAATGACGTCGGGCTTGAAGGCGAACCCGTAGTGCATCTGCATGCCCAGGATCCCGTCCGGACGGGCGTAGAACTCGAAGGTGCTGGCAATCGGAACATCCCCCTCCTGCTCACGAACGTATTCCGTGAAATCCGACATGGATTTCACTCCGAATTCTTCAGAGAACTGCCGCTTCACGGCGATGGCGTAGGTGTTGTTGCACCAGATCGGGTCCAGCCAGACCAGGCCGCGCTCCGCGTCGCTCTTTTCGACCTGGTCGTACATCTCTTCGGGGCTCGAGCCTTTGAACTCGTGGCCCGTGTAGCTGAGCCACATGGTCCCGGTGTACTCCATGCACAGATCCAGGCTGCCGTTTTCCATGGCTTCCCTCATGATCGTGCTGGACATGCCGGTATTGAGCTTCACGTCGAAGCCCCGATCCTTGAGGAGCAGGTACATCAGGTTGCCTACCACGAACTGCTCGGTGAAATTCTTGGTGCCGATATCGATCGGCGCCCTGTAGGGCACACCGGTGCCGGGGGCCTCCTCAGTAGACACTTCGACGGCCTGTTCCGCCGCCTCCTCAATCGTTTCAATGGGCTCTTCCTTGGCTCCCCCGGCGAACGCGAAAACCGCCAGGCTGAGCATCAAGAGCATGATCAACAGCTTCTTCATGGTTCGTACCTCCTTCAGGTATCGGTGTTGGATTCGGTCGATCCCTCGTGCACGGTAATGAACGACATGCCGTTTTGGGGTCGAGTGTTCGTCCCCGGAGCTCTGCTAGTAGATATCGAGCAGATAGCTGAACTGGCCCAGCGGGAGGGTGGGGCGGAGAGGGCGAATCGTAAACGCTACTTCTTGGCGTACGGGTTGTACGACTGGGGATTTGAGCTGGGGGGTCGGTCTCTTGCTTGCTTCCATTTCGGTTGCGGAGAACGACGCTCCAGTCACTGAATTGCAGAACCCTTCGGAAGCACGATCGTCGGCTACGGTCTCAACTTCCTGTGCGCTGCGGGGCCAATCCTCCTTCAGAACCCACAACAGATGGCAACCACAAAACTATGGCAACTGTGCGTGTGTGAATAGTCTACGGAAAGCGCTCGCCGGTGTCAAGTTGTCCGGCCGACGCTGTGTCCGGCGACTCGTGTCGGGCGACCCCTACCGAACGGGACGGCGGATGGCCGGGTAGGCCTCCAGCAGCCTCGAGCGCAGGCCGGGCTCCAGGAGCGGCTCACAGTCGCGCGCCCGCAGCTCCTCCACCACGTTTCGAGCCCGGGGCAGGGCGTCGTCGCCTCGGTAGGCCCCGTCGCGCTTCTCGCGGTTGGAGATACCCGGGTCGAAGAATTCGCCGCGCATGTGCCGCACGGTGTGCTCCGAGTCCAGAAAGTCCTTCCCGGGGCCCTTCTCGATGATCAGGTCCGCAGCCAGCGTCTCGTCGGTGACCTCGATGCCCCGGAGTACCCGGCGGCACATGCCCAGGATCTCGTTGTCCACGACCATTTTGTCGAACGAAACAGTGAGATCCGCCTCCATGAGCCCGGCGATGTCGTGGATGTAGTTGGCCCCGCTCATGGCCACGAGGAGGCTGGACATGGCGCTCTCGTAGGCCGACTGGACGTCCACGACCTTCGAGTCGGTGGTGCCGCCGGTGGAGTACAGCGGCAGCTCCAGGTGCTGGGCAACCTGGGCAACCGCGGCGTTGATCATGGCCCGCTCGATGGCGCCGCCCACATGGTCCATGGTGCGGAGGTTGGTGATGGACCCCACGCTCCCGCATATGCCCGGCGCCCCCTTGCGGACCGATTGGACCAGGGCGATGCCCCCGAGGGTCTCGGCCACGTGGGTGAGAACGTTCGCTGCCAGTGTCACCGGCGAGGTGGTGCCGCAGATGGGCTCGGTCGGGACGACCACGGGCAGGCCCCTTGCGGCGACCGCGCAGGTCATGTCCCCATACAGGCCGTCGATCTTGAAGGGGCTGATGATCAGGGTGATGAAGGAGACGAACGGCCGCTCCCGGAGGGCTTCGGCGGAGCCGGCTATGGTTTCGGCCATCTCGATGGTCTCGAGGCATCCTTTCTGGGAGTAGACCCCGCCCATGACGTGCTTGGTCGTGTTGTCCAGCGAGTGGAAGAAGCGGTTGAGGTCGATGGCGTCGTTGTCCGAGATCTCGTTGGGGAACACGTTGATCGTGAACACATGGATGTGCTGCAGCATCTGGGCAAGACGGGCGCAGAGCACGATGTCCCCGACGGTGGAGGGACGGCGCTCGCCGGTGTCGGAGTCGAGCACGTAGATCGCGGTGCCCCCGGTGCCGAAGTGGACGCGGCTGTCCTCCAGCACGGCATCGCAGCTGCCGTCCCGGGAAAACAGGGTGACCGACGAAGGATTGGAGGCCACCGCGTCCTCGACCAGCCCTTGCGGAAGTCGAACCAGGTGGCCGCTCTCGACCACCTCCGCTCCCGCCCTGCGCAGCGCTTCCCTGGCGGTCCTGGAGTGCACGAGCATGCCTGAGCGCTCGAGCACCCGAAAGGACTCGCTGATGATCTGCCCGACCTCCCCGTCGGACAGGGGGCGGTACCAGGAGCCCGGCACCTCGATTCGTGGGCCGCGTCGGTCGTTCATGTCGTACCTCCGTAGTCGTCTTGTGAGCTGTGATTCCCGACCCCCTTGGCAGCCGGCCTGAACCCCAGCCTGGCTCGCAGCCTGCGGCGCAAGAGCGGCCAGCGCTCTTCGTCGCAGCCGCTGTCCACGGCCGCGAGCCCGCTCCACAGCTCTGCCAGCGCGGAGCCGGCGGCCGCCAGCGCCTCGGGCGCGGGGCCGCAGACGCCCCCCGCCCGGCCCCGACTGAGCAGCTCGCAGGTCCGGTGGGCCAGGGTCCGGGCCAGCTCGAGGCTTGGCTTGCGCAGGAGCCAGGAGCGGGGCACCAGGGCCAGCAGCCATTCGTTCCAGAGAGCGCTGTTGACCTGCGCATCCCCTTCTGCGGACGCCCTGAGAGCCTCTTCGAAGCCCCCGGCCAGGGCCGCGTAGCCGGGACTCTGGCGGTGGAGCGATGGCAGGCCCTTCTGCATGGCCTCGATGGTGGCCGCCAGCTGGGGTCCCAGGGGGCGGCCGTGATCCCACTCCAGATAGCGTACCGTGAAGCGATACAGCCGGCCGCTTTCCCCCGATCCTTCGAGCACGGGCAGCTCCAGGAGCGGGGTCCCGTCGAGCCGCTCGCCGATAGCCACGTTCCGGGAGCACAGAGCGTCCCACGAGGTTCCGAAAGCCTCGGTCCACGTGCCGCTCGGGGAGGCCGGGTCCGGGCGTAGGAGAAAGAGCCCCTCGCCCGGCGCGCCGTCGGCCCCAGCCGATTCTCCGACCTCCGGCGCGCGGCCGACTCCCTGGCCTCCGGCGGCCTGCCCGCCTGCGGGCAGCAGGCGCCGCACCCGCTCCCGCCGGCCGAGCTCCTCCACCTCCCGGGCGCTGCCTGCCCGCCGGACCTCGAAGCGCGCGGACCTGCGAATGCCGGTGACCAGGGGAGCCAGACTCCTGAGCGCCGCGACCTGAGCGTGGTCCAGCGCGCTCAGGGGAATCCCGCTGCGCAGGAGGGCCTCCCCGAGTTGTCCGAAGGCCCGGCGAACCAGGAGCTCCTCCTCTCCGCCCCGGGCCGGAGCCCGGGCCTGTCCCTGCCCCGAAGCGCCGCAGGAGGCGGCGGCGAAGGCCGTGGCCAGGAGTCCGGCCGCAACCGGGAGGAGCCCGTCCGGAACGGGTGCGGATTCGCCGATCGCGGGGAGGCTGAGGGGGCCGGGGAACGGGAGCACGGCCAGGTCCTCGATGTCCCGGTTGAACTCGAAAGCGCTCTGGGTCAGGACCACGAGGCGGGCGAAGCGGCATCCGTACACCGCCAGCTCGTCGAGGGCCCGGCGATGGGTCCGATCGCTGGTGGCATCGATCACGATCAGAGCGTCCCGGGAGGCGTCCCCTTCCGGGCGCAGCACGGGCAGGTACCAGGAGCCGCCGGAGAAGAACAGCCTCCCTCGGCGCGGGGGGGAGCTCTCGGCCTCGCCCCGGCTCAGGTCGTCGAAACCCACCCCCGGTTCCAGAAACCGCCGCTCCCACGCCTCGACCCGTTGTTTGCCGTGTTTCGCGACCATGCGGCTTCGGGCTTCCAGCGGTATGAACTTGGACTGCGGGTCGGGGTCGATGCTGCCCAGCGGTCCGTGGGCACCTTCGCCGTAGAGGTGGCCGGCCAGGAACAGGGCGCCGGGACGCTCGAACGTCAGGGTCCAGCCGAGGCAGAGCCCCGGGGAGGGGCCAACGAAGTACGCGGCCCTGCAGCTCCGGTTGGCTTCCAGAGCCGCATTGATCGATTCCTTGAGCCCGGCATCCGCCAGGATCGCCTCCACGGCGGGGTGCGTACCCGCGAGGAGCCGCTCCACGGCCTCGGCCTTGCGCGGCGCCCACAGACTCCAGATTTCCGCCAGCAGTGCCGCCATGGCCAGGTAGAGCCCCTCGGGAACGGCACCTGCGGCCTCGGGGCCCAGGACAAAGGCGGAACCCGAGCTGCGGCTCCCAGGTTCCAGAGCGAACCCCGGAGGCCCGACCCAGCAGCAGGCGGGCTGGCCCGGCGTGCCGGGCAGAGCTTCTGCCAGGGCGGCGAGGCCTCTCTGGGTCTGGCGGTCTGGCGGCCGTGAGGCCAGAACACAGACCACTCCATCCCTCCCGGTGGGAAGGCAGCCCGCCGGCCAGGTGTCCGCCCGCACGTGGGCTCCCGAGAGCCTGCTCCAGAGCGCCGCGGCGCCGGCTCCGGCGCAGAGGGCGGGCCGATCCAGGCAGAGCAGCAGAATCTCCCCCCCCTCCGAGAGATTCTCCGCCAGAGACCGGTAGACCGGCGACCCCGCAGCGGGCAGGTCGGCGAACAGCCTGCGGGCCGGCCCGTCCCCTCCGAGTTCTCGGGCCAGATCCCGGATCCCCCGATACCGCGATTGCTCCCACTCGAACGCTCCGGCTCGCTCCCACCGGCTCGGCCGGGCCCCGCGGTCCTTCGAGCCTTCCGGGGCCAGGCCGGGAGCCTCTGCCGGGGCGGCGCCCCCGGGGCGGTGATCTCCGCTCAGGAGCTCCAGCTCGGCCCCCGGCGGGGTGGGCCGGAGGGAACGGGTCCGGCCCGCGGTCACGCTCTTGACCCGGTTGCGGGGAAACCCGGGCGCCGGACTGTCCTGCGCCTGGGCCAGCTGGAGGGCGAACAGGGCGAAGGCCGCCATGTCGACGAAGGCGCGGGAGATTCCGGTGAGGGCCGGGACTCCCAGCCATCGGTCGCGGCTGTAGAAGCGGGCGGCGTCGGCCCCCTCCTGATTGCCGCCCACGGCCAGGAAGGGTATCTCCTCCAGAAACAGGCGCTTCATGACCTCCCGCGCCTCCTCCCGGCGACCGTCGGCGTTGACCACCACCAGGAGCTCCTGCCCCCGATCCCGCAGGGAGGCCACCCGGAGCTCCCGGTAGTCGAGAACCTTGACCACCATGCCATGGCCGGCTTCGCCCAGTGCGTGGGCCCACTGTCGGCCCGTCCCGAGGCCGTGCAGGTCGTCCACGATCAGGGCGTACCGGCAGGCGGATGCGGCTCCCGCGAGGCGACGGGCACTCTCGCCCAGAACGGGGTCTCCGAGCGTCCGCTCCAGGTGATCCGGGAGCTCCTGCAGGGCCCGAGCCATCTCCGAGGCCTTCTCCGGTCTTCCGGCGACATCGCTCAGCCAGACGCCCAGCAGGCAGGCGCCCAACAGGAGGCTGGGTGGGCTCTTGACGGCCGCAACGGTGAGCTCCTCGCCGCTCATCAGGTTGACCACACCCAGGCTCTTCCAGGCGAGAAGGCCGAGATCGGAGTAGGGCTTGTTGGTGACGGCAAGAAAGACCGCCTTGTGCTGCAGCAGGGCTGCGGCGTACTCGACTGTTTCGGCCGTCGTGCCGGTCCAGCTGAGGCACAGTACCAGGTCCTTCTCCGGGTCGACGATGTGCAGGACGTGCTCACTTTCCACCGGCGCCACGGCGATCACTTCCCGTCCCGGCAGGAGGGAGCGCAGGACCTGCCCGGCGATTCGGGCCAGGTTGTGGGAGCTGCCCATCCCGACGAGCACGATCCGCTTGAGGGTTTCCAGCCTGTCGCCGAAGCGTTTGTGCAGCATGCGCCGGTTGAGCGGAAGCCGGGGCAGGGGCTCGCTTTCGCTCATGTAGATGCTCAGCATGTCCCGGAGGCGGTCGGGGACTTCCCGAAGGTGGGTCTCATAGAAGGATGTAAAGACTTCCCTCTCGGCCTCCAGGGGGTTCAGGCAGGTATCCAGCTCTTCGATCTCCGTACGGGGATTGCCGTCGAAGTCTCCCACCTCTATGCGCCTGGAGAGGCCGTTCCGGTCCCTCGCCGCCTCGATGCGGGCGAAGTTCTCCGGCCCCTCGAGGGGCACGACCCGGAGGCGGAACCTCTGGAGTATCTCCTGCTCCTGCTGTCTGCGTCGCTCCCGGGCTCGATGCAGCTCCGCCGGCCCAGCGCCCGCGGCCTTCAGTGCCCCGATCTCCTCGGCCGTGCGCTCCTGCATCCTGCGCAGCTCCCGATAGCTCGTCAGGAATTCCTCCTGCCGGAACAGGCCGGTGGCGGCGTTCAGGTCGGAGACGACCATCACGTCCTCGCCCTCCCGGCGGCGAGCCAGGAAGAGGGGACGGTTGTGGCTGGCCACGTAAAGCCGCCGGGGCGAGTACAGGCTCTGGCCCGCCGCGGCCACCTGGCCGCCCCGCTGGACGATCCTGCGGGTGGCCTCGATGAAAGCCATCTCGTCCAGCTCCGCCTCGCTCTTTCCCTTGAGAACCGCGAAAACCCGGTAGTCGATCGCCTGACTGCCGAGACAGTAGCCCTCCAGGCCGCCGTCCACGTGGGCCCGAATGGTCGCCGCCCGGCGCTGTTCTGTGCGCAGCACCTCGAAATAGTACCCCCACAGCAGCGCCAGGTACTCGGCGGAGTTCTCGCTGCGAAAGCTGAAGCCGGCACGACTCAGGAACTCCTTGAGCTCCCTCTCGACATCCGCGCTGAACTGGCCGTTGAGAACCACCGCGCGCCGGCCTTCGGCATCCCGGAAGGGGTGGGCGTTGCGCACCGTGACTGGGGACTGCAGGGCCCATCTCCCGTGGGCGATCACGGGGCAGGCGAGATAGCGCAAAGCCCGAGGCTCGTCCAGGGCCGCCGCGCCGGGAGGGTTCACGGCGTCCCAGGCGGCGGCGGCGGCCCGGCCGAAGACGTTGGCCGACTTCTCTGCCTGGTACAGAGCCAGCCAGTCCCTGGGATCCCTGCCGCGCAGCTGCGGCCACGCGCGCTCGAGGGACTCCCGGATCGCTCTGTCCAGCTCGGGGTCCCCCGGGATGCGGGTGAGCACCTGCGCGTCCAGGAGGCGGAACAGGTTGCGCACCCCGTCGCGGTCGAAATCCTCCGGCACCCGTATCTCCACGCTCTGGAGCAGCTCCCAGACCCGGTGCTCCGCCACAGGAGCGGCGCCGGGGGGTCCGGGCCTCACGAGCTCCGGCGGCCGGATCGGGCGCGGGCCCGGCATCGGGGCGTAGAACAGGCGGTGGCTGATCACGCGATGGAATAGGGCGTCGAACCCCTGGATTGCGGCCTGCGCAGTTGCCGGGTCCGGGTCTCCGGGCTCCCGGGCTGGCGGTGCGCCCCGCAGTACATCGCTCAAAGCGCGGCGGATCAGGATCCTGGACACGAGGGGCGGCAGGTCGAACTCGACGGCAAGCCCCTCCACGAGCTCCACCAGCTCGGTTTCGTTACGCACGCGCCAGGCCGGGAGCTCCGTGGGTCTGCCCCGGGTCCCGGGCCGCGCTGCCGCCGGGCCCGCAGCTTCGGGGTCCAGCAGTTGATCGTAGCTCGGGGCGGAGGAAGACTCCGTGTCGCAGGCCGGCAGCTCCTCCCAGCGCAGCAGGGCCGCCTGGACCATGCTCAGGTCGCCGGTCCCCGCCGTCGCGGGTTTGTCGGCTGTGTCCACGCTCGCGGCGGCGCCCCCCGCCGACGGCCGCCACAGCCGCCGCAGCGCGGCTGCCCGGTCGGGGTAGACGCCCTCGGTGAGCAGCGCCTCCACGAAGGTCGGTACCGACCCGACGGCCCTGCACGTCCGGATGCTTTCCCGGTCGTCCCCGAACCAGGCGGCGCCGGTGCTGTCGGGAGCTCGATAGAGGATCGAGGCCATCCCGCCCAGGATGCGGGTCAGGGGGTTTGGGCTGCTTCCGAAATAGCCGACGATTCCGCACATGAGGTTTCAAGCGAGGCTCTTACGGGCTTCGGGGGTTTCACCGAAGCATGCCTCGGGACAAGCCTGTCACGCATCGCCGAGAACATCAACCCCGGAGGCCGCACTTCTGCACCCTCCGGGGCCGGAAGCGCTGGCCAAAACGGACAATCCTGCGTATCTATAGAGGGAAGAGGAGGTTTCCCGATGAACTGGAGTCATCTCGCAGGACAGTGGCGTGAGCTGGCGATCAGCGGCGCCCAGATCGCCGGGGCGGTGGTCGCCGGCTTCGTGGCCTACTTCATCATCAGGATCGTCCTGAAGCTGATGTCCCGGCGGCGCCAGGATGTGATCATCGAGTCCTTCGCCCGGCACTCCAAGCGCCCTCTGCGGCTGACGCTGCCGGTGATCGCGATCATGATCGCCCTGCCCTTTGCCCCCCTGCCGGACAAGCTGGGCGAGCTTGCCCGACAGACCACCAGCGTCCTTCTGATTCTCTCCATCGCCTGGCTGCTGATCAGGTCTGCGAATGTGCTCGAGGACTACCTGAGCTTCCGCTACAGAGTGGAGGACAAGGACAACCTGCAGGCCCGCAAGATCGTGACCCAGGTCCAGGTGTTCCGAAAGGTGTTCGCGGTGATCGTCCTGGTCCTGGCCGTGGCGATGGCCCTGCTCAACTTCGAGAAGGTGCGCCAGCTCGGGACGACCATCCTGGCCTCCGCCGGGATCATCGGGGTGGTGCTCGGCTTCGCCTCCCAGCGCTCGATCGCCCTGCTGTTCGCCGGGCTCCAGGTGGCCTTCACCCAGCCGATCCGGATCGACGACGTGGTGATCGTCGAAGGGGAATGGGGCCGGGTGGAGGAGATTTCCCTGACTTTCGTGGTGGTGCGCATATGGGATTTGCGGCGCCTGGTCGTCCCCATCTCGTACTTCATCGAAAATCCCTTCCAGAATTGGACCCGCACCAGCTCTGATCTGCTGGGCACCGTTTTCCTGTACGCCGACTACAGCGTACCGGTGGGCAAGCTCCGGGAGGAGCTCCAGCGTCTCCTGGAAGCCTCCCCCCACTGGGACCGCAAGGTGGCGGGCATCCAGGTTACCGATGCCACCGACCGGACCGTGGAGGTCAGGGCCCTGATGAGCGCCGCGGACTCCTCCGCGCTCTGGAACCTGCGCTGCGAGGTGCGGGAGGGGCTCATCGACTACCTCCAGAGGGAGTTCCCGGACAGCCTGGCCAGGCTGCGGGCGGACGTCACCGGTCTGCAAGCCCCGGCCGGCGGTTCTCCTGGCGGCGGCGTTCCCGGGGAGGAGTCCGCCCGTGGCCGCTAGGAAGAGACGGTCGGCGGGCAAGCGGCTGGGCCTGGCTCTCGGCGGAGGTGCCGCCCGCGGATTCGCCCATCTCGGGGTCCTGAAGGTGCTGGCGGAGGAAGGGATCGAGGTACATGCGGTCGCCGGCACGAGCGCGGGCAGCCTGGTGGGAGCCCTCTACTGTGCGGGCAAGAGCTGGGAGGAGATCCGCAAGATCGGGCACCGGATCGAGTGGCCGGACCTGGTGAGCCCGACCTGGCCTTCCCTGGGGCTGGTGAGGACCGACAAGCTGGAGAAGGTGGTCGACCGCCTCCTGGAAGGCAGCAGCTTCGGAGAGCTCGACGTGCCCTTCAAGGCCGTGGCCGTGGACATCCAGGTCGGGGAGGTCGTGATCATGGATCGCGGTTCCGTGGCGAAGGCCGTACGGGCCAGCGCCAGCATTCCCGGCATCTTCGAGCCCACGATATGGGAGGACCGTTACCTGGTCGACGGGGGCCTCATGAACGACGTCCCCGTGGACGTGGTGCGTGCCATGGGGGCGGAGGTGGTGCTGGGGGTGGACCTGAACCGGGACCGTATCAGCACGGGCAAACCCCAGAACATGGTCGACATCCTGTTGCGCACTCTGAACATCATGATCTACCAGAGCACCCAGGCGGCCAGGCGCACCGCGGACATCATGGTGGCTCCCGAGCTGGCCGGGTTTGCCTACCAGGACCTGAACCGGCTAGACGAGCTGATTGAACGGGGGGAGGCGGCCATGCGCGGACACCTGGAGGAGCTCCGGAGGCTGCTGTAGGGGGCTAATCCCGCAGGAAGAGCTCGCTCACCGAGCGGCCGTGATGCACACGGTTGACGGTGCGGCAGAGCATGTCCGCCAGGCCGCGCACCCGGAACCAGGACAGGCTGCGGAACGCCGGGCTCTGAGGGATACTGTCCGTGGTCACGAGGGAGGCCAGGGCGCAGCGGTCGTGCAGCTCGGTGATGCGCTGCAGAGCTTCGGGACGGCAGAGGTTGTGCCCGGCGGCCAGGTGGATCTCCCGGACCTTCGTGCGTTCGGCGATCTGCCGGATCACCGAATCGACGGTCCCGCCCGTGCCGATCATGTCATCGAGAACCACTGCCGTGGTTTTTCCGGAGAAGTCGCCGATCACGCTCGTGATCTCGACCGCTTCGGGGCGAGGCCTCCGCTTGGAAGCTACCGCGAGGTCGACCCCCAGCCGGCGGCCGAAATGAGAGACCATCTTGGCGGCCCCGGCATCGGGAGCCACCGCCACGACATCCCCGCGGCCGCGGAAGCGCTGGAACTCCCGAAGGAAC
>Ga0068714_10003642_pt1 | contig 18017 bp, 11 predicted proteins | sample MTBNYHSulfiMetaG_FD_62988 | JGI IMG/M metagenome (GOLD analysis project Ga0068714, IMG submission 62988) | Enrichment culture microbial communities from rom New York Harbor, USA that are MTBE-degrading - MTBE-NYH (New York Harbor Sulfidogenic)... | ecosystem: Environmental > Aquatic > Marine >...
CTGGCGAAGCTGGCGGGCATGAAGTACGTGGTCTTCACGACGAAGCATCACAGCGGCTTCTGCATGTTCCACACCGAGACGACGCCCTTCAATATCGCCAATACGCCCTACGGACAGGACATCACCCGCAAGCTCTTCGAGAGCCTCCGCAAGTATGGCATCGCGGTCGGGGTGTATTTTTCGCCCGACGACTTCTGGATGCTGCACATGCAGGGCAAGGACGTAAGCAGGCGGCGGCCCGAGGCGCTGCCGCAGAACAATCCCGAGCTGATGGCGCACAACAAGGCGCAGCTTCGCGAGCTGCTGACGAAGTACGGCCCGATCGACGTGCTGTTCATCGACGGCGAGCCGAACGAGCTGAAGGAGCTGGCGTGGGAGCTTCAGCCGGACTTGGTCATCACGCGGGGCGAGATGGAGACGCCCGAGCAGAACACGCCGGACGAGCCCATGCCCGGCCCCTGGGAGGCCTGCTACACCCTCGGCACACAGTGGCAGTTCAAGCCGACCAACGAGGACTACAAGTCCGGCACGCAACTGATCGAGATGCTCATCGAGATTCGCTCCAAAGGCGGCAACTTCCTCCTGAACGTCGGGCCGCAGCCCGACGGCCTGATCCCGTTCGAGCAGGAGCGACGCATCCGCGAGCTGGCACTGTGGATGTTCATCAACGGCGAGGCCATCCACGGCATTCGCCCGTGGCACGTGATCCGCGAAGGCAACATCTGGTTCACCAAAGCCAAAGACGCCGACACGGTCTACGCCTTCCTGACGAGGCTGCCCGACTGGAAACGCGGCGACCGCAAGGAATTCACCCTCCGCAGCGTCAGGGCGACGGAACAGACGACTGTCTCCGTGCTGGGCCAGAGCGGCCGCGTGCTGGAGTACAACGTCAGCGCCCGACCCGAGACCCGCTGGAGCCAGGAGGCCGATGGGCTGCACGTCTCGGTCGTGCGCGCCCAGCGAATCTACAACGATTCGAAGTGGCCCAACCCCATCGTGCTCCGAATCACCGACGCCAATCCCCGTTGACACAGCCATGATGCTGAAGCCCTACTATTGCCGTTTGTCATCCTGAGCGGAGCGCAGCGCAGTCGAAGGATCTGGCCAGAGACTACACACACGACCAGTTCACGACGAGATTCCTCGACTGCGCGCGGAACGACAACGTCGTTGTTAGACCGTCTTCCTGGAGGCACCGCAAGGGAACACCAGCCGTGTAGCAGCCTCAAACGCAGCCGAATGGGCTCGGAGAGCTTGCGGCTGGCGCACGACAATCAGCGTTGGGTGGTTGACGTTCTGGTGTCGGCCGCCGTTTGGCTGGGCGTGTAGCTGCGGACCTCGTGAGGATGCGATCCGGCGTGTTTGCCGCGCAGCAGCTCGCGCTTCTGGTAGCACTGCTCTCGGAAGACGGCGATCTCGGCGGCGAGGTTGGCGTTGGGCGAATCGCCGAAAAACGCGTGGATGATCGGGAACACCAGATCAGGGTTCCTCTTGCGGAACTCCTTCATCATCGCCTCGATCTTGGCGGTCGCGACGCCCTCCTGCATGCAGGTGAACGGCCCGACGTGGAAGATGCCCGAGATATAGGCATCGCCATGCGGCTGGATCAGGTCGCGCATGAAGTAGTATGCGATCCCCGTGCTCAGCGGCGACTCGCCCTCAATGTTGCCATGCCCCTCATGCTCGCGTTCGAGCTTCTCGATGATCTCCATCGGGTGCGGCAAGGCGTGCCGGCCGGCGAGCACCTCGTGGAACGGCTCGGCCAGCTTCTGGGCGACGTGGTTCATATAGCGCGACTTGAGCAGCGACTTGCCCAGTTGCCCGCTCGACCGCCACGCGCGGCCGAGGTTCAGTGACCGCAGGCCCAGACGGACGTCGCGCTTGTTGTTGCGCACGTTCATCCGGTTGACGTACAGCAGCCAGTCGGTGATCGGGTCGCGCACCACCTCCAACTGCTGGTCTTCGAGCTGGCGGATCACCTGGTTGGTGTAGGGGTCGTGCTGGCGCATGTAGATCTCGCCGATGTAGAGGATCAGCGGGAATCGCTCGCGGTGCTTGAGCGGTAGCGCCTTGAACAGGGCGACCGTCTCATGTCCCCATCGAACCATCTTATCGGTGTCGGCGCCGGCGGCCACGATCGCGCTGACCGCTTCGAGGCGCTCCTTCTTCAAGGCCTCCGCCTCGGCCTTGTCCGCCGCGTACGGGCGGAAGCGACGCAAAAGGTCTTCGAGCAGGTCGGACGCATTGATCCCCTTGAAGAGAATCTGCTGCATCTTCATGCGGTCCGACGGACGCAGGCCCTCGGGCAACGGGATGTCGATGTAGTCGGTTTCGGACGACGGTCCGACGACGGGAATCTTCTCCAGGCCTTCCAGCCGCATGAACTCCTGGAGCAGCTCGGTGTACTTGCCGAACCGGCACGGGCCGCTCGTGGTCGGCAACATCACGAGGTAGTTGGCCTCCACCTCCTGCCGGCTGGTCTTCTCGATCTGGTCCTGCAAGAAGGCGATGGCGTCTCCCACGACGCCCTTGAGCGGATAACACACTTCGGTGTAGATGTGCTTGCGCGCGACTTCATAGCCGCGCGGCGTGTCCGTCGGCAGCACCTGGCTGTTGATGCCGAAGTGGTTCAGGCCCGCCGCCCCCATGTAGCTGGCGTCGCCCATGTACGGGATCAACCAGGTGCGTTTTTCATAACTGTTGCTGGAGTAGCTCCGCAGCCGGGCCATGTCCACCGGCACCGGATGGCTCTCGCTGACCACGCGTTCGTGGGCCTCCGTGCGCGTCACAAACGGCGCGTTGTTCGTCTGCGCATCGGTGACCAGCACCAGCAGGGGCTTGGCGGCCGTCTGGTGAATTTTCTCCTCCTGGTAAATCTTGAGGCTGTCCGGCCCGCACGCGAAGTTGATCATGCGAATGGGAAACAGGTTCGGGTGGTTGGCCACGAACAGGTTCGCCTTGAGAATCTTGACGCTCTGGACCCAGAATTCGTTCTCGACGAACTCGCGGATCGACACGTCCATGAATCTGTGTTCGAGGAACTGTTGCGGGATGTAGTCGAGCCCGCGTACGTGCGAGAACATGGCGCCGGAATTTGAGCTGGCCTCCGGATCGAGCAGGACGTAATCCCGGCCGATGCCAACGTAGGCCGTGATGCTGTCGCGCTCGATGCGCTCGAGGAAACGGTCGCCTTCGGCGTAGAGGTCGCTCTTGAACTGGTTCTCGGCGCTCTCGGCGTAGGCGATGGCGTCTTTGATGCGGCGGTCGGTGAACGAGAACCCGACGCGGGCGAACTCCTTGCGCAGCTCGGTGACCAGCAGGGGCAGATCGCCGAAATGCAGGATCGGGTTGATCTGGCGCATTTTGTCGAGGCTCAGCACGTCGTTGAGGACGTAGCCTTCGGACTCGGTGTAGATGCAGTACTTCAGGTCGGGCCGTTCGGGCCTCCGCTGCTCGATGAAGCTCGGGTTGAACAGATACTTGATGGCCGGGTCGTCGTTGAGCACGGCGGCGTGGCCGGTCGCGAGCTTGCGCGCGATGCAGAACTCGGTGCGCGACTTGTCGACGCCGATCTTGGCGATCTCGCTGTTGCTGCGCGGGGACACCACCGGATAGAACCCGAGCTTGCGGAACAGCGCCGCACTCCAGATGCCCTTCTCGCCCAGCGTGGCCATGCTGCGTTTGATCCCGACGGTCGGGCCCGTGGGCTCCGCGGATACCAGCTCTGTCTGGATGCAACCCTGCTTCTTGAAGTGCTTCTCGTAGATGCGATGATAGCGATCGACGTAGTTGGTCTTGGGCTTCTTGACCGCTTCCGAATTGCCCAGGGGACAGAAACCGCCGGTGATGATCTCGTCGTCCTCGATATGGAAGACTTCAAGCTGGCAGTCGCGAATCCCGCAGGAGCGCTGCCCGAACAGGTCGCGACAGGCGACCTTGCGCTTCTGGAACGGCATATCGACGATTTCCCAGCCGCGGAAGGCGGTGCCGTGCGCCTGGCCCTGGGCTTCAACCTGGCGGATGTGTTTGATGATGTCGAGGGCCTGGCCCCACGCGCCGAACATCTCGCGGTGCGGATAGGCCTCGACGACCCCATCGGTGACTTGGGCCAGAGCCGCGAGAAACGCCTTGCCGAGGGCCGGACCGCCCTGGGCGGAGCACTTCTTGCCAACGTGCTGGGCGCCTCCGACGAACTTATAGTAGTAGCTGGCCGCGGTGCCGCGCAGGATCGCGGCCGCGATCTCCTCGCGTCCAAAACCCTCGGCGATGAGGCGGTTCTCATCCATCTCCATGAACACGCCGCACGTCGAGTCGATGATCGGCACGCGCCGCGCCTGTAAGGCCGCCTCCTGGAGCGTGCTCTCGACGTCAAGATTGATCACATCGGCCATGTTCTCCAGTGTCTGGCCCGAGCCGGCCTGGCAACTGTAGTTCATCTTCGCCTCTTTGACGGTTCCGTCCGGCGAGAAACACGTGAACTTCATGTCCTGGCCGCCCACCTCGAAAATCGTGTCGATTTCCGGGTTGCAGTGCTTGACGCCCAGCGCGTGACAGGTGATCTCGTCGGTGATCCGATCCGCCAGTGTCACGCCCCGCTCGGCGAACTGCTGCGCCTTCTTCTTGCTCAGGAGAATCTTCTCATAGAGCTTGCGGGCCGAGCCGGTGGCGCCGACCCCCTTGATGATGACGTTATCCTTATGTCGCGACAGATAGCGCAGCACGCGCTTGAGCGACTCCTCGGGGTTGCCGTGCGTCCTGATGTAGAGCTTGTCGAGCAGCTTGCCGGTTTGGAGTTCGACGATGGCGCCCTTGGTCGTCGTGCTGCCGCCGTCGATGCCCAGGACCACCTCTGTCCCGGGGGCAATCTGCGCGGTGAGCTTCTCGCTGCGTTCACGAACATACGACAGACTGGCGCTCAGCGGAGGCGCGAACGCCCGTTTCTGGCGACTGTGTTCGGCCACCTGCGCGAGCTGATCGAGGTTGAGCACAAAGGTATTGCTTTCTTCGATGGCCTTGAGCGCTGCACCGGCCGCGGCAATACTGTGATAGTGCTCCGGCCGGGTGATAGGTATGCCCAATAGTTGCGCAAGGTTGGCACGGATGAGGTCGTTGGAGAACACACCACCAGTAGAAATGGCGTGCCCCTCGCGGGTGGCCCCTGCGAACTCGCTGGAACCGAGGACGTCGATGACGTAATTCCGCGCTACCGTGCGGAAGAGCCCGGCAAGGTTATCGACGCGCGTAGCGCCTTCGTTCTGTTTGTGGATCAGGTCGGACTGGACCACCACGCCGCAGCGGGCAAGAAACTCACTCGGGTCGGCGGATTTGGCGCCCTCTTGCTCAGCGCGACGGAACATCTCCTCGACGCGCTCCTGAAGCTTGCGCCGGTTGCGTGCGCCGACCGCCGACCGACGAAGCTCATCGTCGGCCGTTCCGCAGTCTTCCAAGTCGGGACTTGGTACCTCGCCCTGGAAGAGGCGACGGCACTGTTTTTCGATCAGCATGCCCGAACCGCCGCCGCATTTGGTGCCGGTCCGCCACTCACGAATGACTTGCTGGCCGCCCGTAGCCCCGACCGTGAAGAAGTAAGCGTCCTTGGCGCCGATGTGAAAAACGTGATGCGCCTCCGGAGCGACCACCTCCGCTCCTTTCGGGATGGCCACGCTGTCATACACATAAAGCGCGCCGCCCATCACAGTGGGAAAGCTTTGGGCAGCGCTGCCGGTCAACGCGGTGCTGTGAATCTCCTTACGGTCAAACCGAGTCAGCACGTCGCGCCATGCCTCGCCGAGCGCCCCGAGGGGATTCGCAAAATGCATGATCGGCTTCGCGGAGTAAACAACCGCTCGCTGTGCATCCAGCACAACGTAGTGCAGCGCGCTGCTGCCGATATCGATCCCTACGAAAAGGCCCCCCTCGCCGGTCCGCCTGTTAGACTGCACGCTATTGTTTACCTGCATCGTCGTCCATCCGTATGTGCGTGTGCCCTTAGACCCACGCGATCCGCATTCCCGAGCGGGCCCAGCCCGTCACGGCAAAATCCGCAATGCCTTGTCCCGTCTACCGATAGAACACCCCCGCTCGACATCAGGCGTCGCCGAAATCGCAAAGTCCTCTAGCGCCGGCCGCTTGGAGGGCACCTTACCAAGCTTTGCACAGACACGCCGACTGTTAGTTCTTCTGATCGTTCCTGTTAGAAGGAGACATACAAGCCTGTTGCTTACTCAAAATCCCCGATATTGTCAAGCCCGGCCACCGCGAACCTAACAGTTTTCCCACAGCCACCAGACCGCTTGCCCTCATGCCATCTGCCGGTGTTATAAAGGCTTATAAAACTGGTGCTACCAGTACTAACAATGTGGCAGGCTATATGACTAATACTACTACCTTGCTTTCTTCTTACCCTTCTTAATCGAATCGGCTATCCACACTACGGCCTGCCCATGCGCCAGTCCCTCTGTAGTGGTGCGGAGCTCCTGCGGTTCTGTGGAACAGCATGGGGATGAGGTTTTCGCGGAAAAAGATTGTCCGCAGAGCACACAGCCATTAGACTGTGGGGCTGTTTTGGTAAAACCCCGGTGCGTTTTTGCAGCCTGAGGAACCCTTAGCGTAGAGGTCTGCCATGAGAGTCACGTTTAACCGTTCTGCGTTGGCCGAAGCCCTCGGACTGGTGATTTCCGTGGTCCCGAGCCGGACGCCGAAACCTGTCTTGAAGTGCGTCCGCATCGCCGCCAGCGGCAAGCAGGTCCGGATCTGCGCTACCAACCTCGAGATGGGTCTGAATTACCTAGTTTCCGAGGTGGAGATTGCTCGCGAGGGGGAGGTCGTCGTCGAGGCCAATCACCTTGCTGATATCGTGCGTGCCAGCTCGGAAGACGTTCTGGTGCTGGATGCCGCTGAGACCACCTGCGAGATTCGCGGTGCGGACAGCCGCTTCACCATCTACGGCCAGGACCCGAAGCAATACCCGAAGGTTCCGTCGCTGGACGACGCAGACGTGGACATGACGATCACGTTGGAGCAGTTGCAGTCAGGGATACAGCAGTGCCTGTTCGCAACCGCCAAGGAGAGCAGCCGGTACGCGATCAACGGTGTACTTTGGGAAGTCAAGGGCAAGAAGCTGCTCCTGGTGGCTACGGACGGTCGTCGCCTGGCGCGCTGCCGTGTCTCGCTGGAGAAGGCGCCGAAGGACGAAAAGGCCAGCCAGAAGATCATCGTTCCGGCCAAGACAATGGGCCTGTTGGAGAAGCTCGCCTCACACGACAAGGAGAGCGTTTCCGTCAAGCTCGTCGACAACCAGATCCTCATCCGCTGCGCGAACGTGGTGATCAGTTCCAATCTCGTGGAAGGCAATTTCCCGAAGTACGAAGACATCATCCCGACCGACTACGACAAGAAGCTGAAGCTCTCGACGGAAATCGCGCTCAGCGCCGTGCGTCGCGCATCGCTGCTGACCAGTGAAGAGTCCAAGGGCATCAAGGTTTCGGTCAAGCCGAACACGGTGGTGTTCTCGGGCAGTTCGCCGGAGGCCGGTGCGGCGGAGGTCAGTATGCCAGTCGAGTATGCCGGTGAGGCGATCGATATCGGGTTCAACCCGGTTTTTCTGATGGATGTGTTGAAGGTTATTCGCGAGCCCCAGTTCGAACTGGAACTGGGACAGGCGGATCGCCCGGGCCTCGTCAAGAGCGGCGGGGATTTCCTTTACGTTCTGATGCCGATCAACCTCGGTTAGGCGCACGGCGCGAGGCCAGGAGGGTCAAGTGAACGCCAATCCACATGCGGTTGAGCCATGTAAGCTGGGGGATGTGGTCGATGGTTTCGTGGAGCGTCTTGCGCCATTGCACGCGCGCTGCGGTTCGGTGACCCAGGCATGGGACGCGGTGCTGCCTCCGACGATGCGCAAGCACTGTCGCATCGAGAGCATCACAGGGGGTTCCGTGAGGGTCGCGGTCGATGCGGCCAGCTACATGTATGAGCTGCAACTGTGCAATGCGGAGCTCCTTGCGGAGCTCCAGCGTCTCTGTCCAGGTGCGGCGGTGCGGCGAATCGTCGTCGCGATGGCGCGCCGCCCGGGATAGGACGCAGCGTCGGAGGGACGACAACGAACTCCACCGGGCAGCAGGTCTCGCCCCGTTTCACGACCAGAGCGACGAAACAGAAGGGCTTCGGATTCGAGGACGAATATGGATGCACATAAGTACGATGCCAGCAATATCAAGATCTTAGGCGGTCTCGAGGCCGTCCGGAAGCGCCCGGACATGTACATCGGCGACCGCGGTGTCGGAGGCCTCCACCACCTGGTCTACGAGGTGTTGGACAATTCGATCGACGAGGCCCTCGCGGGCGCCTGCGACGACATCACCGTCCGCATCCAGCCGGACGGGAGCTGCTCCGTGGAGGACAACGGCCGGGGCATTCCGGTCGAGATGCACAAGGAAGCCAAGCTCAGCGCGCTGGAAGTCGTCCTGACTACCTTGCACGCCGGCGGTAAGTTCGACAGCGACAGCTACAAGGTCGCCGGCGGGCTCCACGGCGTGGGCGTCAGCGTGGTGAACGCGCTGAGCGAATGGCTCGAAGCCGACGTCTACCGCGATGGCCAGCACTACCATTTCGAATGTGAACGCGGAAGACGCCGTGGCCCGGTCGAAGCAATAGGCCCGACCACCAAACGCGGGACTAAGATCACCTTCAAAGCGGATGAGGAAATCTTCGGCGACGTGGAATTCAACTACGACACGCTGCTAAAGCGCATTCGCGAAATGGCGTACCTCAACGCCAACATCAAGATCACCTTCCGCGACGATCGCGCCAAGAAGAAAGAGGAATTCCACTTTCCCGAAGGCATCAAGGCCTTTGTCAGACACCTCAACGAAGGCAAGAACATCCTGCACAACGACGTCATCCACATGAGCAAGGAGGATCCCGAGGCGCGCCTCAGTTGCGAGGTGGCGATGCAGTACAACGACGGATACAACGAGAACGTGCTCGTCTTCGCGAACAACATCCGCAACATCGACGGCGGCACGCATCTGTCGGGTTTCAAGACGGCGCTGACGCGGACGATGAATGCTTACGCGCGAAACAATAATCTCGTGAAGGAAGGCCAAGCGACCACCGGCGAGGACCTGCGCGAGGGCCTGACCGCGGTGGTTGCTGTTAAGCTGGCCGAGCCGCATTTCGAGGCGCAGACGAAGGTCCGCCTGACGAACCCCGAGGTGGGCAGTTTTGTGGAAACGGTGGTCAACGAGCAGTTGGGTCACTACCTCGAAGAGCACCCGCCGGAGTCGAAGCGCATCCTGAACAAGGCGATCCAGGCGGCCGCCGCGCGCGAAGCAGCGCGAAAAGCGCGCGAGCTGACGCGGCGCAAAGGTGCGCTGGGCAACGCGAACCTGCCCGGCAAACTCTGGGACTGCGCCAGCCGAGAGAGGGCCACAACGGAAATCTTCATCGTCGAGGGCGATTCGGCCGGCGGGTCGGCCAAAGGCGGCCGCGACCGGACGATCCAGGCCATTCTGCCGCTGCGGGGCAAGATCCTCAACGTCGAGAAGGCCCGCCTGGAGAAGATGCTCGGTCACGAGGAGATCCGCACGATGATCAGTGCCTTCGGCACCGGAATCGGCACGGATGAATTCGACGTGGAGAAGTGTCGCTATGGCAAGATCATCCTGATGACCGATGCCGACGTCGACGGCGCCCACATTCGCACCCTGCTGCTGACGTTCCTGTTCCGGCAGATGCCGGTTCTGTTCGATAAACGCATGGTGTATATCGCACAGCCGCCGCTGTACGAGGTGCGTTCCAAAGGCAAGAAGAAATCCGAGTACGTGCTGACGGAAAACGAGATGCGCCGGCGCATGATCGAGCGCGGTCTGGAAGGCACGTCTCTGGCGGTCCGCGAGGGGCTGTCCGCCGGCGCGCGAGGCGACGGCGCCCCGAAGAAGGCTCCCACGTTCAAGCTTCGCAAACTCACAGACAAGGAATTCGCCGAGCTGGTCAAGATGCTGGCCGACGCGGAGCGCATCGTCAGTGTTCTGGAGCGCCGGGGGATCACTTTCGCGAAGTTTCATGAGTCGCACTACAACGGGGAGAAACTGCCGCGTTTCGTGATCCGCTACGAGGGGCGCGAGGAAGCCTACTACGAGGCGGCGGACTACGAGAAACGCCTCGACGAGATTGGCGAAGGCAAACGTCTGAACGGCGAGAACGGCGACGACACGGAAGAATCGCACGTGACGGCCGAGGAACTCCATGAGGTTGCCCGGATCAACCAGATCGGTGACAAACTCCGCAGCGATTTCAACCTCGACCTCAGCGATTTCGTGCTGACCGAGGAGAAGACGGAATCGGGCGAGTCGCTGCCGACGAAGTTCCTGCTTACCCATGGCGACGATACGTATGACGTGGCTTCGCTGGCCGGGATCTGCCCGGCGATCCGCCAGATCGGGGGCAAGGGCATCGACATCAAACGGTTCAAAGGCCTCGGTGAGATGAACGCCGATCAACTCTGGGAAACGACGATGAACCCGGCGACGCGGACGCTGCTGAGCGTGCGACTCGACGACGCCGGAGAGGCCGACCGCCTCTTCAGCATCCTCATGGGCGACGACGTCGACAAACGACGCAAATTCATCCAAGACCACGCGCTGGAGGTTCAGAACCTCGACGTTTAAGAAACGAGGACGCCCCCGGCGCTGTCGCGTCGAGGGCGTCGCGAATGTCTGCTATGGATCAGCGGCTGATGCGCCGGCTGGTAATAGTGGACGCACCGGGGGAGACCGGCACTGCGTCCATCGCTGCCGCACCGAGCACAGGCTGCGAGAGAACCTGGACGCGCTGGCGGAACTGCTCGTCGGTCAGCTTCCCTTCCGCGCGAGCCTTGATGTCGGCCCCTTTGGCTCGGATCGTCAGCACGGTCTGCGTCATCTCGGCCAAAGGCCCTTCCACGATACGCAGGTCGTTGCTCCTGGTCTTGACCACGATCTGGCCTGTTCCTGGTATGGCGATCGTTTCGCCGGCGAAGACATCGGATTCGGGGCTCCCCGTCAATCTTACGATAACCGACTCCTCCGGCGCCAGGCAACGGATGTTGGCGGCGTGGACGAGCGTCTGGATGACCGTGGTCTTGAGGTTCTCGACCTGTTCGGCGCTATACTTGGGTCGCGAATCGTACGGGTCTTTCTTGCGCGCCACCCGCGGCTGATAAACCTCCTCACGAGTTTTGGCCCAGACCGGATCTCCCTCGACCTGTGGCTCGGGTGTTTCGTTGGGTTCGGTCTGCGGTCCCGGCGCGAGCGGATAGTCGACGTCCATGATGAACAGCAGGCCGTAGCCCTGAAGATACATGCTTCGCCCCGCGTCGGCGTCGTTTCTCCAAAACAACGGGTTAGCGTCCCCCACAAACAGGGAGAACGGGCCGGCCGGGGGTAGGAGGTTCGCCTGCCGGAGCTTGTTCTCGAAGATGCGCCGCATCACGTTGACGTCCTCCGTGATGCTCGTCAGCTCCTCCGTGGTCATTGGCTGAGCCGGCACGATAAACACCGCCTGGGAGCGGTTCGTGGAGGCGAGGGTCTTCGTCTCCAGGACGCTGCGCAATCGGTCTGTGGCGATCCCCGCCGCGGCATTCACGCTGACGCTCGCCGGGGCGGTCTCCTGCACGTCGCTGGAGGCCATCTGGGCGCTACTGAGAGAGGTCACAGCAAGAATCAGGGTAGTAACGAGGCTGAACGTTCGGCAAATCAGATTCATTTCGATGCTCCTTTAGTTCTTGGTGGCTGAATCAGGCTGATCGGGCGCAGGAGAACCCGCGCGGGTGCCGGCCAGCAGGTTGACCATGTCTTGTTTGGTGCGCTCGAATTCACCGCCCAGGGCGCTTGCGAAGCTGACGAGAGCATCGGCGAACTGCGTGTTGTCCTGGCGGCGTGCCGCGTCGATTTCTTCCAGCCCCGCTGCAAACCATTGACGTTTCTGCATTTCCGCGACGTTGATCGATTGGATCAGATGTTCGAGCAGGCGATTGGTGTTGGCGTTGGAAGCTGCCAGTGTCTGCACGGCGACCTGCGCGAGATCGTGTCGGTACTGCTGAGTAAGGTCCTCTCGCAGCGCGACATACGTCGTTTCGAGCGTCGCTTGCCACTGCCGGCTGAGGTCTTCGATCACTTTCCGGCGTACCGCCGGCTCGATGGAGGTGGCCAGCGAGGCTTCTACTGCCTGGCGCAACTGCTCGATGTCGGGAGTCCGAGGCGCCGAGAGTCTGCCCACGGCGTAGCTGGCGAAGACCAAGACGGCGGCTGCGGCGGCAAATTTTGTCGTCAGCTTGAAGACATACGTGTTGCGCGGTCCCCGCGAGTCCGCCGCACGTCCGCCAGCTTCCGCCAGCTTCGCAACTGTCGCATCGACCACTGCTTGCGGCGGATGCGGAGGGATCGGTTCGTTGCGGTACTGCTCGACCGCTCGTTGGAGAATGTCGTCTTCATGTTCCATAGGGCAACCTCGTTTCTTCCTCGACCGGCGCCAGCAAGTCGCGCAGTTTCGCCTTGGCGCGGTGCAGCAACACCCCGGCGGCGCCGGTGGTGATCTGAAGCTCTTTGGCAATCTGGCGGTAACTCAGTTCGTTAAAGTGCCGCAGGCAAAACACTTTCGCCTCCTGCGGCGGCAGTTGGCCGATCGCGGCACGCAATCGAGCGGCCAGCTCCTGCGATTGCACCGCGCTGTCGGGCCCGGGCTCGGCGCTGGCGAGCTGCTGCCAGTCCTCACACTCCGATTCCTGGCAGGACCGCCGCGTACGCTGACGCAACCGGTCTATGGCTCGCGTGGTCGCCAGACGCAGCAGGAGACCGCGCATGCTGCGCACACGCTGGCGCTGCGCCAGTTCGAACGCCGCCAGGAACGTTTCTTGCAGGCAATCGGCCGCATCCGCTTGATTGTGCAGCAGACGATAGGCCGTCTGCCAAACCGCGGAGGCGTGTTCTTCAGTAATTCTGTTCCAGTCATGCACTTGCAAACGGCGACCTCTTGCTTTCCACTTGTGCACGTTCACCCGGGTGCTTCGCGCGCGGCAAGATGCCGAACCTGCCCATCTTGCCACTATAGCTAAGTCGATTTGCGAGTCCATTTTATTACAGCGGCGGAAAACACGCGATCGAGCGACGCAGATGTCACGCTGTGGGTAAAAAAAGTGCGACTTTATTGGAAGCATGTTATTTTTCGCTTGCAATCTGCGAGGCGTGCTGGCACAATGCCGTCCGTTGGTTGAAGGATGAGGTATTTACCGGTTGATGGGCTCCGTTAGGATAGGGAGACGCTGGATGACGAGGGAACGCCAGAGCATGAAAACGCCAGCGGCTAGAGGCTCGCTCGTGTTCCTGCTCGCCTGTTCGGTTCTGTTCCTCGTTGTGGGTTGCCAGCGCACCACCAGTCAGAGTTCCGTGGATTCCACGGGCATGATTCCGTCCGAACGCGGTGAGAGGGAGTTGCTCGCAGAGGTCGAGAGGAAGTTTGAGAACCCCCAGGCGCACTACGAATTGGGCCGGCTGTATGCGCAGGGCGGGAAGTGGACGAAGGCAGAATATCACTACAACGTAGCGTTGGGATTCGACCCGGCGTTGCGGGCCGCCCAGGCCGGTGTGGTCCAGTTGTTCATCGACCAGGGCCAGAAGGCCAAGGGCGAGCAGTATGCGTCAGGTTATATCCGGCAGATTTCGACGAACGATCAGGAGCTGCTGCGGCTCGCTTGGGAGTTCGAGAGGCTTGGTCTCGACGAGTACGCGTTGCGCTGCTTCCGGCAGGCGCTGGTGGTCGGACCGGATTCCTATGACGTCAACAAGCAGGTGGGCTTCTACTACCTGGGCAAGAACGACACCGCCAAGGCGCGGCAGTACCTGAGCCGAAGCTTCGAGCTAAATCCGCGCCAGCCGGACGTCGCCGGCGCGCTGGGCAGGCTGGGAGTGGTCGTCGAATCGCCCGAGGCGCCCCCGATGACCATGGAGAAGAAGCAGTAAAGCCGTTTTACCAGGTTCTCAGAAGACGACCGAATACCATGTTCCAATCGTTTTTCATTGCCCCGTGGCGAACGGATGCGCTGCGGGGTTTTTTGTTGCCTTCGTGTCGGTCGGCGGTGCGGGAGATCGAGATTGCTGTCGATGCGACGGTGCTGGCGATGTCGGCAAACCTCAGTGACTGAAACGACGGCTTTGATGGGGTAATCTATGATGCTCGGAAAGTACTCGTTCGGAATCGGGGACAGGTTCGGTCACCAGGGCAAGGCGCAACTGGCGGCGATGAGGAAGGCCAAAGAGGCGGGGGCCGATGTGACGCCCGTCTGGAACAAGTCGCAGCGCGAACACAGCATCATCGGAACCGGGCCCGGAGACGTGCGCCGCGAGGCCGATGCGGCGGTCGCCGCCTGCAACTGGGAGACCCCATATTTCGTCGATGCCGACCACATCAGTTTGCGCAATGTGGAGCACTTCATCGAGGCCAGCGACTTTTTCACTCTCGACGTCGCCGATTTCATCGGACAGCCGGCGGCCCCAGCCGATATCGACACGTTCCTTTCCCGACACGCAGCGCTGGTCGGAACGTTGGAGATCGGCGGGATCGTAGAGGCGTTCAACGTCGATGAACCCAGTCTGAGGGCGATTGCGTCGAAGTACCTGGCCGCGGTCAGGGAGGCGGGCCGGATCTATCGGCACATCGAATCGCGCAAGGGCGCGGGCCAATTCGTCACGGAAGTGTCGATGGATGAGACGGACGCGCCGCAGACGCCGGTCGAGCTGCTGGTGATCCTGGCGGCGATCGCTGACGAGGGAATCCCCGCCCAGACGGTGGCGCCGAAATTCAGCGGCCGATTCAACAAGGGAGTGGACTACGTGGGCGAGCTCGAGACCTTCGCGACCGAGTTCGAGCAGGACCTGGCGGTGATCGCCTATGCGGTCAGGGAGTTCGGGTTGCCGGAGGATCTCAAGCTCAGCATTCATTCCGGCAGCGACAAATTCTCGATCTACGAGCCGATTCAAAGCGCGCTGAAGCGGCTTGACGCGGGCCTGCACGTGAAGACCGCCGGCACGACGTGGCTGGAAGAGCTGATCGGCCTGGCCTTGGCCGGTGACGATGGCCTGGCGATTGCCAAGGAGGTTTACAACCAGGCGCTGGCGCGTATGGACGAACTGTGCGGCCCTTACGCGACCGTCATCGACATCGACAAAAGCAGACTGCCCGATCCGCGGATCGTCGCCAACTGGGACGGCTCGCTGTTCGCCCGGGCCCTGCGTCACGACCCCTTCTGCGCGTACTATAACTACCACTTTCGACAACTGCTTCACGTCGGCTACAAGATCGCCGCCGAGATGGGCCCGCGCTTCCTTAAGGCGCTGGAACGATATGAGGACACCATCGCCGAACACGTCACCGCGAACATCTACGACCGTCACCTCCGCCTTCTCTTCGTGGATTGACCTAACCGGTCGTGGCACAGGAGTCTCCAGGCGCGAGGACTACAGGAAGCGGAGGAGGGCGGCGAAGGTGGTGAAGCCGGCGCCGAAGGCCAGGAGCAGGCCGTGGTCGCCGGGATGAGGGTCGCCTTCTGGCACGATCTTGTCGAGCACGAACAGCACGGAGGGGGACGACATGTTTCTGTGTTGGGTGAAGACGTCATCCGAGAATCGCAACGCGGCCACCCTGGAAACCAGATCGAGATCGTGAGTGGCAGCTACCGAAAGTCTCACCACCCACCAGTGCGCAATCGCGCCCGTTCGAAGCACCTTCCTTGCTTGCGGTACAAACGAACCAGCATCGAGATCACGAAGAACCGCTCGTGGCCGTGTTTTCTCCCCGAAGCGACGGGGTGATGGGGTCGATGGCTCAGTACAGCCTGGTGCCCTGCCGCCTGGCTTCCGACAAGGAATACGTAGTTGCCACAATTGACCGCGTTCTGCGGCGGCGGTGGAATGACTTCTGCGAAATCGGGCTTAGAAGTGTGGCAGCGCTTCTGCGCATCGAAGGGGGCACGATGAGACCGCTGGCGACAGACGAATCAAATCGAGCAAATTCCTTAGGTGATTCCTCCGTCGCGGAAACTTAGCATCACGTGGGGACCGTCGAGATTTCCGTGGGTGTGTCGCAGGCGGTGAGAAGAGTCCGGGGGGGTATCGTCCCTGTTTTTTGACATTCACGCCGGCACTGTGGCCGGCGACTCACCACATGGAAAGGAGAGAAACCATGGAATCACGTACGGCAGTACGATCGGTACTGACATTGTTGGTCGTGGCAACGCTATTGATCCAGGGTTGTTCGTCAGGCGGAGTCACAGGACCTCCGAGGCGCACCACGACCGCGCCGCAGCCGACGCCGGCGCCGCAGCCTGCCCCGGCACCCGCTCCCGCTCGGCAAACGGCACCGGCACCGGCACCGGCGCCCGCCCGGCTGACGGCGCAGGACTCTACCGGCGCTCGGCCCTCCTCCGGCAGTCGGTGCGGTTCGTCGGTGGCCTCGCAGATGTATCCGGCACAGGGGGCCGTTCGTCTGGACGTGCAGGCTCCGCCCCAGGTTGCGTTGAACGCGCCGTTCGAGTTCGTCATCCGCGCCACCAACGTCAGCGACGTGATGGTCAGCGAGGTGGTCGTGACGGAACGTCTTCCGAGGAACTTCCGACTCCAGGGGTCTAACCCGCCGGCCAGCGCCAGTGACACGAACCTGGTCTGGGCGCTCGGCTCCCTGGACCCGAAGGCCAGTCGCGAGATGAGGGTCACGGGCATGGCCACCAGCGCGGACTGCCTCACGCACTGTGCAACGGTGGACTTCGTGGTCCCGACGTGTGCCAATATCGAGGTGGTCGAGCCGAAGCTGGCGCTGACCAAGACGGCGCCCGCGGAAGTCATTCTGTGCGATCCGATCCCGGTCAGCTTCGTCGTCACGAACGCCGGAACTGGTGACATCCAGGGCGTCCGGGTCATGGACACGCTGCCGCCCGGACTGGAAACGGCTGACGGCAAAAACCAGATCGCGGTCGACGCCGGTACGCTCGCGGCCGGACAGTCCAAGAAATTCGCGGTCAATCTGAAGGCGGCCCGAACGGGGACGTACATCAACAGAGCCGTTGCCACATCGGCCAGCGGTCTGAAGGCCGAGGCGGAAACCAGGACGATCGTGCACCAGCCCGTGCTGGCGATCACCAAGACCGGGCCGGAACGGCTGTTCCTCGGCCGCCCGCTGACGTATCAGATCACGGTCACGAACAAGGGTGACGCGCCGGCGGTCAACACCGTAGTCGAAGACACATTGCCTTCTGGCGTGCGCGGCGTGCAGGCCTCCACGGGCGGCACGCTTTCCGGCGGCAAAGTGGTCTGGCAATTGGGCACGCTGGCGATCAACGCTTCGCGAACGCTCAGTGTGACCTACACGCCCACGACGGCAGAGCCTCAAGTCAATACCGCTACGGCGGTGGCAGCCTGTGCGGAGGCGGTGACCGCTTCCACGAGGACCAGCGTCGAGGGGATCGCCGCCGTGCTGCTCGAAGTGGTCGACATCTCCGATCCGATCGAGGTGGGCGGACAGGAGACGTATGTCATCACCGCGACGAACCAGGGCTCGGCGGTGGACAACAACGTACAGATCACCTGCGTGCTGGAAGATGCGCAGGAGTACGTCTCCTCGGATGGTCCGACCCGAGCCACCGTGGAAGGCCGGACGATCCGCTTCGCGCCGTTGGCCACTCTGCCGGCCAAGCAGAAGGCGACCTGGCGTGTGGTCGTCAAGGCTCTCCGGGCGGGCGATATCCGCTTCAGCGTCACGATGAACACGCAAGAGCTGGGTCGCCCCGTCGAAGAGACGGAAGCCACGCGGCAGTACTGACGGAATCGCATGCGGTGTAGGGGCGAATCACGATTCGCCCCTACATCCTCTACTTCGGTGGCGAAGCGTTCGGTTGCGGAATTCATGGGCGCCTTCTGGCTCGTGTTTGGGGTAGCGACACTGCCTTGAGCCAGTTGTGGCTCTTCTGGGCGGCGCCCTGTTGGCGGGAA
>Ga0068714_10003645_pt1 | contig 18007 bp, 20 predicted proteins | sample MTBNYHSulfiMetaG_FD_62988 | JGI IMG/M metagenome (GOLD analysis project Ga0068714, IMG submission 62988) | Enrichment culture microbial communities from rom New York Harbor, USA that are MTBE-degrading - MTBE-NYH (New York Harbor Sulfidogenic)... | ecosystem: Environmental > Aquatic > Marine >...
GGTGTGTGACTCGCTGGGCAAGGTGTCGTTGGTGGGCAGCGCTCTCTGTGGGCACCCCGAGCTGGCGGAGCGAGTGCCGGCGATCCTGGCCGGAGCGGGACTCGGCGTGGCAGCCTGGCGGGCGTGCCCCATGCGGGCCTCCTGCCTGGTCCCGGAGGAGCAGCTGGCGGAGGCGGTGCGCCTCCTGCACGGTGCCTTCTTGGAGGACGAGGCATGAGCGGTCGGTCGGTCGCCGTGGTGGGGGCCACCGGAGCGGTGGGGCGTGAGATGCTCGCCACCCTTCACCGACGATCCTTCCCGGTCGGCTCGCTGCGCCTGATGGCTTCGGCCCGGTCGGCGGGCACTTCGCTGGACACTCCCTGGGGCGAGGTGGAAGTCGAGGACCTGGCGGAGGCCGATCCGGCCGGCATCGAGGTGGCCCTGTTCTCGGCCGGAGGGGCCCGGTCCCGGGAGCACGCCCCCCGCTTCGCCGCGGCGGGGGCGGTGGTGGTGGACAACTCCTCGGCCTGGCGCATGGACCCGCAGGTGCCGCTGGTGGTGGTCGGGGTGAACGACGCCGCGGCCCGTGCTCACCGGGGGATCATCGCCAACCCCAACTGCACCACGATGGTGCTGCTGATGGCGGTGGCGCCGCTGCACCGGGCGGCGGGGCTGGAGTCGATGGTGGTGGCGTCCTATCAGTCGGTCTCCGGCAGCGGACAGACGGGGATCGAGACCCTATCGGCCGAGGTGGCCCATTTCTCGCAGGACGCGGCCGCGCTGCAGTACGGCGGCTGGGCCGACCCCGGCCACGGCATGTATGCCCGGCCGATCGGGTTCAACGTGCTCCCCCTGGCCGGTGCGTTGGCCGAGGGCGGCTACACGGACGAGGAGTGGAAGCTGGTCAACGAGACCCGCAAGATCCTCGACGCCCCCCAAGTGGCGGTGGAGCCCACCTGCGTGCGGGTGCCGGTGATGGTGGGCCACGGCCTGGCCGCCTCCTGCTGGTTCTCCCGGCCGCTCGGGGCGGAGGAGGCGGACCGGCTCATCGAGGAGGCGCCGGGGGTACGAGTGTGGCGGGACCGGGTCCCCACTCCTCTCGACTGCGCCGGCCATGATGAGGTGCTGGTGGGCCGGCTGCGGGAGACGCTGGGCCGCCCGGGGGGCATCTCCCTGTGGGTGGTGGGCGACAACCTGCGCAAGGGGGCGGCGCTGAACGCGGTGCAGATCGCCGAGCTGGTGATCTAGGCGGATGGTCGGAACCGGCCGGGGAGGGCGGCCGCCGTGCGCCTGGTGATCGATCAGATGGGACGCTCGGTGAGGGTGGGGGAGCGGCCGCAGCGCATCGTGTCTCTGGTTCCTTCTCAGACCGAGCTCTTGTTCGACCTGGGCCTGGACGAAGAGGTGGTCGGGGTCACCCGCTTCTGCGTCCACCCGGCGGAACGGGTAGCGGGGAAGGCGATCGTGGGTGGGACCCGCGACGTCGACCTGGAGGCCGTCGACCGCCTACGCCCCGACCTGGTGATCGGAGCGAAGGAGGAGAACGAGGGCGCGGCCGTCCTGCGGCTGGCCGAGTCATATCCGGTGTGGTTGAGCGATGTGAGGAGCCTGGCTGACGCCCTGGAGATGATCCGGTCGGTGGGCGACCTGGTGGGGAGGGCGGGCCCGGCAGATCGCCTGGCCGGTGAGATTGAGGCGGGCTTCGCCTCGTTGCGTCCCCTGTCGCCGGCGCGGCGGGCGGCCTACGTGATCTGGCCCCGCCCCTTGATGATCGCCGGCCGGGGCACACTCATCGACGACCTGCTCGGCCGCGGCGGGCTGGTCAACCCCGCGGCGCCTGAGAACGGCGCCCGCTACCCGGAGGTGACTGTCGAGCGGCTGCGCTCCGCCGGCCTGGAGGTGCTCCTGCTGGCGTCGGAGCCGTATCCCTTCGGGGAGCCGGATCGGGAAGCGTGGGAAGGGCGGCTGCCCGGGGTGGAGCTGCACCTGGTCGACGGGGAGATGTTCTCCTGGTACGGGAGCCGTCTACTCAAAGCCGCGGGCTACTTCGCGGTCATGATCGCTCGGCTGGCGGGGGGGACGGGCTGAAGGGTCGCGTCGCAGGGAGGAGCAACCGTGGCTGCCGGCTTGTCTCGCCTCAGAGCGTCTCGACCGTCTCCAGGATCTCGATGTTGCGCTTGCGGAGATCGGCCACGAACTGCGCGTAGAGCGGCCCGTAGATGCAGTCCTCCGGCGCCACGATGCCGCGCTCCTTGATGAGCCCCTTGCCGATCAGCACCGCGCCCATGGCGGCGGGGAAGCCGGTCACCCTCCCCATCGAGGAGATGCCCGTCTCCGGATCGGCCTCGTCCCACATCCAGTAGCTGATCCGAGTCTTCTTGCCGTCCTTGCGGCCCGTGACGGTGCAGTACATCACGCAGACGTCCGTCTCCCCGGGCTGAGCCTTCAGCTTCGGTTCGATCAGGGTGAGCAGGAACTCGCGCGGCACCACCTGGGTCCCATTGTGGTCGACCGGCTCGATGCCGAGAAGACCGCACTCTTTGAGCGTGTCGACGCCCGCCCAGTGGCCGGGCCAACGCACCGTCTTCTCCGCGAACTCGTGCAGGCTCGGCCGGGTGTAGATGAAGCTCGGCATGCCGGGGGTGATCGAGCACTCGAGCATCTCGTCCCGGCCGAGCTTGTCGAAGCGGAAAGACTCCCGGCCCGTGCCCGCGTCGATCTCCACCGTCTCGCCGTTCTGGCGCACGAAGAGCTTGACCATGTACTCGCGCAGCACGTGGTCGAAAGCCCAGGTGATCATGTAGCGCAGGGGCTTGGCAGCCGCGACGTCCTTGCGGGGGATTCCGCCCACCCGGGCGATCACCGACTCGGCCTCGTCCAGCTTGCGGATGCCCTCCCCGCAGGTGAGGTTGCTCAAGCCCGGGGCGAAGCCGATGCCGTCCATGAAGCAGACGTCGTTGCGCAGCGCGGTCTCATGCAACCAGTCGCCGTAGTTCTCCAGCGTGGTGCCCGGCGGGAGCTCGAGGCCCTCGGTTTCGTAGAGGTCGGGCCGGTAGTGGTACTCCTCCAGCATGTCGACCAGGTGGAAGCCGCACTCGATTGCGGCGTGCACCGTCTTGTAGCTCGTGCGACGGTCGGGCAGCGTGTTCACCCCCACGTCGTACTGCTTCATGAGCCGCTGGGTGGCTGCCTTGTCCATGATGTCCAGCGGGTGCACTTCGACACGGTCGCTGCCGAGCCACGCCTTCGTCTTCTCCAGAGCATCCTTGCGCCGGGCCACCAGCCCGACCTTCTCCACCGCGTCGTCCTTGAGCAGGTCGAACGCCACCGCCGCGCCCATCTTGCCGTTGCCGCCGAACACGAGAACCTTCAAGACCCCGACCTCCAGGTGAGTGGGCTCGGGTGAGCCGAGCCCCGCCGAACCAGCGAGCGGGGATGCTAGCCCTCGTCATGGCCGTCTCCCCCGCGGGGGCGGAGGAGATGCGCTCGCGCAGCGAGTGCAGAGCGGGCAAACCGAAACTGAGCCGGGTGCCGGCCTCTTGCCCCCTCCCGCTGGCGCGGGAGGGGGAACCCAAAGCCCCGCCATTGAGGCGGGGCTTTGTCGGGGCGGCCGGATTCGAACCGGCGGCCTCAGCGTCCCGAACGCTGCGCGCTAACCAAACTGCGCCACGCCCCGGTCGCCCGGCATTGTATCGGCCCGATCCCCGGCACGTGTCAGATCAGATGGCAGCGGTCCGCTCGGCGCGCTCGGCGGCCAGGCGCTCGATCAGACGGCGCAGGGCGAAGGCCTCGAACGGCTTGCGGATCCAACCGTCGGCCGCCGCCCTCCCGGCCAGGAAAGCATCGGCCTCGCGGTCGAGGAGGAGGACCACCGCCGGGGGGATGGTGCCGGCGGTGCGGGCAGCCGTGCGCAGGGCCCGGGCCACCGCCATGCCTCCCATGGAGCCGACCTGCAGATCTACCAACACCACCTGGGCTCCCCGCTCCAGGGCCAGGGCCGCCGCCCCGTCGGGATCGTCGGTGAGCGTGAGGTCCGAGCCGGTTCCCGACAGAGCAGCCTGCACGGTTTCGGTCACCCAGGGAAGGTCCGCAACCAGCAAGACATCGGACATGCCGGGGTGACTGTAGCCGGGGGGTGGGGGCGGTGCCCGGCCGGCGCCGGGGAGCCCCCGGGAGGACAACCGAGAGGCCGATTGCCTACCAGATTCTGCCTGGCGGGCCCCTCTTTCCCCTGGTAGGGTCCGGCGGGCGGGGTCGGAGGAGGAGGCAGCGTGGTGGCCGAAGTGGCGTCGCTGGATCGTTCGTGGCAGCTCGACGGGCTTTGCCGGGGCAACCATTCCCATTTGTTCTTCCCGCCCAGCGCGGTGGAGCGCAAGGAGGAACGGGAGCGCCGGGAAGCGAAGGCCAAAGCCATCTGCGCCGTCTGCGCGGTGCGGGGGCAATGCCTGGAGTTCGCCCTGGAGATTCGCGAGCCGTACGGCATCTGGGGAGGCCTCACCGAAACCGAGCGGCGCCAGGCGCTGGCCCGGCGCGCCGCCACTGCCTGACCATCTTGTCGTGCGGCGGCCGGGGCGGCCGTCGAGAGCATTCGCAGAAGCAGCCTGCCCTGGTAAGTTCACGCTGTGGATATGTCGCCGGGGACCGACGTGCCGGTCCGCCCCGCTTCCACGGTGCTCACCCTTCGGCCCTCAGCAGCGGGCTTCGAGGTGCTCATGGTGCGTCGGGCGCGGGCGGCCGCCTTCATGGGCGACGCGCGCGTGTTCCCGGGCGGCGGGCTGGAGGAGGCCGACTACTCGCCACTGGCCGCCCAGGCGGTGCGGTGGGGTGGTGACCCGGAGGAGCTGCCGTGGCGGGCGGCGGCGCTGCGGGAGCTGGCCGAGGAGGCGGGGGTCTTGCTCACCGATCCACCCGGGGTGGCGGTGGCCGGAGAGGAGGCCGGCTTCTACCGGGCACTGGCCGAGCGGGGTGCGGTCCTCGACGCCGACCGTCTGACCTACTTCTCCAACTGGGTGACGCCGCGATTTCGGGGGGCTGCCCGCCGCTTCGACACCCGGTTCTACGCGACTGTCGTTCACCCGGAGACGAGAGCCGGCGCCGACCGGTCTGAGGTCACGGAGGCCTGCTGGGTGACGCCGGCGGCGGCGCTGCAGAAGGCCCAGGAGGGAATGTGGAAGGTGGAGTTCCCCACCCTGTGCCACCTGCAGGCCCTGGCCGGCTGCGCCGCCGCGGACGAGGCCATCGCTCTGGCGCCGCCACCTGGTGAGGTGGTGGCGGTCCGCCCCCGGGTGGTTCTGCTGGGCGACGACGGCTTCCGCATCCTGCTGCCCGGCGACACCGGGTACGAAGAGGCCTTGCCGTGACCTCCGGGCGTCGTCGCCCACTCCTTCCGGCGGCCGCGACGGCCGTCCTGGCCCTGGTGCTGGTGACCGTGGTTGTGGCACTCGCCCTGCCCGCGCGAGCCGCGGTCACCGCCGCCGAGGTGGAGGAGGCGCGCCGGGTTCTGCGTGAGGTCTCGGCCCGTCTGGAGGGTGAGGTGGCCCGCTACGAAGCCGCTCTGTGGGAGGAGTCTCAGTTGCGTGATCGGGTGGAGCGAGTGCGCCTCGACCTGACGGCTCGGGAGCGCGAACTGGCCCTTGCCCGCACGGCCGCCCGGGCGCGGGTGGCGGAGTTGTACATGGCGGCGGGATCGGGCAACGATGCCGGCTTCGTGGGGGGTGGTGGGGTGGAGGGACCGGCCCGGCTGGCCTACCTGGATTCGGTGGCCCTCACCGACCGGGAATTGGTGAACCGGCTCGAACAGGCACGTCGGGACTACGCCCGCCAACAGGTTCTGCTGCTGGAGACCCTGGGCCGTCAGGAGGAGGTGTCGGGGGAGCTGGAGGAGCTGGTGGGGGGCATCTATGGGGAGCTGGAGACGGCCAACGTCGAGTATCAGGCCATCAAGGGGGAGTGGGACCGCCAGGAGGCCGAGCGCATACGCCGGGAGGAGGAGGAGAGGCAGCGCCAGCTTTGGCTGTCCACGTCGACCACGACTTCCCCGGGCGCTCCCCCCTCCCCGGCACCTCCGGGCACGAGTCCCCCTCCGGCCACGCAGCCCACGACCCCGGCCCTCCCGCCGGCCCCGCCCGGGACCATGGTGTGCCCGGTCGACGGAGCCTCCACCTTCCGCGACTCATGGGGCGAGCCGCGGCCGGGGGGCCGGGGCCACACCGGGGTAGACATGATGGCCCCCACCGGGACGCCGCTGGTGGCCATCGAGAACGGGGTCATCTACAACGTCAGCTGGCACTACGCCGGGGGCAACGGGCTGTACATCGAGGGGGACAGCGGCGACTCCTGGTACTACGCCCATCTGGACGGCTTCGCCCCCGGCATCACCTCCGGCACTCGGGTGGCGGCCGGCCAGCTGGTCGGGTACGTGGGAGAGACCGGGAATGCGGCCGGCCCCCACCTCCACCTGGCCCACATCCTGCCCAGCGGCCAGTACATCAACCCCTACCCGGTGGTGGTGAGTCTCTGCCGCTGAGTGGGGAGCGCCCCCCGGCCTCTTCCCGGACGCCCTCGGTAGACTCGTCGCGCGCTCCCGAGAATCCGTAAGGAGGAACGTGCGCAAGCTGGCGGCGCTGGTGTTGGTGATCCTCTTCGTGTTGCCGGTCCCGGTGGCCGGGGCCGAGGTGACCCGCGCCCAGCTGGCCGAAGCCGAGGCCGCGGCGCGGGCGAAGTCGGCAGAGCTGGAAGGCCGCCTGGGCGACCTCGAGCGAGCCCAGTATCAGCAGTGGGTGTACCAGGACCGCATCGAGCGCCTGCAGGATCAGATCTCCGATAGGGAACGGCGCCTGGTGCTGGCCGGCCTGGCCGCGCGCGAGCAGGCGGTGGGCCTGTACATGAACTTCGGCAGCCACCGAGACACTGCGCTGCTCAGCAGCGGGGAGATCGGCCGGGCCGGCACCCGCGACGCCTACATGCGTACCTTGCTGGCCGCCGAGCGGGACGCGGTCAACGAACTGGAGTACCTCAAGGAGGACAGCGCGCGACTGCAGGGCGAGCTCGAGGGGTTGCTGGTCACTCAGAGCGAGATGAGCGTCGAGCTGGAGCGCCAGACCGATCTGCTGCTGGGAGAGCTGGAGGTGGCCAACGCCGAGTTCCAGGCGCTGTACGACCAGTGGTGGCGGGAGGAGCAGGAGCGGATTCGCCGGGCGGAGGCTGCCCGGCAGGCGGCCCTGGCCGCGCAGGCGGCCGCGGCCGCCGCCGCGGCCGGCTACGCGAGCAGTGCGGGTACGCCCACGGCGGGGCGTACCTGCCCGGTGGCCGGTCCGCACACCTTCCGGGACTCGTGGGGCGAGCCCCGGCCGGGGGGCCGCTCCCACCACGGGGTGGACATGGTGGCCGCCACCGGGACTCCGTTGGTGGCCATGGAGAACGGGGTCATCTACGGCGTCGGGTGGCACTACCTGGGCGGGAACAACCTCTACCTGCGGGGCGACAGCAGCGACATCTACTACTACGCCCACCTGGACGGCTTTGCCGCGGGCATGGCCAACGGGGTGAGGGTCAACAAGGGCCAGTTGGTGGGCTACGTGGGAGCCACCGGCAACGCGGCCGTGCCTCATCTGCACCTCGGGTATCAGCCTGCCGGCGGCCCGCTGACCAACCCCTATCAGCTGGTGGCTCGCCTCTGCCGCTAGTTCGGTGGCGTTCGGGCGCGACCTCTCGTCCTCCGGCGGCGACAGCTCGCTAGGTGGGCTCCGGGGCGGCCTCTGCCTCGAGTGGGCCGGCGAGCAAGGCCACCCGGGCCCCGCAGGCTTCTCCGGCGGCCGGGGGGATCAGCTCCACGAGACGATGGGCGGCGCTGGTGATGGCCCGGGCCGAGGGGGCATCCGGGTGGGCGGAGACGACCGGCCGGCCCTCGTCGCCGCCCTCCACCACGAAAGGGTCGAGAGGCACCTGCGCCAGCAGGGGCACCCCCAGTTGAGCGGCCAGTTCCGGTCCTCCCCCCTGCCCGAACAGGTCGTAGCGGCGGCCGTCCTCGGTGATGAACCCCGCCATGTTCTCGATGATCCCCACCACCGGCAGGAAGGAGCGCTGAGCCATGTCGGCCACTCGCCGGGCCACCTGCTGGGCGGCCTTCTGGGGGGTGGTGACCACCACCATCTCCGCCTGGGGCAGCAGCCTGGCCAGGGAGAGTTGCACGTCGCCGGTTCCGGGGGGGAGGTCTAGGAGCAGATACTCGAGAGCCGGGTCCCAGGTGACGTCTCGCAAGAACTGCTCCAGCGCCTTGGAGAGCATGAGTCCCCGCCACAGGAGCGCCCGGTCCTCGTCGTCGAGGAGCAGTCCGGTGGAGACCAACTGCAGACCCGAGGTCTCGAGAGGAGCGATCTTGCCGTCGGGCCCCGCCTGGAGGCGTTCTCCGGCGACGCCCAGCAGCCGGGGCACCGAGAAGCCCCAGATGTCCGCATCGAGCAGCCCGGTGCGGTGGCCGGCCAGGGTTAGGGCCACGGCCAGGTTTGCGCTGAGTGAGGACTTGCCCACGCCTCCCTTGCCGCTTCCCACCGCGAGCACCCGGGTAGAGGGACTCACCATGGTGGGGGTTGTCCTCTCCCGCGCGCGTCGGCGGGCGGTCTCCATGAGGGCTGCCCGCTGCTCGGGGGTCATCGCCGAGACGGCTACCTCTGCCGCGACGACGCCGGGCAGAGCGGTCAGCCGGCGCACGACGTCGTCTTCGATCCGGCGGCGCAGGGGGCAGGCGGCCATGGTGAGGGCCAGGCGGACCGTGGCCCGCCCTGCGTCCAGGTCGATGCCCTGCACCATGCCCAGGGTGACGATATCGGTCCCCAACTCGGGGTCGATCACCCCGCGCAGGGCGGCTTCGAGTTCGGTGACCTCGGTCATGCCCGGCCCAGTCTGCCAGTGGGAGGGCGGCATTCAAGGCGCCCGCAGGGACGGCCCGGTACTCTGGCCGCCCCGTCCACGAGGAGCAGGCATGCCCAAGCACGTTCCGATCATCAAGAGAGGGGCCAAGCCCATCGGCCCTTACTCCATCGCCGCCGAGGCCATCGGGCGGCCGGTGTTCATCAGCGGCCAGGTGGCGATAGATCCGGAGTCCGGGGAGAAGGAAACGGGCGACGCTGCCGCCCAGGTCACCCGGATCATGGAGAACCTGGGCCTGGTGCTCGGAGACCTGGGCATCGACTTCGACCACGTGGTGAAGACGACGATATTCCTCACCGACATGGGCGACTTCGCGGCGGTGAACGAGGTGTACGGCAGGTACTTCCCCGGCAAGCCGCCGGCCCGCTCCGCGGTCCAGGTAGGTGCGTTGCCCGGGGGCTTCCGGGTGGAGATAGAGGCCATAGCCGTCCTGTGAGAGGCTGAGAGAACGGGGGCTTCGTCCCCGGAGGCTCCGCGCGCCATCGGTAGACTCCATCGGGCGTGGTCGATTCGCCTTCCGTAATATCGCTTTCGGAGCCTCGCGGCCTCGGTCGTTACGTGGCCGAGGTGTGGCGGCGCCGCGACTTCGTCTGGCATCTGGCGATGGGGATGGTGCGCGCCCGGCACAACTCGACCACGCTGGGACTGGTGTGGTGGTTGCTCGACCCGCTGCTCCTGGGCGCGGTCTTCCTGCTGGTCTTCGGGGTCATCCTCGATACCCGGCGGGGTGACCCGAACTACATAGGCTTCCTGCTGTCGGGCCTCTTCGCCTTCACGTACACCCGCCAGACCATGACCAGTGGGGCGACTGCCATCACTGCCAACGCGCAGCTGATCGGCACCAAGCGCTTCCCCCGCCTGATTCTTCCCCTGTCGGCGGTCATCGAGAGTGCGGTGGCTTTCGCCTTCTCCTTCGTCCCCTTCTACCTGATCGCGGGCCTGACGCACGGTGACTGGCCGGGTACCTACACCTGGATCCTGGCCCCCGCCCTGGTGATGCAGACGATGTTCAACCTGGGTCTCTCGCTGCTGGTGGCCCAGCTGGTCATCCCCATTCGCGACATCGGGAACCTGGTCAGCTACCTGAGCCGCATCTGGTTGTACGTGTCTCCGGTGATCTTCCCGCTCGACGAGCGACTGCGTAACGCCCCGGCGGCTCTGGTCACCCTCCTGCACTTCAACCCGATGGCCGCCCTGCTCGGCCTGTATCGGGGCGCTCTGTTGGGCCGGGAGATCGAGCCGTATCACTGGTGGGGATCGGCCGGCTGGGCGGTGGTGACCCTGGTGATCGGGGTGCTCACCTTCCGGCGTATCGAGCCCAGGCTGGCGAGGTATCTGGATTGAGCGGCAACGAGGATCCCCGCGAGCTGCCGCCGCGTCGACGACGTGAGAGTCGGGCCGGTGGGGAGGAGCCGCGCGGGCGGCGTGAGAGGCAGGCGGGCGGGCGGCCGGCGCGTGAGCGGCGCGACGGAGACGGTGCCCGGGGAGCGCCCGATCCACGGCGTCGGGGTCAAGCCGGTGAGGGAGCCGGGCGGCGGCGTGAGGGTCAAGCCGGGGGGGGAGCCGGGCGGCGGCGTGAGGGTCAAGCCGGTGGGGGGACGGAGGGTCGGCGGCGTGAGGGCCGGGGCGGAGATGGATCCCGGCGCCGGCCCGGCAACCGGCCGCAGAAGGGCCAGTCCCCGGCCGGGGGGCGTGAAGGTGGTCGGGCGCGTCCAGAACGGCCGCCGCCCCCGGCGGATGCCCCGGTGGTGCTGGTGGCGCGCGAGGTCACGGTGCGCTTCCGGCCGTATGCCGAGAGGCGGCCCACCCTGCGCAGACATGGGCTGCGGGTGCTGCGCCGGGCCTCCAGCCCGGTGATCGCCCTCGACAGCGTGTCTCTGAGCGTGGTCCGGGGCCAGGCCCTCGGCATCATCGGAGCGAACGGGGCGGGCAAGAGCACCCTCCTGCGGGTGCTCGCCGGGACGCTGCCTCCCGATGAGGGAAGCGTGGAGGTCCATGCCGGCCAGCCCCCGACGCTCTTGTCCCTGGGCCTTGGCTTCAACCGCAAACTGTCGGGCCGCCGCAATGTGTATCTGGGGGGCATGGCCTCGGGGTTCAGCAAGGACCAGGTCGCCGCCATGTTCGACGACATCGTCGAGTACGCCGAGCTCGCCGAGGCCATCGACCGGCCGATGAGCACCTACTCGTCGGGCATGTTCGCTCGCCTGGCCTTTGCCATCGCCATGCGTCAGGAGCCCGACATCCTGCTGCTCGATGAGGTGCTCTCGGTGGGAGACGAGGCCTTCCGGCGCAAGAGCAGCGAGACCATGAGCACCCTGCTGGGCAAGGCCGGGGCGGTGGTGATGGTCTCCCACGGGCTGGGGCGCCTGCAGGAGTTCTGCGACACCTTCGCCTGGTTGGATCGCGGGAAGCTGATGGCGGTGGGGCCGCCGCGCGAGGTCACCGCCATGTACCGGCAGCACATCGGCGTCCCGGCGGAGACGGGGCATGACGACTGATCCACTGTCCTCGTCGGCCGTCCGGGGGGAGGGGGGTGGGGTGTTGATCGTGGCGGGGTTCCACCGCAGTGGGACCTCGGCCGCCGCCCGCCTGCTCCACCAGGCCGGCGCGCACATGGGCGACGAGCTGGTCGGCGCCCGCCTCTCCAACCCCTTCGGGCACTATGAGGATGTCTCCGTGGTGCGACTCCACGAAGCCCTCCTGTCCGACAACGGCCGAACGTGGCAGGTGGAAGACGAGTTGCTGCCGGCGGTGGCGCCGGGGCGTTGGGAGGAGATGCGGACGTTCATCATCAGCCGGCAGAAGGGGCATCCCGTGTGGGGCTTCAAAGATCCGCGCGTGTGTTTCTTCTTGCAGGCGTGGAAGCATCTCCTCCCCGAAAGCAGAGTGGTGGTGGTGTTCCGCCATTACGCAGAGGCGGTGGCCTCGTTGCACCGGCGGGAGGCCCGCCTGGCACTGGCCGGGGAAGGTCCCGGGGATCTGCCCCGCCGGTTCTGGCAGGTGCCGGCGCTGGGACTGCGCATGTGGCTGGCGCACAACCGGGCTCTGCTCGACTTCGCGACGGCGCACCCCGGCGACGTGCTGGCCGTGTCCTTCGATGCCCTGCGAGCGGGGACGCCGTTAGCGGCCGCGGCAGAGGCCCGCTGGGGCCTGGGGCTGCGCGCCGTCCCGACGTTCGAGGCGGTGCAGCCCGGCTTCCCGCCGGCCGAGCGCCCCCCGCTGCGGCCGGCGCCGCCGGGCCTGGTCGAGGACGCGGAGAGGGTGCTGGCGGCCCTGGGAGAACTGGCGGCGGAAACGGGCGGGGAAGGAGGCGACGGTGGATGAGAATCCCGATCTGGAGTCGCTGATCGAGGCGCTGCAGATGGAGAACGACCTGCTCACCACCGAGGTGGCGGCCCTGCGGGCCGAGCTCACCTCGGGTCGACGGGAGGAGGAGGATCCGTCGGCGCGCCGGATCTCCGCCGAGCGCTTGGAGCGCCTTACCCAGGCCGAACGGGACCTGAAGTGGCTCCTCCGGCGCCTGGGTGCCGGAGCCCCGGGGTGGGTGCTCCGCCGTTTCCGCGGCTACCGGCTGATCGAAGCACGGCACTTGGGAGGACCGAAGCAGCAATGAGCGCCGGCGCGGCGGCCGTGCAGAAGCCCCTGGTCTTCGTGGGGCGGCTTCGGCCGGGGCCCATCGGCGGGGCCGAGATCCTGGAAGACCATGAGGCGAGCCCGCGACGGTTGTTGCCGCTGCTCAACCAGGCCTCCCGCCTGGTGCTGCTCGACCCTCTGTGTTTCCCCTTCGAGGCGCTGAGGCCGCCGGACCGGGAGGTGCCGGTGGCGGTGGCGCTGCCCTCGTGCCCCCCGTCCGAGGTGGAGGCACTGCTGGGAGCGCCGCTGCTGGACCATCTGGGTCCCGGCGACCGGGTGGCGGCCGCCGACGGGACCTGGCAGGAGGTGGCCGGGCGTCGGAGGTGGCCGGCGGGGATGCGGCTGCTCGCCGAACCGGATCAGCCGGAAGCGGTGGCCGGAGAAGCGCTCCGCCGCCACGCGGTCGGCGACCGCGTGGCGAAGGCGGAAGGCCGGCGGCGGGGCCGGGCCCTGGCTCACCTCCTGAGCGGGCGGTGCGGCTCGGGGGCGGGCCCCCGGCTCGTCGCCGATGTCGCGGGGGCGGCGGGGCCGTGGCGGCACCTCCTGCCGGCCGGCCTGGGGTTGAGGGAGGTGCCCGCCTCCGCTCCGCTGCCGATGGGCGACGAGTCGCAGGAAGCGGTCGCGGCCCTGGGAGTGCTCGGCAGCCTGGCCGAGGGCGATCGCCGAGCCCTGGTGAGCGAGATGTGGCGCATCCTGCGGCCGGGGGGGCTGCTGGCGGTGGTGGACGACGTGGTGCCGATCCCCGGCACGGACCCGCCTTGCCCGTTCGAGAGAGGCGGCCTGACCCGGCTGCTGCTGGAAGCCACCGGCCGGCGCCTGGTGCTGGGCCGCGTGTGGTCGCTGCGGTTTCCCGGGGAGATGCTGCACCGGGGGGCGGGGATGTCGGCGGTGAAGGTCGGCGAGGCCCGGCAGTGGTGAGAAGCGGCATCCGGGTGGCCGACCGGGATGGCGCCTCTATGCTCGGGGGACACGCCCGCTCCCGACCCGGCGTGCCGTCATGGAATTGCTGAAGACCGCTCTGCCCGGGGTGCTCGTGCTGCGCCCCGAGCGCTTCGCCGATGAGCGCGGGTTCTTCTCGGAGACCTTCCGGCACTCCTGGATGCAGGAAGCCGGGCTCCCGACGTCCTGGGTGCAAGACAATCATTCACTGTCGGCCGCGCCGGGCACGGTGCGGGGCTTGCACTTCCAGGTGCCGCCCCGGGCGCAGGACAAACTGGTGCGTGTGACGCGGGGGAGCGTGCTCGACGTGGCCGTGGACCTGCGCCGGGGCTCGGCCACCTTCGGCCGACATGTGGCGGTGACCCTCAGCGCCGCTAATTGGCAACAGCTCCTGGTCCCCCAGGGGTTCGCGCACGGGTTCTGCACGCTGGAGCCCGAGACCGAGGTGCTGTACAAGGTCAGCGACTACTACTCCCCGGAGCACGACTGCGGGCTGCTGTGGAGCGACCCCGCCCTGGGCATCGAGTGGCCGGTGGCCGAAGAGGCGGCCCTGGTCTCCGAGCGCGATCGCCGGCACCCGAGGCTGGCCTCTCTCCCCGACTACTTCACCATGGAGGGCTGATGGGACGCAGGTACCTGGTAACCGGCGGCGCCGGCTTCATCGGCTCCAATTTCGTGCGTCACGTGCTGGCCCGGGAGCCGGATGCCACGGTCACCAACCTCGACCTGCTCACCTACGCCGGTGTGGAGGCGACCGTCCGGGAACTGGACGGCGACACCCGGCACACATTCGTGCGAGGGGATATCGGCGATGCCGGCCTGGTGGACCGGCTTCTCCCCGGGCACGATGTGGTGGTGAACTTCGCGGCCGAGACCCATGTGGACCGCTCCATCTCCGGCCCGGCCGTCTTCCTGCAGACCAACGTGGTGGGGACCGGGGTGCTGATCGACGCCGCCCGCCGCCATGGGATCCCTCGCTTCCTCCAGGTATCCACCGATGAGGTGTACGGGTCGCTCCCCGAAGGGTTCGCGGACGAGGAGGCCCCGTTGCAGCCGTCCTCTCCGTACTCCGCCTCGAAGGCGGCGGCCGACTTGCTGGTGCGCTCCTACGCGGTCACCTATGGCTACCGGGCCATCGTCACCCGCTGCACCAACAACTACGGCCCCTACCAGTTCCCGGAGAAGGTGATCCCCTTGTTCGTCACCAATCTGCTGGAGGGTCGCAAGGTGCCTCTCTACGGTGACGGGCGCAACGAACGCGACTGGCTGCACGTGGGGGACCACTGCGCCGCTCTCCACCTGCTGGCGGACCGGGGTGTGCCCGGTGACGTCTACAACATCGGGGCCGACGCCCAGCTGGCCAACCTCGAGCTGACCCGCCGCATCCTGGCGGCTCTGGGGGCCGGGGAGGAGATGATCGAGCGGGTGCCCGACCGGCCCGGCCACGACCTGCGCTATGCGGTGGACTCGTCCAAGCTGCGCGGCCTGGGTTGGTCGCCCGCCCATGCGTTCGAGGACCATCTGGCCGCCACCGTCGAGTGGTACCGCAGGCGGGAAGACTGGTGGCGGCCGCTGAAGGAAGGGGTTTCCCGATGAAGGGAGTCGTTCTGGCCGGAGGGGCCGGGAGCCGGCTGCGGCCGATCACCTTCTCCATGGCCAAGCAGCTGATCCCGGTGGCCAACAAGCCGATCATCGAGTATGGGCTCGAGGACCTGGCCCGGGCGGGGATCCGGGAGGTGGGCATCGTCATCTCCCCCGAGACCGGAGCCGAACTGCGCAGCGCGGTGGGCGACGGCGCCCGGCTCGGCCTGCGCATCACCTACATCATCCAGGAGCGGCCGCTGGGCCTGGCCCACGCCCTCCAGACGGCCCTGCCGTTCGTGGATGGGGACGACTGCCTGATGTACCTGGGCGACAACCTGCTCAAAGACGGGGTGGGCGACACCGTGGCCGACTTCGAAGAGCATCGCCCCAACTGCCAGATCCTGCTGTGCCCGGTGGAGAATCCTTCCTCTTTTGGGGTCGCCGAGCTCCGGGAGGACGGCAGCATCCTGCGCCTGGTTGAGAAGCCCAAGGTGCCTCCCTCCAATCTGGCGCTGGTGGGCGTGTACCTCTTCGATTCCTCGATCGCCGAGGCCGTGGACGCCATCGCCCCCTCTGCCCGGGGCGAGCTGGAGATCACCGACGCCATCCAACACCTGGTAGATGCAGGCCGCAGCGTGCGGGCGTCGATCGTGCGCAACTGGTGGAAGGACACCGGCACCAAGACCGACTTGCTCACCGCCCAGGAGCTGATCATCGCCGAGTTGCCCGAGCGCCTCGAGGGCGAGCTGGTGGACTGCCGGGTGCGAGGGGCGGTGCAAGTGGGGGACGGGTCTCGTCTGGTGGACTGCGAGCTCACCGGGCCGGTGGTGGTCGGCCGGGACGTGCACATGACCCGGGTCCGTCTCGGCCCGCAGACGTCGGTGGGCAGCGGCTGCCGCCTCTCCGATGCCTCGGTGGAGGGGTCCATCGTCATGGACGGGGCGGAGGTGCACGGGTGGAAGATCCGCGACTCGGTGCTGGGGCGCGGCGCCCGGCTGCACGGCTCCGCCCCGGAAGGCTTCGTCGAGGTCACCCTCGGCGAGCGCTCGGAGATCGTGGGCGAGTGATCCTGGTCACCGGCGGGGCCGGACAGTTGGGGACCGCCTTCCGCCGGGTGCTGCCCGAGGCCCGCTTCATCGACGTGGACGACCTGGACTTCACCCGTCCCGACCTGCTGGCCGCGGGCCTGGACGACCTGCGTCCTGAGGTGATCGTCAATTGTGCGGCCTACACGGCGGTGGATCGGGCCGAGAGCGAGGAGGCTCTGGCCACCCTGGTCAACGGGACGGCGGTGGGAGTCATGGCCGGGCATGCAGCCTCCCATCGCATTCCCTTCCTGACCTTCTCCACCGATTACGTGTTCCCCGGCGATGTCGCCGAGCCCTACCTGGAGTCGTCGCCCACCGACCCCGTCAACGCCTACGGCCGATCCAAGCTGGCCGGGGAGCGGGCCGCCCTGGCCGCCTGCCCGGAGGCACTGGTGGTGCGCACTTCCTGGCTGGTGTCGGGGACCCACCCCAACTTCGTGGCCACCATGCTGCGCCTGGCCGCCGAGCGGGAGGTGCGAGTGGTGGACGACCAGTGGGGCTGTCCCACCATGGTGGACGACCTGGCTCCGGCCGCCTGGGCCGCCCTTCAGACCGGGGTGAGCGGCCTCCTGCACCTGACCAACTCCGGTATCACCACCTGGTTCGAGTTCGGCCAGGCGGCGGTGGCCCTGGCCGGTCTGGAGTTCGACCGCATCTTGCCCTGCGCCACGGTCGACTACCCGACCCCGGCTCGCCGACCTGCCTACTCCGTACTGGGGTCCGAGCGACGAGGGCCGCTGGGCCTGCCCGACCTGCCGCACTGGGAGGAGTCGCTGCCCGCGGTGGTGGAGAGGCTGCGGCAGTGAGCCGCTTTCCGGTGACGGCGGTGGTGCTGAATCACCGGGAGGCGCCCGACACCCTGCGCTGCCTGCGGGCCCTGGGCAAGGTGCACTATCGGCGGCTCACCCGGTTGGTGGTGGACAACGCCTCGGGGCCGGGCGAGGTGGCCTGGTTGCGCTCGGCGGGGGCCACCGTGGTGGAGTCGGGCGGGAATCTGGGCTACGCAGGGGGCAACAACGTGGGCATCCGCCTGGCCCTGGAGGGCGGGGCCCAGGCGGTGTGGCTGGTGAACTCGGACGCCTACGTCTACCCCTCCAGTCTGCGTCGCCTGGTGCGGGCCCTGCGCCGCCATCCGCAAGTGGGCATCGTGGGCCCTCGCATCCTCGAAGCGGAGAGCGCCACTCCCCGGATCCAGTCCGACGGCGGGCGCCTCGTGTGGGAGGCGGGAGGGCGCAGCGAGCTGATCGGCCGCGGCAGCCCGCCCACGCGGGGCGGGGGCCTGCAGCCCGTCGACTTCGTGCCGGGAGCCGCCATGCTGGTGCGCCGCCGCGTGTTCGAGGACGTCGGGTTGCTGCCCGAGGAGTACTTCCTGTACTTCGAGGAGACCGAGTTCTGCGTGCGGGCGGCCCAGGCGGGCTGGCAGGTGGCGGTGGAGACGGGGGCGCGCGCCATCCACCGCTTCGCGGCTGGGGACGGCCTGCCCACCGAGGCCCTCATCTACTACTTCGTCCGCAACCGCCTCCTGTTCGGGCAACGGCACACTGAGGTCCCCTTCGAGGAGATGCTGGCCGACTTGGAGGACTTCATCGCTTCCTGGAGACGCAGGGTGGAGGAGCGCGATCCCGAGTGGCTGGACCGCTTCGAGCAGCTGGTGGCGATGGCCGTGGAGGATGCCCGGGCCGGGATCACCGGCCGCCGGGAGGGCGTGGGCCGGGGCTGAGGTCCGGGTCGGGTCCGGCCGTCGATCCAACCGGCGGGGACTAGAGGGCCAGGCGGAGGCGCAAGGCCTCGTCGAGTTGGGCAATGAGTCCGGCCGGCTTCGGGCGATCTGCGAGAAGGGAAGACGGGAGTGCCCG
>Ga0068714_10003646_pt1 | contig 18006 bp, 19 predicted proteins | sample MTBNYHSulfiMetaG_FD_62988 | JGI IMG/M metagenome (GOLD analysis project Ga0068714, IMG submission 62988) | Enrichment culture microbial communities from rom New York Harbor, USA that are MTBE-degrading - MTBE-NYH (New York Harbor Sulfidogenic)... | ecosystem: Environmental > Aquatic > Marine >...
GCCCGGCATTGTGGAGTGAAATATTTCCAGGTCTACACTCTGGATGGGAAGTCTGTCTACGTTCTCCACGTTTATCGTCACCGTGAAGGTGTACGGCTGTTGGACTGTCCCTGACCCACTGGTTGGTGATACATCCACCGTTATGGCCTGAACCGGATGTGGCGAAGAAAACCATAGAGAAGTGCCCACGGCAATAACCAGAAGAACCGCTACAGCTATCCTCGCTATATTTTTTATGCTCATAGTTGCCACCCCCGTTTTCAGGTTATCCAATATATTCACTCTCTGTGAGTCACTTGATTTTACTGTCTTTTTCAGTTTTTCAACTGGGGCTTCACTTGTTGGTATTCTGCCATGCTCCGCTTTTCCAGCCAGCACCATCAGTTTATTCTCGTCAACGTTCAATGCGTGGGCCAACTTCAAGAGCAACTTCTTACTCGGCGGGGGCATTGCACCATTTTCAATTTTACTGATGTAGCTATGATTGACATCTAATTGATTGGCCAACTCTAGCTGAGTCAGACCAGCCTTAGATCGTAACTCTTTTAAGCTGGAACCAAAATCTCTCGCCGCGTCTCGAAGACTTTGCACCTTTTCCGGTGGTAGTCTGCCCGCTATGCTGCTCAAATCCCGGGTATCAGCTCCCAGGTGCTCGCTCAGCCTTGAGATGACTTCAAAGCTGGGCGGGGGCAGTACACCGCCTTCGACTTTGCTAAGGTAAGAATAGCTGACACCAATTCTTTTGGCCAACTGCCTCTGACTCAATCCCGACAGGACTCTTAACTCCTTGAGTTTTTCCCCAAATGTGTTTATCATCTACCTTTTCGCCAAACTACCAATTTGATTATATCATACACACCATTGACTTAAAAGTCAAGGTCTCTTTTCTAAATTACATCGCGTGTAGAGTAAAAAGTCAAAAGCACAGGCTTTTATTACCGAGACAGATAGACGCTAGTTGTGCTCATTACAGAGAATATTGATAGGCGTCCCCAAAGCAAACTTATACCATCTGGACCCCAGGTGTCGTGCTCATCGGCGCCCCGCGACAGTGATATTAACCACTTCATTTGGCTGAACCCTTTGCTGGACGAATTAATAAATCCTTTATTAGCTTAACAAATCCGCCAAGTTCTTCGATTTTAGCTGGTGTCTCCGTAAGAACGCCGGCAAAATAAAGGAAAGTAATCCTATTGACCATTATCGAGTTGAGCCTGCTCCAGCAGGTATACATACTTTCTCATTTCTATAAGGTCTGTGTTGTTAACGGACTGCATGGAGTAGACAATAGAAATACCATTTTCTCTCAAGAACTCAGTGTCTCGACTACTGCCGCGCAGAAACTCGTATGCTTTCTCGTCGCTGGCTAAAGGACGTTCACCTATCCAAGTATAGACATGCTTCCCGGTAATAGCGGTAAAGGCTGTTCCCTTCCATGGGTCAAGGATTGCCTTGCGGTAACTATTGTCTACGTTATCTCGAATCCAGACAAACGCCTCGTAGTCTTCTGTGTCAATCATACGATAATAAGGTTGAGCTTGACGCGCTGGGATAGCTATATAGAGTGTTAGGCCAATAAGAATCACGCACAATATATAGCCTACATTCCGTGTAATAGATGGTGCCTTGAACCGAGCCACAAGTCCTTCCAGCAGCGTAAGGTTCTTTACTGCCATCAGCCCCGCTCCGGCAACAATGCTCAGCATCAACATCGCATACTGTAATCCGCGGTAATACATCATGTCTATCCCGTAACCAAGAACGTAATATAGAGTAAGCATCACCAGTAAAACCAGTAAACCCAGTACCAAACCGTGGTCTCTGATGCCCCGTCTCATCGACAGCAGCCAGGTACCGATTAGGCAAAGTAGAACTGGAAAATAGCCGTATGTCTCGATAACCCTAGGTATCTGGATATAGTAAGGTATGGTATGTGGAACCACTAGCGACCTTGCTGCTGGCACTACCAACAGGTCCCATATCCCAGGCATAGCGACAAATGCTACGCCGAAAGGGATGACTAGCGCTAGAGACATCCCAAAACTGTGCTTAAAGTTACCTTTCACGCTGAGCAGAATGAAGGGAGTAAGAATAATGACAATCGCTACCGCCGTAGCCGCATGCATGGAGAGCAGGAAGGCGGTGAAAATAGATAGCACCAGATAAGACCGCCAGCCTGAAAAATTGAAGGCTACAAATAAGGAAAAGGTAATGAACAGTAGTCCCATAGCCACCGGAACCAGAAAGCCAGGACCCAATATTCCCACAGTTGTCGGTATCAGGCAGGTTAGAAGAGCAGCCTCCCAGCCAAACCCCTGCCTCTTTGTCAGAATATACACTGATAAGACGGTGATCATGAATATGACAGCTGGAAAGTATTTAAAAATCACTAGCCAAGGGACACCACTAATCTGATGGAAACAGCCCAGAATACATGAAAGCCAACCTCAACAAGCTGATTCCATATAGGGTTCCCCCCACGGAAGGGGTCAATGAGTCCAAAGGCAGCTCCCTCTTTTATGATTTCATTTGAGCAAGCTAAATGAATCCATTCGTCGAGGTGTACCGGGTAGGGATAGCCCTGGTGAGGAATGGAAGCGAGGTAGAATGCCAAGCCCAGTATTGGCACTAACTTCAAACAATCCGACTTTCCGAGCTTTGTTATCCAGGAATGATTCTTCATTATATATTTCATTTCTCTAGCCGGACAAGTATTACAAGATGTAAAGACTCAACACTGACCATTATAGTTAATGAGACACTGAGTGGCAATTTCCGCCCTTTATCATCGGGCAAACTTTAATATATACTTACAACGTGTTGATAGCAGAATTAGTATCGTCTATTCAAAAAACCATAACCGACGCAGTAAGAATTGTCACCTCCAGACAGAGGCTAAAGCAGTTTTTAAATATTTCCCTCTATCGAAACGCCCTTTACTTGCTAGCATTCAACTTAACGCTTCCCGCTACCGGTTTTATCTTCTGGATAATAGCCACTAGAATTTATACTGCTGAAGCTGTGGGAACAGCTTCAGCCATTCTCTCTGCCATGGGATTAGCTTTGGTGATTTCGAATCTTGGTCTCGGTGCCGGGCTAGTCAGGTTTTTGGCTTCTTCTGGACAAAACGGTAGCCGGATGATTAATACCTGTTTTGCCATCGCTGGTTTAGCATCTGTCATCGTTTCTGGCACCTTTGTAGCTGGTCTCAGTATCTGGTCACCAGCGCTTTTGTTCATCCAACAAAACCCTATTTACCTCGCTACCTTCATAGCCTTCACTGTTGCCAATACTATTGCGCATGTGGTGGATTGGCCCTTTGTAGCTCAGCACCGGGCTGTTTTTACGCTGGTCAAAGGTCTTATCTTCGGTACATTAAGACTTCCTTTGCTCGTTCTACTGGCAGGAATTTTACAGTCCTTTGGCATCTTCGCTGCTTGGGGGATTTCACTGACGGTAGCAACGGTGATAAGCATATTCTTTTTTTTGCCTCAGGTTCAGCCGGGTTATCGTCCCTCCCTTGTCATTAGACGACGCATCGCCCGTGAGATAATGCCTTTCTCACTTGCCAATTACATTTCCGGCTTATTCTTGCATCTCCCTGCCTCTATTCTCCCCATCATGGTGCTAAACCTGTTGGGCGCCGAAGCCAATGCCTACTTTTACATCGCATGGATGATAGGGAACCTGCTGGCTTCGGTTCCTATTGCTGTCTCTGCCTCTCTCTTTGCGGAAGGCTCTCATGATGAGGAAAGGTTAGCTTCGGATACTTGGCGTTCGCTCAAGCTAACGTTTCTCATCTTGTTACCGACGGTCATTCTGGTAATCGCTATTGCTGATAAGGTGTTGCTGCTTTTCGGCGTCTCCTATTCCCAGAACGGCACCACACTGCTTCGCATTTTGGTGTTCTCCGCCTTCCCTTTAGCGATAAATTATATCTACCTGAGCACAAAGCGAGTGCAAAAAAAGTTAGTATTACTGATAAAACTAAGTGGCTTCATTGGTATAGTTACTTTAGCCTTGAGTTATTGGCTCCTTTCTCAGATCGGGGTTATCGGAGTAGGGATTGCTTGGCTTGGAAGCCAAACAGCGGTTGCCTTGGTGATTGCCATTAGCTTCGTCATGAAGCGACCATTAAGCTGAGAAACTTTCAGCCAATTTCTTGACTCAGGTAGATGTTTGGATTTTTCTGCACGTGAGCCTTCACTCTACTAATTTATTTATCTCTGCTACGAATTCAAATTCCGTCTTGTCGATTGACAACAAATTCTTAATCCTATTCCTTGCTTTGCCCCCCTTGTCGGAACTTAGAGCTGCCTTAATCGCTTTAGCCGTAGTTCCCACATCACCATATCGCACGTAAAAGCCAGTGTCTCCAACCACTTCTGGCAAAGAAGCTCTATCGGTTACTACGGGAACACACTCACATGCCATTGCCTCCGCAAGAGAAACTCCCAACGATTCATAATAAGATAGCTGGCAATATACCTTCGCCTCTTGATACAGACTCAGAAGGTCGTTGTCATCCACAAATTCAACGTTTTCTGGTGCTAATGACCTTAGATAAGTAAGAGTATCGTCCCTCGGTTTGCCTATGAAACTCCCGGCTACGACAAAACGTATCTTCGGCAAGTACTTAGCGGCTTCTACGAAAGTGCCTAGGCCTTTTCGCTTAACGCTAGGCCTGTGAATGAAGGCAGTAGTCATTACCATGTCCTTTTTCTCTCCGCTAGCTCTAAAGTTATTGCAGTCGACAGCATTCACTCCATATACGACTTTTATATCCCTGCGGTTTACATATTTGAGTATCTCTGTTCTATTGAATTCGGAAACAGCCATAATCTTGTCAGCGTGCCTCAACACAAATTTTACTATCCTAGATAGAATAGGATTCAGCATAGCCCCATATCTTATTTCGGGTACATGAGCCACTTCAAAGCCACCAATAACCACCACGGACTTTTTCCTGCACATCTTGGAAAAGAGGACAGCCAGAAAGGCTTGGATGTCAGCAAAGTGGGAAAAGGTTAAGTCTGCCCACAGGGTGCCTCTCAAGATGGCAAAGATGTCTCGGATAACGCTGAAAATACCTGTAAGTGGTTCTCTCCTGATTTTGGTCAGATCGAAACTGGCTGTCCTTACTTCAAAGCGTCTCCGAAGTATGGTCACATCTCTTCTGAGAAAAATGCTGGTTTCCGGGATAGCCAGCACACGTTTTCTGCTCACCATAACCTGCTTTTGACCCGCTACTTTTTAATCTTTCTTGCCTTTGCAGCCAAGCGGTATCCTTCTTCCCGCCTGCCGAAGAATTTGTCAGAAATTAAGCTCGATGGATAGGCCAACGGAAAAGTAAATTTGAACAGGTAACCAAATTTCAACTTTATACCAAGAGTGTAGAAAAAAGATGCCACGGGTGAGCTTACGAAGTACTCAGTTTTATCTACGCTGAAACCATGTTTCTGTAATTTTTCTCTCACTTGAGAATCCGAATAGTAGTTTACCACGCGATTCTCTTTTCTATGTTTCTCTTGGATGTGTTTGTTGATGCCTGTATAGGTAAAGCTGTCTACAGTCAAAACCAGAACACCATCGTCTTTCAGCACCCTGTTCATTTCGGCTAACGCCCTTTCATCATCGTCAAAGTGCTCTAGCGAGCAAACGGATACCACCTTGTCAAACGTACCGGACTTAAAAGGTAGATTTTCTGCATCACCCACTGCAAAGTGGCAGTTGTGTCCCTGGACAAGCGACTTCGCCATTTCTATGCGGTCTACGCTAGAATCAACGCCGTACACCTGGCAATGCTTTCTTGCTAAGGAAAATGCAAAAAGCCCAGACCCACACGCAATATCTAAAATTGTCTCACCACCTAATGGTCCTAAATACTTAGAAGCTTTGTTCTTTTCTATTACCTTCACAAAGCTTGTATCAAACAGATTTTGCACAATTATGTACTTGCCTAAGGCCTTCTTGAGCCTGGTTCGCCACTTGCCTGGCATCTTCAAGTGGAATCCTGCGGTCATTTTCCTTTGTCCAGTCTCTTCATCTTCTCGTTTATCCTGCTCACTTCTTCAAAGAGAGTGGGATTGAGACCTTGCTCTTTGAGGAAGGCGATGAACGCCGTCAGGTCTTTGGGTAGGCATTTGCCACCAAAGGGATAGCCCCCCCTCGCATAGTATTCCGGAATGCGTACCCCGAGTGACGATTTAGTCAGAGTTTGCGAGATTACTTCATGGTTTAGCCCCAGCTTTTCAGCAATCAGATACATCTCATTAAAGAAAGAGACCTTGCTGGCATTGTAAACATTGGAAAAGAACTTAATCGCCTCGGCGTTTTCCGGGGTTGTTACTAGCAGCGGCGCTTTAAAGGGGTCATATAGGTGCTCCATGACACTAGCGCTTCGCTTATCATCTGTCCCGATTACAATTACAGGCGGCTTCATGAAGTCCGCCAGAGCATGGGCTTCCCTCAAGAACTCTGGGTTGTGGCATACCCCGTACTGTTCGCCCGTCTTTAGCGGGCAGTGACGCTTGAGCAACGGGATGATTTTTTCTCTGGTAGTTAATGGCAAGATGGTGCTTCTGATGGCTATTACCTGATATTGATTCTGCTCGGTCATCGATTTTACTAGTTCCGTAACAGCGGATTCAACAATGGCAAAATCCATTCTGCCATCCGGAGTCGGGGTGGGGACGCATATGAAGTGAACATCAGCGCCGTTCACCGCATCAAGATTTTCGGCAATACTGTAGCCTTGTGCCTCAAGCTCTCTACGCCGGTCTTTGGCGATGTCATAGAATATCACCTCATGCCCAACTTGAGACAAGCCAACACCGGTAGCTTTACCAACGGCTCCGACACCGATAATAGATACTTTCAAAGCAACCTCCTGAAATTGACTTAAAGTTTTTTCGCAAATACTATCAATGTGGCTGGAGTGCCTGACCTATTAGCCCATTTCCCAAAGGAATACTGAATAAACACATAAATTCTCGCGTATATCTTCTGCAAAATGCCAGCCTTTATTCCTGTTTGTTTCGGATAGTGCTTGCTGTTACTTCGTTTTTCCGACTTTACTCTCTTTCTCCACGCTATTGACCGAACAGAGTCAGCCAGCCTAGAATTAATAATTAGTTGTTCAAGAAAAGTACTGTATCTGTTAATTATTATTGGTTCAAAACCAGATTTCCTAAGAATTGCCTTCAGATTATCTTCGGAATACCAGTACATATGTTCGGGTGCGTCCCAAGTCAGCTTGTATTTTTTAAGGAAGCCTTCTTTTAGCTCACCGTAGTTTCCTGTCTCCAATACGAATACCCCATCCTTTTCTAGCACCCTGTGTATCTCACACAAGTCCTCGACAGGTGTATTCAAGTGGCTTAAAACATTAAGCATCGTTATGACGCTGAAGAAATTGCTCGGGTAGTATGCCTGGTGAATTGTTCCCGCGGATACATTCAGTCCTAATTCGTTTCTGGCTAAATCGCAAAAAGTCTGGGAATTTTCTACCCCGTATGCCTCGTATCCTAATTCTTTTGCCACCAACAGATGATAGGCGGGACCGCAGCCGATATCTAGCATCCTTCCGCTCTTTTTAAACTGCTTGACCTCGAGGAATAATTTCCGTGCTCTAAGCATCGTAAGATACTTTTGCGAGATGTAGGAGTTTATCTTTTCACTGTATTCCTCATCTGAATACTGAGTAGACAATTTATCTAGAGCTCCGCGTTCAACAGGTCTAGGATTAATGTAAATCAACCTGCACTCTCTACATCTCACTAGCTTCCAATTATTTTCGATACGAAAAAATTCAGTATCATCCTTATCGCATACTGGACAGTCAATATATTCCTCTGCAGATCTTGCTGATCTCATGAGTGTCTCCTTGCATTCCTCAAGTTGCTCTTCCTCTTAATCTATAGAAGAGTGTATACATAACTAACCAAGGCAGCTTTCCAGAACCCGGTTCAGTTCTCCCTCCCAAAAATCCCAGTCATAATGCTCCTCCAGCATTTTTCTGCCCCGTAAACCTATTTCATGCGCCTCATCCGGGTGCTCCAGAAGATAAATCGTCTTTTCAATGAACTCATTCCTATCCTGAGCTATCATCACATTATTTCCATCAATAAGCTCGGGGATGCCGTTAGTTGCTGAGGTTAGCACTACCGTAGGTGTCCCACACGACAGGGAGTCAAAGACCTTGGTGAGACGGCCGGAGGGTATTTCAATAGGGGCTATAAACACATCGGAGGCAGTGATGTATTCGAAAATGTCGGGCACAAAGCCGGTGAATTTAACAATAAGATGACCGCCAGCGGGCTTCTCACCGGTACCAGTCATCAAAATCTGAACGTTATCCAGTCTGTCGGCTATCGCCGGTGCCAGAACATTGATAATCCACTCCGCCGCCTCCATGTTCGGTAGATATGCCCGTTTGCCGCTATATATCAGCAGCTTCTTACAGGGGTCAAGCCCGAGTTTGTTTCGCAATGATTCCCTGTCCCCGGATACTCTAGCGGCGAGGGACAGGTCAGCCGGCCGTGGGATAAATGTGAGCTTGCCGGCCTCGAAGCCTTGTCCAAGGTAAGCCCTCCGGTCGGCTTCTGACAGCACTATGTTCATCCTAGCGAATCTCTTGATTATCTTTTCTACCGATAAGACCACCAGCTTGAAGAACAACGGCGGCTTCACCCGCTGGAGCCATTCCTGGGTTACGCCGACGCAGTCCCTGACGACCGGTTTGCCGGTGAAGGTAGAGACGCCGAGCCCGACCAGCGCATACCACAGCTCGGAGCAGTAAATCAGGTCAAATTCCTGGCGGTACTTGAGACCGAAAAGGAAGTTTTTGACGGCATAGCGGAAGAACCCCATATATGAAGCCACTCCGGGAACCCCGCCGGTAAAGTTTGCCTGCCGCCCCACTCCGATTAGCTCATTTTTACCCGAGAGGAGGTTTATCCGGTTCGGCACCGCTTCGTTTGAATTTAAGGCGAAGGTATCAAAAGGAATGAAAAATATCCTCATTTATATTCTCTTACCCCTTGTCCTCCTTCTCAACTTCGGCAACAATGTCAATCGCCAGGGACGGGCATCTGGACAGCGTCTTTTCAAACAGTGCTAGGAGCCGCCATAGGGGGTTGGTAAAAAAAGGGGCGACATCGGTATAGCTACCCTGAATGTGCTTGATTTTGAATTTATGATATATAAGTAGCTCCTTGAATGCCCGCAGGGTCATGAGCCGGATATGCTCTTTAATCCCCTGGGAGCTTTTATGCAAAAATTTCCCCAGTTCAGCCTGCTCCAGGCTTGCCGAAAGGGCGTAGGGCTGGTAGCCGAAAAGCAAGGCAATCCTGCTGCGCCAGCAAGCCAGATTGGGGATGGTAATAACACACCGCCCGCCCTTTTTTAGGATTCTGTAAATCTCCTCAAGTAACAGATCGGGGTTGAACAGGTGCTCAATAACCTCTCCGCAAAAAACGAAGTCAAAGAATTCGTCTTCAAAGGGGAGGGTAGTGCCATCTATATCCAGCGAATGGCATTCGATTCCCTGCTTCTGTGCCAAAGACATACCCTCGTTTGATAGCTCTATCCCATAGGCTTTATCCGCTCCCAAGGCCTCTTTCAGAAGGACAGTCAGCGCGCCATCGCCGCACCCGATATCCAGGATATTACCGGCCCGTTGCTTTTCACAGAGCTTCAGCACCTTTTTAAACCTATCTTCGCTGGGTGACGCTCCGCCGCCGGTCAATCTATTCGTGTAAAATCCTCGTTTTTTCACAAAGGTTTTATCCCTTTACCGCGAGACTGCCGTCCGATTTACTAATCACATAATTGCATATATTCAGCGTAGTACACTATTCCGGTTTTTCACGTCTTCCTGGCAATGGCTATCAGTACTGTCGGCTCTTGATGGTGGTCTCTGGGGGAATATAGCCTGGGCTTGTAGCCTCGGGTGAATCGGACGCTTAAGTTGAAAGCTATCTCCTCCACCTTTATTAAAGAGTCTCCCGAAAAGAAGCGGTATATCAGACGGTTGATAATTCGTTTTAATTTCGGAATAACCTTATATACCGTCACTCGGTTCGTTCTTTTCCCGGGGTCAAAGCCCTTATATACCCCCCACATATTTTCCATAACGAGCGACTGCTCTATCATCTGCCCTAAGCTATCCGGGGAGAACTTCTCATGCTCAGGGGTAAAGGCCCTTTCCCTGTTTGGTGTTGTGCAAATAAATGTGCCACCTATCCTGAGCACTCTTTTAACCTCACGTACAAAGTAGTCTGGATTATTCAGCAATTGTCTCACATCAGACAATCACGTCAAAAGTATTGTCTGCAAATGGCAGCGACTCCGCATTTAACAGAAGTAAATAGAGACGCTCTTTAGCATGATATCTGGAATGGGCATACTGAATAAGCCCTTCAGATATATCTCCTCCCACTGTCATTCTTGCACCTTTATTATAGAGGTAATTAGCCCCCCAACCCGTTGCACAGGCAACATCCAGAATAACCTTGTCTTTCACAAAATTACAGACAAAGTCATATCGATTCACAAAATGAGCCAACCCAACGGGAGATGTGTAACCGTAATATGTATTGCTCATCTGGTCTCCTCTTTGATTCTGGGGCATTGGTTCTTGGTATTATTTATTCTGATAGAACTTCATATAGCCGTTATCATATATTAATTCCTCTTTAGAGAGCCGACTTTTCAGTTGCTCCCATTCAGGAAGGGTAGCGGGATCAGTCCCCCATAAGTGCTTAGATGCTCCCACTATTCTGCTCTCCGGAAAGATAAACAGGCGGGCGGCTTCGTTGCCCTTATCTTGCAGAAGGGTTAGCTGCTTGTCAATACTTTCAACGTAACTTGGAGCATTTTCTTCTACCATCCACTGGAGACCAAGCCCCACGCGGGACATCTGCGTCCCCTCAATATAATAATCCAGGAGATGCCAGCCACCGGCAAGGTAGACCTCTTCTTTATCTCCATATTGAGACTTCAGCCACCAATAACCGGAAGTCTCATAGGCATAATAGGCTGTTGTGCTCACAGTATTGTTATGAGCCAAGAAGGTAGGGAAGGAGAAAACGAGAAGCAAAGTCGCTAGGGCAGCAAAGCTATACTTCTTTAATGGCTGGCGCAGTTTATTAGTAAATATGGCAACGATGGGCACAGTGAAGAAGGGCGCATACAAAAGGATCCGATAACGGTAAGCCCAATCCATCGGAGAGCCTAAAACCGTAATAATAAACAATAATCCAGTTCCCACTAACCCCCCGGTTATCTTTGTTTCTACATCATTCAACCGCCTAAGCTGAATTAAGTTCTTGAAGCCAAGAGTCGCCCCAAGAACAAATATTAGTGCCAGCCAGAAGTATTTGGTTATATTTGCCCACAGCGGCATGGTTTCCCTGACTTCAGGGCTCATGGAAACTGCGGCATATTGTGAAAAAAATAATCCTTGGCTCAAATCATCAATCATCTTCGGCATGAACTTAACATAGCTCCCGAAGAAAGTGATTGCACCATACATTTCCCATGATAAGAGTATTACAGCGGATAAGGCGACCGTAGATAGTGTTACTAGGTTCTTTCTATTGAGCCGTTGCATGATGAATACACCCATCAGAACCAGTAGGAAACAAATTGCGGTTACGAAATGGGTGATCGTCGTTGTCAGCAAAAGAAGAAGGAAAAGTATGCTACTTTGCCAGCACCCGAAGCGGGGGCCCTGTGAGCGGATTAATAGCAGTAAAAAAGGAGTAAATAGCAGGAAAATGGCATATGACGCCGGATGTGGCCTAGCTAGATAGGTGGTAATCATTGCATTTCCAGTGATTGCCAGCAATACCATCAGGGCAGCCCAGCGGGAGTCCTTTATTGCACTTTTAGATACAAAGTAAAGCAAGGCAGGGAACAGCAGAATTTGCAGTATCGAGAGTACGGTGAGGACATCAAAATCAGCTAAACCCGTTACCTGGGATACGGCCGAGCCCAAGATAGCCGCGCCGGGGAAATCGGCCCGGTAAAGCTGCCCGGTCAGTGGAATTTGCCCATAGTGGTTAAGGTAGGCGATGTTTGAAGCCTCTCGAGCTGCGTCACCGGCATAGCTTTGCCTCAAGCTCACCCATAGCCCGGCGAAGACAAGGGTGAAAACGCAGACCAGCATCACCTTCTCAAGGTCTTGGGTTCTCTCTTCTCCGTGGGAGAATGCTAGAACGAGCAATAGGGCAAACCAAGCAAAGTATAGAACGCTGAACAGTGGCAGGTTATTAAAGATATGCATAGATTCTAAAGGGTGTGACTCAGGGGTCAGGCGAGCCGGATAGAGGAAAATTAACAAGGTTAACAGGACTAGCAAAACCCACTGAGCGAGTTTCATATTCTCCCCGGTTAAAGAGGAAGAACTTCTCAATTCTTCACCTCGCCTTCACTTTCCCCACCGCATATCCCATCCCCACTGCGACTATGCTTATTGCTATTACCCCTGCCTGAGGGAGGTTTCCTTTATGATAGAACTGTCCCAGTCTCTCTGGAATTGACTTTAACACGAGGTAGCGAAGGTAAGAGTCCTCGGTGGAAAGAACGTTATTAAAAGAGCCAAAAGAGAATCTCTTCACCTTCATTTTGCATAGCCCTTGGTCAAATGAGTTCTTCAAAACCCATTTCAGCCTCATACGGGAATGGGAAACTCTGTGATGAATAACGGCAACGGGCTCCCAGAATATCAAGCCATCCTGCATGGAACGCTTTATCCTGAGGCAGAGTTCTGCTTCCTCCCCACCTTTTAGTCGTTGCCCGACCGACCCTATCTCGCTTGACCAGAATCCTACTCGCTCAAAAACCTCTCTTCTAAACGCCATATTACAGCCTGGCACATTTCTTATCTCGTTCCCATTGACAGGGAGCCCCTTGTAAGTGCAACCCACAATCCAGTCTAGTTCTTCTGGAAACCAGGAAGGACGTCTGCGGTCTGGCCAGAGTGGGATAGCTCTTCCTCCTACAGCTACCACCCTAGGGTCATGGAAATGCTTAGTTAAATTCCCAAGCCAGTCACCTTCAGCAACAGCATCATCATCAATGAACACAACGATTTCCCCACTTGAAGTACGGATGCCAACGTTTCTCGTTTCAGATAAGCCTAGAGCACCTCTATTAAGCACAATTTTGACGTCGCTAGGTAGTTCAGCTTTAAGCCTCAGTAAAAGCTCCTCATTGTGGTCGACAGCAACAATCACTTCGTAAGGCTTCAGGGTTTGCGCTAATATCGACCTCACCGCCTCATGGATATCTTTGAGCCGCTCCATGGTGTAGCAGCAAACTATTACTGATACCTTTGGCTTACTCACCCCCATCCACCCTTCTCGGACGCCAGAAAAGGAGGCAGAGTATCATTAACATATCCTCAAAACCAACGACGATAGCGTTTAACTTTGCCTGCCCTATCCGAGGTCGGTACTCAATGGGCATATCCAGCATCCTTAACCCCATTCTCCCCGCCTTCATGGCTATCTCCGGTTCAATAGCAAACCTCTTTGAGCTCAACCCCATGGCGATAAGATGATCCCTTCTCACTCCGCAAAGACCTGTGCACGGGTCATAGGGCTTAAAGCCGTAAATGCCCCGGATTAACAAGCGAAAAACAAAGTTACCAACACGGTTGAACGCAGGAATTTTGTCTCTACCTGCGATGCGCGAGGCATAGACCAAGTCCACACCTTCCGACAAAGCATTAGCAATGTCTGGTATCTTTTCCGTCGGATACGTATCATCCGAGTCTATCCAAATAATGTTCTTACCTGCCGCATGTCTTATACCAGTCTTTAGTGCTTCGCCCTTCCCCTTGTTAACCTCATGCCTGATGAGTATTACCGGGAATTTAGAGGCGACTTCCGAGGTTTTATCATCGGATCCATCATCAACTACTATCACTTCGTAGGTGTCGTTGATAACCTGGAAGACTTTATTCAATACAATGGGGAGTCCCTTTTCTTCTCGCCACGCGGGGACTATAATAGTATGCAGCTTGGCCGATCGCGATAACAATTCCCTCGACATTTACTAGACTTTTACTCCTGTTCAAACATGATCGAAGATGAAGCAACAGAAGAACATTGAGGACATCATAAAGACCATCCCTCATCCTTGTCTTAATTTTGAGTGCTGGAAGTTATGCATACCTCGTCCTTTGTCAAAGACGTTTATTCCATCTATCCAAAAGTTTGGGAATATGCTAGCCTCTGCGAACCAATTATTGAGAAAGACTGCAAGACTAAAGGCATTAGGATATGTAAAGATACAACAAATAGAAGCCAAAGCGGGCCAAGACAAGGCTTTTAGCGCGAAATAAGGCATACCAAGAACTATTACGAAGGCAGAAAGCACTCTGAGTTTACAGCCGTTCTTTATTCCTGGAAAAGGCATTTCGACGAACTTTTCCATCTCTAGCACTGCCTCATAATCCATGTTATCGCTCCAGCAGACTCCCGGCAGTATAATCGGGAGCGTCAACAACATTGCTTCCTTCGTTGGGACCAGTGGTCACCAAGACCGTTTTTCATCTCAGAGCTTGGCCAGCATCAATGTCCATCTGCATATCACCCACAACAAAGGAACGATAAAGGTCAATGTTGAGCTCCTTCGATGCCTTTTGGAAAAGAGCAGTCTTTGGCTTTCGGCAATCGCAACCCTCGTCGGTATGATGATGGCAATAGTAAACAACATCTAGGCTCCATGCTGCGCCAACTTGTCCTTCATTTTCTCGCGAATTTGCCTTAGAGCCTCCTCGGTAAAATAGGCCTGAGCAATTCCCACTGGTTAGTGATTACCACCCACTTTGAATCCATTCTCGTTCAGCAGGCCTAATGCCTGAGGTACTGCAGGCAGAAGCTTGAAATCTTCCACTTGCGGCAATAATGCACATCCCGTGCAACAGTGCTATCTCTGTCCAAGAATGTAGCTCTATCGACCACGAGTTACCCTCCCAGTAGTCATATAACTGTTAGCCTGACGGTATTTCTCTGGCGTACCAATGTCGATAAGATAATACTGAGAATCCAAAGAGTACCCGTAAATAGGCAAGCCTGCTTTTATGAGTTTTGGGAAAACATCATAGGCGAAGTCACAAGAGCCCTGGGCACTTATGTAGTCAAGCACCTGCCCTTCCAAAACGTAGACTCCCCCGTTAGCCAATGCCTTTGGATCAACTTCTTGTTGCGGCTTCTCCGCAAAGTCAACCACTCTCGCTTCTACGTCCAACCGAACAACGCCGACCTCTCGAGAGCTGTGAGCTTGAAAAAGTGCCAGCGTTGCCAGAGCTTTCTTCCGGTGATGAAAATCTGTCATGGCACGGAGGTCAAGATTGGTCAGGTTATCACCGTAAACAACCACAAAAGTGCTATCAAAGAATTTCTTCATCCTCTTTACACCGCCGGCAGTGCCCAATAAAGTCTCTTCTTGGGAATAGAGGATTTCTACCCCAAACTGGGAGCCATCGCCCAAGAACTCCTTTATCTTATCACCCTTGTAATAGAGGTTTATGGCGACCTGAAAGATACCATACTTCTTAAGCCAGGTCAGCGTGTGAATAATCAGAGGCACCCCGCCGATAGGCAGAAGCACCTTTGGGGTCTCCAAGGTAAGCGGCCTCATCCTTGTTCCCTCACCCGCGGTCAGAATCATCGCTTTCGTGACATCACTCATCATAGCCGCTCGGATGTTCCTTCATCCATTCCCAGATACTTTCAACAATGCTCTCAAGTTCGGAAAATCTTGGCTTCCAATCCAGTTCAGATTTTGCTCGCGTTGAACTTGCTACCAAAACCGCCGGGTCTCCGAGCCGCCGGGAAGAAATTATCGCTGGAATGTCAACACCGGTAACTCTTTTGGCTGTCTCCACTACCTCAAGTACTGAGTAGCCTTCACCGTTTCCCAGGTTATAGACGTTGCCGGTTAAGTTCTCGAGCTTCCCTAGAGCCAGAACATGAGCCTGGGCAATATCTACCACATGAATATAATCCCGTATGCAGGTTCCATCTTTCGTAGGATAATCTGTACCAAATATGGTAACAGGGCTATCGCTATTTAAGGCCGCTTTGAGCACATTCGGAATAAGATGGGTTTCAGGGTGCTGGTCACATCCCAAGCGCTCACTTGCCCCGGCCGCGTTGAAATATCTTAGAGAAATATGTTTCAATCCGTAAGCTTTACCATACCATTCCAAGATGCGCTCGAACATTAGCTTGGACTCACCATAGGCATTAACCGGTAGTTTGGGATGACTCTCTTCTACAGGGATGCTCTGGGGCTCTCCGTAAACGGCAGCACTTGATGAGAAAATAAATGTGTCGACGCCGTGCTTTATCATGGTATCAAGTAGATTTATTCCACCGACAACGTTATTCTGGAAATACCTTTTGGGATCACTCATCGAGTATTCCACTACGGTTTCAGCTGCCATGTGCATCACAGCATCAATCTTGCATCGCCCAAAAACGTTCCCAAGAGCCTTAATATCGCAAATATCAGCCTGAACGAGTTCAGCCTCAGGGAGGATCGCTCTTCTATGCCCCTGCTGAAGATTATCCAGGACAATGACATGATGGCCTTCTTTCAGAAGTTCTTCGGTGACAATACTTCCGACATATCCTGCCCCACCAGTTACCAGGACTTTCATTGTTCACAAGTCTCCTTTCCGAATAGGTGAATGAGAATGTTATTCAGATACAGAAATTTCAAAAGTCCTTCAGTCAACCTGTCTAAACTTAAGGGACTCTATCCCATCCCTCTGACTTGTATTGCGGCTGCTTCTCTGATGTTCTTTAGAGCTTCTTCCCAATTATCACTTTGTCTGAAGATGTCCAGCTCAGGACAGTAAGCATCTTATCTCCCCTCGTTCCCCACAATCTCAGCAGCGAGCCCTACTGACGTTTTCTTCATCCTTAACCACTTCCTCGGCTGGCATATTCCTCAGGCAATGGGTAATAAGATGGTGGATGTCCACATGGACGCTCTCGACTCTCTCCATGTCGTTGATTGGGACTATGATGCAGATATCCACCATATCCTTTAGCTTCCCACCATCAAAACCGGTGAGCCCAATTGTGGTAGCTCCCACCGTTTTGGCCATGTTAACAGCATTGAGTACGTTTTGTGATTTTCCACTGCCACTTATGGCTATGAGGATGTCCCCTTTATTTATTTTCCCGTCCATTACCCCGATAAATACGTTCTCGTAGGATGTGTCATTGGCCCAGGCGGTGAGCTCAGACTCGTTGGCACAAAGTGATTCCGCGTAGATAGAAGGTTTCCCTAAAGCCATTGCCCCTTTATGAAGGTCTGCTGCGAAATGATTGGCAGTGCTCGCTGAGCCCCCATTCCCGCAGAGGAAAACCTTCTGTCCCTTCCACCTTGCTTCCTCAAGCCGATAAATCACTTTCTCAACTTGCTCTCTTGGCAAGTCTAAAGTCGCTTTCCCTTGAGAAACATAGGAATCCATAAACCAAGACAAAGAAACGTTGTTATTCATCATAGCTACTCCTTCGCTTTTCTCATCACACCCGTACTCCTCATCAGTTCTATAGCCGGGGTCCAATAATCTTCAACCTTTCCTCGCCCTTTCACCCAAGAGACATATTCCTGGGCGATTATCTGTAAGGGGGTTGCAGGTTCCCACCCAAGTTTCCTGAGCTTTGATATATCGGAAATGATGTGCCGGGTGTCTCCCAAGCGGAATTCGCCCGGCACTTCAGGTGCCAGACCATGCCCGGTAAGTTTTAAAAGCATTTCGGCGTATTGCAGGACACTGGTGGCTTTGCTACCGCCGACGTTAAAGATTTCATAGTTCATCTTATCACTTTCGAGAGCAAGGAGATTTGCCTCCGCCACATCTCTTACATAGACATAGTCCCGCAGTTGCTGACCATCCTCATAAATGAGCGGCGCAAAATTATTAAGGAGCCTGATGGTGAAGATACGGAGGATGCCCGAATAAGCATTGTAAAA
>Ga0068714_10003647_pt1 | contig 18005 bp, 6 predicted proteins | sample MTBNYHSulfiMetaG_FD_62988 | JGI IMG/M metagenome (GOLD analysis project Ga0068714, IMG submission 62988) | Enrichment culture microbial communities from rom New York Harbor, USA that are MTBE-degrading - MTBE-NYH (New York Harbor Sulfidogenic)... | ecosystem: Environmental > Aquatic > Marine >...
AAGATACTCTTCGGCCGCTTCCGCCACTTCCCCCCATGAAACCGGTCTGCGATCCAGCTCCAGCTCGTCCATCAGTTCACCGGGCATCGTCTCGATCTGCAACGCCTGGATCGAACCCGGCCACCACCTTTTGCTCAACCCAGTGATGTAACGGGCGATGTTCGCTACACGATCCGTGACCGGCTGCGCGTAGCCGGATGCTTCGCTGATCTCCCGAGCCTCGCTGATCCATGCCAGAAGGACGAGCCTTTGCCGTTCCGGGGAGGATAATCCAAGTTCGGCAGTCTCGCTGAACATCCGATCCCACAACGGTTCGAGTTCTTGCAGTGCGGCGGTTACACTCATCCGGGGTGGGTTGGCTGGCATGAAACGTGGCCGTTCGGGGATGCGGGAGGAGTAGGATGAAGACTCAGCAGAATCCGATCGTTCGATCGGTTCGATCTCGACGATCTCGGTTGATTTGCGGGCCTTGGAGGGTTCAGGGGTATCCGGTTTGACGTCCTCTTTCGGAACAGGGGTTGTCGCAGGCACTTTAAGGTGATCGTTTTGTGGCGGTTGTTCGATCACACCACGGAAGCTCATCACCTGGCTAGGGGTTAAATCAGGCTTTGAGGGACGAGTCTCCGTTGTGACTCTGAGGGATTGGCGAATCTCGTCCGGGAGGTGCGTCCTTGAAGCCTTTGACGGCAACATCTGGTGTAGAGCATCGAGAAGAGCATCGAGTTCATTTCTTCCATTGCCGAACCAACGTTCATCATTGATGGTGACGATGCACTCGGTCCAGGTATTCTCCCTGAATTCGAGGAAATACCCTTCAGTTTCAAGCCACTCTCGGATGCGTTTCACCGCTGATGTGTCATCTGCCTGCATGCATGTACCTCGAACCCTTGTGTCTGATGTGGGAAGGACTTTTCACTGGCGATACAGGCCCAGCACTCTTCAGCATTCCTCATCATACCGTACCCGTTCGGATTATGCAAGGCGTTCAGAATCCGTCGGAAGGAGTGTGCTGGAGAAGCTGAGGTCGCCTCTACAGCCACCGTTGTGCATCAATTCTTGCTCGTGAAGAGGAGTGATTCTGCCATGTTACCTTCCCCTTATGCCGTGTAATAGAAGAGAGATAGGAAGAGTTCCCTCCACCTGTGCCCCTCCTGCGAGCGGTGCAATCAGCATGGTGAAAATCACCGATCAGTATCCGCCACTTCTTGCCAGAGTCGGTCTGACTCAGTACCTTGAATTTTCGGCGCGTCGAGGTCGGCCGCCATCTTCACCAGGACCCGAGATGAAAGACCCATCAGCACCCGTATTGACGATCGATGAACTTTCCGATTACATACGGATTTCGAAGTCGACGATTTACAAGCTTGTCCGATCTGGAAAGATCCCGGGGCAGAAAATCGGGCGACATTGGCGGTTCCGTAAAGCAGCGATAGATGAGTGGCTGGAGGAATCACGCAAGCTTAGGAAGGAAGTTGAATAACCGGGATAGAGGTAAGAGATAGTGTGACAGCAATCCTTTCTGATTCAATAGAGTTCAGGGCTGGATTCATGGGGATAGAAAGAAGGTAGCAGACCGTGGCACTGAAGAAATCCCAGTTATACAGTTCGCTGTGGCAGAGTTGCGATGAGCTGCGAGGCGGCATGGATGCGTCGCAGTACAAGGACTATGTCCTGACGCTGCTCTTCATGAAATATGTGACCGATAAGTACGCTGGAAAACCCGACGCAATTATCGAAGTTCCAGAAGGCGGCAGCTTCACGGATATGGCGAAGCTCAAGGGCGACAAGGAGATTGGCGACAAAATCAACAAGATTATCGCCCGCCTCGCTGAAGCCAATGACCTGAAAAACGTCATCGATCAAGCTGATTTCAACGATGAAGACAAGCTGGGTCATGGCAAAGAGATGCAGGACCGACTCTCCAAACTGGTCGCCATCTTCGATGGGTTGGATTTTCGTGCGAACCGCGCAGATGGCGATGACCTGCTCGGGGATGCTTACGAATACCTGATGCGGAACTTTGCAACGGAATCAGGCAAGAGCAAGGGCCAATTCTACACCCCGGCTGAAGTATCCCGGATCATGGCGAAGGTGGTCGGTATCGGTCCAGAAACCCGCCAGGACCAAACGATCTATGACCCCACTTGTGGCTCAGGATCGCTTCTGTTGAAAGCCGCCGATGAAACCCCTCGTGGTATTTCGATCTATGGACAGGAAAACGATAACGCCACATGGGCGTTGGCCAGAATGAACATGATTCTGCATGGGCACCCCACAGCGGAGCTCTGGAGGGGCAACACGTTATCAGCTCCCTATTTTAAGAATCCAGATGACAGTCTGAAGACCTTCGATTTCGCAGTCGCTAATCCACCGTTTTCAACCAAATCCTGGTCGAACGGACTCGATCCTGACAACGATGAATTCGGTCGCTTCGAATATGGTGTTCCCCCGGAGAAGAACGGCGACTATGCGTTTCTCCTTCACCTCATCAAGTCCCTGAAGAGCAAAGGCAAAGGTGCGATCATTCTTCCCCACGGTGTCCTTTTCCGGGGACACAAGGAAGCTGATATCCGGCGAAATCTCATCCAGCGCGGATTGATCAAAGGCATCATCGGGCTTCCGGGGAACCTCTTCTACGGCACGGGTATTCCCGCCTGCATCCTGGTGATCGACAAGGAGAACGCTCACGCCCGCACCGGCATCTTCATGATCGATGCTTCGAAGGGCTTCATGAAGGACGGACCTAAGAACCGGCTTCGGTCCCAGGACATTCACAAGATCGTCGATGTCTTCAACCGGCAGCTCGAGCTACCCCGCTATTCCCGCATGGTGCCTATCGCGGAAATTGGTAACGAGGCGAACGAGTACAATCTCAACATCCCGCGGTACGTCGATTCCTCTGAACCCGAAGATATGCAGGATCTCGATGCTCACCTGAATGGCGGTATCCCTGTTGGGGATGTTGACGACCTTCAGCACTATTGGGATGTCTTTCCGAATCTGCGTGATGTGCTCTTCCAAACGAACGGACGGCCCGGCTATTGTGAAGCTCTGGTGGACCCTCGTGACATCAAAGGCACGGTACTCGATCACCCCAATTACGCAACCTTCCTTGAGGAGGTTGCCAAGACCTTTGATATCTGGCGGGGAAGGCACCTTGGCATGCTCATAGAGCTGTCGACAGGCGTCAAACCGCGAGAGATCATCCACACCCTCTCAGAAGACCTTCTCTCCTCCTTTGCAGATATGCCCCTCCTCGACAAGTACGATGTTTATCAGCGGCTGATGGACTATTGGGCTGAGGTCATGCAGGACGATGTCTTCCTCATCTCGGCGGATGGATGGGTGGATGCAGCACGACCAAGAGGCGTGATTGACGACAAAGAGAAGAAGATCAAAGAGACTCCTGACTTGATCATCGGGAGTGGGAAGAAAGCCAAAAAGTACAAGATGGATCTCATCCCGCCCCACCTGATTGCAGCGCGATTCTTCCAGAAAGAGTTGGTGACCATCGACGAGTTGGAAGGCCGCCAGGAACTCATAGCTCAGGAACTCGAGGAATACATCGAGGAGAATACGGACGAAGAGGGTCACCTCGAGGACCTGACCAACGACAAGAACAAGATCACCAAGACCGCGCTAAACGGACGTCTGAAAGAGCTGAAAGACGCACCCGTGGATGACGAAGAACTGGTCGTGCTGAAGCGATGCTTGGAACTGGTAGACAGCGACTCTGCAGCATCCAAGGCCGCACGGGATGCGAAGAACGACCTGGATCGGGACGTGCTAAAAACCTATCCGAAATTGAACGAGGCAGAGATCAAAGCTTTGGTGGTCGAGGACAAATGGATGCAGTCAATCCTCAACGCCATCGAGGATGAGGTCAAGCAGCTGATTGTGCGGCTATCCAGCAGGGTCCAGCAACTGGTGGAACGCTACGAGTACACTCTTCCCGAATTAGAGAAGTCGGTATTGAAATACGAGAAGAAAGTGGCTGGCCATCTCAAGAGTATGGGACTGAAATGGTAACCGAGCAGGATACGAAGACAATTGGCGAGCTTACGACGTGGCTGTCCGGCGGGACTCCAAGACGTTCAAACACTGCTTTCTGGCAGGGGAACATCCCCTGGATCAGCGCCACAACATTGAAGCAAGCCGAGATCTTCGAGTCGGATCAGAATGTCACCCCCGAGGCAGTACGAGCGGGCAGCAAGATGGCACCACTGGACTCGACCCTTCTACTCGTCCGTGGCAGCTCGCTGCACAAGGAAATCCGAGCGGGTCTCGTAGTAGCGCCCGTCTGTTTCAATCAAGACGTTAAAGCACTGGTTCCAGCGGATGGTGTACATCCAAAGTTCCTCACATACTCACTGTTGGGCAGACAAAAGGAAATCCTGAGGCTGGTTAGCACAGCGAGCAACAGCGCTGGTGTGTTGAATACAAAGCAGGTGCAGGGACTGGAGGTATTCTTTCCGTTGCCAGAAGAGCAGCAAGCAATCGCTGAAGCGCTGACGGATGTAGATCACCTGATCGCTTCGCTGGAAGACCTGATCAGTAAGAAAAAGGCGATCAAAGAAGGCGCAATGCAGCAGCTCCTCACCGGCAAAACCCGGCTGCCAGGATTTGAGGATGAGTGGGAAACGCGTGCGTTATCCGAAATTGCAGATCCCTCTCAACAATGGAGTTTTGTTGGTGGTCCATTCGGTTCGAATTTAAAATCTTCGGACTATACTGACGATGGAGTACGAATTATCCAGCTTCAGAACATCGGCGATGGAGAATTCATTGATGATTCAAAAATATACACAACAAGAGAAAAAGCAAACGAGTTGATTAGCTGCAACATTTTCCCAGGAGATATAATACTGTCCAAGATGGGCGACCCGGTTGCGCGTGCATGTATGATCCCTTCGTCAGACAAGCGTTTTCTCATGTGTTCTGATGGCATTCGCTTGTCAGTCGATAGAGATCATTTCAATCCATATTTTATTTGCACGATGTTGAATGCGCCTGATTTTAGGGAAGCAGCTCAAAATGCAAGCACTGGCTCAACAAGAATGAGGATCGGTCTGACACAGCTTCGAAAGCTAGAATTATTCTGCCCATCTATTGAAGAACAAAACGCAATTTCTGTGATTCTTTCTGATATAGACATGGAAATCCACCTTTTAATTCTAAAAAAGCAGAAAGCCATTTCTCTGAAACAAGGAATGATGCAGCAGCTCCTTACTGGCCGAATTCGCCTGGCATCTTCCAAAGCCAAGACGGCGAATCGGTCGAAGGCGCAAACAACCAAAAAATCCCACACCTCTGAATTCGACGAGGCCGTGGTTCTGTCTGTGCTCGTAAACGAATTCGGATCGGAGAAATACCCGCTTGGGCGCTTCCGCCGCATGAAATACGCCTATCTCCTCCACCGTCACATGGAAGGCAAGGCTGAGGGGTATGTGAAGAAGGCGGCTGGTCCCTACAACCCCAGCACACGCTATCGTGGCCCCGAACGGATCGCTCAGCAGAACAGGTACGTTCGCGAGGCTTCTACCGGAAAGTGGAGCGGATTTGTTCCGTTCGAGAAGATCGATCAGGCTGTTGGCTATTTCGACTCCTGGTATGGCGATGCTCCCCTGGAATGGATGAAGCAGTTCCGCTACAAGACGAACAACGAGCTGGAGCTGCTCACCACCGTCGACATGGCTATCGTCGAGTTGAAGGAAGCTAATAATGAGGTCAACGTCGCTTCCGTCCGGCAGGTCATCAAAGATCACCCGGAGTGGAAGGCCAAGCTCGACCGCCCGTTATTCTCTAACGACAACATCGCTCGCTCCATCGAAGAGAGTAGGTTGCTGTTTTCTAAGCTTGAATAGAGGACTCAGTTCAACATGAGATGATGTATGCTTAATTGGCTGGCAAAAATACTACTGATTGCGACATCCTTGTCACCCGTATTGGGGGCTGTCGCGATCAGTCAAATTGCCAAAGGTCAACCTTTGCTAAAGTGGTTACCTTGGGTGCTTGTCGGCCTTCTCTTGGTTCTTCTTTGCTGGCTGCTACTTCTTCTTGTCTCGAAAACTGCTCAGAAGAACACAATTAGCATACAGCACGTTGAAGGGAATGATAAAGACGTGCTTGCGTTTCTCCTAGCTTATCTCCTCCCATTTATCTCTTCCGAAAACATGGCATTTGGTGATCAATGGATAACAGGCGCATACATCCTGCTGATCATTTTCATCGTCATAGCTCATGCTGAGGCGTTTCATTTTAACCCGGTTATGGGATTTTTAGGATATCATTTCTATTCTATACGAACATTCGATAATGTTTCACAATTACTGATTAGCAAATCCGAATTGTGCAAAGTCGGTGAAGAAGTAGAAACGGTAAAGTTAACTACGAACATCTACTTGCAAGTTGGAGGATCTAATGCTTAGGAATCTGCATCTGATAGCAATTGTAAAAGCTGATGATGAATATCAGCTCCTAAGAATCCCGCTGCATCGACAACTTCAGGAATCACTTGCTGTGATACTTGATGTCCAGCTTCGTACCTTTGTGGAAGGAATACAGGAAGTTGAATTTGATGCTGGATATAATCCAGAAGAGCAAGAAAGATTCAGGATAGCTGATTTTCAACTCCCGGACTATCTGAATCAATACAATAGCCTGAATGTAGGAAACATTGCGGCAATTAATGATCAAGAAGGTCTGATAGAGTCTGTTAAAGGCATTGCAGCCTTTGCAAGGAATGAACATCGAGAAGAACTCATCCTGTTCCAAAATTTCAACAGTGCGCATGTCATAAGACCAGGCAGATTTATGTTCCTCAGAAATGATACTTATGAATCTTCCGAAAGGCCAGGATTAACGCTGGATGGGAAACTGGCTGCCGTTTATTTCGGTCGTGATCAACGTCTGTTATTTAGTAACTTCAGAATAACCAATACATTTCTCCCCCTTGCTGAGTACTACGAAGAAGCGAATGAACACACAATTCGAGCTGTCCTAAACCATCAATCGTTCCTCGCTGAAGATCAAGATGCTCTTGCCATTGATGCAAGTCAGTGGTTCCGCAAGCGTTTCGCCCTTTTGCGTGATTCGGGTATTCTGGACGAGTACACTGTTCCCCAAATCGTTGAAAGATCCAGGAATTACAGGGTAGAGATTCAGCTTGACGGTAATAGGATCGTATTCCCTGCTGATCGGACTGCAGCGAAGAAGCTACTGCAGTTTCTGAACGAAGAACTGTTCCGAGGTGCAATCACCGAAACTTTATACGAAACCAACTCAAAACGAGCTGCAGAAGAATGAGGCTAACGTTTTGATGAGCGGGGCGAAGTCGCGATCGGGCTACTGCTCCAAACAGGAGTGAAGGATCATGGATAGAAGACGATCCGGACTGATGGCTATGAAAACTGGAGAAGGACTCTAATGAGCATCGTTGGCGAAAAAGAAGCTCGCACCCAAAAACGAGTGAAGGAATTCTTCCAAAACGAACTCGGCTATGCTGATCTGGGTTCGTGGGGACAGCGGCTCGGAACGACCAATTGGGAGGAAGAACTTCTCACCGTTTGGCTGAGGCGCCAACCACTGAAATACAGCGACAAAGTCATTGCCCGTGTGCTGTATGAGTTTAGTAAAGCAACCAATCTCGGCGGCAGTAAGACGCTGTATGATGCAAACAAAGAAGTCTACAGCCTTCTTCGTTACGGTGTAAAGGTCAAGCCGGATATGGGTGAACAGAATATTACAGTCTGGCTGATCGACTGGAAGAATCCGACGAAAAATGATTTTGCCATCGCCGAAGAAGTAACCGTCACCGGGGAGAATAACAAGCGACTTGATCTCGTACTCTACATCAATGGCATCGTCATCGGTGTATTGGAGCTGAAGCGTTCGGTAGTATCGGTAACCGAGGGTATTCGACAGAACCTTGATAGTCAGCGGAAAGAATTCATCCGTCCGTTCTTTTCCACAGTGCAGCTGGTCATGGCGGGGAATGAAACCGAAGGTCTGCGCTATGGCGTCATCGAGACTCCGGAGAAATACTACCTGCGTTGGAAAGAAGCGGATTCTCACCCCGCAGCCGACAGCCCGCTACTGCGGGAGCTGAGTCAACTCTGCCGCAAAGATCGTCTGCTGGAGATCGTACATGACTTCATGGTCTTTGACGCTGGAACCAAGAAAACCACTCGTCACAATCAGTATTTCGGGGTTCGTGCGTCGCAGGAACATGTACAACGTCGTGAGGGCGGTATCATCTGGCATACCCAGGGCAGCGGCAAGAGTCTGATCATGGTCTGGCTCGCGAAATGGATTCGTGAGCATGTGACAAATGCAAGGGTATTGTTGATTACGGACCGGAAGGAGCTGGACGAGCAGATCGAAAAGGTGTTCAAAGGTGTCAGTGAAGACATCCACCGAACGAAAAGTGGCGCTGACCTGGTACAAGTTCTGAACAATGCTGAAGAGTGGCTGGTTTGTTCTCTAATCCACAAGTTTGGCGCTGAAGATGATCTGCAGGATCGTGATCTTAGAGCGTATATCGAAGAGATCAAGCAGAGCTTGCCCAAGGGTTTTCATCCAAAGGGCGAGCTTTTTGTCTTTGTGGATGAATGCCACCGTACCCAGTCAGGACTGCTGCACGAAGCGATGAAGGCACTGTTGCCCGGCGCTATGTTCATTGGTTTCACTGGTACGCCTTTACTCAAAGAAGACAAGAAACGAAGCATAGAGACCTTTGGCCCCTACATCCACACATACAAGTATGACGAGGCCGTCCGGGACGGCGTAGTACTGGATTTACGATATGAAGCTCGAGATATCGACCAGAACATCTCATCGCAAGAAAAAGTAGATCAATGGTTTGAGTTGAAGACCAGAGGTCTTTCCGATCTGGCTAAAGCTCAATTGAAGCAACGTTGGGGAACGATACAAAAAGTCCTTAGCGCTCAGGACCGGCTGAGTAAGATCGTTTCGGATATTCTGCTCGATATGGAAACTCGTGACCGCTTGCAGAGCGGACATGGAAATGCAATGCTGGTATCTGGGAGCATTTACTCTGCCTGTCGTTTTTTCGAGATGTTTCAACGGACAGATCTGAAGGGCAAATGCGCGATCATCACCTCGTACACCCCTTCCCCATCAGACATTAAAGGCGAGGAGACGGGCGAAGGTGTGACCGAGAAGCTTCGTCAGTATGACATCTATCGTAAAATGTTGGCTGACCACTTCGATGAGCCCGAAGAATCAGCCATGTACAAGATTGACCAATTCGAAATGGATGTGAAGAAGCGATTTATAGAGCAACCGGGACAAATGAAACTGGTCATAGTTGTCGATAAGCTGCTGACCGGCTTTGATGCACCTCCGGCGACCTACCTGTACATCGACAAACAGATGCACGATCATGGGCTGTTCCAGGCGATCTGTCGTGTGAACAGACTGGACGGCGAGGATAAAGAGTACGGCTATATCATCGACTACAAAGACCTCTTCAAATCGCTTGAGAAATCCATCAAGGATTATACAGGGGAAGCCTTTGAAGGGTATGATGAAGAGGACGTAGCGGGGCTTTTGAAGGATCGCTTAGATAAAGGACGAGAACGGCTGGAAGAAGTGCGCGAGTCGGTCAAAGCACTCTGCGAACCTGTTGCACCACCTCGGGATACGGCCTCCTATCTCCACTATTTCTGCGCAGAGGAAAGTGGAGATCCTGACCAGCTAAAGGATAACCAACCCAAGCGCGTGGCACTATACAAGTTGGTTGGAGCTTATGTACGTGCCTATGCGAACCTCGCCAACGAAATGATTGATGCCGGTTACTCCGATGTAGAGATTACCGAAATCAAGACCGAGGTAGAACATTTTGAGAAGGTTCGTGAAGAAGTCAAGCTGGCCAGCGGCGACTACATCGACATGAAACTGTACGAACCAGCTATGCGTCACCTTCTGGATACCTACATCCGAGCGGAGGAGAGCGTCAAGCTTTCTGCATTTGATGACATGACTCTTGTGGAATTGATCGTTGAACAGGGAGAGGATGCAATTCAAGCGCTACCCGGCGGTCTGCGCGAGAACCCTGAGGCTATGGCAGAAGCAATCGAGAATAACGTCCGAAAACTTATCATTGACGAGATGGCAGTAAATCCAAAATACTATGAGAAAATGTCTGCTCTTCTTGATGCTCTAATCCAGACACGCCGGAAAGAAGCTGTTGACTATAAGGCTTATCTGGACCGAATCGTCGAACTCACGAAAAGAATACAGAAACCCGAAACTGATCCGATTTATCCACAGAACATAAACAGTCAAGCCAGAAGAGCATTGTTTGACAATCTGGATCAAGAAGCTGAAGTAGCAATCAAGATCGATTCAGCCATTCGGGATGTGAAAAAAGCCGGTTGGCGTGGAAATCGCTTCAAGGAGAGAGAAGTCAGATCTGCAATTAAGACCGTTTTAGGTGAGGATGATGGTCTGGTAGACTCGATTTTTGAAATAGTGAAAAACCAACATGAATACTGAACGTTTTCATATCGAAGTGCGAGGGATTCCAGTTGAAATTATCCGAAAGGACATCAAGAACCTCCACCTAGGTGTTTACCCACCAAATGGGCGGGTTCGGGTTGCTGCACCCTTTCGACTGGATGATGAAGCAATTCGACTCGCAATTGTTTCACGTCTCGGTTGGATTCGACGCCAGCAAAAGGGATTTCAGCGACAAGATCGCCAATCCCAGCGCGAAATGGTATCTGGCGAAAGCCACTTCTTCCAGGGACGACGCTATCGCCTGGATGTCATGGAGCATGATGGACCAGCTTCTGTTCGACTTGCAAATAACACAACAATGGAATTGCGAGTCCGCCCTGAGACAGATCGAGAAAAACGTGAGGCAATTCTTCACCATTGGTACCGGAAGCAGATGCGCCAACAGATTCCGGTCCTCCTCTCCACTTGGGAACCTGAGATTGGCATCGAGGTCGCTGAAGTTGGTATCAAAAGGATGAAAACCAAATGGGGTTCATGTAACGCTGAAGCGCGACGAATCTGGTTAAACTTGGAGCTTGCCAAAAAGTCATCGGTTTGCCTTGAATACATCCTTGTGCATGAGATGGTCCATTTGATCGAACGACACCATAACGAAAGATTCAGAGCCTTAATGGATAAGGTTATGCCGCAATGGCGGTTGCATCGAGAAGAGTTGAATCGCGCACCTTTAAGTCATGAGGATTGGAGTTACTAAAAATACAAGAGGTTACCATAGACCCGGTCGCGTCAAATACAAATCCTTCCATACAGCGCCCCTCGAACTCGCGCATTGAACGGAACCCGCTTGACGAAGTCAAGGCGATAAGAACCCTACTCGAGGACGTCTACAAGGATTCGGGTGATGGGAGAACTCTGGTACGGGAACTTGTCCAGAATGCTGACGACGCGCAAGCAGACCGGTTGGTATTTGCTGTGCTGGACTCTGGGTGGCCTGGGGCTAAGAATGGGCTACTGCATGGACCAATGCTGCTCGTCGCGAACAATGGACCCTTTCCCGCTGAGGACGATCGCGCCCTGCATCAGGCAATCGGTGGATCTAAAGGAGAAGACGCCACAAAAATCGGAAGGTTCGGAATCGGGCTCAAGAGCGTCTTCCATATTTGCGAGGCTTTTGTATACGTGGGTGCCGAAAAAGGCGCCCCTCACCCCGGAGCGCTGAATCCATGGGCCGGTACAGGGGATCAGGGCGATTCAGATCCTATCCATCCGGACTGGGACACTCTCGATGACGTCGATCTCGAACATCTTTTCGGTGTTGCTAAGTATCTGCTCGGCGAATTTGATGATGGCCTACTCTTAGTAATTCCCTTGCGATGTCCAAACCATCTTGACCGCGCTGAAGACCGACAATTCGGCTTAAGTGAAACCTGTCCAACCCCTACTGACATTGCCAGTTGGTTTGACAGAAAAGTATCCCTCGTCCTGCTTCTTGCACAGTGTTGTCATCTTCGTTCGGTTGAGGCTCACTATGGTACTTCACCGGAGAGACTTGATGAACTAAGAAGAATCACAAGCATAGAACGGCCAGAATTCGAAAGAAATGGATGGGTAGGGCGCTATGACAACGATGAACCGCAAAGAGTTCGACCTTTTGAAGGGCGAATAAGTGAGAGCGAGAACTCTTGGTCTGTTGTCGGTGTAGATTCGTTGGGGCACGATGAACTAGTCCAACTACGGTCAGGTGAGAACTGGCCGAGGGAGCAAGTTTGGAGGGAAGGTCGATCAGTTCTTGTTCCACGTAAAGCACTAGCTCACGCAGCAGTCACAATTCTGCGACCCGCCCACAGACCTTCTTCACTTACCGGTGCTCGAATTCGATGGGCAGTGTACTTGCCATTGGATGATGATCCAACCCCCCGCTCCAATACCATTGTCGAAACTGTCGGGAGCACCGCTGGAGAAGCCTGGGATATAATCCTGCACGGTTATTTCTGGCCGTCCCAAGATCGGCGTTCAATTCCAGGTGTAACGGATGGGTCCGAGGGAACAGGCAGCGATACAATGCGCGTTCTGTGGAATCGGGCTGTCAGAGATGAGTTGCTATTTCCGCTGCTTCCAGAGGCGCTTGCGACTGCCGTCAAAGAGATTTCAGAAGATGTTGCACAAAATCTGCTTGATCCTATATCAAAATCCACGATAGTACGGTCCCATCTTCACGTGATTACAGCGTCAAATGCGTTGCTCCCCACTCTTGTTAAAGATGGCGTGAGATGGGAGGCTCTGAATTGCGCTGATACTTTAGTTCTGTCGGTTCCCGATTGGAAGAAGCTACCGAGCGATGTACGGACGCGGTTTCTTGCATCGACAGAAAAGGATTCCGAGGGTGTCATTTTTATCAGCCATGATGAGCCGCGAATTGGGGGTGAACCCGGAGAATGGCCACTTGATAGGTTTAAACGTTTGCTGGAGCTTGTACCCGTTACGGTTTTTCATTCCCCCAAGGAACTGGCCTGGTTCCAGAACCTTGCTCGCCACATTATCCGATCGTCGGACGACCACCTCGATGAACGACGGAACGAATTTGCGAACTGGCTCGCGTCTCGCATTGGTGAGGGTGCTTTTAATTTACCCAACGATCTAAATAGCGATCAGTGGAAGTACAACTTGTGGAGCCTGCTTGAAAACCTGCCCGCAGCATGGCTGGTTGACGCACCTGTCAAGTCGTCACGGGCAGTCCGGGAACTCGCGAAAGCTGGAAAAATCGGAACCGGACTAATCCCGGTTCCAATGGGCAGGCGCAACGATACAACCCGCTCACCCCAACCTGATCCTGAACGCCTGGACAGCGCACTGCTCGAACTGGGTAAGCTACTGCTGGATAAAAGTGCCGCTAAGCAAGCACGATCTTCACGGCTGGTGCTGGCCGAAACACTGCTATCTGTGCGGGATAGCCGCCCATTAGGTGATGACCTGAAAGGTTTACCGTTACTGCGCGCTCGTAAGCTCCCAGATGACCGGGACGAAGATGCCTGGTCGGTTACCGAGCTCATACGCCAGAAGGAGTGCCGGCGAGTCTTCGCCCGACCAGGCCCAGACAGTGAAGTCGTAGGCGCAATCCCTCAGGATCCAAAACAGGCAGTCAATGATCTTGCGGGCGCACTTGGTGAGGAATGCTGGCTCGTGGAAAGTTCTGTTGCCTCGTTAGCGGGGGTGCCGGAGCCAACAAATGATGCACTTGCTATGGCTGTACTTCAGGCTGAATCTATTCAATCCGAACCGTCCGCGCGGAAAGCTCTATTAATAAGATTAGCAAAGGAAAGTGAAAACCCAAGAGTACACCGCGCCATGCGTGTTCTGCTCACCGGACAAACTACCGGAAACTTGGATGTTGAGTCCTTGTACTATGTCAGGAGACAAGACTCAGACCATGATGCTAACCTTCGAACGCTGAACGTTCTTCTCCGGCTGCTTGACAAATCTGAGTGTGGTGTCGATTCTTCACTAGTTGAATCGCTTCCGAATTCCGTTGTGGCCGAATTACAGGTTGTAGTTGTCGACAACGGACAGTTGCATCAGCTTCTTGAAGAATGCCTCCGTTATCAGGTCGGTTGGTCCAAGGTGGATTCAGGTGAGGCGATACATCTGCTTGAGCGACTTCACGGTATATCCCCCAAGAAAAGACAACGTTGGCGTAAGATGCCTTTGCACAGTTTGGCCAACGGTGAACGTGCATCCATCGACGAAAGAACATATCGCGCCGAGGGTAATCTTCCACTCCCGGAGGAACTGAAAAGCGAGATTCGGCTGCTGGACCTTGACCAGGCAATCATTGAGCTCTATCGCGACATACCGGTATTAGACGATGATGGCATTTTGCGCGCCATGCTGGAGAGTGATCGACCATGGAGATTTGCAGACCAGGTACTTCATGCACTTCGCCCTGACAATGAAGGCCGCATTGCACTTCCGAGGGACCAAAAGCTCAAAGATCTCCTTAAGGGGTCTGAATGGCTTCCGGGAAACGAGGATGATAATGGGATTGCACCCAAGAACGTACTGCTGGTACCGGAAACACTGCAGGAGCAAATCAAGCCACTGGCTGCCGCCGAGGCTTTGGGCTTGAATCGACTATCCAGTGATTTCGCACCTGATGTGTGGCAGAAAGTCAAAGGGGTCATCGGTGAAATTCACGGTCGTCCTACACGCGTTATTCAGATCAAGCGCCTGTCACAGGCTCTTGATCCCGATCGTGTCTCCAAAGTCGACGATGGTTCCTACCTGATTCTTCCCACAACATCGTCAATAGATGAATTGCTGATCGAGGATGCTCTCCAAACGCCGCTCGCGGGTTCGCACAAAGGTTGGGCAATCCTGCATAAGACCCTTGAAACACTGGGCGTAGCAAGCAATACGTTTAGAGAGGCACCTGCCGATATTCGCCATGCTGTAGTGACGCTCGCTAAATCCTTATGTGGACAAATTCCTTTATCTCATCAAGTTCAGATACTCAAGATCATCTCGAAGGCGCGCCCTGCACAAACCTCGCCCGGTGGTCGCGTGTTCCGCAAAATGATTGGGGCATTTGCATCCGATACCGATTTCTTTAACCATGTTCTCCCGAAACTCGATCTACCCACTCAGGACGGGAATTGGCATCCAGCAAAAAATGTGGCAAAATCTGCCTCCGGCATTGCGCGTCAGCATCGGGTGATGTCTGACTTACGCTCCATTCTTCGGCTCGATAGTAGAACGATAATAGATCAAGAGCGAGCAGCTGAAGGAAGCATTCGACCTGGTCAAGCAGACCCACTTGATGACTATTTTGAGAAATGGAAAGATCGGGTGCCGACTGGTGCCATTGGTGCTTTTCTCGTCCTACTCGGAGATGGACACAATGGAGCGATCGCTCGGCTTGCCGAGAGCTGGCTTGGCGAAAACATAAGCGTCCAAGGGGTTAGGTATAGCCTATGTTCAACATGCAATGATGCAATGTTTGCTGCTATCAAGATATGGATCAAAGGTACAACTGCACTTTCCCAAAATATCGAAGTAGCGAACGTTCTCAATGAGATTGTTGAAATGGCTGTCGGAACTGACAATGAATCCATTTTTGCAATCGATCCGGAGCCGAGAACTTCAATGCTTGGAGAATTCTGGGAAATCAGGCTTCGTGAGGTGGAGCCACAGCATCGTTCCCCGTTTGAACTCCTTGAACTCTTGACTGAAACTGTGGAATGGTGGGCAGTTCGAGTATTGAGATTGGATTCACAACAGGTTAAGGCCTGGTGGTCTCGTTGGGGAATTGGCTCCCAAGCCCAGATTGGTCCTGTGCAGACAGCGGTTCTCGAGGATCTTCCTCAAACACTCAGTCAGCTTGGGGTGCGCGAATGCAAACCTCTGAGCGATGCTCTCGATTTGGCTCGGCGAGCTCGAACGAAGCGTGCACAAACGCCCCATGACCTCGAAGCAGTGGAATCCGCGAGGAAGAAACTGGACAAGCTTGCGGAGCTAATCACTGATCACGGAGAACACCAGCAATTTCTGTTGGGACGAATCCGTGAGTTGATGGAGCGCTACGGCTATCGAGATGATAGCGTACTCCTGGAACTGGCTCAAAACGCAGATGACGCCCTCTCTCAAGCCGCTGAGATTTCCGGCCAAAGGCTGCCGTACGACTCGAGTAGACTTGTAATTCGTGTACATGATCTTCCTGATAAACCTACTCTCGACGTTGTCCATTATGGCCGGCCTATTAATGATACTGGAGGGGCAGCATTCCCCGAAGGTAATGACAGAGAGTGGGATCAGGATTTGTATTTCATGATGTTGCTTAACCTAAGTGGAAAACCTGGTGAGCAACCGGGAGATGCCTTGGAGTCTTCGACCACCGGACTTTTCGGCTTGGGATTTAAGTCGGTTCACCTGGTTTCATCATCTCCTTCGGTCGTCAGTGGATTCCTTGCATTCTCCATCGCTGGAGGGTTGCTTCCACAGGAAAAGCCGATGCCGAACGATCCCGAACCAGAGGTTGACGGACGTCGCGCTACGAGGGTACGTCTTCCGTTACGTGACGATAGAGACGCAGACCAGGTTCTTGGCAAACTGTTCAATCGCTTCAACTACGCCCGCACGATGCTCCCGGTCTTCGCGCGCCAGGTCCGTGAGGTAGTGGTGGAAGGTGGCCCCAGACCAGGGATCAATGTCTTCGATGGGAAGGCCGTTGAAGGTGCTCCCGGGTGGTCTGTTTCTGCAAAATCCACTGAAATCGGCGAGCAGGGGAATTATCGGATTGTTCGATTCCGGCCTTCCGAAAGGGGAATGAGGACAGGCACAGCGGCGATTGCATTCGGCGTTTGCGAAGGAGTTGTTATTCCCTTTCCACAAGGCTTTCCGTTTCTATGGAACGTAACTCCCCTGAGCGAGGACTGGTGGTGTGGATATGCTGTCAACGGGCCCTTCAAACCCGATCCCGGCAGAACGCATGTATCACTGAGCGAAAAAACGACTCTTCAGATTGCGGATAGTCTCGGTGTGGCGCTTGGTAGGGGACTGAACGAACTATATGACACATTAATGAACCCGACCGATAACGAAGATTATTGTTTACCAGTAGGAGCAAACGCCGAACCTTTCCTGACTTCTCTTTGGTGGTTACTCGTTTCCGGGTTCGAAGATAATGATTTGCGGCTTGAATTTCTTCGTCGTCTGCATGGTCAGGGGCGAGGATTAACAGCATGGATGAACGAATGCGCAGTCGTACCTACTGATCTTCCTGAACTATTTCCAAAGACTCTTCCTCCACTATCATCCAGCATGCGGATCGAAGAAGCCGTAAGCAACCTTGACGAACCCGATCTTTGTCATGCGATTGCACAGATCGAAGATGCTCGCTCAGTAGTCGAATCTCGCCAAGTCGTTTCTGGAAAGGTTGCGAAGAGCTTGCGACACTTCATGGTTTCCAGCATCGGCAGGATATCACCTTCAGATCTCTTTTCGGAAATCGCAGCCCGCTGGGAGCATAGGCTAACCCCAGAGAGACTGCAAGCTCTCCGTCCATTAGCGAGTGAGTCGGTGTGGTCAAAACTGACTGATGACGGTCGAAACTCGCAATGGTATTCTGATCTCCAAGCGCGATCAAAAGAAGGCACATGGTTTCCGCTACGGTATCTACTAATCTCTAGCGCAAACCATTTGACCGATGATGATGCAGACGCAGAAGACGAGTCTCTTCGCTCGTCCTTCGCCCTGGATGATAGCATTCTCGATCCAGAGTATATCGCTCGAGCTGAAGACCTCGTGATGTTTCAACGACTCCGCGTACGTCATCACATCGATGCAGCCAAGATGGCGCAGTGGTTTATCGATGTCCCGAATGATAGGCAGTCTGCTGCCCTTCGATATCTCCTGTTGGGAAAACTTCAAAGTGAAATCCTTGAGCGACTTGTTAGTGTCGAAGCGCGTCCGCCATGGCTCGGAAACTACAATGAAATCCGCAGAATGCTTGATGATCTGGGCGAAGAGGA
>Ga0068714_10003648_pt1 | contig 18000 bp, 17 predicted proteins | sample MTBNYHSulfiMetaG_FD_62988 | JGI IMG/M metagenome (GOLD analysis project Ga0068714, IMG submission 62988) | Enrichment culture microbial communities from rom New York Harbor, USA that are MTBE-degrading - MTBE-NYH (New York Harbor Sulfidogenic)... | ecosystem: Environmental > Aquatic > Marine >...
ACCGTACTGCTCGGGGTAGATTAACCCCAGCCAGCCGAGGTCGGCTATCTTTTTCCACAGCTCTGGAGAATAGCCGTCATCGTCTTCCTCCATGTCCCTGATAAAGCTCTCCGGGCACTCTTTCTCCAGAAAATCACGGGCCATTGTCTTAAGCATTTCCTGCTCTTCACTCAGAGAAAAATCCATAGGATACTCCTTTCATATCTTTCCTAGTTAGTTTGTCCCAGGCTACCTTTCCCCTTTATCCAGCGCCTCTTTAATCATTTTATTAAATTGCCTGGGTATCCTGGGCAAACCCAGTCCTCTGGTAGCCACGACCATCTTCTGTATTTCCACAGTACCGGCGGCGTGGTAGCTCCGCGATGTCTCCCAGCGACGCTGCACGATGCCATCGTTCTTGGCATACTTCGAGACCTGTTTCAACTGCCCATAAAGACCAAACATGTCCATAAGCGCCTTACCGGAAACAGCCGTCCTTTCCTTCATATAAACCATGCCCAAATCATAGGGTTGAGGGCCCAGTCTTTCACGCTCACTCCGCCGCCAGGCTCCATACCAGCCGGTAAGCCAGGATATCTGCATCTCAATCGCCATCCCGGCCAGTACCTTTCGTACCTCAGGGTCCTTAATCAATGGCTTACCGTTTCGCTTTTCTTTCCGGCAGAACTCAACCCACTTTTCCATACCGCGCCGGGCATCCAGGCCACCGGTAGACCTCTCAAACTCAAAGGTAGCCATAGCATGATAGAAGCCCCTGTTTATCTCGCCCAGGAGATATTCCTTGGGCACCCTGACATCATCGTAGAAAACCTCATTCTGCATGGAGCCGCCGATTGTTGGCAGAGGACGAAAGGTTATGCCGGGGGCATCCGCCGGCACGGCAAAGAGGCTAAGCCCTCGATGCGGAGGGTCAGTTTCGGCAGTACGGACGAGAGTATAGAGCCAGTCTGGTTTCGTACCACCGGTAATAAAGGTCTTCTGGCCATTGAGGATATAATCATCACCATCGGGTACCGCCCGGAGCTGACAGTTTGCCTCATCAGAGCCAGCATCAGGCTCGGTAAAGGACTCAAACCACCTCACCGTCCCCCGAATGATGGGAGGAATAAACTTCTCCTTCTGTTCCTCGCTGCCAACGACAAGGACCACCGGACCCACCAGGCTGTAGCCGTGGACGCCTTCCCAGTGCGCCCCCCAGTATCCCTGCTCTTCCCCCGCCAACTGTTGTTCAATCGCGGTGAGACCCATACCCCCGTATTTCTTGGGCCAGCCAGCCGTCGGCCAGCCCTTCTCCCCGGCTTTCACCTGGAAGTCCCGCCAGAACTTCTCGCCCGCCTCACCCATGTAGCAGTCCCAGGGATAGTAGTTCTCGTTGAAATCCGAAGGCAATTCGTTCTGGTAGAAATCGTGGGCTTCTTTTCTCAGTTTTTCCTGCTCTTCAGTGAAGCCAAAATCCATCTACACTCCTCCTTTTTTGAAATATAGAACCCCGACTGGAAAAAACACAGAGAACAATAATAACGTCTCCCAAAACAGCAAGCTATATGATAAGTGCTTACTGAAATGATGTCAAGGAAACCCGGTCATTATATTTTCAACTTCCAGCACACAGTAGCTCGGGTTTTCTTTTTGGTCAGCGGAAAAGTTGTGCTTTTGCCTGAGATGCGTTATAAATATGAGGATGATGATGAAACCCGGGGTATTATTCAGGTATAAGGACTTCCTCCCGATTACACCCGGCACACCTCTGTTTTCTCTGGGCGAGGGAGATACCCCTCTGGTCAGGTATCCTGAACTGGAGAAGGAAACCGGCTGTGGTGAGCTATACCTCAAACTGGAGGGATGTAACCCTACCGGCTCTTTCAAAGACAGGGGCATGGTGGTCGCCGTAGCCAAGGCAATAGAGGCTGGTAGCCAGGCAGTAATGTGCGCCTCAACCGGCAATACCAGCGCTTCTGCGGCCGCTTACGCTGCTTACCTCGGGCTGACAGCAATCATCATTGTGCCTAAAGGTAACATCGCCCTGGGTAAGCTGGCCCAGGCTATTGTTTACGGGGCTAAAATAGTGGCCATAGACGGCAACTTTGACCAGGCGCTAACCATAGTGCGCAGTCTAACCGAAAAACACCCGGTTACCCTGGTTAACTCACTTAACCCCCACCGCATAGAGGGCCAGAAAACAGCTTCCTTTGAAATCATCGATGTTCTGGGCGATGCCCCGGACTACCTCTTTATCCCGGTAGGCAACGCCGGTAACATCACTGCTTACTGGAAAGGTTTTGTGGAATACCATCAAACCGGCCGGGCCAGTCTTAAGCCAAAGATGATGGGCTTTCAAGCCGAGGGTGCTGCTCCCATTGTTCGAGGACACGTTGTTGAAGCACCACAAACAGTGGCCACAGCCATACGCATTGGCAACCCGGCCAGCTGGCAGAAGGCCGTAGCTGCCCGTGACGAGTCTGGCGGTATCATCGATATGGTCAGCGACGACGAGATTATGGCCACACACCGGCTGATGGCAACCAAAGCCGGTGTCTTCGGCGAGCCAGCCTCAGCCGCATCCGTGGCCGGACTTATCAAGCTTTCCCAGCGAGGCATGGACTTCAGCAATAAGAAAGTTGTCTGCATCATCACCGGCACAGGACTCAAGGATATTGATGCCGTCCTTAAAGGTGCTAAAGAGCCATTCCTGGAGCTACCGGCTGATTTGGCGGCTGTGGAGCAAGCTCTGGGCTGGGGCTGATAACCAGATAAGAGAGGAGGTCCACCTATGGCCAAGGTGATTAGTGAAAGTGTCGGGGCGTTTTTGCAGCACTACCCGAAGGTAGCCGTCGTGGTTACCGCGCAGTCCGGGGGACACGACAACGCCATGACGGTGGACTGGCATACGCCTCTCTCACTTGACCCGCCCCTTTACGGGATAGCTCTGGCTCATCAGCGGTTCACCTACCAGCTTATCGTCAACAGTCAGGAATTCGGCATTAATTTTTTACCCTACGAAGAGGCCGAGCTGGTAGCTCTGGTTGGCAGTACCGGCGGCTGGCAGACAGACAAGTTTCAGAGCTTTAACATCGGGCGGGAACGGCCGCTGAAGACCAGCGTGCCTATCCTGGAAGCGGCTTATGCTGCCTTCGAGTGCCGGTTAGTCGATGACAGGGAATACGGCGACCACCGACTGCTGGTAGGGGAAATCGTCGCCGTACACCAATTGAAAGAGGTCTTCACACCGTCAGAAGCGCTGGATTTGAACAGGGTAAGCCCTCTCCTTTACCTGGGGCATGAACTTTATCTTACCTCGGCCAGGGATACCATCAGGCAAATACTTTGAGGCTAATACAGTTAGTTAGCGTGCTTATACCTTTAATCCCACGGCGTGGGCCTGAGAAAGGGCCGGATAATCTCATAATTTCTCCTGATAAACTTTTACAGATACATGGTAATAGAGCTTAAGGAGGAGCAAAGTGCTCAATGAGGTTGAGATTAGAAAAGCGGTAACTTCTATCATTAAGGCTATCGGAGAAGACCCGAAAAGGGAAGGCCTGGTAGACACGCCGAAGCGCGTAGCTGAAATGTATGCCGAGCTTTTTGTGGGGCTTGACAAAGACCCGAAGGAAGAACTGGCGGTAGGTTACGACCTCGGATACAGGGAAATGGTAATCGTAAGGGACATCCCCTTTTATTCCATGTGTGAGCACCATCTTCTACCCTTCTACGGCACAGTTGATATCGGCTATATTCCTGATGTTAGCGGACGAGTTGTCGGCATCAGCAAACTGGCCCGAGTGGTAGAAATAGTGGCTCGGCGTCCTCAAATTCAAGAGAGGCTGACCACACAGGTCGCCGATGCCATTTTTGAAGGGCTGCAGCCGGCCGGAGTAGCCGTGGTGGTGAACGCACAACATCTGTGCATGATAATGCGCGGCATTGAGAAGCCGGGCAGCAATGTTATCACCTCGGCTATCAGAGGCGCTTTCCGCCGTAAGGCAGCGAGCCGGGCTGAATTCTTCTCGTTGATACAGAGTCAGAACCGATAAAGAGTGCTGGCTGAAAAGATAATTGCCTCAAGTGGCTAATTCTGGATATCTGTACCTTCCCCCATTTTATCCTGTCAACAGGTCTCAAAATAAGTAAAAAATATAGCTCACCGGGGTCAAAAAGAACAACGCAGAGCCCCGATGAGCTATTAATTTTCAGCTAAGCTAATAATACAGTTTCAGCAGATGAATACTAAAGATAATACCGGGAATTAATTAATGGACACAACTATTGATAATTGTTCCCATGCCTAGTCTGAAGAAGGAATTGTCTTGGGCTGCTGTAGTGCCATCTCGTTTTCACAACAGGTAATAGCACCCTGCCCGGACTTAACGCACAGCACTTCCGTACCACATGTCTCACAGCGATATCTCTTACCTAACTGAGTTGCCACTGGATATTGCCCCCCTTGAAAACTTTACTTACTTCTTTTGCTCCATTGGTTGACCGCAGCAGTTAACTGTACCGTCACCACCTTTGGTAACGATAATCTCAGCACCACACTTGGCACAAAGATACCTCTTGCCTATCTGGTTAGCCATCTAATACCGTCCTCCTCTTGAAAACTTGCGGGACGCTCACGCGCTTTGTGCTCTTCAGCCAATGCTATTATAAGCTCTGAGCGAAATAGCTGTCAAGGTTACCTACTCACCCATGATTTGCAGAATAACCTGCCTTGACCGCGGCCGATTATCAAAATCCACCAGGACAATCTGCTGCCAGGTACCCAGAGTCAGCCGTTTGTCGGTAAAGGGAATCACCAGCGAGGCACCGAGGAGCGAAGCACGCACGTGTGAGTAACCATTGCCGTCACCCCAGCGACGGTCATGCTGATAAGCAATGTTTTGCGGAACATTGCGCTCCCACATAGCCTGAAAGTCGTCGACCAATCCGGGCTCATACTCAATGGTGGACAGCCCAGCCGTTGAGCCGGCCACAAAAAGAGTAACCGTGCCGCTATTCACACCGGCCTCACTGACCTGCCGCTCCACCTGAGCAGTGATATCGATAATATCGCAATGGCCTTTACTTTGCAGGCTAATATTTCTGGTGACCACCATCTGGCACTACCTCCTCTCCAGAAGGGCGAGCATCCTTTTTCTACCCTCTTCCGTGGGCGTTATTGGCCCTTTATGCATCTCCGCCTCCATCTTTAACCCGCTTTCCAGGTCTGTTTTTATACCGTTATTGATGAGGCGTTTGAACGTCCTGATAGTTTCCGGTATGTTTTTCAGAATCTTGCCCGCCATTTCCATGGCCGCTTCTTCAAGTTTTTCCGGAGGTACAACCTTGTTCACGATGCCTATCCTTTCCGCCTCCACGGCCGATATAGTGTCGTTGGTGAATATCAACTCTTTGGCTTTTTTCACGCCAATTTGCCGGGGTAACCGCTGGGTCTGACCGCCGCCCGAGACAATACCAAAGCGGGCATGAGTGTCACCAAAGACAGCATTCTCGGCAGCAATGACAATATCGGCACACATCATCAGTTCAAAGGCACCGGTGAAACACGGGCCGTTTACGGCCGCAATTACCGGTTTGCTCAAGTCCTCCAGGGCTTTATATCTTAAGCCTCCTACCCACTCCCGCCCTTCCAGCACCGCCCTGAGGTCCCTGCCCGCCGAGAAAGCACGCCCGGCCCCGGTAAGAATGACCACGTTAACACTATCATCCTTCTCAATGTCCGCCAGCGCAGCCACCAGTTCCGCCAGGAGCTCTTCGTCGATAGCATTCAAGACCTCAGGCCTGTTCAAGATTATTTTAGCCACCCCGTCTTTCTTTTCCAGGATTATCTTTTTATTGGTCATTTTTACCCCCTTTCTCAGGTTAATTCTTCCCAGAGGATATCGTCGAAATCAAACACCGGCCCATCCTGACAGACCTTCTTCAACCCGCTCTTTGTCCTGATAGTGCACCCGTAGCAAACCCCACGCCCGCAGCCCATCATAATCTCCAGGGAAATTTGAACCTGTTTACCTTTTAAATCTGGCATCCGTGCCATTGTCTGATACATACCCGGTGGCCCGCAGGCAAAGACCTGGTCTACCCAATCAGCATAATCCGGAATCAGTATAGTGACTTTTCCCATCCTACCTTTGCCCTCGAAAATGTCTTCTCTGGTAAATATTATTTCCGTTTCTTCCGGAAAAAGATGCTCAATGTCAAGCTGTGCCGAGGTCTTTGCCCCAGCGAGCAGTTTTATACTGCATTTTCTTTCCACAGCTTTCTGTGCCAGAAAAGGGAGCGGGGCAATGCCAATGCCCCCGGAAATCATGAGGATATTTTTAGCCTCTGGTTGCAAGGCGAAGCCATTACCCAGTGGGCCAAATATATCGACACTATCACCAGCCTTACAACGGGATAACCAGGCCGTGCCCTTACCAACCACCTCGAATAGCAGGGCAATTTTGCTGCCGTCCCGCTGGTGGATGCTTAGCGGACGGCGTAGCAAAGTATCGTCCCCGCAAAGTACCATAACAAATTGCCCCGGTTGTGCTATAGAAGCTGTCTGGGGAGATTGCAACCAGACAAGGTAAACCCCGGGCATAACCTGACTGTTAGATATTACCGTGGCTATAACCTGCTTCAAATCGGTTCCTTATTGCGGTATTCGGGTAACGGCTGGGCATTATAAGTCTGGCCACCATTGACCAGCGCCTCTACCGCGGCGCGCGCCGTATCCAGCGAGGTGAAACAGGGAATACGCTTCTCGGCGGCCGCCCGGCGGATGTGAAAGCCGTCCCTGAGTGGAACACGGCCCCCGGTAATAGTATTGAGGACACTGTTTACCGTCCCCTGGTTAATGACATCAACAACATTGGGATGGCCCTCACTCAATTTCTTGCTTATTATTTTTACCGGCAGTCCAGCGGCTTCAATCATAGCTGCTGTACCTTCAGTAGCATACAGCTTATAGCCTATCGATTCCAGCTTTCTGATTATAGGCAAGGCCTCCGGCTTGTCCCTATCGGCAATACTGAGCAGTATCGCTCCCTGTGGTACCAGCATCAGCCCCGCCGCCATGAGTGCCTTGGCCAGGGCAGCACCAAAGGTATAGTCAATCCCCATCACCTCGCCGGTGGACTTCATCTCCGGGCCAAGGTAAGTGTCCACACCGACCAGCTTCGACATGGAAAACACCGGAGCTTTGATGCCAATCAGCTTTCGCTCTTTTAACAACCCGGTACTATAACCCTGCTCTTTGAGGCTCTTACCCAGCATAACCTTGGTGGCCAATTTAACCATCGGCACGCCCGTAACCTTGGAGATAAAGGGGATGGTACGGCTCGCCCGCGGGTTGACCTCGATGACATAGACCGACGACTCCTGAGCATTACTGCCCGGCATAATAACAAACTGGATGTTCATCAGGCCTTTAACCTGAAGTCCTAAACCTATCCTGACGGCATAATCAACCAGAGTCTCCACTTCCTCGCCGGTGAGATTAACTCCAGGATATACCGCCATGGAATCTCCACTGTGCACTCCCGCCCGCTCGATGTGCTCCATTATCCCGGGGATGAAAACGCTTTCACCATCAGCCACGGCATCAACCTCCACCTCCTTACCCTGCAAATACTTATCAATCAGGACAGGGTGTTTGGTATCGAGTTCCATGGCCAGGCTCATGTAGCGGATGAGTTCGGTGGCGCTGTGGACTATTTCCATAGCCCGGCCACCAAGGACGTAGCTGGGGCGGACCAGCACCGGGTAACCGATGAGCTTGGCAATATTGAGTGCCTCATCAATTGAGGTTACGCCAGCGCCTGGCGGCTGAGGGATACCCAGCTCGTTGAGAAAGTTCTCGAACCGGCCACGGTCACTGGCAATATCAATGGCATCGGCGCTTGAACCGAGTAAGGGCATACCAGCATAGGCTAGAGGCTGGGAGAGATTGATGGCCGTCTGCCCGCCAAACTGGACGATGGAGGGGGGAGGAGTAGTGTAGCCCGGGTAGCCATTCGAGGCCTGGCGGTTCTCATTTTCCAGAATATCGCGCAGGCTTTCTTCATCGAGGGCTTCAAAATAGAGACGGTCACTGGTGTCAAAATCGGTGGATACTGTCTCCGGGTTGGAATTGACCATGATACTCTTAAAGCCGGACTCCTGCAACGCCCAGGCCGAGTGGACACTGCAATAGTCGAATTCAATCCCCTGCCCGATACGGATGGGGCCGCTACCAATAACTACCGCCCTGTCCTCTCTGATTGACTCAGCCTCGTTTTCCTGTTCATAGGTACTGTAGAAGTAGGGGGTTGCGGCATCAAACTCAGCGGCACAGGTATCGACCATCTTATAAACGGGCTGGATATGCCAGGTATGGCGTAGCTGCCTTACCTGCTCGGAAAGCCTGTCGGCCAGGGTACCAATCTGCCCGTCAGAGAAGCCGAGCCGCTTTGCCTGCCACAGAAGCTCTGGCGTCAGCGACTCAGAGAGCAGCCGTTTCTCCATATCTATAATATTCTGCATTTTGTCCAGGAACCAGCGGTCAATCCTGGTACGCTCGTGTATCGCCTCGATGGTTATCCCCCTCCTGAGAGCCGCCATCACCGCCCACAATCGCAGGTCGTTGGGTTCCAGGGGATAGTGGTCAATATTTGTCCCCAGCTCCCACTGCCGGTCTTCCCAGAGCAGGGACTTATTACCAAACTCAAGGGAACGTACCGCTTTCTGAAGAGCCGCCTCAAAGCAGCGGTCAATGGCCATGACCTCGCCGGTGGCCTTCATCTGAGTACCGATGATACGGTCGCCGGAAGCAAACTTGTCAAAGGGCCAGCGTGGAATCTTGACCACCACATAGTCCAGCGCCGGCTCAAAAGATGCCATCGTCCGGCCGGTGACGGCGTTGGGTATTTCGTCCAGGCGCTTGCCGATGGCTATCTTAGCAGCCACACGGGCGATGGGGTAGCCGGTGGCTTTACTGGCCAGGGCAGAACTGCGACTTACCCGCGGGTTGACCTCGATGACATAGTAGTTGCTGCTCACGGGGTCGAGGGCAAACTGCACGTTACAGCCACCCTCAATACCCAGGGCACAGATGATTTTCAAACTGGCCGTCCTCAGCATCTGATATTCCTTGTTGGTCAGGGTCTGGCTGGGCGCCACGACAATGCTATCGCCGGTATGCACTCCCATCGGGTCGATATTCTCCATATTACAGACGGTGATGCAGTTATCCGCGCCATCGCGCATGACCTCATATTCGATTTCCTTCCAGCCCGCCACCGATCTCTCCACCAGCACCTGGTGGGTAGGGCTGGCCGCCAGCCCGTCGGCCACTATCTCGGTCAGCTCCTTCCAGGTATGGGCCATGCCACCCCCCGTCCCCCCCAGCGTGAAAGAGGGACGGATAATAACGGGCAGACCTATCTGCCGGGCCACCTTCCTGGCTTCTTTAAGGTTGGTGACGGTGGCACTTGGCGGCACCGGCTCACCGATTCTGATGAGCAACCGCTTGAATAGCTCGCGGTCTTCGGCGTTTCTGATGGTCTGGATGGGCGTGCCCAGCGATTTTACGTTGTACTTGTCCAGCACGCCGGCATCGGCCAGTTCCACGGCCAGGTTGAGGCCGGTCTGCCCGCCAAGGGTGGGCAGCAAACCTTCAGGGCGCTCCCGCTCGATGATACGGGTGAGCATCTCCAGGGTAAGCGGCTCAATATAGACCACATCGGCGATGTCCTCATCGGTCATGATGGTAGCCGGGTTGGAGTTGACCAGCACCGAGGTGACGCCCTCCTCCCGCATTGCCTTGCACGCCTGGGTGCCGGCGTAATCAAACTCCGCCGCCTGCCCGATGATGATAGGCCCCGAGCCGATAATCAAGACTTTAGAGGGTTTGTTAGACATCGGCGAATTTCCCTTCCCATTCCGCCAGAATGAATTGCCTATCTGCCTTGTCTTGGAAGACGTGCTTGCCTATCTGCAATCCTTCCTCTGCATAAGGATTGTGGAATACTTCAAACGCTTCTTGAAGCTTTCTCTCTTCTGGTCTGACATAAAAGCAATAAACCCCTACCGCGCTGAGTTTTCTATGGGTGAAGAAATAACCTGGAGGTATTGCTTCAGGTTCTTTGTCATGAGGTAATCGTCCGAAACAGGCTTTCACGACCTGTAACTCGTCAATATCAACATGAAAAGGGTCGTAACAAAGCACAACCATATAGGGTATGGTCAAGCCCTCCTTTGCTTTTTTGTAAGCCTTGCTAAGCGAGCTTACTATACGAGTTTCGTTATAATCAAGCGTCCCAAGTTCGGTCAATCGTTGTACTTCTCTTGTCTTCACTTCAATGAATATAGCGTACTTCCCATGTGTATCTTTGATATTAAGTAAGAATTCTCCTACGCTGTCTCCTGAACCAGGTGGGTCCCAATTCAAGCATCCTTTCCCAAAATATTTCTCAAAAAGTCTTGCCACCCGAAGTTCATTACGAAAGGAGTCTTCATAAATCTTCCTGTCACCCTTCAAGGTTCCTCTTTCCACATCAACTGCAAGACCATATCTATTTGCTAGTTCGCAGCATTCGTCCATATCTCCTCGAAGCATGTCATAAAAAGGGTCTGGGTTGAATAATGCGTCAAATAGTGGTGCATTGTATGGTCTAAGGCTCGGAGGAAATAGCTTCTTCAAATTGCCGAATCGGTCAATACACTCATTCATCTCTGCTTTTCTACCTCACCCCCTTAATCCCCCTCTCCTTCAAAGGCGAGGGGGAGGGATATGGCAGGGAGGCTTCGCCTCCCTTAAACCCTCCTTTACTACCTCCCCACCCTACAAGTGGGAGTAAACAACCCTTACTCACCCTACCCTCCTTCGGGGTGTCTAAGAGGGGTGAAACCCCTCTTTCTAATTCTTCCCCTTCCCCTTAACGAAGGGGAAGGGGACACAGGGGATAGGGTTACCACTAAAAGGGGCATAGCCCCCAGAAAAATAATCATTTCCCCTCCCTCACCATCTCCAGAAACCGGTCAAAGAGGTAGGTGTTGTCCAGGGGGCCGGGGGAGGCCTCGGAGTGGTACTGGATACCAAAGATGGGCAGCTCTTTGTGGCGCAGCCCCTCCACCGTGCCATCGTTGAGATTGATGTGGGTAATTTCCAGTTCATCGCCCTTGGTATCGGGGTCGAGGGCATAGCCGTGGTTCTGGGCGGTGATGTGGATTCGGCCCGTGGCCAGCTCACGGACGGGGTGGTTACCCCCCCGGTGCCCGAACTTGAGCTTGAAATGCCTGCCCCCGAAGGCACGGGCAATAAGCTGATTACCCAGGCAGATGCCCATCATCGGCTTCTTACCGACGAGTTGCCTCACCGTCTCCACGATGTAGTCCAGGATATCGGGGTCGCCGGGGCCGGGGGAGAGGAGAATACCATCCGGCTTCAGGTCGAGAATTTCCCGGGCGGAGGTGGTACAGGGCACCACGGTCACCGAGCACCCCCGGGCACACAGCAGGCGCAGGATGTTATATTTCAGGCCGCAGTCCAGCGCCAAGATATGATAAGAGGGATTGGCTGGCGGGTCTGCCTCCCACTTATAGGGAGTCCTGGTCGTCACCTCCCTTACGAAGTCCATCGAGCCGTATCCCGGCACCTTCTTCAACTCATCAAGGGCTTCCTGCGGAGTCTTATCGCCGGTGATGATGCCCATCATCACCCCCGCCGAGCGCAACCGGCGGGTAATGGCACGAGTATCGACACCGTAAAGTCCGGGGATGCCACCTCCGGCCAGATACTTGCTAATCGTCTGCTCATTCAGATAATGGTTCGGCTCAAGGCATTCCTCCCTGACGACAAAACCCCTCACCTGAATCCGGCTTGATTCAAAATCGTGCTTGTTGGTGCCGTAGTTGCCAATCAGGGGATAGGTGGGCACCACAATCTGACCGGCATAGGAGGGGTCGGTAAGCATTTCCTGGTAGCCGGTCATGCTGGTGTTGAAGACTACCTCGCCGCAGGCATCTACCTCAGCGCCAAAGCGGTAGCCCTGGTAGACCGAGCCGTCTTCCAGGACGAGTATCGCTCTTTTCTCCATAATTTACTCCGCAGCCCTTTCTTCAAGCGCAATAGCCTCATCTCTATAGACCAGCTTACCCCCGGCGATGGTAGCCATCACCTTACCTTTGAACCTTGAGCCCGCCAGCGGGGTATTCTTACCTTTTGAGGCAAAAGTACTGGTATCAACCACCCATTCCCGGTTCGGGTCAAAGATGACAACATCAGCCGGAGCACCCACCGCCAGAGTGCCCAGCCGGCCAAACCTGTCCCCGATAATCCTAGCTGGTGCGCCGGTAAGCCTGGAGATAAGTGTGGACAGGGTCAGCTTTCCGTCCTGCACCAGACCCATCAGGCTGCCCAGGGCGGTCTCAAAACCACTGATACCAAAGGCAGCCTGGTTGAAATCACACTTCTTATCGGCCTCGGCGTGGGGGGCATGGTCGGTGGCAATAATATCAATAACACCATCTTTCAGCCCCTGAATTAAAGCCTGAACGTCTTTCTCCGTGCGCAGGGGCGGGTTTACCTTGGCACTGGTATCATAGCCGACCACCTTCTCCTCGGTGAGGGTGAGGTGGTGTGGGGTAACTTCGGCGGTAACCAGGATTCCCTGTTCCCTGGCCCGCCGGATAATATCAACCGAGCCCCCGGTGCTGACATGGGCCACATGCAGCCAGCCCCCCGTCATTCCGGCCAGCGCGATATCACGGGCCACCATAATCTCCTCAGCCGCCGCGGGCATACCACGCAGCCCGAGCCTGATGGAGACCCTGCCCAGATTCATGACGCCGCCCACGGTCAGGTCAGTATGCTCACAGTGGTCAATGATGGGCAGACCAAGGTCACGGCCAGATTCAAGCGCCTGGCGCATGAGCCCGGTATTCAGCACCGGGGCACCATCGTCGCTGAAGCCGACCACCCCGGTCGAAGCCAGTTCAGAGAGCGATGCTAATTCCTCCCCCCTCCTGAGCCTGGAGATACAGCCAATCGGCAAAACACGAACGGTATTTGCCATCGCCACCTCTGCTTTCACGTACTCGATAGTATACCCATTATCCAGGGGGGGTCTGGTGTTGGGCATACAGCAGACGGTGGTAAAACCACCCCTGGCAGCAGCCCTTGTTCCGCTGGCGATTGTTTCCTTTTCCTCAAAGCCAGGCTGCCTGAGATGGCAATGGAGGTCAATAAAGCCGGGGCAAACTATCAGCCCCTGGGCCGGGAGGACATCATAATCAGCCCGGGGTGGAGTTGACTCCCCCACACCCAGCCACGAGATTTTACCTTCAGTAATGAGCACGCTACCAACGTCATCTATCTCCTGACCCGGGTCAATTATTCTTCCACCCTCAATTAGCAGTGCTTGCATATTTATTACTGACTCTTTTTGTTTTGTCATCTCCTAGTGGCTGGTTTGAGCATAGTGGCTGGGCTTAAAGCCACGGGCTTCAGCCTCGCTCGCCGAAGTGAAAACAATCAGGTTCTGCGGCTTAATCTTACGAGCCCAGTAGCTATCAGCCAGATGGTATTTTTTGTTCTTCAATCTACCTTCATGCCAGTCAGAACTGGCCACATATTTAGGCTCAAACCCGTGCTCACAATAGACGCACCTCAGGGTCAAAGGCTGACGGTCAACAATCTTAAATTCAGGCCTGAGATACTTTGTTTCTGTCGCCTGGACCGAGACGCAATTCGAATTATGGCACTTGATATCATAATCCTGCCGGTACAGGGGATAGTCCGTCTTCTGAAAAAAGGACTCCTCTTCTTTAAAAACAGGAGTTTCTTTAGCACCCAACAAGAGAGCAATAAGTGCCATTCTTATTGGCACCCCAAGCTCAGCCTGCTTGAAGTACATACTCCTCGGGTCAGCATCTACGTCATAGGCCAGTTCGTCAACCCTGGGTAGTGGATGCATCACCAGCGTTTTCCGGAAAGCCCTATCTTTGAGCAGCCGCTTGTCCACGACGGGATATTTCCCCTTCTGCTCCAGTCCTGCTTCGGTCTCGGTAAACCTCTCCCTTTGAGGACGGGTAACATAGAGAGCATCAACTCCGGCCCTCAACTCAAGCTCTACATCGAGACCAGGCATCATAGCCAATTGATGCGGGCGGCTCGGTGTGATGTAAACAGCGTCCAGCGGGAAAAGACTCTCTTTAGCCGCCCTGTCCTGAGCATTTAGCTTCTCCAGTTCGCCTCCGTATTCAGTGACCAATTTCTTGATGATATGCTCAGGCACTTCCAGGCCGGGGCTATTGCAGAAAAGAATATTGGCGCCGAACTTGGCCAGAGCAAAAATCAAGGAATGTATGGTCCGCCCGTACTTCAGGTCGCCCCAGAGGGCAATCCTCAACCCCCTGATAGTCTTTCTTTCCTTTTTAATAGTATAAAGGTCACACAGGGTCTGTGTTGGATGCTGATGGCCACCGTCACCGGCGTTTATTACCGGGACACCGGCGTAGTCGGCCACCACCTTAGCCGCTCCCTCCCAGGGGTGCCTGATGACAATTATATCGGCATAACTGCCAATTATCCGCGCCATGTCGGCAATGCTTTCTCCTTTGGCCAGCGAGGTTGCCTTAACATCAGCCACGCTGATGACACTGCCGCCAAGTCGGTGCATGGCCGTCTCAAAAGAAAGCCGCGTCCTGGTGCTGGGCTCAAAAAACAGGCTGGCCATGACTTTACCCTGACACACACCAAGTTGCTTATTAATCGATGTCGACATATTATCAGCCAGGGCAAATACCGCCTCAATTTCCCCGTTGGAAAGGTCATCTATGGTTACCAGACTTCTATCAGCCAGAGTCATGATAGCTCCTTTCGACCTTAGTGCCCTTTATTTGTCCCATGAGATAACTTCCGGGCTATTTTTAACAATGACCACCCCATCCACACCATCTATCTCCACCATTTGAACCTGTATTTCCTCATGTCTGGAGCTGGGTATGTTCTTGCCTACGTAGTCAGGGCGGATAGGCAACTCACGGTGCCCCCGGTCTACCAGCACCGCCAGTTGAATTGACCTCGGGCGCCCGAGGTCAATAAGGGCATCCATGGCGGCACGGGTGCTCCGCCCGGTATAGAGAACATCGTCAACCAGGATTACGGATTTATCATCGATATTCACCGGAATATCAGTGCGCTTAACAGTGGGTTGCTCATTCAGTGAAGAAAGGTCATCCCGATAGAGACTTATATCCAGGGTGCCCACAGGTATTTTTGAACCCTCAAAGTTCTCCATGTTGGCAGCCAGCCGTTGCGCTAAAGGTACCCCACGAGTATGCATACCCACAAGCACCAGGTACTCGGTAGTCTTGTTCCGCTCGATGATTTCGTGGGCGATACGGGCCAGGCTCCGCTTGATATCCTCTGGAGTCATTACGATGGTACTGGTCATAAAAAGAACCTCTTGCTCTGGCTAGCAAGAGGTTCTTGTGCTCGGCCCTCTCTTCTTCCTTGCTAGCCTCTCCGGACTAACTTAAAGGTCTAAAACTTGTCTTTCTATTCAGTTTGTTTCGCCTATTATACCACTATAACTGAACCATGGCAACTGCGATAATGAATAAATTGTTGCTACCAGCCTGAGAAATGCGATACAATTGTTTCCTAGCCTGGAGGTAGCGACATGCGCGTACCCGACGAAGTCAGACAATGTGTTGTATTTATCGGCCTGCCCGCCAGTCTGAGAAGGGGTCAATTAGGAATTAGATTCAAGGGAACCGCATTTTTCGTCGGGGTGCCTTCGGAAAGTATACCAGGCATGGACTACGTTTATCTGGTAACAGCCAAGCACGTAGCTAAAAGTCTCGAAGGGCAGAGTTTCCTGGTCCGGCTCAACACCAAAGATGGTGGCTCAGCCATGCTCATGGGTGAAGGGACACGATGGTGGTACCACCCTACCGATGCATCAGTAGATGTAGCTCTAATCACTTTTGCACCGCCTCCAGAGTTTGACTACAAGCGGATTCAAAGCAGCATGTTTCTTTCCGAAGAGATGATGAGAGCCAAGGGCATCGGGGCCGGTGATGAGGTATTCATCACCGGACTCTTTGCTCAACTGAGCGGGTCAGCCAGGAATCTACCTGTGGTCCGCATGGGCAATATTGCCATGATACCTGAGGAACCAGTGCCGACAGGTATGGGGGACATCGAGGCTTATCTCGTTGAAGCCAGGTCCATAGGCGGTTTGAGCGGTTCTCCAGCCTTTGTTCGTGAAACGACATCATCAGGGATGGGTTCATTCCATCTACTGGGACTAATGCATGGCCACTGGGATATTCCCGTAAAGAGCAGAACCGTCATCGGCAATACCTACTCCGCAGGAGCTATCAATACCGGCATTGCCATCGTGGTACCCGCCAAGAAAATACTTGAAGTTCTGAACCAGCCAGAGTTATTCCTGGCACGACGGACAGAAGACGAACAAATGAGAAGGGAAACGCCAACACAGGATGAAAGATAACACGTCATAAGACCATGCCTATCTCGTGATTATTCCCCATGCCAAGACAAACTTGGCAATATCACCATCATTTAATCGGTAGCAAACTGGCGGGGCTTGACAAAGAGTTATCAGGGATATAAAATCCAATTGCTTTTCACTTGCCTCAGAATCTTGAAAAAGGAGGTATACGCATGCTACCAGAAGAAGTTACCAAGTTTATCGGCCAGAAGACAGGCACCAGCGTTTTCCAGGTACAGGAAGAAGCTATCAGAAGGTTCGCTGATTCTGTCGATGATGGCAACCCTCTCTATTGGGATGAGGAATACGCCAAGAAATCAAAATATGGTTCCATCATTGCTCCGCCGGGACTTATCTGTGCACCCTGGTATGGCAGCCGGCCAAAGAAATGGGGGGCAAGAGGAGCAGGAGCGGAAGCAATGATGCAGGGACCCAATCTGGCCAAAGCCGGCTTTGGTCGCGTCCTTGACGGCGGTGTAGAATGGGAGTTCTTGAAACCAGTAAAGGCCGGAGATACCATCACGGCCGAATCGGTAATTAAGGATATCATGGTGCGAGAAGGCCGGACCGGAAAGATGGCATTTGTCATCAGAGAGACAACTTACACCAATCAGAAAAGTGAAGTGGTCGCCAAGACACGCGGCACTTCAATCCACCCCGAAGGTAGCCCCGGCTAGCTCACTAAACATTTTGGGAGGTAAAAATGGCCAAGCAACTATACTGGGAAGACGTTAAAGAGGGACAGGAGATACCCGCGCTGCCCAAGATAGCCACAACACAAATGCTGGTCAAATGGGCTGGAGCTTCGGGTGACTTCGTCCCTCTTCATTATGATGACCCCTTCGCCCAAGCGTCAGGATTGCCAATGTCAATTGTCCACGGTGCCTTGAAACGCCAGTGGCTGGTCCAGCTTATGACCGACTGGATTGGGGATGAAGGATTTCTGAGGAAATTCTCCTGCCAGTACCGCCAGATAGATCTCCCGCGCAGGATGAAATCGCTGGTTGCGCCTCATGACGGAGAGACCTGGCAGTGTAAAGGGAAAGTTACCAAGAAATATGCTGAAGGTAAGGAACACCTGGTAGACTGTGATATCTGGGTAGAGAACGGGAAAGGCGAGATGACAACCCCGGGCAAGGCGACTGTGATTCTACCATCCAAAGGCTAATTTCCGAACCCTGGTGATTCCTTTACTAGTGATATATTGAAAAACGGCGAAGGTATACTCGACAGGCCGGAACGCATATCAATTACGTGTTTAGCCTCCGTTAGGAAATTGTGTTTCCCAGCGGTCACTAAAAATAGATTAAATGAGGAGGGATAAAATATGGCTGATAGACTGAAGGGCAAGGTGGCCATAGTCACCGGCGCGGGCCGGGGCATTGGCCGCGGCGAAGCCCTGGCGCTGGCCTCAGAAGGAGCCAAGGTGGTCGTTAATGACCTCGGCGGTGCTGCCGACGGCTCCGGAGGGGCAACCTCACCCGCCGATGAGGTCGTGGCTGAAATCAAGAAGATG
>Ga0068714_10003649_pt1 | contig 17993 bp, 16 predicted proteins | sample MTBNYHSulfiMetaG_FD_62988 | JGI IMG/M metagenome (GOLD analysis project Ga0068714, IMG submission 62988) | Enrichment culture microbial communities from rom New York Harbor, USA that are MTBE-degrading - MTBE-NYH (New York Harbor Sulfidogenic)... | ecosystem: Environmental > Aquatic > Marine >...
ATATCGCCGCCAAGTTCAATCCCGAGTGTGCAGAAGGAGCACGGGCGGGTGGCGTTTCAATCGAACAGACGAAGTCGGGCAATTTTTTACTTGGCTCCACCAGGGAATTTGCCGGATTTGACCGCCGGACGACGATCCCAGCTTTGAAGACGATTGTAAACCGAGCCGTAACGATCATTCCGGATCTCCGCGACGATACCGTGATCCGCAGCTTCGCGGGCCTGAGACCCTATACCCCGGACGGGCTTCCGATTCTCGGCCGGGTGGATTCCGTGCCCGGCCTGATTATCGCCGCGGGGCATGAAGGTGACGGGATCACCCTGTCGGCGGTAACCGGCAAACTGATTTCCGAATTGATCGTAGAAGGGCGCCCCCATCTGCCGCTTGATCCATTCCGCTGTGAACGATTTAACGAAAGGTGACAGTGACATGAAACGCTTGGAAAACCTGCGTTCGACGGAAATGGGAATCCTCCGCGTGAGCATCACGGTAAATGGGGAGCCTATCGAGGCGTTTGCCGGTGAAACCGTCTATGCCGCCCTTTCGGCAGCCGGGTTCAAGGGGCTCAGGGAAAGCAAAACCGGCGAGAGCCGTGGCGCCTTCTGTGGTATGGGGGTGTGCTATGAATGCCTGGTCACGATCGACGGGAAGCCTCAGCAAAGGGCCTGCATAACGCCGGTGCGCGACGGGATGGAGATCCTGATAAATGAAACCTAAACCAAAGGTCGTGGTGGTGGGCGCCGGGCTTTCAGGTCTGGCCGCAGCCGGGGTTTTGTGCGGCAGGGGCTGCGATGTGGTGATCGTCGACGAGGGGCTCCAGCCCGGGGGGCAGTATTTAAAACGGCCGGACCCGGGCCTGGGTCGTCTGCCCTGGAACCCGCGCGATTCGCTTTCCTCCCTGGGCCTTTCACTGATTGAACAGATTGCCCGCCAGGGCGTGCAATGCATGTCGGGGGCCCAGGTGGTGGGCGCGGATGGGGAAGGCAATCTCTGGGTGGAAAACGGCGAACGTCGGCTTGTGGAAATGAAGGCTGAGGCTGTTTTGTTTGCCACAGGTGCCCGGGAGAGGTTCATCCCTTTTGACGGTTGGACGCTTCCGGGCGTGATTTCAACCGGCGCCGCCCAGCTTCTTTTAAAAACCTGTGGTGTGCTTCCGGCAAAACGAATGGTTTTTGCCGGCTGCGGTCCGCTTCCGCTTACCGCGGCAGCAGAAACTTCGGCGGCCGGATGTCGAATTCGGGCCTTAATCTACCAAGCACCTCTTTTCCCGGCTGCAAAGGTCTTTTTTCAGCTGGCGACGCATCCAACGAAAATGGTCGAGGCATGGAAAAGCATGTTGCGACTGGTGGCCGCAGGGGCCATCATTCGACCGGGCACCGCGATGATCGAGGCCCGCGGAAAGGACGTGCTGGAACATGTGGTCTATGGTTCCCTGGACCAGGAAGGAAACGTGATACCCGGCTCCGAGAAAGTGATCCGCACCGACTGCCTGGCCATTGGCCACGGGTTTGCGGCCAACATTGAACTCCCCCAGGCTGCAGGTTGCAGACTTTCATTTGACAGGGATGCACGGGGATGGATCGTTGACGTGGATGAATGCATGCGCACGTCGCTTCCCGGGCTCTATGCCTCAGGTGAGATTACCGGGGTGGCGGGTGCCCGGAAGTCCTTCATCGAAGGGAAAATCGCCGGGCATTCGATCGCCCTGGACCTGGGCCTTCAGGGAGGGGTAGAGTATCGACGGAGGCTCCGCGATTTAAAACGAACCAGAGAAAAGGAATTGCGCTTCGGAAAATTAATCAACCGGATTTCGGCACCCCCGGTGGGTCTCTTGCACAATATCCATGATGACACGGTCATCTGCCGGTGCGAGGATGTGACGATGGGAACCATACGAAGCAGAATGGTTGACGGCATGTTGACGCCTGGTGGCATCAAACGCATGACACGATGCGGGATGGGCCTTTGCCAGGGCAGGACCTGCGGCCCGATTCTGCACGATCTAATTTCGCTTCAGGCCGATTTAACCGGCCCTGTCCCACCTTTTTCGGCCCGTATACCGGTAAAACCGATGGCCCTGTCTTCGTTGCTGGATCGTGCAGAGTCTTCAGGAATTAAAGGATAAGGAGGCCCGGACGGTCAACGGTCAATCCTTCCACGCGTGCACCCCGACGAGGTTTACGAATCGGCAGCTTCCCAGTCGATGCCTTATGTATTCCCCTCCGGTTCGAACGATTTTTATCAGCTCCTGCCCGCCTGGATCTCCGACAGGTATCACCAGACGTCCTCCGTCGGCCAGCTGCGCCAACAGCGGGTTGGGAATGGATGGCCCCGCCGCGGTTACGATGATCGCGTCGAAGGGGGCGCATTCGATCCAGCCCAAGGTGCCGTCAAATGCTTTATAGGCGATGTTCGAGAAGCCGAGGGATGTAAGAACGGCCCTGGCTTTATCGAGGAGTGCAGGGATTCTTTCGATGGTGTAGACCGAACCCGAAACGGATGCCAGCACCGCCGTCTGGTAGCCGCTTCCCGTCCCGATTTCGAGCACGCGTTCGCAACCTTTCAAGCACAGAGCTTCGGTCATGAATCCGACCATATAGGGCTGCGAGATGGTCTGCTTGCATCCTATGGGCAACGGGTGGTCGTTATAGGCCTCCCCTACAAGCGCTTCTTCCACGAACCGATCCCGGGGCACCAGGCTCATGGCCTGAAGGACTTTCTGGTCGGTTATGCCCCGGCGGACGAGCTGATTCGTGACCATTCGCTCCCGGGCGAGCCTGTAGTCGATCTGTGTCGTTGTCTGTTTTGTGTTCATCGGCGGCTGACCATAGCACAACCCACTCTGCATTGGAATCATTAAACGGAAACCTAAATCCACCATCTCATTTCTCCATGAGACATACCAAAGGTGGATTTAGGGGAAACAGACTCGATTGCTTCCAGAACATGATTGATGTATTCTCTGCTTTCATTGAGTTTGATGGATAAATACCAGGGCAAGCCCATGACATTTATTTCGTGAGTTCGTTATGAAATTTCTTATCTCCCAGCTTTCCTATCTTCTCGGCCAGCAGAAAGCACGAAGAAATCTGAAAGCGCTTTTCAAATACCTTGTTTTTCTTACGGTCATTGTTTTTGTTTACGCCGCCGTTTTTCACTGGATCATGGCCTTGGTGGAGAGACAGGAGCATTCGTTTATGACCGGCATTTACTGGACACTGACGGTCATGAGCACTCTGGGGTTTGGTGATATCACCTTCCACAGCGACGTCGGCCGTGCTTTCAGTATTCTGGTCCTCATGTCCGGAATCGTCCTTCTGCTCATCGTTCTGCCGTTTACATTCATCCGGTACTTTTACGCCCCTTGGCTTGAAGCCCAGCTTCGCGTCAAGGCTCCCCGGCAGGTTCCGCAGGATACGAGGGATCACGTGATCATTTGCCATCGTGAAACCGTTGCGCAGAGTTTTATCAAGAAACTCAAGGTCATGGATATCCCCTACTATGTGATCGAGCCGGATACGGCGGAGGCTGCAGACCTTCATGAAGAGGGGATTTCGGTTGTTACCGGGGAAATTGACAGCAGCGCGACCTTTCAGGCACTTAGAGCCTGCCATGCCCGCATGGTGCTTGCGAACCTGGACGATGCCACCAATACGAACATAACGCTGACGGTTCGGGAAAATGCACCCCGTGTGCCCCTGGTCGCATTCGTGGAGAGCATCGATTCCATAGATATCCTGGAATTGGCCGGGGCGACCCGGGTTCTTCCGTTGAAGCAAATCCTTGGAGAGCATTTGGCGAACCGGGTCAACGCCGAAAATGCAAATGTTCATGTGATCGGGACGTTCAAGAACCTGTTAATCGCTGAATTTCCCATTCACAAAACCCCACTGGCGGGCAAGACGATACGCGAATCCGGGCTGCGGCGGGCCACAGGCGTGAATGTCGTCGGCATCTGGGTTCGAGGGAGCATAAAGCCGGTTTCCCCGGATACGGTGCTCGAGGATTACTCCGTGCCGGTTATCGTGGGTTCCGCGCGTCAGATCGAAGAGATCGAGGCGTTTCTGGTCATTTACAATACGAACCCTAACCCGGTGCTTGTTCTCGGGGGCGGGAACGTAGGCTGTGCAACCGCCCGGGCCCTCAAGGAAAAGGGGGTGCCTGTGCATGTCATCGAGCGGGATCCGGCTGCCGCGGATCGCATCTCAGGAATCGCGGACAGGATATTCGTGGGGGACGCGGCTGACAGGAACGTATTGATGGAGGCGGGCCTTGAGGGGGCTCCATCCATCGTAATAACCACAAACAACGATGCCATAAACATCTACCTTTCGGTCTACTGTCGAAGACTGAGCCCGGAAATGCGGATTGTGAGCCGGATCACCCACGAACGCAACCTGGAGGCCATTCACCGTGCCGGCGCCGATTTTGTGCTCAGCTATACGTCCCTTGGGGCCGAGCTGATTTCCTCGATCCTTCAGGACCGGGAACTGGTGATGCTCGGGGAGGGGGTCGACGTTTTCATGTTGAAGATCCCAAAGCCTCTGATAGGAAAGACCGTTGGTGCAAGCGAGATAGGCTCGCGCACCGGACTTAGCGTGATAGCCATTCAGAAGGGCGGGGAAATCATTCCCAACCCGCCGCCCGATGCCGTGCTCGAGGAAGGGGTTGAACTTCTGTTGATAGGAACCACCGAGCAGCGGCAGATTTTCAACGAGAAGTTTCGTTAAAGAATTGCAGGAGGTGAATCCTTTGACCTGGAAGCCGTGGATAGAAATCGAGCCGCTGGAAACCAATGATATGGAAGTGATTGAGCTGTACAATCGGGCCGGGGTTGCTTCGGAGAACGGAAAACCGCCCGACCTGGTGCGGCTGACTTCCATGACCCCGGAAGTGTCAGGCCTCATTTTCGATCTCAGCCGGACGGTGCACTCAAACTCCCGGGGCCTGACGTTGAAAGAACAGAGGATGGTTGCGCTGGTGGTGGCCGTCTTCAACGGCTGTGTTCATTGAACGGCCACCCAGGTTTCCGCCCTCGGTCGAGCGGCGAAGGATTGGGAATTGGCCGAACAGATAAAAAATGATTTCACCAAAGCCGACTTGAGTCGAAGGGAGCGGCTGATCGCGGAGTTCGCCGTCAAGGTTACCAGGGCGCCCAATGCCTGCAGCCCTGCGGATATCGAAGCGCTGCGGGCTGCAGGCCTCGAAGACGGGGACGTCTTGAGCCTGGTGGAGATCATCGCCTATTACAACATGAGCAACCGGTTGTTTGAGGCTCTCAGTACCGTGGACGGCCGTAAGGGTGAGGCTCGGCGCCCAGGTGTTTGAACCAGGCGCGGCCCGCGTGGGAGAATGATGATCCCGGCCGCGGGCCGCGTAAAAAATGATTTCCTGTGGATATGAATCAGTTCTTGATGTTTATTTTAACGATTGTGAACAAAATTAAGTATATTATACCTATAAGAAATAAAATGAATCCCATATAAGCATAGCTGTTAAAATTGATGGCGTCCATTATCGCTCCCATGACAGGTCTCCTTTTCAAAGGGTTACGCTCTGGATTCGGGTATCTGTTTTTGTAGTTATGGTATGTGATGAAATCATGTTAAGTTTAACATCGAACCTCGTCATGATATTTTTTCCCAACGAGTCCTTTCTAAATTAAGTTAGGTCAGGCAAAGGAGAAAGTCAAATGAAATGTGAATAGGACTTTGAGCCGTTTTCAGCGGATGAAAATGACTCCATTGCGGCGTGAGGTGGAAAGAATTGGGCTCGACAGGGACCTCGAGTTCTTGCGTTAGAGTGTTTTGGAGGGCGGAAAGATTCGACGTTTCAGGGTGGCGTGGACGTGGCGGAGCATGGTCACCACATCGAAAACCGGCACATTCAAAACGTCCTGCACCGCCTTTGCGTAGGGAGGCATATTGGTGCATTCAAAAACAACCGCACCGATTTCATCTCCGCATTTCCGCAGTTTTTCGGCTGCCAGGATCATTTCTTCCCTTATTTTTTCTGAGTCTAAGTGCTTTTTTCCTTTGATAAAAACGGCTGTAAATTCCTCAGCATCTTCCATCCCGACAACCACCATGGGGATGTCCTGTATCCCCACCCCCCTGAAATGCTTTTCAGTCAGAGCGCCGGCATCGGCGGTAAGCACGCCCACCTTTCTCCTGCGGTTGATTGAGTTGTAGACCATGCCGACCTGTAAAAGGCTGGAGCTGAAAACAGGAATTCCAACCGCGTCGGCCAGCTCGCGCTGGAATGCCGCCAAAAAGCCGCATCCGGTGGCGATCGCCTGAACCCCCTCTTTTTCGAGACTGCGAGCCGCTTCCTCGAATGGTTCGAGCAGGCGCCTATCGGCCTCCTGGACCACCCGTTGTGGTGAGGCCCCCTGTACGATGCGGTAGGAGACCGGAAAGGGGAAGGTTTCGGGATTCCCGATATCCCCCGGCACCCTGGGGAAATCGGTTTCAAGCATAAGAATTCCGATGGAGGCATCGCGGGGTTCGGAAAGAACGCCGGGGCTGGTCATGGATGGTTTGCTCCTCTTTCTTGAAATCTTATCCGGGCACATTGCGTTGCCGGAGAAAAACCCATGTAAAGAACGCTATGGTGAGGGATAAAACAGCCGCAAGCGTAGCCGGATGCCCGACGATTTGCCGGTGTGCGCCGAGTATGATGCCCCCGGCAGCACCGGCTCCCATTGCAATTCTTTCCAGCGTGGTGAGTTTTTTGAAGAAATAAGAGGTTACGGCCGCGGAAAGGAGGACGATGGAAATGAGCATCACAAGGACGAGCGCTATCGTCTCCACCACGCTCCCTTTCAAAAGGAGGGTTGGATTGTATACGAAAATGTACGGCACGATGAAGGCGACGACCGCCAGCTTAAACGCTTCAAAACCGGTCTGCAGGGGTTCGGCCCGTGCAATGGACGCCGCGCAGTACGCCGGAATGCACACCGGTGGCGTGACCTCTGCGAGGATCGCGAAATAAAAGACCAGCAGGTGTGACGCGAGAAGATCCGTGCCCAAAGCCACCAGCGCGGGTCCTCCGACGGTGACGGCGATGATGTAGGCCGGGGTGCACGGCATGCCCATGCCCAACACGAGGGAGGTCACCATAATCAGCATCAATGCGGGCAGTAAATGGCCGCCTGACCAGTTGTTGATCACCGTGGCGATACCCAGGGCAAGCCCTGTGTGGGTCACGATCGCCACGACCATTCCCGCGCCGGCGCATGCCAGGGCGATCATGATTAAATTCTGCCCCGCGGATCTCAGCGCTGCAAAGAGCCTTTTTGGAGTCAATGCGGTTCTTTTTTTAAACATGCTGATCAGAAAAGAGAGGGCAATGGCTCCCATGGCCGCCATGAAAACAGAATAGCCGATCAAAAGCATCGCCACCAGACCGGCGATGGGGAGCAACAGGTAGGAATCTTTGAGGATATGCGAAAAAGGCAGCGAAATGTCCTCTTCCTTCATTCCCTTCAGGTTTTCCTTGACCGCGATGAAATGCACCCTGATGACAAGGCTGGAATAATAAATGAGAGCCGGAAGGGTCGCGGCGATACAGATGTGGAGATAGGGGATGCCGGTGATTTCAGACATGACAAAAGCCCCGGCACCCATGATCGGCGGCATGTATTGACCACCGCTTGAGGATACGGCTTCAACCGCCCCGGCCGCCTGGGGCCGGAACCCCAGTTTTTTCATCATAGGAATGGTGAAGGTGCCCGTGGCGTAGACATTCGCGGCAGCCACCCCGCTTATGGATCCAAAAAAGGAACTGCTGATCACGGAAACCTTGGCTGGCCCTCCTCGGCTTTTGCCGGCAAGCTTGCATGCCAGGTCGGTGAAAAATTTCCCGGTCTCGGTACTTTCCATAAACGAACCGAAAATAACGAACAGGGCGACAAACGTTGCCGAAATGCCGGTGATGGAACCATATATCCCGGTATCGGTCAGCAGGTACTGCATTTCAATGAGTTCGGACAGGGGCATGGGTTTGCAATAAAAAACCCCTGGAAGATACGGCGCTGCGTAGAGATAGACTATAAACGCCCCGATAAGAATCGCCATCGCCGGAACAACCGCACGCCTTACCGCCTCCAGGAGTAGAATGATGTTCAGGGCTCCCAGAAGCATTTCCAGCTGCGTCAAGGGATCGATGAACTGGAGCCTCATGCTCAGCGAATCGTTGTTCATCATGAGGTAGAGAGGGGGGAGCAGGGAAAGGAAGGCGAGTATCCAGTCATGGAACGGAATGGTGTTTGACGTGGATCGTTTGTTTGCCGGAAAAAGAATGAAGGCCATCGGCATAAGAAAGAAAAGGTGCACTCCGCGCTGGATCCTGGGTTGCATGACGCCGAAGGTTGCGGTGTAGAGTGCAAACACCGAAACCACCGTCAACCACAAACCGGCAGCCGTTTCTTTCCAGCCGGACAGTTTTCTTATCAATGAACCCTCTCTACCTGGTGCTTCAATTTACAATCCTGTGAGGTCGATCTCCGGCCCGTTTATCAACTTATCGGGCCGAAGACCGCTGAACTTCCATACAGCGGAAGGAATGATTATTTCATGTAACCGGCTTCCCGGTAAAATTTCTCCGCGCCGGGATGGAGCGGCAGAGCGACATTCATCCAGCCCTTTTCTGGGATGAACGTCCGGTTGGCATTGTTGATTTCATGCAGTTTCGTCACATTCTCACATAAAATTTTGGTAACGGTATACGCGACCTCGTCGGATACATGAGAGCCGACGATCAACTCGCCTGTGCTGACCACCGTGGAAATCTCCCGTTCCTGGCCCTTGTAGGTTCCTTCCGGGATGATTTGCTGCCCGGAATCCCTCGACAGCGTTCCCAGGTCTTCCGCCATTTTGTCTATGCATTCACCGGTAACCTCGAGCAGGGTGCTGGCCCGGCTGACGAACATTTCCGTGACTGCGGCGGCGGGTACTGCGAGGTGCGTGAAGACGAAGTCGACATGCCTGTCTTTGTAAAGGCTGACCATATCCGCGTAGACGGCCTGGAATACCTTGCCCCCGGCTTTTTCGATGGCATCGGAAGAAATGCCGTAAAAACCCAGAATCGTTTCAATGAGCGGCAGGTCGGAGGTGCCTTTCATCGGCATGGCGACTTTGACCCCTTCACCGGCCTTCACTTTTTGGGCCAGTTCTTCAACCGTTTTTATACCGGCATCCCGGGCCGCGACAAAGTGGACGTAATAGGTCCCGAAAATGCCGCCCAGCGCTCTGACATCCGGGTTGGATTTCTGGAAAAGCGGAGCGATGCCCTTGTAAGCCATTTTGTCCACAAAGGTGATTCCCCACCCGAGGTCGTCTTTCCCATTGGACACCCTGACCGGATTCACAACCCCGCCGCCCGGAACGACTTTGATGATGATCCTGGGCTCTATTTCCGTAATCATTCTGGCTATTCCACCGGCCTGAACATACCAGCCTCCACCTACACCCCCGGCCACCCAGCTGAGGGTTGTCGGTGTAAGGGTGTCGGATGCCGAAACGTTGGCCGGGCCGGGGACAACCAACAGGCTTAACGCAACGGCAACAGCGACTACCAAAATACATTTCCTTAAAATCCTGTTCATTTTTGTCCTCCTTTTTATTCGGGTTGCATTGGTTTTAATTCGTTGTAAGAAGCCCTTTGTTTCGAGATAAGTATCACGGAAACGTTTTTGAGGCCAAGGATCGGATGATAAGAATTTTTATTTCCGTGAAGGGAGTATGAGAGAAACCTCCATGCCGGTCAAGAAAAATTCCATCCCTTTTTCTCAACTGTAGAGATTCTTAATTTATATAGAGTTTAAGGGACTTCTCCCCGTATCCAGGGGCAAGGGGGCGTAAAAAAACCGATTCTGCAATCGCTTCACAGGATCGGCATATAGGATGGACATTCTCAATATACTTGATGGTTGGCGGAAGTGCATGGGAATCGAACCCACCTGACCCGGTTTCAGCCAAGTCACACCGGATTTGAAGTCCGGGAGCCCCACCAGTGAGCTTTCCACTTCCACGCTCTATTGTAAACACCGGCAGGTTTTTGTCAACCGTTCGTGGAGCGTGTGTAGGGAGCACATAAACTGTCCGGACTTATAGCACATGATCTGTCCGGTTTTGTCAGGGCACTTCCGGTTCCTTTCAATCGAGCGCACCCAGGATAATTCGAAGCGTCCGTCTCAGCGGTTCTGCAGCGCCCCACAGCAGTTGATCGCCCACCGTGAAAGCCGCCAGGTATTCAGGTCCCATAAGCATCTTTCGAAGTCGGCCGATCATCACATCGAGGGCGCCGTTCACCGCTGCGGGGGTGAGCCCGGCAAGCGTGGAATCCTTGTCATTGGGCACAACCTGAACCCAATCATTTCCACCGGCTATCATGTCGATGACTTCATCGATCGGAACATCACGGTGCAGTTTTATGGTGAGCCCCTGGCTGTGGCAGCGCATCGCGCCTATCCGGACACAGACACCGTCAACCAGGATGCGGGGATCGGCCATCAGAATTTTGTTGGTCTCCGCGTCTCCTTTCCATTCCTCCCTGGTTTGGCCGGAAGGCATGGCGCGGTCGATCCATGGGATGAGGCTTCCTGCGAGCGGCGCCCCGAAATTCTCTACAGGAAAGCATTTGTCCCTCAACCGGGTCGTTACCGCAGAATCCACGTCCAGAGCGCTCGAAGCCGGATCCCGGGCCAGGGAACCCGCATAATCGGAAAGATCCGCAAACTGTTTGACCAGCTCCTTCATATGCTTGGCGCCGGCACCTGATGCAGCCTGATACGTCATCGTGGATATCCATTCGACCAGCCCCCGGCTAAGGAGGCCCGAAAGAGCCATCAACATCAGGCTCACCGTACAGTTTCCGCCTGCAAACGTTTTGACACCGTCGGCAATCGCTCCATCGATGACCGCCCTGTTTACAGGGTCCAGCACAATCACGCTTTTTTCGTCCATCCGCAGCGTGGAGGCGGCATCGATCCAGAAGCCGTTCCAGCCGGTTTCGCGGAGGCGGCCGTAAATCTTTTCGGTGTAGGCTCCGCCCTGGCATGTGACGATGATGTCCAGGTCGGAAAGCGCCGCCAGATCATAGGCGTCTAAAAGAGGGGGTGCCTCTTTACCCGAATCCGGAGGGGTTCCCCCCACGTTTGATGTTGTGAAAAAAAACGGTTCGTAAGGCAACTCGAAGTCACCCTCATTTTTCATCCGCTCCATCAGGACGGAACCCACCATCCCTCTCCAGCCGATAAAACCGATACGTTTCATGTTTTCCCCTTGCCTCTCCGTCATGTTTAGATTTGATGGAATCGTAAAAATTCCCGTGGCCGTCATCTTTTGCCGACGATACGCGACAGGACCGTGAGGTTTCAAGACGTAAGGGCAGCTTCGACCATCGGGCCTAGAATTTCAGTCACGGAACCGTGGATGACCAGGTTCGCCCGGTCATCCATCGGGGTTTCATCCCTGTTTATGATGATGAGAGGTGCCCCACCGCGGACGGCTTCGATCGGAACCGACGCCGCCGGGTACACCACCAGCGAAGAACCCAGGACAATGCACAGGTCGCATTCGGCAGCCCATTCAAACGCCAGGCTCATCGCCTCCTGTGGCATGGGCTGGCCGAAAGAAATGGTTGCCGGCTTCAGGATACCACCGCATGTTGTGCATCGTGGAGCGGTTTCCCCGGCGCTGAGCCTTTCTTCTACAACATCCCTGTCTAAAGACGCTCCGCAGGAAAGGCACGATACGAAAAAGGTTGTGCCGTGGAGTTCGATGACCCGCTCCGGCGAATTCCCGGCCTTATGGTGGAGCCTGTCGATGTTCTGGGTGACAATGCCGAGGAGCTTCCCCGCTTTTTCCAGATGATGCAACGCGAGATGTGCCTTATTGGGCAATGCCTTGCGCATCACGGCGTAGGATTCGCTGCTCATCCGCCAGTAGCGCTCTCGGGTTTCTCCGCTCGCGAGAAATTTATCGAAATAAAAATCGGATGGATCGTATTTGTCCCAGAGCCCGCCCGGACTGCGGAAGTCGGGTATGCCGGATTCCGTGCTCAGCCCGGCGCCCGTGAACACGAGGATCCGTTTTGACCCTGCTATCATGGAGCTTCCATGTTCTATCGCCTGGTTCATACTATACCTATACCCCGGGAATGGTCATCGGAAATTGCAGGCGCGGCCTGATGTGGCGCCCTGTCCGAGGAAGATTTATTTTCTCCACTGCGGACGATTCGCTCCTTCTCTATTTCCCTATAAGTATATCAAAGCCCTGCCATCGTGCAAGACTTGAAGAAAAACTTGACGATCACGCTCACATATCGGAAAAAAGAGCGCACGGGGAAACCATTTTTATGATAGATACATTGGAACCATAAAATGATGGCCTCGTAAGAAGTCCCCGAGCCGTCATTCCGGTGAAGGCCGGAATCCACAAGTTATTGAAATCACTGGACCCCCCGACACAAGACCCTGTCGGGAGATGACGATATGGGGCGGATTTTCACTTTTTACGATGCCGTCATAAAATGCGCGGCGGAAGGAAACGAATTCTATGATAAGAATGAATGAGCATTACAAAAAGCTTCAGGCCTCCTATCTTTTTTCTGAAATCGCTCGGCGGGTTCGGTCTTTCGAAGAAAATCACCCGGGAAGGCCCATTATCCGTCTCGGCATAGGCGACGTGACCCGTCCTCTACCTGAGGCCTGTATCGGCGCTCTCCACGAAGCAGTGGATGAAATGGGAGATGCGGATGCCTTCCGAGGATACGGGCCGGAACAGGGATATGCATTTCTGCGAGAACGGATTGCTCACGTAGACTTCCAGGCCCGGGGCGCTGTTGTGGATGCCGACGAGATCTTCATCAGCGACGGAGCCAAATGCGACACCGGCAATTTTCAGGAGCTTCTTGCAGGCGATGTTCGTGTCGCTGTGCCGGATCCCGTGTACCCGGTCTATGTGGACACCAACGTCATGAGCGGCAGAACCGGGGAGTTCCGTGACGGTAGATACGACGGGCTGCTGTATCTTGAATGCACGGCTGAAAACGATTTTATTCCGGACCTTCCCGCGCAGCCCGCTGACGTGATCTATCTATGTTTTCCCAACAACCCGACCGGGGCCGTCATCACCTTATCAAGGCTCAAACAATGGGTGGACTACGCAAGGGAGAACCGGTCCCTGATTCTTTTTGACGCGGCATACGCTGTTTTTGTCAAAGATCCCGACGTTCCTCGCTCCATCTACGAGGTGGAGGGGGCACGCGACGTGGCCGTGGAATTCAGGAGTTTTTCAAAGACGGCCGGGTTCACGGGACTCAGGTGCGCCTATACCGTGGTGCCGAAGGAATGTAATGTATACGATTCCAAGGGCGATCCCGTTTCGCTTCACGCTTTATGGTCCCGCCGGCATTCCACGAAATTCAACGGCGTCTCCTATCCTGTGCAGCGGGCCGCCTGGGCTGCCTACAGCGATGAGGGCCTCGAACAGATTACGGCCTTGAGGGATTATTACATGAAAAATGCAGCAATCATCCTGAGGGAGATGACGTCGCTTGGGTACGCGTGCACCGGAGGCGAAAATTCCCCGTATATCTGGGTCCGCACGGATGGAGATTCCTGGGAGTTTTTTGACTCTCTTTTAACCCGTGCCGCGGTCGTGTGTACGCCGGGCTCCGGTTTCGGCCGATGCGGGCGAGGGTACGCGCGTATCAGCGCTTTCAACGATTACGAGCGGGTCCTGGAAGCGATGGGCAGGATTAAGGCCGCATTTTCGTGAAAGCAGGTTTTTTCAGAAATAGATTGATTTCATTCAGCGGGGGTGTTTATGCGTGGAATGCTGGTTCGCTGGGTCATTCTGACCGGGTCGGTATTGGTCGCATCGTATCTGATCGATGGAATCCATGTCAGGGGATTTGGAAGTGCGGTGGGGGCTGCCGCCGTTCTCGGATTGTTGAATGTGTTTTTCAAACCCTTACTGCTGATTTTTACCCTTCCGATCAACATCCTGACGTTGGGCCTTTTCACGTTCGTGATCAATGCGTTTTTGTTGATGATGGCCTCGGGGGTGATAAGTGGCCTGGTGATAGACGGGTTCTGGCCGGCCGTGCTGGGATCTCTGGTCATCAGCCTTATCAACTGGCTGCTTGCATCCTTTATTACTCCGAGCGGCCGGGTAGGCCGTGTCGATTATGTCGAAATGAGAAGAGGCCCCGGGAATCGCTGGCATTAGGCAGGGGTCCTGAATCCACCATCTAATTTCTCCATGAGAAATACCGGAGGTGGATCTAGGGGGATCCCGGTGGATCAGGGGGTTTAGGCTTGACGAAAATGACATTTTCGACTAAAAAAAGTTGTTTATTGTAAAAAATTTAATGGGTTAATGAGGTTATCTTTTCTGGGTAGGTGTAATTAAGATATGGAAAAAATTGGTTCCGTTTTTGAAGATAGGCTGAAAAAAATTGAAAGATTAAAAGAACAGGGTACGCCTTTGTACCCAGCCGGGTTTCACGTTGATCTAACCGCGGCCGAGGCGCTTGCGCGGTACGGTGATATGGACAGCGGCGCCTTGGAGGACAGGAAACCTGAGCACAGGATGGCTGGAAGAATCATGGCGTTGAGGGATTTCGGCAAAGCCTCTTTCATTCATTTCAAAGACGGTACCGGAAGACTCCAGGCCTATATTCGCAAAGACAGGGTGGGGGAAGAGGCCTTCAACCTTTTCAAGTTGATGGATATAGGTGATTTTGTAGGAATCCAGGGTACGCTTTTCCGCACAAGAACTGGAGAGCTTACCCTTCTTGCAGAACACGTTCAGCTGCTTTCGAAATCGGCACGGCCGCTGCCGGAGAAATGGCATGGCTTGACCGATGTTGAGACGCGCTACAGGCGCAGGTACCTGGATCTCATCATGAACGACCAGGTCAAGGACGTGTTTGTATTGAGAAGCCGCATGATTCAGGCCATCCGGGAATTTTTCATCGCTCGGGGTTTTCTGGAAGTGGAAACTCCGATGATGCAGCCGATACCGGGGGGTGCGACCGCCAGGCCTTTCAAAACGCACCACAACGCACTGGATATGGATCTTTACCTCCGTGTGGCCCCTGAGCTTTACCTGAAGCGACTGGTCGTCGGCGGAATTGAAAGGGTCTTCGAAATCAACCGGAATTTCCGGAACGAAGGCATCTCGATCAAACACAACCCTGAATTTACGATGCTGGAATTCTATATGTCGTATGCCACATACGAAGACCTGATGGATTTGACCGAGGAGCTTTTCACCGAGGTGCTCACCAACGTACTGGGGACGCTTGTCTTACGCTACCAGGGGCGGGACATCGATTTTACGCCCCCCTGGCGTCGCGTCGTCCTCAAGCAGGCCCTCTGCGAAATAGGAGGGGTGCCCGAATCAGCCTTGGAGGGCAGGGAACAAAGCATAGCCTGGGCGCGGCGCTCCGGCATTGATTTAACCGGAAACGAGGAACCCGGTGAAGTGCTCACCAAGCTTTTCGATCAGCTGGTCGAGCCTTCCCTTGATCATCCAACATTTGTATGTGGCTATCCTACCGACGTATCTCCTCTTTCCAGGAGAAATGAGGAGGATCCCCTGGTCACCGACCGCTTTGAACTGTTCATTGCGGGAAGGGAATTGGCAAACGGCTTCACCGAGTTGAACGACCCGGAAGACCAGCGCATGCGTTTCGAGGCTCAGGTGGCCAAGAGGGAGCGGGGAGACAAGGAAGCGCAGTTTATGGATAAGGACTACCTGAGGGCCCTCGAATACGGAATGCCGCCGACAGCGGGTGAAGGCATCGGAATCGACCGTCTTGTGATGCTGCTGACGGATTCAGCTTCCATCAGGGATGTGATTCTCTTCCCCCACATGCGGCCTGAACAAGGGTGAATTTTTTTAACCATAGGTGATTATTGACGGAATCGTAAGAAGTCCCCTAGCCGTCATCCCGGACCTGATCCGGGATCCAGACGTTGTTGAAATGACTAGATTCCCCGACACACATTCGTGTCGGGAAATGACGAAAAAAGACGATTTTTGACTTTTTACGGGACCATCATTATTGAGCTCCTTTGAAATCCAATTCGTGTTTCCAATGCCGGGATGCGGTTTATCCGGCTGACAAGCGGATTTATATGGCATTCGAGCTGCAGGTTGGTTTCCGTTATTTGAAGACAAGGCGGAAGAACCCGTTTATATCGGTGGTTACGCTGATATCCGTTCTGGGTGTGATGATCGGCGTCATGTCTCTGGTGGTAGTGATTTCCGTGATGAACGGGTTCAGAAGCGATCTGATGGATAAGATCCTTGGGATGAATCCTCATTTGAGGGTTACAGGTCGATTCGGGGCGGTTTTAGATTCCCCATCCATCCGAGAAAGATGTTCGCGGATGGATGGGGTCGTTGCGACGTCTCCTTTTGTAGAGTCGCAGGTCATGGTGGATCACGGCGGCCGGGCGGCAGGGGCGACCATCAAAGGCGTCGAGCCTGAGGCTTCTTCCCGGGTGATTCCTCTTGCTGAGGTTGTGGTGGACGGTGCACTGGGTTCGCTGGAGAAAAAAGAAGGGTCCCCGCCTCGGGTTATCATCGGACAAGAATTGGCAAGGATGCTTGGAGCGGCGCCGGGAAGCCGGTTGACGGTCGTTTCCCCGGAAGGCCGGCTGACTCCGCTGGGGCGGATGCCCAACAGCCGGGAATTCATTGTATCCGGGCTCTTTGATTCCGGCATGTATGAATATGATTCGTCGGTGTTGTTTGTGGCGCTTGCCGAGGCTCAGGATTTTCTTGGGCTGGGAGAAAAGGTATCGGGACTCGAAGTGAGGGTGAAAGACCCGACGTCGGCGGGTTTGGTGGGACGTCGCATCGGCGAAGAACTGGGGTCCGAATTTACGGTCAGGGACTGGATGACGAGCAACAAGAGCCTTTTTTCGGCCCTGCGGCTGGAAAAACTTACAATGTTCGTTATACTGACGATGATCATCTTCGTCGGCGCATTGAACATTATAAGCAGTCTTGTGATGGTGGTCATGGAGAAAACCGGAGATCTCACCATCCTGAGGGTCATGGGGGCCACCCGGAAAAGCGTTATGAGCGTGTTTGTTGTCCAGGGCGTTTTGGTTGGTTTTGCGGGCACCATTCTGGGAATTTGCACCGGTCTGGGACTCTGCCATCTGCTGGCGACCTGGAAATTCGTCTCTCTGCCTGCGGATGTGTTTTATCTGAGCTCGCTTCCGGTGAGGGTCGAGGCGCTGGATGTGTGGGGAGTCGCCGCGGCGGCTCTTCTTCTGTCATTTTTGGCGACGCTTTATCCTTCCTGGCGCGCGTCGAGATTGAACCCTGCGGAGGCTATCAGATACGGATGATCAACGTGGCGAACATGGAGACGGGTTACGGGACGGAAGTCATGCGGCTGGTGGGGGTCAAAAAGTCCTATACCCATAACGGCAACGCGATTGATGTGCTGAAGGGCATGGATCTTGTTGTGAACTCCGGCGAAAGTATAGCGGTTACCGGGGTGAGCGGCGTTGGGAAATCGACGTTGCTCAATGTGATGGGAAGTCTGGATATGCCGACGGAAGGGTATGTTCTTTTCAGGGGAAAGAATATTTACGAACTGGACGAGGGATCCCTTTCCCGTTTCAGAAACCGGCACATAGGTTTTGTATTTCAGTTTCACCATCTTTTGCCCGAATTCAACGCTCTGGAGAATGTCATGATGCCCGCGTTGATCGCCCGGTGCGGCAAAAAGAAAGCGGCTGATATGGCGGCGGGTGTGCTCGGTAAAGTGGGACTGGACCACAGGCTGACACACCGCTCCGGTGAGCTTTCCGGCGGCGAGCAACAACGGGTGGCTATCGCCAGGGCGCTGGTTATGCGCCCTGAGCTTCTTCTGGCGGACGAGCCGACCGGAAATCTGGATCTGGAAACCGGAGCGATGGTTGCGGATCTTCTCGTTGGTCTGCAGAAGGAAGAAAA
>Ga0068714_10003650_pt1 | contig 17991 bp, 12 predicted proteins | sample MTBNYHSulfiMetaG_FD_62988 | JGI IMG/M metagenome (GOLD analysis project Ga0068714, IMG submission 62988) | Enrichment culture microbial communities from rom New York Harbor, USA that are MTBE-degrading - MTBE-NYH (New York Harbor Sulfidogenic)... | ecosystem: Environmental > Aquatic > Marine >...
GGAGGCTACGAGTTCCAAGAGAAGAGCACGGGCAAACCGACGCTCTACCGATTCAGCAAGCCGACGGACGAGAGCTTCCCCTACATGCTCGAGCTGTTCTCCCGCAGACCTGAGCTGATCGAGCCATCGCCAGACTGCCATCTCACACCTCTGCCCATCGCCGAGGAGGTCTCGAGCCTCTCGGCGATCCTGCTCGATGACGATTACTACGACTTCGTCCAAGAGGGCACCCGGTCGGACGGCGGATTGTCGGTGCTCGCGCCTGAGTACATCGTGCCGCTCAAGGCGCGCGCGTGGATCGACCTGACCGACCGGCACGAGCACGGCGAGGCCGTCTCTCGTGACGACATCAAGAAGCACCGCAACGACATCATCCGCCTGAGCCAGCTCATATCGCCGGGAGCGCGGATCGCACTTCCGGATGCTATCGGCGGCGACCTGAAGGAATTCGTGGCGCGGGCGTTGCACGACGGTGCCGAGCCCAAGGTCTTCGGTGTCATCGGGATGACGCTGGAAGATGTGCGGTCATTGCTCGACGCCGTATATGACCTCCCCGGAATGACCTCCGAATAGAAGGCATTTCAGCTCCGGCGTGATGGCTCCCGCGCGGCATAGGAGTTACCGCACTTGTCGACAACTGTGGTCGTTCTTATGCCAACTCAATTTGGGCGACAAATCGGGCGACACGCCGACATCGAAGACCGATTCTCGGCAACAGGGGTTTTTGGGCGACGAATTGGGGCCGAAATGGCCTTTGAGCTGCGGTTTTGTCCACCGGAGAGCCCTCAGAAGGTCTCGAATTGTAGCCCGATTTCAAGCACGCAAAAGGGAATTCCAGGCCTCTGACCTGCGGAAACGTGGTGCGCCTATCTGATGTTTACGCAGAAAAGGCAACTTGTGTGAGTAACGATCTTCTGGTGCCCCCAAGGGAATTCGAATCCCTGTTGCCGCCTTGAAAGGGCGGAGTCCTTGGCCGCTAGACGATGGGGGCGGCGCACGCGCGAACGAATTCTACAGCACGGCCACCAATAGCGCTAGCCGGCCGGGCCCATCTCCCCTGTTCCCCTGAATTGCCAAAGTCATTGCAAACCCGGGGGTGCGGACAGAATCCTGGACAGCTTCAGGCCGCCAGTCCCAGGCTTTGCCTGTACTCCAATGGGCTCATCGCGCCCAGTGAGACCTTGATCCTCGTCTCATTGTACCAACGGAGATACGCATCGAGGATGGCGATGAACTCCTCGATACTGACTCCTGCCCAGGATCTGTTGTAGAACATCTCATTCTTGATCCGCCCAAACACGCCTTCACAGGCCGCGTTATCGGGTGAGCATCCTTTCTTGGACATGGAGCGGATGATGCCCGCCTTAGTGGTTCTCTCGATCCAGCCTGGCCAGCGGTAATGGCAGCCGCGATCGTTGTGAAGCAAGGGGCGCTCGCCTTCTCCGAGTGTGCCGATGGCCGAGTCGAGCATCGTGTTCACGAGCTCTGCGTCGGGCCTCGTCCCGATGGTCCAGCTCACAAGCATGCCGTCGAAGCAGTCCACTATCGGAGAGAGATAGACCTTGCCGGCGGGGATGTGGAACTCTGTCAGATCCGTCAGCCACTTGAGGTTGGGGGTTTGGGCCGTGAAGTCCCGGTTGATGATGTTGTCCGCGGCGGGATTGTCCTCTCCTTGGTAGGAGCTGTACTTCCGCCTCCTCTTGCAGGCAACGGTAAGGCCCGTATCCCTCATGATGGCCCTGACGGTCTTCTCCGATACCGCAGTGCCCTCGCGCCTCAGCAGGCCATGGATGCGGCGGTAGCCATAGCGGCCCTGGTTCTCGCCGAACAGCTCGGCGATCCGGGCTCTGAGCTTCTCGTACTTGTCTGGCAGCGACATCGCTTTGCGCTGGTAGAAGTAGCTGCTGCGGGCCAGATGCAGAAAACCGAGCAGCTCCCGCAATCCGTAGTCAGTCCTCAGGGCGTCGATCAGAATCGTCTTCTCTTTGTTTGTCAGTCTCTTCGGATCGGCGCCCGGATCTTCTTTTACTAGCTCGATTGCCCCTCTGTGCACAGCCAGCTCAAGCTTGAGGCGGCGGAGATCCTTTGCGAGGGAGTCCTTCATCTTCTGCAGGGACTCCACATCGTCAGGAAGCTGCCCGTCTGAGATATCTGCCATGATCGTGTCCGGCTCCTCACCGAGCAGCTGCCGCCGCCATGCGTACAGGCTTGTCTTGTCGACGCCCTGCTCCAGAGCAAGCTTATCTGCTGTCGTGTCTTTGGCGCAAAGGGCAAGCACGGCGTCCAGTTTCTGCTCCGTGGAGCATCCCAGCGTGCTGCGCTGCCTCTTACGTTCGCCGGGCGGCAGCTCCTCCGTCCATGTGCCCAGCAGCGCTCTGCTCGGATAGCCAAGCGCTCTGACTGTAGCCGACAGATTGCGCCCGTTCTCCAGATAGTGCGCAACCGCGGTCCGCTTCTGCTCCTCACTGAACTTGAACCATTTGGGTCTCGATTCCTTGACCGCTCCAGTATCCAAGAACTCCTGGTGCCAACGGTCCAGTGCCCAGCGGGATGGATAGCCAAGGGCATTGGCTACCGCCGCATGGGACTTGCATTCGATGAAGAGTTCGACGGCGCTTTGGCGCTGTTCTCTCGTGTACACGGGCATCCTCCAGATTCATGTCGAGTCCAGGATTCTGTCCGCACCCCCCTCTTTGCATTTGCACACACTGCCGCACGTTTGCGGCTCACGCTCACGGCTCGACCGGAGCCCACCCCGAGACAGTTCGGGCCGGCTGCCCGCCCCAGACACTTCGAGCCGACTGCCCTCCCCGCACGGACAGCCGGCTCGAACTCTGAACTCTACGCCGCTACGCTCCTGGCGCTTTCGGGGGCGCGGGCGGTGCCTTCGGCACTGACGGTGGCGCCACAGGCGCACCGGGCGCCTTGGGCGCCCCCGGAGCCGCCGACACACCCGGCGCCGGCGCTGCGGCCGCCTTCGTGAGCTTGGTCCCGCACGTGATGCATTCGGTCGCATCGTCGTCGTTGACGGTCAGGCACTTCATGCACTTGTTCGGCGCCTTGGTTGTTGAAGATGGCCGAAAACACATACGCCCCGACTCCTTCACGGTTGACCGTGGACACAGGCCCTGCGGCTCGCGTCCCCTTTGCGGACATCCGGGCGAGGAGACCACCTCTCACGCCCTCTCGCCAAGCATCGGTGAGGGGGACGGCAGTTCCATCGGGCGATTGGCCGGAAGTCATGCGAGGACTACCTCAGCCGAAACAGCCTATGAGGCATCTACCTGCGGTTTCGCCGTCGGCGGGGGGTCCGGCCACGACCGGCACGTCAGTGCGCCGGCGACTCATCTCTCTTCGCATGGCGCGGTGTCTGGTCGCCACTGACGTCCGAGAACAGGTCCAGCAAGTCCTGCCGCGAGTGAACGCCGAGCTTCGCGTAGATGTGATCGCGGTGCGAACTCACCGTACCGTGCGAGATGTGCAGCTCGGCCTCGATATAGGGCAGCGTCCGGCCCTGCGCGAGGTACGCCAGCATCTCGCGCTCCCGGGAGGTCAGGTCGAACCGCTTGCCCAGCTCCTCACACTTGAGCTCGATGGTCCTGGCGATGAACACCGGATCCGATCCGTTGAACGACGTCTTAATGGCGATGTTCACCGTGCTGTTGTTGAACACGTACACGACCGCAAGGATCAGCAGGTAGACGACGATGGTCGCCACGGTCTCCGTGGGAGAACCGAGCCCCGGCTCGGCGTGAATCAGGCTGGCGGTCAGCGCGCCCACGAGCATGCCCAGGTAGATGCTCCCCTTGCCTACACAGTACACGCGCTGGGGAAGGCCGGAGTGACTCGCGATCCACGAGAGCACAATCCAGATCAGCATGTCGGCAAGCTGGAAGCCGACGATGATGAAAGCGCCGGAGGCCACTGTGGAGAGACGCAGCAGCAGGAACCCGATCACGATGATCGGCACGACGGGGCGGAAGTACGACTCGAAGCTGAACCCCTTCTTCGATATCAGGAACGTGACGCAGCACAGAACCGCGAAGATGCCTGACGCAAACACTCCCCACTGGTTTGCCGCCGTGAAGACCACCGCACCGTAGCCACCGCAGAGCGCCAGGCTGAAGCCAAACGCGATTCCCACGAGCCCAACGCCAAAGAAGAACATCACGATCGGCCGAGAACGAACCATCTCGCGGATCTCGTCGCGTGTGGGGGCGGTGTGATGCGGCCGGGGCGGCCGGTGCGAAACGAGAACCCCAAACAGCGCAACGGGCAGCACACACACCACCGCGACGTTCAAAGGAGAGGGCAGACCGAGCACGATGAAGTAGATGAGGGTAGCCAGCGCGTAGCTGCCAAACGTCTGCGCGGCCGCCGACTTCAGGTCCGCCGAGCTGAAGACCTTCCCAACAAACGGCGCCAGCAGGCCAACGCCAACACCAACCAGAGCCGGGCCAACCAGCCGGGCAACACCCCCGCCGGCGATAAGGTGCGTCCCGACAGTGCCCGCAACCGAGAGCAGCACGGCGACAACCAGCACGCGCATTCTGGCCGGGCGCGAGTACTTCGCGAAGAAGCCCGCCGTCAGCACCAGAACCGCGGCAACCAGCGCTGCCGAGTACACGGACCCGTACGTGACAACGCCAACCGGAATGACCACGGCACTGTGAAACACGAGGAAGACCCATGCCTGCAGAAGGCCCAGTGAGAATAGCCGCCTATCGAAGGCAAGTGTGCCGGACGGCTTGAGACCGCCCAGCGCCGTCCCGATGCGAGCAACCCGGTCGCCTGCTGGCAACATCTGGCCTCGTTTCGAAAGAGCTACGGTTTCCTTCAGATCCCCGCAAACATCCTACTACCGGATTCGCCAGAGAGTGCCCGCTACGCTTCGCTCGTGATCCTCGCGTTGCTGACGACCCACTGCACGGTCTTGTTGCGCCGGGCGAGATCCCGGACCTCAGGGAGCCTCCCCGCAGCCTCGGCGGAGGCGCGGGCCGCGGCGGCCTGCTCCGGCGTCCGCGCGCCAAACACGGCGTTGATCTCGTCGTCATCAACCTCAAGGCCAAGGTGATCGGCCATCGCGTCAAGTGCGAGTGCCTGGGCGAGCATCTCCCGCGTCTGCACCAGGTTCTGCATGGTGAGCTGATGCTCGGTGATGCCCTGCTGCGCGAGGAACTGCTCCTTGGTCATGCCCTGCTTGCGGAGGTTCGCTTCAAAGCCCTCGCGGTTCCCCGCGAGCGCCTGCTCAAAGAGCTCGTCGGGAATGGATCCCTCGAGACGCTCCGCGAGCGCCGAGGCCGCCAGGAAGTACTTCCGCTGCTCCACCTGCTGGGCGAGCTGCGGCTCCATCTGCTGCCGGATTCTCGCACGAAGCCCGGCCACACTGCTCGCCCCCGGGATGTTATCCGAGACCCAGGCGTCGGTTATCTCGGGAGTGGTCTGTCGGCGGATCTCAAGCACGGTCACGGCCGAGGTGACCGTTGACATGACGGGCGTGCCGTCGGCGCCTTCCTTCCAGGGGACATCGAAGTCGAAGGTCTTCGTCTCCCCCGCGACCATGGGGCCAACCTGCCTGTCGAACTCCTCGGGCATGAACCCTTCGCCGAGCTTGAAGATCCGCTTGCCGGTGAGGGGAGGAAACGGCTCGCCCGCGTGGGCGGACTCGATGGCGATGTAGCGCTCGTCGTCGGGCAGGGCTCCGGCGCCCTCGATCTTCTCGTAGCTCGGAACCTGCAGCGCGAGAGCCTGCAGCTGCTGATCTACGTCGGCCTCTGAAACGGTGACGGAGGGCATGAAGATCTCAACGGGGTCGTACGAGGAGAGCGTGAACTGCGGAGAGTCAGCGGGCCTTGGGGCAGGTTCTGGCGCGCGCTTATCGGACATGGATCCTCCTTGGATTGCCCAACGGGACGGATTCTATCACGCGCTTGTCTTTGATCGCACCGGTGGCGGCGTGTTGGATCTGCAGACCCTGGGTGCGCAGTCTTCGGGGCGCACGACGTGGTAGTGGCAAGGGTTGGCGCAGAGCCAGCCGGTGTTCTTGCAGTGCACGACTCGGGGGGTTGCAAGACGGGTCACGTCCAGACCGCAGGCACTGCACCGCCGCTCGACCGGCGGGTGCTGGACGATGATGTCGTAGAGGTTGTAGGCGCCGCAGCCGGGGCAGAACACCGCGCGCTTTGTCGGCGGCTTGCAGTGTCCGCATATGGGGCTGCACGCAATGCACATCGGCGCACCTCCCGGCGATGGTCCGGCCCAACAACAGGCGGCATCCGCTCGTGCCGCCCGGCTCACACTCGTCCGCTCGTGCCGCTCGGCTCACACTCGTCCCCATCATACTCGCCTGCTTGCCGACGGGTACAGGGCGCCTATCAGTCCCCCCTCACTGCGATTCGCCTGGTCTGGCTTTCCCGGGTGCCCGGACCTCATCGGGTGTTTCAGCTGAGGTCTTGACCAGGGAACTTCCAGCCAATCACCCGATGGAATCCCCTCCTTGCTGAGTAGAGTCATGGCCGTGCCCGGATCACTGGCATCCTCTGCGGGAGACCGCTGCGGAGGACGACCCGCTCTCGAGGGAAGGGAGGGCCCACACACGAGAACAGGGGCTATCCAACCGTCGAAGCTCCAAAGAAGTAGGACAACCGTTTCCCGGAAGGATCGGTGGTACTCGTGAGCTCATGGAAGTATGAAGAAGACGGCTGCACAGTAGTTGAAACGTGTGCTTGGTCACCGCCAGGTGACCACCCGGTCGGATGCGGTCTGAAGCTCTTTGTGAAGAACGGCGAGCTCGTCAAGGCAATCGGCAACCCTGATCACCCGATCACCAACGGCCGCCTGTGCCCGCGCTGCCTCGCTCTCAAGGAGTACATCTATCACCCACAGCGCGTCATCTACCCGATGAAGCGCGCCAAGGAAGACCGCGGCAAGGACAAGTGGACGCGGATCAGCTGGGACGAAGCCTACGACATGATCGAGAAGGAAGTCGCCCAGATCAAGGCCAAGTACGGCCCCGAGGCGATCTTCTCGGTCATCGGCACCGGCCGCGACATGTGGCACACGGTTCCGTTCATCACCTTCGGCGCCCTTGGCAGCCCGAACTTCACGTACATCCACAGCGGCTGGTCCTGCTACGGCCCCCGCTGCGCCATCAGCGCCTACACGCTCGGCGCCGGCTATCCCGAGATCGACTACGCGGCCATGTTCCAGGAGGACCGCTTCGACAATCCCGAGTACAAGCTGACCAAGGTCATGATGATCTGGGGCAAGGAGCCGCTGAAGTCCAACGCCGACGGCCTCTTTGGCCACGCCATCGTTGACATGATGAAGCGCGGGACCAAGATCATCTCGGTTGACCCCCGGCTCACCTACTGGGGCCTCAACGCCGAGGTCTGGCTCCAGCTCCGCCCGGGCACGGACGCCGCGCTCGCTCTCGCCATGCTGAACGTCATCGTGAACGAGGATCTGTACGACCACGAGTTCTGCGACAACTGGATCTTTGGCTGGGACGAGCTCAAGGAGCGCGTGCAGGAGTATCCGCCGAGCAAAGCCGCCGAGATCTGCTGGGTCCCTGAAGACCTGATCGTCAAGGCCGCCCGGATGTTCGCCACCTCCAAGCCCGCGTCCATCAGCTGGGGCCTTGCAACCGACCAGAAGTGCAACGGCGTCCAGTTTGCCCACGCGTGCCTCGCCCTCATGGCCTGCACCGGCAACATCGACCGCCCCGGCGGCATCATTGTTGGTGCCCCGTCATTCGCGGCCCCCATGTGGTGGGGCTGGGACTCCCTGCCCCCCGAAGTCCAGGCCAAGCGCCTCGGCTCCGACAGCGGACAGGGCGGCGAGCGCTATCCGGCCGTCACGACCGCAATCTCCACTGCCCAGCCTGACCTCCCGTTGGATGCCATGGAGACCGGCCAGCCGTACCCGCTCAAGATGTCCTGGATCATGTCCAGCAACCCGATCGCCTGCCCCACGGCCGCCCCGCAGCGCTGGGACGCGGCGTTCAAGAAGCTCGACTTCAACGTCAACTGCGACCTGTTCATGACGCCATCGGCAGCATCGTTTGCAGACCTGTTCCTCCCGGTCTCAACGTTTGCCGAGAAAGACGGCATCGTGAACACGCACTACGGCTCGCTCTCGATGTTCACCGGCGCCATCAACAAGGCGATCCAGGTTGGCGAGTGCAAGTCCGACGACGAGATCCTGCTCGAGCTTGGCAAGCGCCTCAACCCGAGCGCCTTCCCGTGGGACACCATGGACGAGTTCCTGACGTGGGAACTGGACCAGTACATCCCCGGCATGACCTTTGACGAGCTGCGCGAGAAGAGATGGGCCGTTCCGGAGTGGCACTATGAGAAGTATCGCCACGGCCTCCAGAACTTCGACGGCCAGCCCGGCTTTGTCACCGCCAGCCGCAAGATCGAGCTCATGGAACCCCTCTTTGCCGAGTGGGGTGACGACGCCCTGCCGTACTACGAGGAGCCGCCGTACAGCCCGATCAGCACCCCGAACCTCATGAAGGAATACCCCTTCGTGCTCACCACCGGCGCCCGGTCCTGGGTGTTCTTCCACTCGGAGCAGCGCCACGTGGACACGCTGCGCGAGATCCATCCCGACCCGATCACCCAGATCAACCCCGAGACCGCCAAGAACCTCGGCATCGAAGATGGCGACTGGGTGTGGGTGGAGAACCAGTTTGGCAAGGCGAAGCAGCGCGCCCAGCTGTTCCCGGGCATCGACCGGCGCGTCATCCACTCGCAGCACGCCTGGTGGTATCCGGAGCGTCCGGCAGTTGACGGCCCCTACGGCCCGGAGGACGTCTTCCTCTCGAACATCAACAACCTCGTGCCGCACAAGCTCATCGGCAAGCTCGGCTTTGGCGCCCCGTACAAGTGCATGATCTGCAAGGTCTACAAGGCGGAGGACTAGCACGTCACCCGCGCGTTCACGGTACCGAGTACGTACTAGCGGAATCACTGAATGGGGTGAAATAGATGTCGAAGAACGGCCTGTTGATTGACTACAAGTACTGCACGGGTTGCCACAGCTGCGAGGTTGCGTGCAAGAACCACCTGGGACTCAAGACCGGCAAGTGGGGCATCAAGCTCACGGAGGTCGGCCCGTTCATCATCGAGGCCGGCACGCCGGACAAGTACGAGTGGATCCAGATGCCGGTTCCAACGGTCCTGTGCGACATGTGCGAAGACGAGGTCACCAAGGGCTACAAGCCGATGTGCGCCCACCACTGCATGGGTAACTGCATCGACTACGGCACGGTCGAGGAGCTGGCCGTCAAGATGGCCGAGCGGCCCGGGCGGCAGACGCTGTATATGCCGCTTGGGTAGCGAAGCGTAGAGCGAGACCGGCCGACGCAACGCTTGCGCGAGCGCGTCGGCCGGGCGTGAGAGGAGAGGCGGGTCCACTCGGGGACGGGTGGGCCCGCTTCAGTGTGAGTCCCAGCATGCGCCCCGGCGAGCGGCGCAAAGAGAGCCTCAGCGCTTGCCGGCCCGGCCCCCCGGGCGGCGCTTGCCTGCCTCGGGAGACCGATTTGCGTCCGTCAGATCGATCAGCTGCTGGTGAGAGTGAACCTCGAGTTTTGTGTAGATGCGCTTGATGTGCGTCTTCACCGTGTAGGACGAAACGCCGAGTGCCTTCTGAATGTGTTCTCTGTTTCGGCCTCTGGCGAGCATGACCAGGACCTCCTGCTCACGAGGCGTGAGGCCGTACTCCTCGGCGATATCGGCGCAGCTGGCTTCGAGGGACACGTCTCTGGTCTCCGGAGACGGAGGTGCGATCAGACCCCAGAGGCTGGAGACGTTCCGGTCGCTCAGCAGAAACGTGCTCCCCAGGACAAGCGCAAAGACGACGATAAGCGAGACTGACGCCAGTGACGTCGTGCCCGTCACCAGTCTGTCCGCCACCGCGTAGTACGCAACGACGCCGACGCCAACTCCGGTGGCGGCGGCGCCCCAACCCGTTGCGGCAACCGCGAGGGCCGGAGCAGGCAGTCGGTGCGTGATATCGGCGAATATGATGCTCGACAGCATGTTGAAGCAGAAGTACCCCGCAACCGTAAAAGCGCTCGCCACAGAGACGCGTCCGCTGCCAACCACCGGTAGAAGAAGGAACCCGACGACCACGAGCGGAAGAATGGGCCGATACGCAAAGACGAGGTTGAATTCCCGCGACGTCATCAGAGTCCCGGCAAGCAGCAGCAACCCGGCCGCCCCGGCGCCAATCACCTGAATCGTGCCGGACGTCATCCACCCAGCCGCAGGTGTCGGGGCATCAGCGACCAGGCTCAACATGAATCCATAGATCAGACCGTAGAAGAACACGCCGCCGACGATGACCGACGGCAAGCGAAACGCGTGCTCGTGCGTCGTCGCCGCGGTGGGCAGTGTGACCCTCTTCCAATTCTCGATGAGAAGGACGAACGACAGCCATGGCATCAGCGTCAGGAGAACGATCTCCGCTCCGGGAATCGCGCGGCTGATGACCACCACAACGAAATACAGAAGCGCCCCCAGCACAACCGAACTTGAGACAAGAATGCTTGCAGGTCGTGCTCCCTGAGCCCCGAATAGCTCCGCCCAAAGCCCGGCAAGGGGCGACAGCGCGAGTCCCATCATCAGCGCGCCCGCGAACAGCCATGCTCCGCCGATGATCCCGTAGTTCACGAGTCCGAGAACGATGGTGCCAAGCGACCCCAGGCCCAGAGGCACGACGAGCACAGTGGTGTGTTCATGCAGCGGCGAGAGCCGCCCTCTGGCGAGCATGATGCCCAGGGCTGCTAGCGAGAGCCCCGCCATCAGGCCTATCCGCACGAGCCCAATCGGATCCGCTCCCCCAGAGTACGCAGAGCCAGGCTGCGGAATGAAGTACCACATCAGCCACACCCACCAGAACCCGAAACCAAGCTCCCGCAAGACGGGCACCCGTTTCTTGGCCGAGGGAGAGGCAACTGTGCGCATCGGAGCCTTTCGGTTTCCGCAGTCGGCTGCGGGCGAAGTATCAGCAGGGGCAACTCGTGCGGCGGTCTGCTGGGATTCTAGTGCCTGCACGGGACAACGCACAAGCTGCCCCAAGACCCGGAGAGGCGACGAACAGCCGGGGACGACACCCGACTCGGGTATCGCCCCAACTGCCGACTATGGATCCTTCGTGCCTCAGCCGAGTCTGACTCGGCTGGCCAGCTGCTGTCTGGCCAGCCGAGGTAACCTAGGCCTCGCTCGCGACCACCGTCTCGGCGGCGATGTAGCCGCTCCACCAGGACAGGTGGTTGATCGCCAGAACGGAGGCAAACCCGTAGCCCGACTCGCCCCATGCCCCACCGGCGGTGGTGAACCCTGCGTACAGGCCAGGAATTGGCGTGCCTTCGGTGCTCATGACCTGCATCGCGGGATTGACCATGAGACCGAAACCGGTTCCGCCGCAGAATCCACCCACCGAGGCGCCGTAGAACGGGGCTTCCGTGATCGGGATGAGCCACTCGGGCTTGTAGGCGTAGAGCGGGTTGTCCACGCCGGCCGCACACGTGGCGTTCCAATCATCCACGGCCTGCTTGATGACCGCCGGGTTGAGACCCATCTTCTCGGCGAGTTCCTCGATCGTGTCCGCCTGCCTGATCCAGCCGTTCTCGATCGCCCGGTTGGCGCCATCCACCCAGTTGTGAGGAGCAACCGCTTCGGGCATGCGGTCGACGTCCTTCATGTCCGGCGTGATCGGCCGACGGCATCCGGACTGGCCAAAGGCGGGAACGCGGGCCTCCCAGCCCTTGTCGAAGATGACATAGCCACGGTTACCGGGCTGTGCCATCTCGATCATGCCGTGGAAGGTCGCCTTCATCTCTCCGCCCACACCGTTGTTGTCGAGGTAGGTGAACCTGCGACCCTCTTCGTTGATCTGGAGCCACGGCGAGCGGAGAAGTGCGGTGTAGCCGCTGTAGAGATACTGCGACCAGTTCCCAAAGCTCTCCCAGTCGGGACCGCCATCGAAGATGCCGAAGGAGTCGAACCCTTTCGTCTGGGCGCCGACCCCGATGCCCATGCGGATCGCGTCGCCAACATCGCTGGGATTCATCATGGACGAGCCGCACGCCTTGTCGCAGGTTGGAACGTACTTCTTCAGCATGTCGCGGTTGTTCGCACAGCCGCCTGCGGTGAGGATTACGCCCTTGCTGCCCTTGATGTAGATCTCACCGTCGGCCGTCTGGGCTCTGACGCCGACTATCCGCTCGCCATCCTGGACCAGGGCAGTGACCTTCGTGTCGAACATGAACTGAACGCCGGTCTCAACGGCGATCGGATAGACAAAGTCCACAACCTTCTTGGTCATGCGGACCGTCAGGCCGTCGTCGTCAGCGCCCTTCCAGCACAGGCCGGTCCCGCCTCGGCCGGTGAACGTCCAGTCGAAGTCCCACGGAACGCCCAGTTCCTCGAGCCAGTCGATTGTCTCGTGGCCCCGGACGATCATCGTCATCATCAGTTCCGGGTCGACGGAGTTCCTGAAGTACGGCCAGTAGCCGGCAAAGAGCGCCGCCGGGTCAAACGGGATGCCGTTTTCGTTCTGGAAGCGACTTCCGCCCAGGCACATGAAGTAGGAGGACTCCTTGGTGCTTCCTCCAACCGAGGACTCCGGGCTCAGGTCGATCGCGATGACCGATGCGCCCTTCTGGGCGGCCAGCAACGACGCGGCCAGGCCGCCGCCGCCCACGCCAACAACGACAACCTCTGCCTCGGCGGTCCACTCGGCGGGAGGAGCCACCGGCGCGATCGGCTCGGCTTCCGGAAGCGCCGATGCATCCACTGCCGATGCAGTGCTCTCCGTCTTTGACGCACACCCCGCGAGGACCGAACTGCCAACTGCCATGGCCCCGACAGCCGCAGAACCCCTCAGGAAGTCCCTCCTCGACAAAATCGTGGAGGCTTCCGACATTTCGTTCTCCGCAAACGAACTCATCTGATCCACCCTCTCCTTCTCATCCTGCACACGGTTCTCTCGAATGCCGCCATGTGCGCGCTCGAGAGATCGATCTCGCACGCGCCCGGTTACCCTCGCTCCGCAGACCCAGCTCCTCCTTCCGTCGACGCCCGCATCTGGGTGCAGCGTAGGAAGCTGGCAGGAATAGTCGTCCCCTCGGCGGGGGCATATTTCTGAAGTTGGCTGAACGCAGCCGTACCCCCGCTGGGTGGATTTCCGCAGCTAGAGTGGCCAGAATCGCGAGTTGCGCCAGGCGCAAGAAAGAGCCCGGATGCCCGGGCTCTCAGGTGCTGCTGGTGCTCATTCGGGGCTGCATCCTGTCGCAGCCGGGCCCGAACGCCACCCCTTCCTTAGATGAACGGCGCCGCCTGCCGCTCCTCCACGACATCAACGAGCTCGACCTCAAGAACGAGGTCCTTGCCCGCGAGCAGGTGGTTCATGTCGAGGACGTAGCCGTCCTCTTCCTCTCGGAGAACGCGGCACTGGATCGGCTGGCCGATGTCGCCCTGGAACGTGACGACCTGACCCACCTTCAGCCCCTGGTAGAACGTCGTCCGCCGGAACTTGCGGAGCTTGCCCGTGTCGTACTCGCCGTGCGCGTGAGCCGCAGGGATGATGACCGTAGCCTGCTCCCCTTTTGCGAGACCCTTCACCGTATCGTTCAGACCGCGAAGCACGCGACCCGAGTCAATCGTGAACCGAAGCGGCGATGTCTTCCCAAAACTGCACTCGATCTCCTCGCCGTCCAACGTCGTGACACGATGGAAGACGTAGGCAGTATCGCCTGATTTCGGTGTCATGGTCCCTCCAAACAGTGGGTTGCACTCGCCGTGCGAGAGCCTGCAAGCGCTCCTCCGCAAACGCCTTCCTTCGCAAGCGCCATCCTCCGCGGCGCGGTCCTCCGCAGGCCTTCCTCGCAAACACTACCCTCTGCCGACGGCTACGCGCCGCAGGCGCAGCTCTCGGTCTCGCGGTCCTCGCCGCCCTCGGAAGAGCAGGCGCCACCGCCGAGCTTCGGCTGCTTCTCAAACACCTGGAAGACGCGCTTGGCAACCTCGCCGCACGTGGGACACGACTCGTCGTCGAGATAGCCGAGTGGCCTCTCGATCGGGAAGACCTCGTCGCAGGCGGTACACCGGTAGTCGTATCTCGGCATTTGCGCACTCCCTTCACACTGATGCATCGCGTCTGCACACACTGCGAGTCTGGCATCACGCCGTGAGCCTACGGCCCGTCGGCTAGACGCCATGTCCTCGCACTCTCAGGGTCGCACCGCAGGCGCCCCGCGCCATCAGACGATTGAGTGGAAACGCCGTGCAAGCAGCATCAGGCGAAACGGCCGATGGGGCGTCTACCTGCGGAATTGCGGTTTCAGGCCGTGCTTCGATGACGTTCGACCCGGTCCGGATGGTTTGCCTCGGGGACGCATGCGAACGCCCCCCGATAGACAGCTCGCGCCATGACGTCGGGATTTCCGCCGCCATGGCGCGTGTGTTAGCCGGATGCTGGCCGTGCGTGAGCCGGGCGCGAGTCCGGTGTGAGCTCGGTGTGAACTCGATACCGAAACCGCTCTACGCCCCCAGATACTCCTTCGCGTGCTTGGCCGCAAGCCGGCCGGAGTTGATCGCAAAGCTTGCCTGCGAACCCGGCGCGCGGGACACGTCGTACGAGTCGCCGTAGAGGCCGCCCGCGTCGGAACCGCCGGCGTAGAGGCCCGGGATCACGTTGCGCTCGGCGTCAAGAACCTGCGCGTTCTCATTGATCCTGATGCCGCCGACCGTGGTGTAGAAGCCGTTGGAGAGCTCGCCGATGTAGAACGGACCGGTCTCCACCGGATACAGGAACTGCGCGGGCTTGCCAAACTCGGCGTCCTTGCCAGCTTTGACGTAGCCGTTGTAGGTGTCGATCGTTGCCTTGAGGGCGGCGGCGTCCAGGCCAACGGCCGCGGCCAGGTCCTCGATCGTGTCGGCCTTGTGTACGGAATCGAGGCTCTCCATCTCCTTGCGCACCTCCGGCAGCGGCGTGCCGGGGATGCCAAACGAGAAGACCTGGCCGTAGGGTCCAACGGTCTCCCACGCGGTGAGGTCCGCATCGGTGAAGACGATGTAGCCCTTCTTCTGGTTGTTGAGCGCGATGCCGGCGGCCACGAAGTCGTCGATCCAGAGGTTCTCGTTCACGAAGCGCTTGGCGTCCTGGTTCACCCAGAGGATCGGCTGTACCGATGCCGAGTACGCGTTCGAGGTCCAGCCAGCGCCGATGATGACGGGGCCGCACCACATGACGGTGCCGGGGAAGTCGCAGAAGTCCGCACCGGCGTCCTTGGCCATCTTCAGGCCGTCACCATCGCGGCCGTTCATGCCGAGCGCAACAATGTGCTCGTTATGCGCCGGGGCGATGTCGTAGATGATGTCGTCATTGTTGGCATAGCCGCCGGTGCCGATCACTACGACGGGCGCGGAGACCTTGAGAACGCTGCCGTCTTCCTTGACCGCGAGCACGCCGGCAACCTTGCCGCCCTCCATGACGAGCTTCTTCGCGGGCGTCTTGAAGAGCGTGGTCACGCCGGCCTTCTCAACCGCCTCGGACAGCTTCTTCATGAACAGCACGCCGGGGCCATGCTCCCCATCGATCTCGTAGACGTGCCACGACTGATGCGAGATGCCGAGCGCCACGACCGAGCGATAGTTCACGTTGTGCTCCTCCAGCCACAGAACCGTCTCAGCGGTCTGCGAGAAGAAGTTCTCGTACAGGGCGTGATCCGGCCACCAGTGGTGATAGATCATGCAGTTCTGGACGGCCTCGGCGATTGTCAGGGTTTCGCCAGCTTCCTTCGTCCAGTGGGTCTCAACGCCAAACATGCCCTCGGTGCCGATGAACGAGCCGCCAAAGACGCCCATTTTCTCAAGCTGGACGACCGTGAGCCCGGCCTCGGCGGCTTCCAGGGCGGCCGCGCAGCCGGTGCCGCCGGCGCCGATCACGCAGACGTCGGCTTGAATCGTCTCGCTCGGCTCGGCGAGGGCCTCGACGTCCCAGATGGGATCGGCCGCAGTTCCCGCGCCCGTGCTCGCGCCGGCCGCCGAGTCCGTCGTGTCATTCGTGCCGCATCCAAACAGCGAGACTCCAGCGGTGGCGCCCAGCGCCGCTACTGACATGCCTTGCAGAAAACTCCGCCGTGTTAGTGCAGACTCCCGCGCTTCCATTGCGTTGTCCCTCTCTCTCGAAGAAGTCATTGCCGGTGCGCTGCTGGCCAGGAGCACGACGCGTATTCTTGTCTCGTGCGGTTAAGGAAGCAACAGAATTGGCCGGTACGGATGGTTTCGCGGCGAATCCGTTGGTTACAGCGGTGAAACGCCGCAGGTCATGGGCCCTGTTTGGATAATGCCGCCAGCGCTGGCAGACTTCTACAGACGCCCGCCGAGTGGTACCGTTCTCCTGGGAGTCCAGGAGTTCGGGAGTTCAGTGCGAGGGTAGTCGGCGGTGTCAGTTCCGCTGTCCGGTCCACGGTTGGTCCGCCACGCGCTGCATGCAGCCGACGGGAGGGGCAATGCACAAGGAACAGCTCGAGTACTTCGCACTTGCGTACCAGATGCGCAGCTTCTCGGCGGCGGCCGCGCGCGTGCCGATGTCGCCACAGGGACTCGCCAAGTCCATCCATTCGCTCGAGCTGGAGCTTGGCGTGACGCTGTTCACCACCGACATCAGCGGCGCCCGCGTCCCCACACCCGAGGCCGACGAACTCATGGAGTTTGCGAACACCTTCCAGCTGAACTACCAGATGCTCAAGGAGTCGTTCCGACGCATCCAGGCGTGCGAGAAGCACGAGATCCGGCTGGGGACCTCACTCGGCACCATCGGCCTCATGGGCCCTGACTTCCTGGACACGTTCCACGTGCGCCACCCGGAGATCTCCGTCACCTACAACGAACTGAGCGACGCGCTCTGCGACGAGGGCCTTCGTCGCGGAACCTACGACTTCACGCTCACGATCTCCCCGTACCCGCGGGAGTTCATCACCACCGAGCTCTACGCAACGCAGATCTGCTACTGGCTCAACACGGAGAACCCGCTCTCCAACCGTGAGGTCCTCACGTACGAGGACCTTGCCGAGTGCAACGTGGCCATCCCCGGCAAAGACTTCAAGTGCTACGACCGCCTTCTCGCCGAGTTTCGCCAGCGGCATCTGGAACCCCACGAGATCGTCACCTCGCAGGAGATCTTCTGGCTCTACGAGTTCGCGCTCGACGGTCACGGGGCAGGCTTCACCCTTGCGTCGCTCGCCGAGCTGCCGATGTTCTCGCAGCACGACTCGGTCGTCGCCATTCCGCTTGAAGGCGCGACGTGGCACTTCGGCGTGTCGTATCTGCCGTCGCATTCGCTAGCCGCGCACGAGCGGATCTTCTACGACCACTGCATCGAATGGGCGCGCGAGGTCCTGAACGTGCCGTCGAAGCGGAGCGTGCCGGAGCGGTTCAAGTTGGGTGAGGAAGGGCCGTAGCTCTGCGGAGAATGGCCCGGCACGAGCGCACGTCGCAACCTCCGACGCGGCTTCTACTCAACGTATTGAGTAGATTTACTCAATACGTTGAGTAGAAGCGGGACAGCTCCGGCCTGACCGATCTACCCCTGCTTGTCCCACGACACGAACGCCCACCGCGACATCCGCGGCTGATCGCTCTCGAACACCTGCCGCCCCCGCTTGTCGGTGGCGGCCGAGAAGTGCTCGGCGATGTACGCGTCGAGCATCCGCTCCTCCTCCGCCGTCACGTCGCCCAGCATCGAGAGCGCCCTGTCGCGCGCCTCTTCGATGCTGTCGAACCTGTCGATCTTCCGGGACTCGATGAAGCGCAGCTCGGCGGCGATGCCGCGCTCAAAGAGCGCGTTCATGCAGCACATATAGCCCCGATTGAGCGTGGAGACCCGACCGACCGCCTCAAACACCATGGGGTTGTGCCCGGTAGGCCCTCCCGCCGGAAGCGTGATGCACACACGCCGCCGCGCCATCGCATCCAG
>Ga0068714_10003652_pt1 | contig 17977 bp, 15 predicted proteins | sample MTBNYHSulfiMetaG_FD_62988 | JGI IMG/M metagenome (GOLD analysis project Ga0068714, IMG submission 62988) | Enrichment culture microbial communities from rom New York Harbor, USA that are MTBE-degrading - MTBE-NYH (New York Harbor Sulfidogenic)... | ecosystem: Environmental > Aquatic > Marine >...
AAGCGGAGGGTAAATATGCTCAGGCTGAGTTTTTGCGCCGGCAAGCAATTAATCATTACAAAGATTATTTCTCATCTTTTTTTACGGAAAAGTTCACGATATTTTATTTGCTTTTGGAGCGTTATCTGCTGGGCGGCAATTTGATAAGCCAAGGGCGCATTATCGAGGCGGAGCTGGAGGCGCGGATAATGATAAAGGAAGCAGCGGAAATTTATGGCAAAGCCTCTCCTTATAACGGTTTGGCGGTATCTTTTCTGGGGTATGTTCTGTTGATGCAGGGTAAAATTGATGATGCGGAGCATATTGTTCGTGCGGGAATCCGCATTATGCATGATTCCGGGATGCCACAAAATTCATCTTTCCTTGTTTTGGGGAAGGCGATTCTGGCCATGCTAATGGCCTACAGGGGCGATTTTGGAGAAGCCATTTTTTGGCATAAGGCCTCCCGGGATTTTATAAGCGGTAATTATTTTGCCCAGCGGGAAATTATCCGCAATCCCCATATGATCAGAGCTCTGCTTGCCACCGGATATTTGAACGATGCAGAGGATCTGATCCGGAAAGCTTTTGATCACAACAGTAAACTGCTGGGCGCTGATCATTATCTGACAGCCGAAATCAAGGGCATGCGCGGCATCCTCCATTTTAAAAATAAAAAATATGCAGAGGCCTTTGCCGATTTCGCAGAGGCTGTTCCCGTCCTTGCTTCTGTAAGGGATCAAACAGGAAATGATTATCTGCGTCGGCAGGTTTTCTCAGTTATCCTCGAAGATTACCTGAATCTATTGCAGACAGCGGGGAAAAACGGCTTCGCAAAGCGGCTGGATATTAAGGCGGAATCATTTCTTGTTGCCGATATGCTGATGAACAATTCTATCGGAGCAGCCATGCTGCAAAGCGGCGCCAGAACAGCAGTTCAAGATCGGGATCTGGCCGATCTGATAAGAAGGGAACAGGATATTTTAAAACAAATCAGAATGCTGGACGATCAACTCGTTAATCTGGCGGCTATGCCGGATACTAAAATTATCGGCGGCCAGATGGGTGATGTCCGGTCAAAAATTCAATCATTGGCTTCAGCCAGGGGCGTTATTCTCGAGGAAATCAGAAGGTGCTTCCCGCAATATGCGGATTTTGTTGGCCCACCTGCCGCCACCATCGAAGCCGTCCGTTCTAATTTACATTCAGGCGAGACATTTGTAATGATTTATGCCGCCGAAAATAAGACATATATCTGGGCAATACCCCAGAAAGGAAAAACTGGATTTTATATTGCAGCTCTGGGGCGAAAGGAGATCGGTGAGAAAGTCTCCGGCCTCCGCAAAGCTCTTGCTTCAGAGGCAGCTACTCTGGGTGAAATCCCCGTATTTGACACAGCTGCCGCCCATGAACTTTACAGCCGGCTTCTTCAGCCGGTAGAGGATGCCTGGCGGAATTCCTGCAATTTGCTGCTTGCTGTTTCCGGTCCGCTGGGACAACTGCCGTTTTCTCTGCTGCCAGTAGAGCATTCCGTGCCGGCCGGGAGCAGGGATTTGTTATTCGGCGAATATCGTTCAATATCATGGCTGGTGCGCAGGATATCCATCACAATGGTTCCGTCTGTCTCTTCTTTAGTCAGCCTGCGTACCGTGAAGAAAGGAGAGCCAGGGAGAAAGGCATTTGCCGGGTTTGGCGACCCTTTGTTTAACATTGAGCAAATGGAGGCGGGGAAAAAAGAAAACAGAGCTGGCGGCGGACAGGGACATAATCTGGCGCTGCGCAGCGTGCGTGTTACTGCAAAAGGCAAAATTGACGATAGGAAGATTGCTTCTCTGCAACTGGAGAGCCTGAACCGCCTCCCGGATACGGCAGATGAAATAAAAGAAATTGCCGGTGCGCTTAATGCGGATTTGGATAAAGACATATTTTTGGGCAAGAGAGCTTCCAAACAGCAGGTGACATCAATGAACTTGGCGGATAGACAAGTGATCGCTTTTGCCACCCATGCCCTTCTTCCCGGTGATCTTGACGGGCTTGATCAGCCAGCGCTTGCGCTTTCCTCTCCCTCAGTTACTGGAGATCCCGCGGATGGTCTGCTGACAATGAGTGATGTGATGAGGTTGAAACTGAATGCCGACTGGGTTGTCCTTTCTGCTTGCAATACGGGGGCTTCCGAAGGCGGTGGAACAGAGGCCCTGTCTGGTCTGGGAAAAGCTTTTTTCTATGCCGGTACCAGATCGATTCTGGCCAGCATGTGGCCGGTAGAAACAACTTCAGCCCACAAATTGGTGGCTGATATTTTTCGCTATCGGCAGGCGGACAAAACTCTTTCCCGATCCGAAGCACTGCGCAAATCCATGCTGAATTTGATGGACAACGTCAATTTAGTTGACCCTAAAACGAGAAGTGTTGCGGCAAGTTATGCCCACCCGATTTTTTGGGCGCCGTTTGTTATTGTTGGTGATCCGGAAAACGCCCGCTCCGGACAATAAAATCACGAAGCTACTTATCCCCCCCATTTTGTCATAACAGTCAGACAGTATGTTATGAGCTAAAAACAGGGTGACAAAGAATTCTTGACAATTGCAGAAAGGCTGACAAAATGCTTTTGCCAAGATCAGGAGAACAGGCACAAATGCAATACCAAACAATACTTGTTGTTGATGATGAAAAAGACATTGTTGAATTAATATCCTACAATCTGGAAAAAGAAAAATTTACTGTTTTCAAAGCTTATGACGGCGAAGCATCTTTGCGGATTATCAATCAGCAAAAACCGGATCTCCTTATTCTTGATCTAATGCTTCCCAAAATGTCCGGATTTGATGTCTGTAAATCTATTCGCAATAACCCTCAGTTTTGCCGTCTGCCGATTATCATGCTGACCGCGAAATCTGAGGAAAGCGACAAAGTGATAGGTTTGGAAATTGGTGCCGATGATTATCTTACCAAGCCGTTCAGCATCAAAGAACTGGTGGCCCGGGTTCGAGCATTACTGCGCCGTCTGCATGAAGATAATAAACCGCTTCTAAAAGAGAAATTTTCTTCAGGAAGGCTGGAAATAGATTATACCTCCTACGAGGTAAAAGTTGACGGCAAAAAGGCAGCACTTAGCCCCACAGAACTTAAGCTGCTGTTTTTCTTTTCCCGCCATCCCGGCCGGGTTTATACCCGAAACCAGATTTTGGACCAGGTATGGGATGACGATACATTTGTTACTCCCCGGACTGTTGATGTGCATATCAAGCGGCTCCGCAGCCAAATTGAAAAAGATGCGAACAATCCTCAATATATCATTACAATACGCGGTATCGGCTATAAATTTACCGAAGGAAAACAAGACAGCTTAAAGCTCTAAAAACTGTTGATAAACGGCCGATCATTCATTCCAAAATAATGTCTTTTTTTCTATTTCTTCACTATTTTGTCATCAAACTGTAACATTTCTGATGTATATTAGGCACAAATTCAAACGATGGAGGAATAAAAATGAGTAGTTTAATCAAAAGGATAATTTATGGTATGATTCTTACAATTCTTACCGCTAATTTCGCCTTTGCCGCCGAAACGGTGGTCATCAAAGGTTCCACAACTGTCTTGCCCATTACGCAAGCCGTACTGGAGGCCTATATGAAGGCGAATAAAGAGGTGCAGATTTCCTTATCGGGCGGCGGGTCGGGTGAAGGCATTAAAGCGTTGCTGGATAAAACCTGTGATATTGCCAATTCATCGCGGGAAATTAAAAAAGAAGAAATAAGTTTGGCTCAATCCAGGGGCATTAAGCCGCTGGCCCACGTTGTGGCCTTTGATGCTTTGACGCCCATTGTGCATCCCAAGAACAAGGTAAAATCGCTGAGCATTGATCAGTTAAGCCAGATTTATCAGGGAAAAATCACCAACTGGAAGGAAGTAGGCGGCGATGACCTGAAAATAATCGTTATTTCGAGGGATTCCTCTTCGGGTACATTCGAATCCTGGGATCATTTTGTCATGAAGAAAAACAAAGTTACACCCAGAGCCCAGATGCTGGCCTCCAGCGGGGCGGTGGTCACGGCAATTGCTAAAAACAGATACGCTATCAGTTATGTCGGCATGGGCTATTTGAATAAAAGCGTCAAGGCACTGGAAGTTGATGGCGTTAAAGCTTCTGCCGAGACGGCACTGTCTAAAGAGTATCCTCTTTCCCGCGAGCTATATATGTATACTGACGATGAGCCGCAGGGTGAAACAGCCAAATTTATTGCTTTTCTTAAAGGGCCGGAAGGACAAAAAATTGTTCAGAAAGAAGGGTTTGTGCCTTTAAAACTTTCGCCGAAGGGGAAAAAATAGTAATTGTTCAGAACGATTTTTCATACAGGATCATGTCTGCCCTGGGTGCTTTAGGTAATGCGTTTGAGTATTTTTTACTACTTTAGGAGGTTGAAAAATGTTTCACAAAATACTATATCCGACTGATTTTTCTGATCGATCTAAAAAAGCCTTAGCTTATCTGGTGCAACTGAAAAATGCCGGGGAGAAAGAAGTTGTCATTCTTCATGTTGTAGACACGAGGAATCTGCATATACCGGAAATATTCAGCATGATGGACTTATCTACTCTGGGCGAAAAGCAGGCGGAAAAAGCGGTAGCTGAGGCAAGCAGTATTGCCGGATTATTAAACAATGCCGGGCTGAAAACACGCGTCAGAATTGAAAGAGGTATTCCCTTTAAGGAAATACTGCGCGTGGCCAAGGAAGAGGATGTATCGCTGATAGTTATCGGTTCTCACGGGGCAAGCAATGTCGAGGAGATGCTGCTGGGCTCTGTTTCAGAAAAAGTGATTAGAAAATCGAAAGTCCCGGTATTTGTTGTAAAATAGCAATATATTAGGTTAAGAGCAATGGACAAGACAAGAGTGTTGTTTTTATGCACCGGCAACTCCGCCCGCAGCCAAATGGCGGAAGCATTTTTAAGAAGGTATGCAGGCGATAAATATGATGTTTTCAGCGCCGGACTGGAACCAAAAGAAATTCATCCACTGACCAGACAAGTAATGCAGGAGGTGAATATTGACCTCCAGGGCCATTACGCCAAACACGTTAGAGAATACATGGGGAAGATGCATTTTGGCTATTTGATTACTGTATGTGCTGATGCCGAAGAAAAATGTCCGTCTGCCTTTCCGGGTGTCAGTCACCGGCTGCATTGGCCTTTTGAAGACCCGGCGGCATTCATGGGGAAAAATGATAAAAAATTGCAAAAATTCAGGAAAGTGCGAAACCGGATTGATGAGCAAATCAAAAAGTGGCTGGCCGAACAGCATAAAAATGACGACTGAATGAAAATCCATCGGCCTGTTCATGCCTGTCGCGCCGACATGTTTTGGGGAATAAAAGAATGACCAGACATACGAAAGAAAAATTCATTAAATATATTTTATTTCTGGTGGCGCTTGTTTCCGTTATTGTGCTGGGACTGATCGTTTTTTCTCTTTTCCGGGAGGGCGTGCCGCTGTTGCAGAAGATAGGCCTGAAAGACTTTCTTTTCGGCCTCGAGTGGTACCCCACATCCGACCCCCCGTTGTTCGGCATCTTCCCGCTTATTTTAGGATCGCTTATTGTAACCTTGATTGCTACTATGATTGCTGTGCCGTTGGGTGTTCTTTCGGCAATCTATATTGCGGAAATTGCACCGGCTGCACTGAAGGAAATTCTCAAATCCATTATCGAATTGCTCGCCGGTCTGCCTTCGGTTGTGCTGGGTTTTTTCGGCATGGTGGTTGTTGCACCCTGGCTCCAGGAAACTTTTGATCTGCCCACCGGCTTGAACATCATCAATGCTTCCGTTCTTCTGGCGATCATGGCCATCCCGACGATCTCGAGCATTTCGGAAGATTCTCTTTATGCCGTGCCGCGGGAATTCAAGGAAGCCTCTTACGCTTTGGGGGCGACACAATATGAAACTATTATCCGGGTTATTTTACCTTCCGCCCTGTCCGGCGTTTCGACGGCTATTATTCTGGGCATGTCACGGGCCATCGGCGAGACAATGGTGGTGCTTATGGTAGCCGGCGGGGCAGCGGCAATTCCGGAGAGTCTGTTCGATTCCGTCCGTCCCATGACGGCGAGCATCGCCGCGGAAATGGGAGAGGCGCCTTACCGCAGCGCCCATTATCAGGCTCTTTTCGCCACTGGCATTGTGTTGTTTTTCCTGGCGCTGGCATTTAATCTGATTGCCGATTATGTTTCCCATAAATACAAACAGGTAGGATCGGCGACGCTTTAACGGGAGTGAAAAAAAGCAACTGATGGCAGAGACAAAAGACCGTTCGGCAAAATGGCGCTACCTTCAGCAATTCTTTTTTTTCGGGATAGTACGTCTGTCCATGCTGCTCATTGCGCTGGCACTGGGCGGTATTCTTCTTTATATTATCATCAACGGCATCGGCGCGATCAGCTGGGAGTTTATCACTAAACCGCCGACAAATTCCATGACGAAGGGCGGCATTATGCCGGCGCTTTTGGGGACAGTCTATTTGACTCTCGGCGCTATTGCCGTAGGTTTGCCACTGGGCATTATCTCCGCAATATATCTGACGGAATATGCCCGGCAAGGTCTGGTTGTCCGCATCATCAGAATCGGCATCAATTGCCTGGCGGGTGTTCCCTCCGTCGTGTTCGGTCTTTTCGGACTCGGCTTCTTTGTGGTTTTTCTTAACTTTGGCTCCAGTATTCTGGCTGGTTCTTTGACGCTGGGATTTCTAATTTTGCCGACAATCATTGGGGCCTCAGAAGAGGCCTTGAAAGCTGTGCCACAGACCTTTCGGGAAGCATCGCTGGCGCTGGGAGTTTCCAAATGGCAGACGACCTTAAGAATCGTTTTGCCGGCGGCGCTGCCGGGCATTATGACCGGCTCTATTTTGGGAATCGGCAGGGCCGCGGGAGAGACGGCGCCGATTATGTTTACGGCGGCGGCATTTTTTACCGCCAAATTGCCCAGTTCCATTTTTGATGAGGTTATGGCGCTGCCTTATCATATTTATGTCCTGGCGACTGCCGGAACGAATATCGAACAAACGCGGCCGCTGCAATACGGAACCGTTCTTGTTTTGGTTGCGCTTGTCTTGGGCATAGATTTGATCGCGATAGTTATCCGCAGCCGCATGAGAAAACGAAAAAGGTGGTAAGAATGGAAATAGATTCTATTATTGATATCCATAATGTCAATTTCTTTTACGGCAAGACAAAGGCGCTGACCGATATCTCGATGAGTTTTCAGAAAAACAAAGTTACGGCGCTGATCGGTCCATCGGGCTGCGGCAAGTCGACGCTGCTGCGTTTGTTGAACCGGATGAACGATCTGATCGACGGGACAAGAGTGGAAGGCAAAATTCTCTTTGAAGGCAGTGATATTTATTCTGCAGATGTTGATCCGGTGGAAATAAGGAAAAAGATAGGTATGGTTTTTCAAAAACCGAACCCCTTTCCCAAAACCATTTACAATAATATTACCTACGGTCCCAATCTGATCTGGTCAAAAAACAACAATGAACTCGAAGAGCTCGTGGAGCAAAGCCTCAAACAGGCGGTGCTCTGGGAGGAAGTGAAAGATATTTTGCATAAATCGGCGATGACCCTTTCCGGCGGCCAGCAGCAGCGGCTTTGCATTGCCCGGGCTTTGGCGATGAAGCCGGATATTCTACTTATGGACGAGCCGACGTCGGCTCTCGATCCCATATCCACAGCTAAAATCGAGGAACTGGTAGAGGAATTGAAAAAAAACTATACAATAATTATCGTTACCCATAACATGCAACAGGCTGCGCGTATTTCTGATGAAACGGCGTTTTTTTACCTGGGTAAGCTCATTGAATATGATAAAACAGAAAAAATATTTACCAAGCCGGAAGTGCGGCAAACGGAGGATTATATAACAGGAAGATTCGGCTGATGAACCGGAGGAAAACACATGGAAAAAAAGATACATACCAGTTTGCATTATGAACAAGAGCTGAGCGAAATAAAAGATGGCATCATTTACCTGGGGGTGTTGACAGAAAAAGCTATTCAGGGGGCGATGAAGTCTCTGTTGACGCGCAATTCTGATCTCGCCGCACAGATCATTCAAGATGACAAGGAAATTGATCGGCTCGATGAAGAACTGGAGGAAAAATGCATCCGCATTTTGGCATTGCGCCAGCCGGCAGCAATTGATTTGCGGTTCATCGCCACGGCCATTAAAGTGACCGGTCATCTGGAAAGAATCGGGGATATGGCCGTTAATATTGCCGAAAAGGCAATTATGCTCAACAAAGAACCGCAGTTGAAACCCTATATTGATTTGCCGCGGATGGCCGATATTGTGGCGGAAATGATTAAAGATTCTCTGAATGCCCTGATCAACAGTGATCTGGAAATGGCCGAGAAAGTTCAGCAGCAGGAACAGGTTGTTGATGAAATCAATGAGCAGATATTTCGTGAACTGCTCACTTTCATGATGGAAGATACAAAAACGATCCACCGGGCAATTCTGCTCATGCAAATATCGAAAAATATCGAGCGCGTGGCCGATCATATCAAGGGCGTGGCAGATATGGTCATTTATTTGGTCACCGGCCGCAGTGTCCGGCATCAGGCTCTGCCGTGTACGTCGAAGGGAGAATTATGAAGCGGAGCCTTTTTATCAAAATATTAGGCACCTACCTGGCAATTGTGGCGCTTTCTTTTCTGATTTTAAACCTGTTTGTGCACGATGAAATAAAAAAAATCATGATTGGGCAGATTGAAAATCAGATGATGACCACGGCGCAATTGATTGATTTGAAAACACCCGGCGATATGGCCCGCAAGGTGGATCAACTTGCCCGGATTTCCGGCGCACGGGTTACCCTGGTGGATGCCCGGGGGAAGGTATTTGCCGATTCGGAAAAAGATATTGCCGGGCTGGAAAGTCACTTGAACCGGCCGGAGATACAGGAGGCGCGGGTGCGGGGCAAAGGCAGAGCCGTTCGTTTCAGTTCATCTCTGGGAGCGGAGATGCTTTATGTTGCCATTCCGATCAAGATTAATGAGAAACTGAAGGGTTATATAAGGCTGGCCCATTCCTTGCGGGACGTGCAGCTGACAGTTGAAAATACTTATCGCTCAATTTTTCTTGCTTTGATTATTGTTGCTGCTCTTTCCGTGCTTATGGCAGTGATATTTTCCTATCGTTTGACCGCGCCCATCAAGGCGATGGAAGGATTCACGGAAAAATTGCGCCGCGGAGAAACTCCCGAAGGTTCGATCTTTATCCAAACTTCAGATGAAACAAAGATGCTGGCTGATAATATCAACTATATAGTGGATGAACTGAGGCAACGGATCAAACAGGCTAATGAGGAGAACAGCAAGCTGGTCGCGGCCTTTGCCAGTATGACGGAAGGCGTGCTGATCCTTGATGCCGACCACAAAATCGAAGCAGTTAATCCTGCTTTAAACAATATGCTGGCCTTTCGCTCCGAAGAAATTACCGGTAAAACTTTGCTGGAAGCATTCCGCAATGCGGAATTGCAGCAGGCTTTTTTGAAATTCAAAGAAATAGGCATGCCCGTGGCCCGGGAAGTGGCGCTGGGTGATTCCGAGCCAGTTATTGTGGACGTGAGTATTTCGCCTGTGAAGGGAGATCCCGGCCAAGAAAAAACAATGGTAGTTTTGCATGACGTAACCAGATTAAAAAAATTGGAACGCATCCGTATTGATTTTGTGGCGAATGTCACCCATGAAATCCGGACGCCGCTTACAGCCATTCTCGGTTATCTGGAAACAATCCGTGATGGCGCCATCAATAAACCGGAAGAGGCCGCAAGATTTATTGATATCATCTTAAAACATGCCCAACGGCTCAACCGTCTGGTAGAAGATTTGCTGATCATTTCCAAAATCGAAATGGGTGAAGTAAATTTCCACTTTGAGGATGTATCAGCGGCAGAGATCGTCGGCAGTGTTTTGCCGGTTATTAATCAAAAGGCGCAGACAAAAAATATTGCAATTATTAATTTGGTTACAGAAAAATTACCCCTGATAAAAGCGGATAAGGACAGACTGACACAGATATTTTTGAACATCCTGGACAATGCCGTAAAATTCACACCGGAAAAAGGACAAATTACGATCGGTTTGGAATTAAAGAATGAATACGCCGTTGTGCTTATCAGTGATACGGGCATCGGCATTCCCAAAGAAGAAATAGAACGTCTGGGTGAACGTTTCTACCGGGTGGATAAGACACGCTCCCGGGATTTGGGCGGCACCGGTCTGGGCTTGTCCATTGTTAAGCATTTAATGATGGCCCATGGCGGCAAAATGGAGATTGCAAGCCGGCTGGGGCAGGGCACGACAGTATTTTTGTTTTTTCCTTTAAAGATATCTTAGTTTACTGATGTCCGCGCGGCAAAAATGGGCAACCGATATTCACGTCTGCTTTTACGTGATTTCCCTGTTTTTTATGACGATGATTTATGAAAAAATGGCCTGGCAAGCATTTATTTCTTTACATCTTAATTAAACTGTTATCAATTTGTAACATCTGCCGTATATAATAATGATGATTTCAAAATTAGTATAGCCTGAAAAGGTTTTAGACTTATAGTAAATTCAATTTTAGGAGGAAAGGAAAAATGAAGAGATTTTGGTTTATTTTGCTGGCGCTGATCCTGACCGTGAGTATCAGCACAGCGGCCCTGGCCGTTGATTTGAAATTCAGCGGTGAATTTTATGCTGCGCATATGTTTCTGGACAAGACATCGTTAACAAAAGATACGGGTTCGTCCACAGCTTTTTTTTACCAGCGGCTGCGGGTGAGAACGGATTTTGTCGTTTCCCCCGGACTTACTTTAGTGACCCGTTTTGACGCTCTGGAAAGAGCGTGGGGAGCGCCCAGAAGCACGCCCGGCACCACGCTGGCGACGGATTCGGCAGGAACAGATGCCGAAAATGAAAACATTGCCTTTGACTGGGCCTACATCAATTATAAGTCACCGGTCGGAACTTTTGATTTTGGTGTCATGCTGGACGGATCAACGGGAACGATTTTCGGCAACAGTTACACCTCAGCGGGACGGATAAAATATGCTTATCCCCTTGGCCCGGTCACTCTCAAAGCAGCTTATACAATGGTGAAAGAAGGCGGTTACTCACGCAAGTTTGCCAATAACTATGCTGACGCCGATAATGATAAATATGCAGTGGCGGTTGACTATAACTGGAAAGGGGGCAAGGCCGGCATTCAATTTACTTACTATAATTATGATAACTACCGTCCGGCCTCCAATTATGCCCGAAGATATTTTTTGGCCACACCCTATACCATCGCCAAGATTGGTCCTGTTGCCCTGCAGGCGGAATTGAATTATGCGACAGGTGATTACCGCAAATATGATAATAACACCACCGACGTCGATCTGGAAAATATGACAGGTTGGATTGATGCCACGGCAACTTTTGGCCCGGTTTACTTCGGCGCAACATTTGCCTATGTCTCCGGCGATGATCCGAATACGACCGACAAGAGCGAGGGCGGCACTTTGAGCGGCGGCCGTGACTGGAGCCCCACCCTGATCATGTGGAATTATGACCGGGCGATGTGGGCGGGGAATCTGGAAAGCACCGCGACCGCGGGCCAGGGTTTCCGCGATGCTTTTGCCAACGGCTTTTTATATCAGGGCCGGGTGGGCGTAAAACCGATGGAAAAACTGGACATCATGGCTTCCTTCACTTACGCCAATGCCGATGAAAAACCGGCCAATTATGTCTCTGATGAATATGGTTACGAGCTTGATATTACGGCGGCCTATAAAATAACGAAGAATCTGTCCTATATGCTGGGCTTCGGTTATCTCTGGGCTGGTGATTACTTCCAAGGAACAAGCGCATCCAATGAAGTCCAGAATGATTACATGATCATCAATAAGCTGACGCTGACGTTCTAAAACAGTTTTGCCTTATCCAATCCGACTCTCCGGCGAAAATGCTCCCCGGAGAGTCATCTTTTTTAATCAAAGATTCTTTATTCCTTCATCATAATGAAATATTGACATGCTAATATCTGGGCGCCAGCCTGAAAAAATTATTCAGGGAAGGAGACGGACTTTGAGCAGATTAGATACGGCGCCAGATAAACAGGGGCAAAAATTGGATGATGCCCCGGTCAAATCCATCCAAGAAATAGCGCAATTACTTGGTGTAAAATATGATCGACTGGGTATTGATGTAGGCTCGTTGCCCTTTGCTCTTGATGACACAACTGCCGGCAGCGAATCTGAAATGCAGACCGCGGTTAGCGGCAACAAAGATAATGTTGACCTGCCTGTTATTATAGCGGCATCAAATTATTTTACCAATACCAGACGACGGGCCAGCGTTGGCGATACTCTCCCTAAAGTAATGACCGGCCTGGGAAAATATTTAAATACAAATACTGAAGGCGTATGGGAAAATAGCTGGGTGCGCTTTCCCCTGAACAGATTGGGAAAATTTGCCCGAAATATTTTCGAAAAAGATCTGTTGACGGACAAAAAAAATCCGGCATCCGGAAAAAGGTCAGATTGGGAAAACTTCATTTTTCAGAAAGATCAAGTGGAATATATCCGTGTCCCGATAAGTTATCTCTTAAAGTTGTCATTAGCGGAAGTAATCAGCCTCAGCCAGGATGTAAATCCCCTGCTCGGCAAAACAGCGTCGAACATTATGCAATTTTTTGCCAATGACAATACTTCGCCGGAAACGTCTTCTTTTTATGTTGTTGCTTTGAATTCAGAAAGAGAAATTGGGAAAGCCATTGCCAAGGAGACGGCTGCCCGTTTTCTGCTGACCCAGATCCTGATTATGTATGCGAACAAAAAATTCGGGCTGGATCAGTCGGGGCAAAGAGCACTGATATTTTTTTCGCCTCATCCCCCGCGCCGCCAAAAAATCTTAAGCAATTGCATCTCTGATGCATTTTATCGCGAACTGTTCATGAATCCGTGTCTATCGGGCTGGGACAAGGGAGAAGAAAAGTATGAATATATGCACCTGTGCCACCGTGTTTTAAGTCGCAGTCAATTTAATGCCGTCTTGAAACTCAGGGAGGCGGGAATTATTACCAGCAATCTGGTCTCGTTGCCCAATTTATCCAATATAAGTCTTGCCAATAACGGTACACACGTAAGTTTAGGGAGCGGCAAACTCAGCCAAATGATGAGCAATAACTCTTCCGGATTTTCCGCTCGCGAAGAAAAGTATCTTGGTGATCTGGTTGTAAAAATAGTCGAGCATTTCCTGCCGCTTTTTGTGGGCACTTACAGCGCGGCACCTTATCGGCTTGATTTTTCTGATTTTCACCCGGAAAAAGCGCTTGGTTTTCTGCCGCATGAATTGGACTTTACGCACTTGCGGATGCTTTGGCGGCGCTGGCGGAAAAAGGCAAGTTTGAAAATATTGGGCCGCTCGGTCACTCCTTTCGGGCCGGAATGGCTCGATAATTTTATCAGCAATGTATTCGGGCTGAAGGGTGATTTCATTCCCGATTTTCGCTTGATTGATTATCTGGTTGTTTTAATGAGCACTGATGAAAGTCCGGCTTTAGACGGCAAACTGCATAATTCCCAGCGTCTGAAGCAAGACCTGGCCGACTTGGGCGTCTTTGATATGAAAATGTCGCTTTATTTGCTCGAGAAATTACGTGAATTCCACACCATGGGATTTTCCGGATTTGAAGGCCGTCATTACAGCCTTTTTGAGAGATTTCAAAAAGATATGGGTCCAGCCGTGGGCCTGCAGGATCTTCTTTATCTGCTGGCGTTCAAATATATTTTCACCGGACTTGTCCGCCACGAGGATATTCCCGATATTCCTTTCGTGGAAAGTGAAAGAAGGCAGGTCATTTTTGGCGCCGCCATAGGTATCCCAACTTTTTTTATCTCCAGCAACACCGTCAATGCACTGATGAAAAAAATAGTCAGCAAAACCGACCGTACCCGCCAGAGCGCACGCTATCCCGGTTATATGCGAATCTACAATCTTGAATACCGGCGCGCCCTTTTAAGAGTATTGCACGAGGATGCCGCGGATATTATTGAGATGCTCGGCATGAAAGAAAACATAGAAGAGCTGGAAGCCAGACTGAACGATTCAAGGCAATTTTCCGCTTACGGTCGGCTGACAAAAGGGATCTTAAGCGCAGCTGGCGCGCAATCTCCTTTTGATTTCAGCGCTGATAAATTTAATGAGGCCGCGGAAAAATATTACCGGACTGATTTGCGTCATAAGCATATATGCGAAGCATTTCAGATTCTCGGTGATGATTTAGGCAATCTATCCGGCGATTGGAAAGAGGATATGGATTGTATTCTTCACGGAATATTAAAAGAGGCAAGCATCGCCAGTTTCCTCGAATGTGCTCAAAGTGATATTAAGGCAGGGACGGCTTCAGCGGTGGTAATCGAGAAATTGATTCTCATAATTTTAGCGTATATTAACTACAAAAAAGTGTTCAATAATCATAAATCAAGCACTAATTTTAGTCAGGAGATAAATAATGCTGCATAATTACATCGAGCGTGACACCCGCCAAATAAAAGCCGAGCATTTTTATGCCGATCGGGCTGTGCAATTTCTTTATGCCGGTATCCGGGAACGATCTGCTTGGCTTTTCCGCCGGTTGACAAGCGCCAGAATATCAAGTGTGCTGGCCTATATGAACTATGACGGAATTCTGTCCAATAAAATGAAAAACTATTTGGATATCCACAGACAATTAAATATCGATCCGCAGGAATGTCTGGAAAGCGCTGCAGACTTGGATACGCTGCGAAAAATATTTGAGCGCAAAATCCGCTACTGGGAATGCCGTCCTTTGCCGCACGACCCTGCCGCCATCGTCGCGCCGGCCGATTCCCGGATGCTTTTTGGCTCATTCCAGGAAGAATCCAGCCTGTTTATTAAAGGTAAATTCTTTGATTATGAAGAAATGTTCGGCAATAATAAACATACCTGGCTTGGAGCTTTCCAGGACGGCGATTTCGCCGTCTTCAGGTTAACGCCGGAAAAATACCATTACAATCATACGCCCGTTGCCGGAAAAGTCATTGATTTTTATCAAATCCAGGGAGATTTTCATTCCTGTAATCCTCACGCTGTTGTTTCATTGGTTACTCCTTATTCTAAAAACAAGAGGGTGGTGACCATCATCGATACCGATGTGGCGGGCGGAACACAGGCAGGATTGGTGGCCATGATCGAAGTTGTGGCGTTAATGGTTGGCGATATTGTGCAGTGCTACAGCGAAAAAAAATATGAAAATCCGGTTGCCGTCGGGACGGGTATGTTTCTCAATAAGGGCTGTCCCAAAAGTCTTTTTCGCCCCGGCAGCAGCACGGTCGTGGTTATATTTCAAAAGAACAGAGTCCGCTTTGCGGACGATATTGCCGCCAATATGTTTTATCCGGATGCCGAAAACATCTTTAGCCGCAAATTCGGCAAGGCTTTGGTAGAAACGGAGATAAAGGTACGTTCTTTTATCGCGAGTTCCCGCAGTAACGCAGGGTGAATAATTTTCTCTTCAACCCAGGAGGCTTTGATGATTATGAGACAGGAAAAGATACAACTAATTCGTAAAGCTTTAGTGAAAAAAATGGAAGAGATCTGGTCAAATTCTGATGACACTATTTTCAAAATGAGAAACGCCGAAGGCAAACATGCCGACCCCTTTGACCTGGCGGCAGTCGAAACCAACAAGTTTGTGGAATTGGTATGCCGGGATCGAGAAAGACAATTGCTTCTTGATATCAAGGAAACTATTATGCGTATCGACCGGGGATTGTTCGGCTATTGTGATCATTGCGGCCGGATTATTCATGCCCGCAGGCTGCTGGTGGAACCACTCAGCCGGCATTGCACGGAGTGCCAGGAGAAAAGGGAAACAAGCGGCGGAAGAAAGGGCAGGCAACAGTCCGTCCGCAGATTTTCCTTCAATCATCCATCATAAAATGCGTATTTTAATAATGACCGGAAGAGCATCATTGCTTTTCACGGGTGAACAAAAATTCAACAAAACAAAAAAAGGATGTTACACGATGGATCAGAAATAAATAACAAAGCAAATTATGGAGTTCAACAGGATGGCATTGGAAAAAAATCTTTATGCGATTATTCAACTGCAGGATCAAAGTGAGAAATTTGTGTCTCAATTTATGGATAAGGTCTTATGTCTTCCCGAGTCGGGCAAAAAAACTGTGGTTGAATGGCTGAGCAATTATAAAAAGGGGCTGGATAGCTTTAGGTCCTTTACCGATGAAAACTATGAAAAAGTAGCCAGGTATTTCGATATGCAGCACAGGAAGAAACTCCGCAAGCTGGCCGGAAATCCTAATCAAGTCTGGCTATATTCTACAGAAAAAAAGGACTGTATTATAATCGAATCATCCTTTAAACATGCAAATTGAGATCTTTATATTAGTTCTGGCCGGAGGAATAGCCGGATTGTTTTACTGGGCTTTTCGAGAATTGCCGAAAGAAAAATGGCAAATTCTGGCCTGTGTCCCGCTAAAAAAAAGTCCGGCCGGAGTATGGGAGGGCATTAACCTTACTTATTATGGTTTTTTTAACGCCTGGGCCTGTTTGTTAAGTGCTGTCATATTTCTGATCATGATGGGGTCACTGAACATGGCAATGATCAGCGTGATCTCTATTGTCGCACTGCTCCTGGTTATATGCCTGCCGGCGGCCCGTCTGATTGCCGGCCTGGTGGAAAATAAAAAAAATACCTTTTCCGTTGGAGGTGCTTCCTTTGCCGGTATTTTAGTGGCCCCGTGGATAATTATGCTGGCAAATCAAACCTGGAGTACAATATGGGATGGGCAATTGCCTATTCTGGAAACAATGACGGCAATTTTTATTGCTTATGCTTTCGGAGAAGGGGTGGGGAGGCTGGCCTGTATCAGTTTTGGATGCTGCTATGGTAAGCCTCTTCATCGATCCCATCCATCCGTTGAAAAATTATTTCGGCATTGGAATTTTGTCTTTTACGGTGGGACCAAAAAAATAGCTTACGCCCATTCCCTTGAGGGTCAAGCTGTTCTGCCCATTCAGGCGATAACGGCCGTAATTAATACAGGCATAGGATTATTCAGCCTTTATATTTTCTTGGAGGGTTTTGCCGGCTTGGCGTTGCTGGTAAGCCTAATTACAACCCAGGGCTGGCGTTTTGCCTCTGAATTCCTGCGTGCGGATTACCGGGGTGCAGGACGCATCTCAGCTTACCAGGGCATGACGGTTTTTGCCGTAATTTACACAATAATGTTTTCCGCATTTGTTGCGCAGCGGAAAAGCGAAATGCCTGATTTATCTGCAGGCCTCAACTCCCTTTGGGATCCGGGTGTAATATTGTTTCTGGCTGTTTTGTGGCTTGTCACTTTCTTCTATACGGGCAGAAGCAAAGTAACGAAGTCATCAATCATTATTAATCTTGCCGATAAAAATTGCCTCTAGCGTCATACTTCTTAAAAACAAAATTAATTTATCGCGCCTCCTTTTCAATAAAAGCAAATGATTGATCTGTTTACTTTCTTGTTCTTTCCCTTTCCGGAATAATTCAGTCGGTAAGAGTGGACTCAGCCCGTGAATAAGAATTGACTATAAATTTATTTGCCTGTCAACTCAAGGTGTGCTAATTTGCTTAAACTTAATCTCTCAGGAGCTAACCATGAATATAAGGGTTCTGGGTTGTCATGGCTCGCAGTTCCCTAATTGCAATACAACAAGTTTTCTGTTTGGGCAGAATGTTCTGATTGATGCCGGTACGATCACCAGTGTATTAAGTCTCGAGAAGCAGCTTAAAATTGATTACATCTTCATTACTCATGCCCATCTTGATCATGTGCGTGATGTCATGTTTTTGGCGGATAATATCTGTTATCAGCGCCGTAAAAAACCGCTGGTAATCGTCAGTACAAAGGGCATAATTGAGACAATTCATCGCCATTTGCTCAACAATATTATCT
>Ga0068714_10003653_pt1 | contig 17973 bp, 7 predicted proteins | sample MTBNYHSulfiMetaG_FD_62988 | JGI IMG/M metagenome (GOLD analysis project Ga0068714, IMG submission 62988) | Enrichment culture microbial communities from rom New York Harbor, USA that are MTBE-degrading - MTBE-NYH (New York Harbor Sulfidogenic)... | ecosystem: Environmental > Aquatic > Marine >...
TGATTTCAAGAATGTGGGAACGCGAGCCGCAGGGGCCATCATCGGAGGAATCTTCTTGAGTAAATTCGTAGAAAAAACACCGTGGGTTCATCTCGATATTGCTGGACCTGCATCGATTGAGAAAGAGAGGCCCTATATCCCAAAGGGCGGCACGGGGGTAGGTGTACGATTACTTATTCAGATGCTAAGAGATTGGAAGTCATTTTAAAATTCGAAGCACGAAATCCCCACTTGGTGAAGAACTTGTTCGGCGGGCAGGCGAATTTCGAGATCTGGTTATTATGAACGAGGATCATTTGAGATGAAAGCGTCCGAAGATCAATATCCATTTTTAAGGGCATGTCGAAGGCAGCCGACAGAGTACACACCCATCTGGTTGATGCGTCAGGCGGGGCGTTATCTGAAGGAATATCGGGCACTCCGGAAAAAATATTCTTTCCTGGAGATGTGCAAAAATCCAGAATTGGCAGCTCAGGTAACGCTTCAGCCAATTGATAAGTTTAAACTGGATGCGGCCATCATTTTTTCAGATATCCTGATTCCCCTGGGACCCATGGGAGTTGAGTTTGAATTTGCAAAGGGAGAAGGGCCTGTGTTCCGTCATCCTCTCAGGGAGAGGAAGGATGTTGAGAGGTTAAGAATCATTGAGCCAGAGGAGGATGTTTCTTTCCTCCTGAAGGCGATCCAGATCGTACGGAAGGAATTAGAAGGGAAAATTCCCCTGATCGGATTTTGTGGCGCTCCTTTCACTCTTGCGAGCTACCTCATTGAAGGAGGCCATTCGAGAGACTATCTCCTCACCAAAAGCATGATGTATCAGGATCACGCCACATGGAATATATTCATGGAGAAAATTTCCGAAGTGCTCATTCGGTATCTCAACGCACAGATACGAGCAGGTGTCCAGGCGGTTCAGGTCTTTGACTCGTGGGTGGGTTGCTTGAGTCCACGAGATTATGAGGGGTATGTTCTACCCTATTCCAAAAAAGTTATGGATGGTGTTGGTAAGCAAGTTCCTCTGATTCACTTTGCCACTTCCTCCTCAACCCTCTTGGAGCTGATGAAACGGGCGGGCGGGGATGTCATCGGAGTGGATTGGCGTGTGGATATCAGTGAGGCTTGGACACGGCTTGGGCACCATGTTGCTATCCAGGGGAATCTTGATCCTGTTATCCTATTTGGCTCGGTGGATTTGATTCAAAAGGAAGTCAAAAGGATTCTGCGTGGGGTGGAGGGACGGCCGGGTCACATTTTTAACCTTGGCCATGGAATCCTTCCAAACACTCCCGTTGATCATGTGGCCGCCCTGGTCAATATGGTCCACGAATATAGCTCAAGATAGAGATAGTTGGAGGTGAGAGGTAGAGGTATTTATGAAAGCCCTTCTTCTTTTAGCTTTTGGGGGACCCCGTTCTCTTGATGAAGTAGAACCTTTTTTGACCCGTCTCTTCAGAGGTCGAAAGCCTTCTCCAGAACAATTGGAGCGGGTTAAGGAACGTTATTGCTTGATCGGGGGGGCTTCTCCTCTGCCAGAGATTACATTTGGGCAAGCCAAAGCTCTGGAAAACATTCTGAATACAACAGGCGACCGTTTCAAATCCTATGTCGGGATGCGATACGGTCATCCATTGATTGAAGAGACATTAAGAAAAATTCTTCAGGACGGAATCAAGACCGTCATGGCCCTTCCCATGGCGCCTTTTCGGTCCCGAGCAAGCACAGGGGCTTACATCGAAGCAGTAAACCAGGCTCAAAAAAAAATCGAAGAGAAGATAAACATTTTTTTTATGGAGGGATGGCATTCCCACCCTCTCTTTCTTGAGGCGATCGAAGAGAAGATTGAGGAAGGGTTATTACGTTTCACGGAAGAAGAGAGAAAAAGGATTCATCTCATCTTCACCGCACACAGTCTTCCAAAATCATTGGTTGAGAATGAACCCTATGTTAAGGATATGGAAGAAAGCGTTAGAGGAGTGCTTAAAAAGATTGAGCCCCTTCCTTGGCATATTGCCTTCCAGAGCAGAGGGATGGGAACGGAGGAATGGTTGGGTCCGGATGTTGAGTCTGTTCTGATTGAGCTCTCGCAACAAAAAGTCAGAGAAATCCTCATCATCCCCATTGGGTTTGTTGCGGATCATATCGAAGTGCTTTACGATATTGATATCTATTATCGAGAAAAAGCTGAATCGATGGGGATGGTTTTGAAACGGACCGCTTCGCTCAATTTTTCAGGGAGATTTATTGAGGCCCTTGCAACCATTGTTGAAGAACATATCAGAGGGTCCAAGGAGTCGAGGGGTAGAGGGGTCTAGTGAATTTATTAGATTCTAACACACTGAAGTCTAAGAATTTATCTCTAACATTTTCAAAGACAATTGTTGTCATGCTGAACTTGGTTCAGCATCTCGATTTGTCCAGTAGGTGAGATCCTGAAACGAGTTCAGGATGACATATTCAAGAAATTTCAAATATTTTTGGTTAGAATTTTAAATCTAGAACCCTTGACCCCTGGGCCCCTTGAACCCTTCAAAATAATTTAAGGAGTTATATGAAACGAATCATCATTGTCGGTGGCGGCGTTGCAGGGCTCGGTGCTGCCTATAAAGTGATCCGGGCTGCATCCGAGGGCCACAACGTAGAATTCGCCCTGCTCGAGAAGGACAAACGTCTTGGCGGCAAGATCCAGACAGAGATCGTGCCGGATCCCTCAGAGAAGGGCAGATTCATCGTGGACGGCGGTCCAGACTGCTTCCTGACCGAAAAGCCAGCCTGTCACCGCATCGCAAAGCTCACAGGGATTTTTGATGATGAATTACCAACGGACGACTCCCGGAAGCGCACGTGGATCCTGTCTCGCGGTAAACTCCATGAGATGCCAGATGGCGTCATGATGTTCGCCCCCACGAAATTCGTGCCATTTGCCACAACCCGCCTGTTCTCATGGCCCGGCAAAATCAGGATGGCGATGGATCTCTTCATCCCACGGAAGAAGGTCTCAACGGGCGAGATCAACGATGAAACACTTGAGAGCTTTGTCGTCCGCCGCATGGGCCGTGAGTGTCTGGATCGTCTTGCCGAGCCTCTCGTCGGGGGCGTTCACGCGTCCGATCCAAAACAGATGTCACTTGCCGCGACCTTCCCGCGCCTTCTTGAGATGGAGCAAAATTACGGATCTCTGTTGAAGGCTTTTATCGCCGTCCGCCGTAAGGTCGAGGAGATGCGGCGTAAATACCCGGTCAAACCTGGCGAGAAGCCTCGTACCTTCTTCACCTCGTTTATGAATGGAATGCAGCAACTCACGGATAGCATGGCCGACGCCTCAGGTCGCCAAAACATCCATGTGGGTATATCTGTGACCTCGCTCCAACCTCTCCACAAAGGCGGGTGGCGTGCCTTGCTCTCCGATGGATCCTCCATCGATGGGGATGCAATCATCCTTGCCACCGAGTCCTGGGCTGCTGGGCCGCTTATCCGTCCGTACGACCAGACCATCGCAGATGCACTTGCCAGCATACCAACTTCTTCCTCGGCGACGATATCAATTGCCTTCAACGAGAGCGAAGCCGGATTCAATCTGAATGCCTTTGGCGTTTTGTGTCCCCTCATAGAGGGCCGTGCGCTCATGGCGGCTACTTATTCCTCCACCAAGTGGCCGGGTCGCGCCCCGGCTGGCAGGATCCTTCTCCGCGGTTTCGTCGGCGGTCCGCACAATCAGGAAATTTTGAAACGCTCAGACGAGGAGCTCGTTCAGACAGTACTCGCCGAATTTCGTGACATCCTGGGCCTCAACCCCTTTGCGAAGCCACTCTTTTCACGTGTCTTCCGGTGGCACCTCGGCATGCCGCAATACACGCTCGGGCACGTTAAGCGTGTCGAACTGATCGAGGACCGTAGCGCCGGGATTCCCGGCCTTGCCCTCGCCGGTGGCTGCTACAGGGGCGTGGGCGTTCCGAATTGTATCGAGAGCGGCGAGCGGGCCGTTTCGAAGATCCTCGGTGAGTGGGGCATCGACCTTGCAGAGGATCATGTCGAGGAGAAGCGGTACTACTGAGAAGGTTGGAGGCGGGAGGCAGAAAGTAAAAGGCGGATGGAGGAAGGTTAGGGATGGATAGTCGAACCAAGAAAATTTTAAAATATATTCCGGTGTTTCTTATTTCAGTCAATATCATCTTTCTATTGGCGCCCCGATGTTTCTCTGCTGAGAAGGGTCCGGCGAAAGTCATCGTTCGCGTCGTTTCAAAGGATGCCAAGATCATTGGTTCAGGGGTTGGGGGTGCTTTGGTACGAATTAAGAATATTGAAACTGGAGAAACCCTCGCACAGGGCAAACAGGATGGGGGAACGGGTGATACGGATCGGATTATGGTTCAACCTCGCAAAAGAGGGGGAGTCCTCTATGGAACCCCTGATGCTGCTTTTTTCCAAGCCGAGATTCCTTTAGATAAGCCAACTCAGGTAGAAATTTACACCGAAGCTCCTCTTGCCTATCCTCATGCGATACAGAAAGGTTCAAAGACTCTTACCCTCATTCCCGGAAAACATATTTTAGGGGAAGGGATCATCATTGAATTGAGTGGGCTAATTGTCAATATCTTGGATCCATCTCCTAAGGAGCGTTTAAAAAAAGGAGAAGGAATTTTAGTGAGAGCTGAAATCCGGATGCTTTGAGGATGCCCCCTTACTCCCGGAGGTCTCTGGGACTCGAATAAATTTGAAATATGGGGACAATGGATTTATGGGGATAAGGTTTCGGAGAAATTCAATATAAAATATGCCGGGAAGGCAAGCCTCTTTGAAGGAGAGACATCCCTTCTGGAAGGTTTTGGTGAGGTGAAGCTTCAAATCCTTGCCGCCGATCAAACCGGCAATTTCGGCCAACACACCGTCGTTTATCGTATTACCCAATAATTTAAAATGTAAAGCGGAGCTCTCCCATAATGGTGTTGGATTTGTATTTTTTCAGGAAGTCACCCTTGTATTTGAGAGAAGTCGAAAGACCACTCTTATGAACGAAGGTGATTCCAGCACCCAACGTGGCCCCATTCCTCTCTACATCCTGACCTTTAATCGAGAACGAAGCACCGGGAGATCCGGCAAAAGAACTCGTGATCACTCGATCATCAATGTCAAAGTCATGAAGCCATGCTACGCTCAATTCAGGAATGAGACTTCCATATTTAACATTAAAGACTCGTGCCAAGCGAAGTCCTAACTCGGATATTAACGAGTCCGTCTGCCGGTCATTCATCCTGAGACTTAGACTATTGGCTCCCTTCTCACTAAAACTTTCCTCATCCAAATAGATATATTGAAGAGAGGCAAATGGTCCTATCAACCACTTCTTGATGTCAAAGTAATAACCGGCTCCAAGATAGGCCGAGAAGAGATCACCATTATGATCACTATAGGCTTCTCGCTGAAGTGATCCTATCTTAATCAAACGATTATTGTCATACCAGTTTCTCCCATAGGAAAGCCCACCATCAATATAGAGGTTCTTGTTGAAGTAGCTGCCGTAAATGGAACCGACGAGGCTTTTGACATAACCCCTCCCTTGATGGCGGTTTAGGTCAATATCCGCCCGGGAATACCCAATACTAACCCCAGCCATGAGCTTATCGGTTAGGGCATGGTCGAATCCCAATGTTGCTCCTTTCATGGAATAATCGTAACCCGCATAACCATCCTTTTCCTCTTGGTCCCCCCACTGGCCGAAAGCATCAAACCATAGTCCATTCTTACCATGAATCTGTGAGATCCTTTCAGGGTTGTAAAGTTGACCCACATCCGAACCTCTGAAGGCAAGCAGGATCGGCTTCTCATCCTCAGAGACTTGGGCGTATTGATAGGAACGAATATTATTCATCCTGTACTGCAAGGATTTGGTATATTGCTGGGCAATGGAATGGGTCGCTCTTGTATAAATGTCATAGGAATCGGAGCTCAGGGTTGAAAGAGCTGTGGAGAATTCGGATTTAGAAAGGTTTTGAATTTGAGCCAGAATGTTAGAGAGGTCACCGGAGGCGGAGGGAAGGATTCGATCAAGGTAGTTCGCTACAGTCCACTCCACTTTGTTTCTGGCCAGCCAGGTAAAATCTTTAACATTCACTTCAATCTGGACAAGAGTTGGGGATTGATTCATTTCGAAGCTTACGAAATTGTTAGGTTCGGGGAGCGTGACATTGCTGAAGGTGTCGTTGACGGCATTGGCTTCGATGATGTCATAGGTTGTATCGTCGATGTAGGGGCCTGGTCCTTTGAGGACATTGAGATCACCGGCAAGTTCGGTGGTTCCGTTGACTTTGAATTGGCCGAAGCTTCCATCCCCATTCACATAGGTCTCGAAGTAACCGCCGTCTGAGAATTGGTAGTTGTCATTGGTCTCGAGAACACCTTCCTTTATTTCGATCCGCTGCATCGTCGGGAGGCTGGCCACGGAATAGGTACCAGCGCCTTGCTTGATGGTATTTTCAAAAGCGATAAGAGTGGAATCAATATTTCCGACACCGTCAAACATTAACGTATCAATTCCAGCTGCCCCCGTTACATCACCCTGAACTATCAGAGTGCCTACAAGTGCCAACCAATCATCTCCCTCACCCAGATCGATGTGTCCATTGGTCTCGGAGCCATTCATCAACAGAACTTGGTCATTTCCACCACCCGAGCTGATTCCAATACCTAATCCTGGAATACCATTCTTAATGATGGTCGCGATGATGGTTCCATAGTTTGTAATAGTGTCATTGCCAGAACCTGTTTGAATCCCGACGGCGCTGGCATCTGTAGATTGGTAGGCATATCGGAACTCATCATTATGGGTCGAGTAGACGTCCGTGACGGCCGTAGCACTTCCTTCTGCGTTCACATTAATCGTGCCGTAATTGGTGACGATGTTGATTCCATCTCCTGTGCGGATTCCAGTTGCGGTCGCATAAGAATTGGCAATGGCTCTTCCATGTGCATCAACCGAAGTCGTATGGGCCCGGCCACGGGAATATGCGGTTGCTGTCGCGTTGACCTGCAATGTGCCGTAATTGCTAATCTCGTTTATCCCACTGCCTGCTGAAATTCCTATTGCCTCCGCACTGACACCCGGTGCATTTTCACTCCCAATGTATGCATATCCATAATCCTCTGCATAACCCTGCGCATATGCATCCGCTGTGGCAGTCACCGTCATATTGCCATAGCTTTTGATCATGTTTTGACCGTTTCCAGCGAAAATCCCTTTGGCCGTGGCGACTGCTCCTGCATATGCCTCACCATGGTTTGTGGAGGTAGATGTATCGGCATAGGCTTGTGCATCAGCATTTACCGTGGATGCTACGATGATGGTATCATAGCTTTCAATAGCGTTGACACCATTCCCAGCCGAGATTCCCGTAGCATTGGAGGTCAGTGAAGTTTCACCCGCTCCGGCGTATGCCAATGCCCAATCAAGGTGTCTTGAGGGCCAGTTTGACAATGCGGTTCCTGTATTGGCAGTAGTCACTGTAAGAGTTCCATAATTTATTATTGTATTGTTTCCATCCCCAACCTTAATCCCTGTGGAATCTGCTGAGGCCCCCGTCTTTGACGTGGCAGTTGCGGTAAAAGTTACGGAGGATGCGTACGCATGGGAATTTGCAGTTACCACTGACCCCGCAGTAATTGGGCCGTGATTGGCGATCAAATTATTCCCTTCTCCAGCTTGGATGCCAATAGCATTCGATGCCACGACCGTATTGTTATCTACACCGATAAAGGCATTTGCGTTCTCATCCGAACTAGCAAAGCTTACCACCCCCGTATTTGAATTGACGGTGATGGTACCGTTTTCCTCATTCGTGATGGTATTTTCACCGTCCCCAACAGCAATTCCCTTTCCTTCTGTAATCGAGCCAGCGTATACGTTCGTATAGGTGCGAGACGACCAGGAGTCTGCCCACCCTTGAGCTTGTGCTTCTGTTTTGGCATACACATCGAGGTCGTTGCTATTTTTGATTACATTCGACCCTCCCCCTGCTTGGATACCCACTGCGGTTGCATCAGCATTCGAATGGGCATTCGCCGTTGGGTTATAGTCCCGGGAAAACGCATCTGCACTCAGATAAGCACGTGCACGGCCGAGTACCGAGAGGTTACCATCGTTTGTAATTACCGCATCGTTATCACCGACCCGAATCCCCGCAGCATCCACAGTTGAAGTCCCTGTGGCTTCCGCACGATCACTTCTGACATCGACATCCGTATCCGCCAGCGCGATCGTCTTAGGATTGCCATTCTCATCCTCACCCGCCAGTGCATTTACCATGATGATGCCGTCGTTCTGGATACGATCCGGTACTGCTCTACTCGTGCTTGAAGCCGTACCAATTCCTGTCGCCTTGGCCATCAGGTTTGCCGTTGCGGTTGTTGTCTCGGCGTTGGTGTTTGCATCAGCGTAGGTTGTGGCTCGCGCCGTCGTGTCGATGTTGCCAAGAGATGTGTTGGTAATGTTGCCGTCCGCCTCGATCCCGATCGCAACTGCGTTCGAGTCTGCAGTGGCGTTCGCAATGGCTGTTTGATCACGCGACCAGGAGCGTGTAATCGGGTTCGCATTGCCCGAAGCAGTCACGGTGATCTGGCCGTTGTTCGTGATGTTGCTCTCGCCGGCTCCCGCTGCAATTCCTTTGACAGTTGTAACAGCATATGCCGCCGCATCGGATTGTGCGTCGTAGGGCCAGGAGTCGCTGTAGGCAGACACCCGGGCGTCGGATAGTGAATTCACCGTGATGCTGCCATCACTGGCGACAATGTCATCGCCGTTTCCCAGCGAGATGCCCGCTGCGAAGGAGGTTATCGGACTATTCACGGACCCGGCGGTTGCCGTCGCTTCCTCGTCGGATTCCGCTTTTGTGACATTACCCTGTGCGTCATAGGTCCTTGCGATGGCTGTGACAGTGATTGCCCCTGTGGCAGTATTGTTCACGGTATTGCCGTCATCGCCCGCCCGGATGCCGAAAACGGTTGATTTCGAATAGGAAATCGCTTCGGCATCAGTCGTATCGACATTCGAATTGGCTTTTGCGTATGGAGTCGTCTCCGCAAGTGCCTTAACATTGATGACTCCATTATTCGAAACGAAGTTCTGACCTTCCCCAGCATTAACCCCAGCAGCCGTTGCTGTTACATCAGCGGTAGAATCTGAGCTCGGCTCCCCCCAACCGACCCACGAATCCGAGTATGCATCTGCCAAGGTGTGCGCATATACATCGATTGCTCCTTTATTTTCGATTACATCGTTCCCTTCCCCGCCGCTGATTCCCGTCGCTGTGGCTTTTGTTGTCGAGCTTGCAAAGGCGGCTGGGTTGCCAAAGGTGGTAGTGTCCGCAGCACCCTCTGTCTTCGCATAAGAGGTTGCTTTAACGGTCAGCACACCGCTGCTATCGTTGAGAATGGTATCGTTTCCGTCGCCGCCTTCGATTCCGGTTGAAACGGTTTCAGCCGTTGCCCCTGCACTTGTCAGGCTAAAAAATTCAAAGAAGTTTCCAGAAAAGCCATACCCCCTACCTTTGGCCATCCAATCGTCATCGCCCACTGTGATCGTGCCTGCATTGAGAATCGTGTCATCTCCCCCTCCGCCGATGATCCCGTTTGCTTGTGCCTTCGATCCAAAGGTGGAGATTGAGATGTTGAAAAAGCTAAAAGAAACGCTGTCCACATTCGAATAGGCCATTGGGTGATCATTGTCCTGAACGCTGCCCACCGTAATGGAGCCTATATTGAAGATCACGTCGTTTCCACCTCCGGCATGGATGCCATCTGTTTCCGCCTCTGTGAGTGCATCTCCGAAAGAAAGCCCAATTAGACTAAAGTCGCCGCTCCCGGCATATGTGCTCGAGGTCGCGTTCACATTCAGGATGCCCTCATTGATGATGGTGTCTTCACCGCCACCACTCTTAATTCCCTCAGAATGGGCCTTGGAAGTAGTACTGGCACTTGACCCCGCTACACCGATATTCGCCGTCATACTGGTTGCAGTAGCGCTTGCATTGGAAGATACCGTGATTGAGCCGGTGGAAGCATTGGTAATAGTGTTGCTACCCTCACCGCCATCGATTCCCATGGCGATGGCTTGCGCTTTACTGTCTGCATCGGCAAAACCGACGCCAAAGATCTTATAGGATCTGCTTTCTGAAACCAGGGTCGACTCGGCGGTGAGATTGATTGTTCCCTCGTTTTGGATGGTATCCATTTCTTTTCCACCGGCGATGCCTATGGCGGTGGCGGTTGCTTCTGTTCCAGCCGTTGCTTTTGCCCCTCCAGCAAGCTGAATGTCATAGCTACTCGCGTCAGCATAGGCGGTGGCGGTTCCGGTGATCGCCCCGATGTTGATAAGCGTATTGACTCCATCAATCCCATCGATTCCCTTGATTGTTGTATTGGAAATTCCCTTTGCATTTGATTCGCCATATCCAACAAGCTGAACCGCAGTGGAAGATGCATTGATGTCAGAAGTTGCGGTGGAGGTGATAGTTCCGTCGTTTTGGATGATATCCGCCTCTTTCCCCCCAACTATCCCGATGGCGGTTGTAACCCCTGTAGATGTGCCGTCCGTTTTTGAATAGCCGAGCAGATTTATATTCACAGCGGTCGCATCGGCGTAGGTGGTGGCAGTTGCTCCAATCGATCCAGTGCTCGTATTAAAAATTGTGTTAACCCCATCCCCACCACTTATTCCCGTTGCGTTGGCGATCGCATTGGTGGTGATATCCATATTCGAATATCCTGCAACTTGTACAGCGACTCCTGTCGCATCCGTTGTGGAGGTTGCATCTGCGGTGATGGTCCCTTCGTTTTGAATTAAATCGTCACCCAACCCAGCGTCTATGCCCGTAGCGTTTGCGGTTGAGGATGTCCAGCCACTCACCGGAGTTGCTCCGATAAGATTAACGCTGACGTTTGCCACCTTCGCAGTAGAATGGCTGTCTACATCGATTGCTCCCATGTTGGCAATTCCGTCTTTCCCTTCTCCACCGGAAATGCCTATGGCCTGCGTCAAGGTTGTGGCCGACGTATCCGTCCAGGCAGCACCAATCACATTTGCTGAAATTGAGACGGCCGTTGACGTTGCTCTTGCTGTCGAATCCACATCAATCAAAGAATCGAGTGAGTTGATGATCGTGTCGTCACCCTCCCCTCCGTCGATACCGATTGCAGTGCCTGTTGCATTGGTAGACGCGCTTGCCAGTGCAGCCCCCACTGAGATCCCTATCGGAACCCCTCCGAAATCGAAAGAGACGCTTGCTGCCCGGAGCGTCGAATCGGTATCTGCCAGGATAGTTCCGCTATTATAGATTGAGTCGTTACCTAAGCCGGCATCAACCCCAATAGCGGTTGCGTTTGCCGAAGTCGATGTATCGGTCAGCGATGCCCCTATGCTGATGCCTTCAATAACGCCCACGGCGCGAACCGCAACGGCTACGCTTGTACTATCTGTGGTGGCCTTCACATCTGTAAGACCATAATTGGCGAGGATGTCGTCCTCCTCTCCTCCAGAAATGCCGATGGCAGATGCTGTTGGAGTCGTCACACCGCGGGCCAGCGAGCCTGCCATCGTCACTCCAGTCCCATAACCTTGAATGCTCACAGAGACGCTCTCGGCGTAGGCTTCTGCGGTGGCGTGGGACTTCACCGTTGACCCGACACCGTTTATGACTGTATCCCGGTTGTCACCTCCTGAGATACCCATTGAAGTGGCCGTGGAAGACGTGGAAGTATCCGTCAAAGCTGCCTGCCCCCCAAAACCGTCCACTTTCCCCTGAACGGTTACAGCGACGGCAAGACTGTTTCCTGTCGAAGTGGCGTTGACATCTGTGAAGCCTTCATTAATAAGATTATCCTTCCCTGCTCCCCCATCCATGCCCGTGGCCTTTGCTATGGCGGTACTCCCTGCGAGGGCGAGGGCACCCCCGATCATAATTCCTGTCCCTTTTCCCTGAACGTTCACGGAAAAGACTTCTGAATAGGAATCCGATTCGGCGTATGCCTTGAGCGTGCCGGTTGCGCTGTTGTGAATAGTATCATCGCCCTCACCGCTTGAGATACCAGTAGCCTCAGTGGTGGCCGTGCTGGAAACATCAGAGAAAGCTACGCCCAAACCAAACCCGTTCACGGAGCCCTGAACATCCACTGCCACAGCAAAATTGTTAGTGGTTGCATCCGCCTTGACATCTACCATCCCGTCATTGTGAATTTCATCCCCACTTTTTCCGCCGCTGATCCCCATGGCGGTCGCAGTAGCCGTGGTGGAGCCCAGGGCAAGGGCGCCCCCCAGTTCAAGACCGGTTGATTCTCCCTGGACCGTCACTGCGAATGATTCGGCATAGGTATTCGAGTCCGCACGCACCTTAATCGTACTCGAGGTGTTGTTTATGATGGAACCGTTATCTTCCCCCCCGGAAATACCGGTAGCGTTCGCTGTGGTTGAGGTCGTGGTGTCAATCAGAGCAATCCCCGCCCCCACTCCTTTAACGCTCGCTTGGACGTCGACCGATGCGGCCAATGTATTTGCAGTTGCCTCCGCGCTCACGTCCGTGAAACCTTGATTCAGAAGCGTATCCTCTCCTGTTCCTCCCTCCATCCCCGTTGCGGTCGCTGTCGCAGTGGTTGTACCAAGGGCAAGAGCGCCTCCTATCTCCACACCTTTGGACTCAGCCTGAACGACCACCGAAAAGGACTCCGCATAAGACTCTGAAGTGGCATACACATGGAGGCTTCCCGGTCCGCCGGAGCTGCCGACACCACTGAGGATGTAATCCTCGCCGTCTTCCCCGGAAATGCCAGTCGCTGTTGCCGTGCTTGTGGTCGTAGCATCAGCAAAGGCCACTCCCGCGCCGACCCCTTTCATTTCTCCCTGAACAGAGACATTCGCAGAAAAGCTGTTGGCAAGGGAGTTGGCATCGACATCCAAACGACCGGTGTTATGAATTTCATCGTTACCTTCCCCCCCCGTTATCCCTATGGCCGTTGCTGTTCCTTCTGTCCCGACTTTTGTTCGGACTATGGCCACGCCAAGGCCTTCCATACCCTTGAGACCCTCAACGACCACCGAAGCAGCATTCCCTATTGCGGTTGAATTTGCATTTATGTATAGAGAACCTTTATTCTCAATGAAATCGTTTCCCTCTTCTCCATCAATGCCCGTGGCCATCGATTCGGCTTCAGTTGCAGCATTCGCCAAGGACAAATCCAAATTCGCAAAAAAGGGTTTCCCTCCCCCTGCCGTTTTCACATTTTGAAGAGCAACACTGGCCTGGGTAGTGGTAGCCAACGAGGTCGCGTTTACATCGATTATGGCTCCGGGATTCTCATTATTCGAGATCGTATCGTTCCCCTCGCCCCCCTGAATTCCCGAAGCGGTCGCTATTGCCTGGGTTCCTGCACTTGCCACGGCAATGGCCGGGGGGTAGTCGATCCAGGGTGAATTCAATCCGGTGAGCTCCAGCAAGGGAAAACTCACGCTAAGGGTCCCTGCAAGGGATGTGGCATTGGCATCCGCCGTGATTTTCCCGGTATTTACAATATGATCATCGCCGGCCCCTACGGAGATGCCGGCGGCTTCGGACTTTGCCGTAATGGTGGCATCCGCCAGGGGAATATCGAGTTTATAAGAATTTAAAATTCCTGAAGGGACCCCTTCGGCGCCGACCCCAAGGCTTTCTGACAACGCAAGGGAGGTTGCATTTGCGCTTATTTCTCCATCGTTAATAACGATGTCTCTGCCGTTGCCTCCGTTTATTCCCGTAGAGATTGCGCTTAAATAGGTAGCTGTGCTGCCAGCACTCTTGGAAATATCCGCGGCAATGGTAAAGTCAAAGAGTGTCAGGATGACCGAAGCTATGTTAGCAGTGGAATTCGCATCTGCCGTAATCCTGCCTGTTGCAGCATTGACGATCTCACTTCCACCGTCACCGGCGCTGATTCCGGTGGCGACGGATTTCATTGGATCTTCGAGGCTGCCCACACCAGCTCCCATGACTGCTGCGTCAATGACGTTTAATTCGAGAAAGTTGGCATACGCTTCAGCATTTGCGGTGACGGAAATCCCCCCCGTATTGGTGATCTTATCGTAGCCATCGCCACCGGCGATACCGGTTGAGGTGGCTTTTGGAGTAATGGTTGTATTTGCTGTTGCCTGGTCCAGAACATTTTCTTCACCGGTCCAAGCAGTAACTGAAGCGGTTGATGTAACTGTGATCGTGTTGTTATTGACAATCTCATTACTGCCCGTTCCTTTTATCCCTGTGGCAGTCGCATTTGCCTTTAGGGTGGCATCGGCTTTCGTCACATCGAAAAGATCGAACTGGATCTGCCCTGCGGTGATTTTCGATGTCGCATTGACATCCACCGTGCCGTTGTTAGTAATCGAGTCTTTTCGGGTACTGGTACCGCCGTCGATTCCAGTGGCAACCACGTCACCTGTAACGCTGGCGTTCGCCTCATCACTTCCCCAAAGGGTTATGACCTGGTCCGATGGATTAATTTCCAAACCGGCGTTTGTACGGACACTACCTATATTAGTAATCTGATCGTTCCCGCGTCCTGCATTAATTGTAGTAGCGGTCGCAGTTGCCGTTGAATCCACCGATTGCAGATCCGTCTTGGTGACATCAGCACCAACATTTATGGTAATGATGTCGTTGCCGTTACCACTGATTACTCCAATAGTATCCGGTCCATCGCAGACGATGATATACCCATGCGTCGTGTAGCCTACAATTTGGCAAGCGGCGTATGACTGCGTCGGTGCCATAATTGCGATAAAAATGATCCAATAGCAGAACTTCCATAAACAAGTCCTCATTTCAACCTCCTCAGTTCAGTCCCACCCAAAAAAATTGTTTCCATCAAATAAAAAGGCCGATACCCGTTTTTTGGATAGCGGCCCGACTATCAAGACTTACTTATCCTCCAGAAATATTCAGATATTTCCGGACCCCCCTCGTTTTTCTTTTCGATTACTTTCTACTTTTGAATACCGATTATTCCTCCTATTCGTCTCATAATAAATGAGCAAATGATATGCCAGAATAAATCTCTTACATGAATTGATTCCTTTTTACATATATTTACAAAAATTAATTTAAGAAATTTTCACAAAGAGAAAAGATTTTCTCTTTTTAACGAATTTACTTCCACCCAATAAAAGTTGAATAACCTTAAAAAAATCAACAAATATCGCCTTATTTCCGAGCATGAAGATATAAGAAATGGAAGATTATTGTCAAGCAAAATTTAATAAAAATTTAGCTACTAAGCATCATGCCTTGACATGAAGACATTATGGGGAAGAGGATTCATAGAGTAAAGCTCGGGGACAGGGTAGATTTGTTTACCAAGCAAACATCGATTCTAATTATCAGGACCGTTGCCCAAGGCCTCCAAATAACATAACCGCAATTCTAAAGCTTCAGGAGCCACCTCTCTGTCCCCTCTCACCATCAAGGAGGGGGTGAGGGGATGATCATATTAGTCGGCTTTGATCTTTTCTAAATCCAAATCATCGAGGACGGCGATTCCTTTAGCCTTCATTTCGTCAATGGCCTTTTGAGAAGTATCCGGAGCCACTCCCCGGCTTAAATTTCTAATCATGATCACTTTATAACCCGATGCTACCGCATCGATCGCTGTCGCTCTGACACAATAATCCGTGGCAATACCATAAACGACCAGTTTCTTGATGTTATCTTTCTTAAGCAGTTTGTCCATGTTGGTCTTTTTCCCGCCGTCATCCTGGAAACCAGAATAACTGTCATATTGCGCATCCATCCCCTTTTTCACAACGGAGGCAAATAGTTTTTTGTCCAACAAAATTTCTGCTCCAGAAGTCTTTTGGACGCAGTGAGGAGGCCAGAGCACCTGGTCTTTTCCATGAAGATTAGTGACATCGAAAGCCTTTTTTCCTTTGTGATTGGTAAAGAAGGAAGCGTGGTTTTTAGGGTGCCAATCCTGAGTTGCAAAGATGGGGTGCCCCGCTTCTTTCAGTTTTTTCGTATTTTCTACTAAGGCCTTAATATAGTCCTCGTCCGTTCCCTCCACAGCTAAAGAGCCATTTTTGAGTTTTGTGAAGTCTCCCTGGATATCCACTACAATGACACCAATGTTTAATTTATCCTGTGTCATAGCCATTCCCCAAAAAATCAATAAAAAAGTGATGTCCAAGCTAAATTCTTCGCCACTTGTCCCATATCTATTTCCCTTTGATATTATGAAATCTTAGAGTGAAAGCTCAAAGTTAAAAACTTAAGACTCCAAACTCAAAACTCAGAGCTCTAAGCTGTATTCTTCATCTCCTTGGCGACTTCTCTTGTGGCTTTGAAAATTTTTTCAAGATCTTTATCCGAATGGGATAGGGATAAGCCTCCCCCACCGTGAATCACATGTACTCCTTTAGTCAACATTCTGATTCGAAATTCATTCTCCCTTTTTTCTATATCTGTGAAACGATGGATCGAGTGCGGAGAATTCAGTTTCATCCCTTTCCGGATAGGGAAATGGGTCTGAAAGAGGGAGCCAATTCCTGTGACCACAGCATCGACCCCCTCTTGATCGAGAGCCTCCTGAACTCCTTTACGAACTTTCTTGCCTTTTTCCTCTAACAGGGGATAGACTTCTCGACGATGATCTTTTAAATAGTAAAGCATTGCCAATCCCGCAGCGGTCGTCAAAGGATGTGCAGAAAAAGTGCCGCCGCCAATCAGAACCCTCTCCCATTTTTTCCCTTTCTTTTCGGGTGAAGTTTTTTCAAGTATCTCTCTTTTTCCTGTCAGAGCACCCACGGGTAATCCTCCGCCCACAATCTTTCCCAGAGTCGTCAGATCTGGAGTGATCTTGAACCTCTCCTGGGCGCCCCCTAAGCCAACTCGAAAGCATGAAATCACCTCGTCGAAAATCAGGAGGGCTCGCAACTTTTTGGTTTCAGAGCGAAGCGCTTGAAGATAATCTTTCTTTGCTGGGTTGAAGCCTCCTTCACCAACAATTGGCTCAAGAATAATTCCTGCTAAATCTTTTCTGTTTTGATGCATGACGTTGAGTGTCCCCAAAAGGTCATTAAAAGGAATGGTCTTTGTGTATTGCTGGAGGTCCGGCAACAAACCGAGGCTTTCTTCTTTTTCATAGGGCATTTTGATGCCAAGGGAGAGATCAGGATTGGCTCCATGCCAACCCCCTGCAATTTTCAAGATAGTTTTTTTACCTGTGAAGGCACGGGCAAGCCTGACGGCATACATTGTTGCCTCTGTTCCAGAGCAGCAGAATCGAACCATTTCTGCACTGGGGACCAATTCTCGAATCAGTTCTGCCCATTCGATTTGCTTTTCAAATACGAGACCCCAGTGAATTCCCTCTTTTAATTGTTTTTCAATGGCCTGGACCACAACCCGTGGACGGTGGCCTAAGATGTGGGTATAGTTACCCATCCAGAGGTCTATGTACTCATTGCCATCCACATCCCAGATTTTTGAACCCTTTGTTTTTTTGATAAAGAAAGGGTAGGGGGGGAAGTAGTGAATGTTATGGGAGATCCCTCCGGGCATGACTCCTTTCGCCCTTTTAAAGAGATTTTCTGAAAGAGGGGTTTTTGACCGATAGGCATTAAGAAAGTATTTCATTCGTGAGACTCCTTAAAGTATTACATTTTAATACCATATTTTTCATCGAATGAAAATGGTATTGAGATGATCGAGTTGTACAACCCAAAAGATTCTCGTTCCCTTTAAAAAAATATTGTTTTTGGGACCTTGTCTTGGTAAAATTTTATTGTTTGTGCCATTCTATAATCAAATCACAGAAAGGGGGTATTGATTTATGTTTATCCAATCTTTTTTTATTCCGGGCCTTGCGCATCTCTCTTACCTCCTCGGGGGAAAAGGAACGTGTGCCATCATCGATCCCAGGCGAGATGTCGAGGAGTATAGGACTGTGGCCAAGGCCATGGGGATGCGCATT
>Ga0068714_10003654_pt1 | contig 17966 bp, 15 predicted proteins | sample MTBNYHSulfiMetaG_FD_62988 | JGI IMG/M metagenome (GOLD analysis project Ga0068714, IMG submission 62988) | Enrichment culture microbial communities from rom New York Harbor, USA that are MTBE-degrading - MTBE-NYH (New York Harbor Sulfidogenic)... | ecosystem: Environmental > Aquatic > Marine >...
GCCGCTGCTCACGCGCACGCCCAGGTCGAGGGCTCCGTCCTCCGGGCCCGTCTCTCCCGCGGGGGTCGGTGCCGCCGCCCGAGTCGCCTCCGGCACGCCGACGGCGGAGGGCTCCGTGACCGGTGTCGGGAGACCCGCCAGCGTGCGCATGGGATCGGGCTGCTCGTCCTGTCCGGAACGGGAACCGCGAACGATCACGACTCCCGCCGACGCCAACACCACGGCACCCAGGGCCAGCGGAATCCAGAACCTCCAGTGCACCGTGTGGTGGGGGGCCTGGCTCTCCTCCTCCATCCGGGGGTGCGAACCGGAGGTCACCAGGAATCGCTCCCAGGCGGAGTCGAACCACTCCACCACCTCGACCTCGTCGGCGCCGACCGCTCGTGCGTACTGGCGAACGAAGTTGCGGGTGAAGACCTGCTCGGGGAGGAACTGGAACTGCCCCTGCTCCATGGCCTCGAGGATGCGCCGCGAGATCTTGGTCTCGGCGCTGATCGTCTCCAGGGACACCCCGGCGCCCTCCCGCAGCCCTCGAAGAGCCTCGCCGAATTGCTGCGATTTCGACAGGGGAGCCGGTCCGGAGGCCATCAACCACGCATCATATCACCCGTCTGCCGTGGTCAAGAGCCTTCTCTCCCAGAGCGACTCCGCCGCGTGGCGAATTCGCTCCGGAAGGTCGGGCCGACCGGCGAGCCGGCGAAGGTCCGCCGGGTTGAGCTGGACCATGGCGCTGAGGACGAGGGGAAGCGGCGCGCGGACGCACTCGGCCAGGGCCGAGCGGACGCGGTACGACTGGGCCCAGCGGTGGTGGCGGCCGAGGGTGCCGAAGAACTCCGGCGGCGCCGGCGACGTGTTGACCATCAGCACGACGTCGCTCTCCACCACGCGAGGATTGTCGAGCAGAGCCGTCAGAACCTGATCGTCGGACACCGCCATCAGCTCTCGGAACAGCGGTCGGTGCGCTCTCCTGGCGAGCGCGATCTTCTCTCCCAGTGTCATTCTCGGGAGGCGTTCCAGAAGCCTCCTCTCGGCCTGCCGTCGCACGACCGGGGGAGTCTTCGGCACCTGGGCGATCTGCAACAGCGAGGTCCAGGGCAGAGTCGGCAGCAGGCTCATCGCCCGAGCCAACGGGAGCCCGCGGTGGATGGTGAGCAGCTCCCGCACCCCGTGGGAGCTTGTCCACTGGGGCGAGTCGGCGATGTGAACGGCGACCTCCAGAGTGCAGTACGGGTTCCTCAGGACCTCGAGGACCTCGAGCTCGTCCAGATCGCCGCTTCGAACCGCCGTGAGCAGCTCGTCCGGACCGAGGGCCGACAGTTTCCGGGCCATGGTCCCATTGTAGAGGTCCGAGAGCCGGCTCGAGGGCAGTCCCTCGTGCCGCTCTCGGCTCAGAAGTCGTGCTGCCTGGCGAACATTCGCCTGTTCGCGTCGTGTGGACCTTCGAGACGTTCAGTGGTCATTGAACCGCGAAGACCGCCAAGAACGCGAAGGGGGCGCGAAGAAGGAAGCTGTCTTCGTGCCCTCTTGGCGTTTTTCGCGTCTTTGCGTTTCGTCCGTCCCCGTGCGATCAACACGGTGGGTCAGATGGGTTGCGGCCAGCGCCCTCGCTGAGACGTCGGCGTCAGTCCTCGTCGCCGCGCTCGGGCAGCAGCACGGCGCGGGTTCGGCTCCTCAGCTTGCCGACCTCGAGGGCTGCGAGACTCGCGGCACCCGGGGGCAAGTTCCGAACCGAGCGTTTGCGAAGCGCGAGCCGCGACAGCAGTCGCGCGACGACCACCCGCGTCCTGCGCTCCGGCCACCAGTCCCCCCGAACGCGACACCGGTAGGACGGCACGGTCCTGACAACCCACGCCGGCACGACCCGCCAGTCGAGCTCCTCCATGAGCTCCTCGGCGAGCACACGTCCCTCCGTGCGCAGCAGAACCCCCACGAGCAGCGCGCCCAACGCGACCACCACCCCGACGAGGAGCAAACCCGCCGGCCAGCCGGCACCGGAGGCCACCACGACGTCCCGGCTCCATCGCCAGCCGGCGTCCGCCAGCACCGCCAGGGCCAGACCGCCGCTGACCCAGAGGACCCGGAGCCCACGGCGGCGCGCGAGCTTCCCCACCCCGAGGAACCCGCCGAAGGTCCCGGCCGCGAGGGCATTGGCGCCCACCCCGGCAGCCACCAGCGTCAGGGCGGTCACGAGCGCCCGACCCTCTGGCGTCACCCCTGCCGGGAGGGCGCCGGTCGGCGAAACGGCCGCGTTGCCAACCGCCCACCCCAGCCCGGCGACGCACCCGACCAGCAGGCCGTCCGTCGGTCCGTCCAGCCGCCCCGCGAGCAGGGCCAAACCCACCGCGAGGAGGCCCTGACCGACCAACGCGATCAGCGCCAGACCTGCCAGGAAACTTCCGGCGCCCCCCCCTTCGAGCCAGCCCTGCCCGAAGACCGGCCCGTGTCGCGATCCCAGGCCGACGAGAGCCGCCGCGAGCACGCCCCACCCTCCGGCGACGACCAGGGTCCCCACCGGCTCGTCGTCGCAGCGGTCGAACCACCACAGACCGGCCAGCAGCGTCACCAGGAGCGCAACGGCCGTCAGGAGCCCGACCGCCACAGCGAGACCGGCGCCGGCACTCACTGGGGGACGACGAGCTCGAGGCTCGCGAGGGGGTGGGCGACGAACCAGGCTCGGGTCGCGGCGACATCCCGCCGGATCTGCGCCATCAGGTGGGACGGGGAGGGGAACAGCCGCTCGTCCCGCAACCGCTCGAGAAAGCACAGGCGCACCCGCTCCCGGTAGACGTCCGCGGTGAAGTCCAGCAGGTGGCTCTCCACAGTGACTCCGGAGTTGGTGTAGATCGTGGGGCGGACACCGACGTTGGTGACCGAGGGAAACCAGCGCCCGAACGAGGGGAGGCAGACCGCGGTCACGTACACCCCGACCGCGGGCGTGAGCTCGTTCTCGACCTCGATGTTGAGGGTGGGGAAACCGAGCTTACGACCGAACCGCTTGCCCAGGCTGACCGCGCCGTCGACGAAGGGGGCCCGACCGAGCATCCGCCAGGCCTCTCCCACGCTCCCCTCCCCCACCGCCTCACGTACCCTGGTCGACGACACCACCCCGCCCGCCACCTCGACGATGGGGGCGGCGGCGGCCGCAAACCCGAGCTCGGCGCCCGCGTCAACCAACAGGTCCACGTCGCCGCCCCGGTCGGCGCCGAAGCGGAAGTTCCTGCCGATGTAGACTTCCCTGACCTCGAGACGCTCGACCAGCACGCTCCGGATGAACTCGCCCGCCGGCATCCGGGACAGGGTGGTGGTGAACGGCAGGACGAGGGTGACGTCGATCCCGGTCCGCGCAATCAGCTGCAGACGCTGGTGGAGTGTGGTGAGAAGCCGAGGCGCCCGATCGGGGTGCAGGACCTTGACCGGGTGGGGCTCGAGGGTCATCGCCGCCGCGGTGGCGCCCAGGGCGCGGGCCCGCTCGACCACGTGTCGCAGCACGGCCTGATGCCCGACGTGGACCCCGTCGAAGTTGCCGATGCTCAACACCGCCCCCTTCGGCGGCTCGTCGCGGTTCAAGGGGTCGTGCAGGACCAGCACCGCTCGAACCTCAGCCCAACGTCGGCAACGCGACCGGGCCGCCTGAGACCCGCGACGGCCGGAGCACCCGCACGATCCCGCCCACCAGATCGTAGGGGTGGGCCTCGGTGACCTCGACTTCGACCAGCGTCCCGGCCGGGGCGGCGCCGTCGTTGATCAGAAGCCGCCCGTCGATTTCCGGCGCCTGCCGCTCGAGGTGGGCCTCGCCGAGGAGCTCCATCTCCTCGAGCCGGCCGGTGACCAGCGCCGGCAACCGCTGACCCACCAGGGCGACGTTCTTGGCCGCCGAAATGGGCTGCTGGACCTCGAGGAGCCGGGCCCGGCGGTCGTCCTTTACCGCGGCCGGGACCGGGTCGCCGAGCTCCGCTCCAGGGTTCTCCTCCTGCCAGGAGTACGCGAAAACGCCGACATGGTCCAGCTCGATCGCCCGCACCCAGTCGACCAGCTCGCCGAACTCCTCCTCGCCCTCGCCGGGGAACCCAGTGAGGAATGTGGTCCGGATGGCAAGACCGGGCACCGTCCGACGCGCCCTCTCGACCAGGTCCGCGAGGCGCCGCGGGTCGCCGCCTCGTCGCATCAGCTGCAGGACTTTCCGGTTGACGTGCTGCAGCGGGAGGTCGAGATAGGGGACGAGACGTGGCTCATCCGCCATCAGCTCGAGCAACGCCTCGTCCAGGGTCGCCGGGTAGGCGTAGAGCACCCGGAACCAGGGGATCTCGGTTGACCCCACGAGCTCGCGGACGAGGTGGACCAGGCCGGAGCGCAGTCCGAGGTCCTCACCGTACCGGGTGGTGTCCTGGGCGATCAGGATCAGCTCCTGAACGCCGGCTGCCTCGAGCCTTCGTGCCTCGGCCACGAGGTCGGCCGGGCGCCGCGACCGGAAGCGACCTCGCATCCGCGGGATGTGACAGAACGAGCACGGGTTGTTGCACCCCTCCGCGATCTTGAGGTAGGCGTAGCCGCCAGTGGAGAGGACCCGCGGCTCGGAGTGGTCGTAGAGGCGCAGCGCGGCCCGCTGCTCCGGCAGGTGCCCGTCGAGGGTCCCGCGCACCGCCACCACCACCCGCTCCAGCTCGTCGAGGCCAACGAAGGCGTCGATCTCGGGGATCTCCCGCCCGAGCTCCTCGGCGTAGCGCTGCGCCATGCACCCGGCGACCACCAGGCGCCGGACCTCACCGCGGCGCTTGGCCTCGGCGACCTCGAGCAGTGCGGCAATGGACTCCCGCTTGGCGTCGACGATGAAGCCGCAGGTGTTGACCACGACCACCTCGGCCGAGGTCGGGTCCGCCGTCACCTCCACCCCGGCCCGGCGCAGGTGCCCGAGCATGACCTCCCCGTCCACCAGGTTCTTGGCACAGCCGAGCGCGATCATCCCCACCCTGGGGATGTCGCCCGCCGTCCGGGGCTCTGCGGCTGGTCCGTCGCGTCGCGGCATCAGCGCTCCAGGCGCGGGATTCTACCACTCCAGCCCGATCCCGTTCCCGAGCCGTACGCGTCGACGCCGTTGCGATGTCGCCAGGGCGTTGCTGCAGCGGAGTCTGCGCTGAGTGGTGGGGGGCTGTATCCCCAGATGGAGTCAACGGTGACGGGGAAGGCGATGCTGCCAGGGAGCCGGCTCGGCTGATTTCAGGCCAGCGACAGCGACAGCGGCAGGTGGCAGGGTCAGGGGCAGGGAGCAGTGGACGGCGACGGCGAGCAGGGACAGCGACAGCGACAGCGGCAGGTACAGCGGGCAGCGGTGGAGCTGACCGTGGCGGCCGGCATGGTCACCTCCGGCTGCTGGCCGGGGCGGGAGTGGTCGACGTCGGGCGCGCCCGGTCAGCCCTCGACCTCTTCGACCAGGTGCGCGCCATGACCTGGCGGCTGCTGCACCCGAGGACGTGAGCGCCCACCCCCCGAACGCCGCCCCAACGACGCTGCCCCTGCACCTGACGCTGTCGCTGATCTCTGCCGCTGCCGCTGTCCCTGCCGCTGTCCCTGTCGCTGAGAGCTGCCGCTGCCCCTGCCAACGCGGTGCCTGCGACGCGGATCTCCCCTCGGGCGCCGACCGCTCGGAAGACCCACATCGCAACGGTCTCGCGTCCCCACGATCGGTGGCGGCAGTCAGCCGGAGCGCGACGATCGTCCGAGGTGCTCTTCGACCGCGTCCGCGGCTCTCCGGGTGGCCCCGGGCTCGCCAAGGCGCCGGCGAACCTCCTCCAGAGCCGAGCGTTGCCCCTCACCATCCCCCGCCAGCAGCCGGCGCGTGGTCGCGGCCAGCTCCTCCGGGTTCCACCGCCTCTGCAGGAGCTCTGGAGCGACCCGCTGCCCCGCAATGAGGTTCACCAGCGCGACGTGCGGGACCCGGACCAGGAGCCGTGCCACGGCGTACGATACGGGCTCCAGTCGGTACCCGACCACCATCGGCACGCCCAGTAACGCGCACTCGAGCGTTGCCGTACCCGATGCCGTCCACGCGCCAACGCAGCCCCGAAGCTCCTCACGCCGCCCCTCGCCGGTGACACGACGCACCCGGGGATCGCCGCCGACGCGGGCGAGGACCTCGTCGACCGTGGCGGAGACCCCGGGTGCCTCCACCAGCACCGCCTCCTCCACCTCCTGCCGGTCGAGTCGCCCCAGCGCCAGGATCATGTTCGGAAGAAGGTGCCGAACTTCCATGACCCGCGACCCCGGGAGCAGAGCGAGACGGCGCCCGCCAGGGGCGCCGTGCTCCCCCCCCAACAGACCCGAGCGAGCGAAGTCGTCGACCAGGGGGTGGCCGACGAACCGGGCGGCCACACCGTGCCGACGATAGAAGCCCGGTTCGAACGGCAGCAGGCAGAGTACCTCGCGCGCAACCCGCCGCACCAGCCGGACCCGACCCCGGCGCCAGGCCCACAGCTGCGGGGAGACGTAGAGGACCACCGGAATTCCGCGTCGCCTCAGCTTCTTCGCCAGGCGCAGGTTGAAGTCGGGCGAGTCGACGAGGACCGCGAGGGAGGGCCGCCGCCGCGCCGTCTCCTCCACCAGGTCGACGAGTATCCGGCGGATGCGCGGGACCTCCCGGAGCACCTCGACCAGGCCCATATGCGCCAGCTCGGACGTGCGAGCGAGGCACTCGAGCCCTTCCTGCTGCAACCGCTCCCCCCCCACCCCGAACGCCTCGAGGGACGGCCGCCGGCGACGAAGCTCGCCGAGAAGGTTGCCGGCGTGGATGTCGCCGGACACCTCCCCCGCGACGATCAGAATCCGCTCGGACACCGCTGCGTCGCTCGAGTGCTCAAGGGAACGGGTACATCAGCCAGCCGAGCGCGATCCCGCCACCGACCATGAGCAGGAAGCTCTTGGCGAACAACCGGACGCGGTCGCGAGGCTCGCGGCGCCAGAGAAACGCGAAGAAGGTCGAGACCAGGAGGGCATGCCAGACGAGGAGGAAGAAGTGGTCCATCTCAGTCCTTCGCCCCGCGTGCGATGTCCGACACGTCCAGCACGGCGAGGAGGTTCATCAGCCCGGACGTGTAGAGAAACGTGTTGCCGTAGCTGAATCCCACCGCCATGGGGTCGCCCCCGCCACCGAGACCGAACGGGACCTCGCTCGACAGGAGCGTGAGACCGTTGACCCAGAGCAGTCGAAGGGCGTACAGGACACCGTTGCCCACGCAGGCGAAGGCCGCCAACCACGAGAACGGGCTGCCGGACTTGGGGATCCCGAGCTCGCCGTCGAGCGCGACTCCGGTGATGAAGCCCGCGACGATCACCGCGCAGAACACGACCGCCCGGGTGCGCCTGCCGAGGACCCAGTGCCCCAGACCTGGCACCAGCCACGTCAGCGCGAGCAATCCGATGGGCGCCCTTCCCCCGGCCGCAGCGCTCGCCTCCGGCTTTCCCGCCGAGTCCTTTCCTTTGCCTTCGCTCACCCGCCACCTCGCTCGCCGAGCAGCTCTCGCACCCGGTCGAAGGTTGTCTCGAGCTCTTCGGGGATGACCCTGACCCCGCCGGTCACGGTCATGAAGCTGGTGTCCCCTCGCCACCTCGGCACCACGTGGAGGTGGAGGTGCTCCTCGATGCCGGCGCCGGCCGCCTCACCCAGGTTGAAGCCGATGTTGAACCCGTGGGGCCGGTAGAGACGGCGCAGGATTCCCACCAGCCTGCGCGCTCCATCCATCATCTCGGTGAGGGTCGCAGGCTCGAGTGCCTCCAGCTCGGCAACGTGGGCCACCGGCGCGATCATCGCGTGCCCCGACGTGTACGGGTACCGGTTGAGCAGGGCGAAGCTGTGAGCCTCCCGCCACAGGGTCAGTGTCGCCCGGTCGTCGGCCGACCCGAACGCACTGCAGAAGATGCAGCCACTGCGGTCGCGGTTGTCGGCGGTGGTGACGTACGCGAAGCGCCACGGGGCGAAAAGCGGCTCGCTCACGGCACGAGACCTCTGCTCCGGCCGGCGATCGTCGGGGTGCGCTCAGCGCTGCCGGAGGAGCTCTTCACGCAGGTGCTTGCCAGGCTTGAAGTACGGGATCCTCTTCGGTGGAACGTGGACCTGGGTGCCGGTCTTGGGGTTTCGCCCGGTGCGCTCGCCGCGCTGGCGGATGCGAAACGACCCGAATCCCCGCAGCTCCACCTTCTCGTCGCGGTGGAGGGCCGCGATGACCGCCTCGAGAATCACCTGCACCAGCTCGTCCGCCTGCTTCCTCGGCAGGTCGGCGGTCTCCGCCACCAGCTCCACCAAGTCGGCCTTGGTCATCGTCATCCTCGCCCCCTCCTTGCTCCTCCCTGGTCGCCTCTGCTGCGGCTCAGGCCGTCGTGTCGTCCTCGGGCTCTTCGCCGGGTGTCTCGGAGTCTTCGCTGTCCTCCGTGGCCGGCTCGCCCTGGCTCTCGTCGGGAATCTCGGGCGCTTCGCTGGAGGCCTCGGCCGGTGCCGCGTCCTCCTCGACCTCCTCCGCGCCAGCCACCACGCCCCCCGCCCGGAGAGCCGCAGCCATGGCGGTCTCGCGCGGCCGCGCCGCAGGAGAAGCCGCGCGCTCCCCCTCCTCGTCCTCGGCTTCCTGTGACACCCCGTGCATCGACAGGCCGATCCGGTTCTCGTTCCAGTCGATACGCAGGATGCGGCACCGCACCCGCTGGCCGGAGGTGTAGATCTGCGACAGAGGCGCACCCCCCTCGCGGTCGATCTCCGAGATGTGACAGAGGCCTTCGACACCCGGCGCGAGCTCGACGAACACCCCGAACTCGGTGATGTTCGTCACCGCCCCACCCACGACGTCGCCGACCCCGTGCGCGTTGGCGTACTCCTCCCACTCGTTGGGAAGGAGCTCCTTCATCGACAGCGAGATGCGCTGATTCGTGACGTCGATCGCGGTGATCACCGCATCGACCTCCTGCCCCTTCTGCACCACTTCCGAGGGGTGGTTGATGCGCCGTGTCCAGGACATGTCCGAGATGTGGACGAGGCCGTCGACACCCGGGACGATCTCGACGAAGGCACCGAAGTCGGTCAGGTTGCGGACCACGCCATGAATGCGGCTTCCCACCATGTGGGTGTCCGCGACCTGCTCCCACGGGTTCGGCTCTGTGGCTCGGAGCGACAGGGAGAGCCGTCGCTTGTCGACGTCCACCTCCGAGACGACAACGTCGAGCTCCTCGCCGATCTCGAGGATCGACCTCGGGTTCTTGACCTTCTTGGTCCACGACATCTCGCTGACGTGAATCAGCCCCTCGACCCCCTCCTCGAGGGCGAGGAAGGCGCCGTAGTCGACGATGCTCACCACCTTGCCCTGCACCCTCTTGCCCACCGGGTACTTCTCGGGGACCAGGAGCCAGGGGTCCTCGAAACGCTGCTTGTAGCCCAGCGACACCCGCTCCTTGTCGCGGTCGAAGCGCAGGACCACCACGTCCACCTCGTCGCCGACCTGGAAGTACTCGCTCGGGTGACCCACCCTACCCCACGAGATGTCGGTGATGTGGAGAAGGCCGTCGATCCCGCCCAGGTCGATGAACACACCGTAGTCGGTGATGTTCTTCACCGTCCCGGTGATGACCCGACCCTCCTCGAGGTCGGCCATCGTCTGCTCTTTGACCTTGCCCTGCTCCTCCTCCAGCAGCGCCTTGCGCGAGAGGACGATGTTGGAGCGACGGCGGTCGAAGCTGATGACACGCGCCTCGATGTCCGTTCCCAGGTAGTCCTCGAGCCTCCGGTTGGGCCGGAGGTCGACCAGGGAGCCGGGGAGGAACGCCTTGATGCCGATGTCCACGGCCAGGCCGCCCTTGACCCTCTCGAGCACCCGGCCGCTCACCGAGCGACCCTCGCGGTACGCCTCTTCGATTGCCTTCCAGATCTTGAGCTTGGCCGCCCTGTCCCGGGACAGCCGCAGGTGCCCCTCGGTTTCGTCCAAGCGCTCGATGAAGACCTCGATCTCGTCGTTGACCTGCACGGTCAGGAGACCGCTCGCCCGGTCGAGGAACTCGGCGGCGGGAACGGCGCCCTCGCACTTGAAGCCGATGTCGACCATGACCTCGTCGGCGGTGACCGCGACGACAGTCCCGCGGACGACCTCGCCCTCGCGCAGCGTCTGCAGGGACGTCTCCATCAGCTCCTGCATCGTCTGCTGGTCCATCTGGTTGTTCTTGTCTTCGGGCCCGCTGTTCAACTCCGTGCCTCCCCGCCGGGCGCACCTCCAGTGCGCACCTAGCCTCCGTGGTTGCCTGACCTTATGGTGACCCACCCGGATCTGTCAAGGGTCTTCTTCAACTCCCCCACGTTCTCCGCCCTCCGCGTCCCGCGCTCGTGCCCGTCCCCGACGAGCTTTTCTCGCCCTCCAGACCCGCCCGCTGCCGGAGGAGCCGCCACGCTCGCTCCGGGTCGAGCACGTCGGCCAGGATCTCCTCGGTCTGGCAGCCGACCCGGTCCACCACACGGTCGAAGATCACCGGCACGCGGTGCGCTTCGAGCACCGACCGCCCCCCCCGGCTCAGAAGCCCCGCGTGCACCGAGCCCACGGCGAGGTACACGTGCACCAGGGCCGCGGCTCGACCGACCACGCGGTCCCTGGCCTGCACCTCTTTGGGGACGAGGTCGGCCGAGCGCAGGAAGTCCGCGGCCTCGAACAGGGGGTAGATCCACCGCGAGTCACTGACGAAGACGCACTCGCGACCGCGGTAGAGCTCGAGCGCATGGTGCACCAGGTCGTCTCCCCGAAACGAGAGACTAGCGGGATGCGCCCCGGCCTGTCCAGGGCTGGGTGGAGCTCAAGACCGTCACGCTGTCCACCGGACGTTGACGCAGCGCAGCCTGAGCTGCGTGGCGGGAGGTTGTCAGCCCGGGCGGAGCCGAGAGCGACCGAGATCCCGGAACCGCCTCAGGGGCAGTGGGTTGTGCCCGGATGCGATCCTCTGGTCGTGTGAGCGGCGTCACCCAAGTTACTGAATGCCCGCGAGATGCCGTCTCACGATCGGAAAATGCCGGCTCCCCTTGACGGGGTCCACGGGAGTCGTTGCTGGTGTATACTCCGCCCCGGTCGGACGTGTCACTCGATGCTTCACCTCCTCTTCACGCGGCGTGGACGACAATCTCTCCGGCAGGACGTTTCCTTTTGGCTTTCCCCGGCCACGTCAGGTGGCGGGGGGCCGAGCTTGATCACGTGTCATGAGGCAGGAAGGAGGATTCGCATGAGGTCTGGAAGGATGGTCTTGAGTCGCTGGGCGCTGGCCGCCGGCCTGGTCGCCCTGGTCCCCGCCCTGGTCTTCGCCCAGGGCGCCACCACCGGCAACATCGTCGGGTCGGTCACCTCCAAGGACGACAGCGCGCGGTTGCCGGGGGCCACGGTGGTGGCGGTCCACGAGCCCACCGCCGCCCGCTACACCGCCGTCACCCGCGATGACGGCACGTTCAGGATGCTCAACGTCCGCGTCGGCGGGCCGTACACGATCAGCGTCACCATGCCCGGCTTCCAGCCGGCTCAGCGGGGTGACTTCAGCGTCCGCCTCGGCGAGGACCTCAACCTCGCCTTCCAGATGAGCCTCGAGGCCTTCACCGAGGAGCTGGTGGTCTACGCCGAGCCCTCGAGCGTCTTCAACCCGTTCCGCACCGGCGCCACCGACAACGTCAGCCAGGACGCCCTCGAGTCCCTGCCCTCGATCTCGCGCTCGCTCGAGGACTTCGCCCGGACCTCGGTGTATTTCAACCCGGTCGCCCAGAACGACGGCTACACCTCGCTCTCGGTCGCGGGCCGCAACAACCGCTACAACAACGTCCAGATCGACGGCGCGGTCAACAACGACCTGTTCGGCCTCGCCGCCCAGGGCACCCCCGGGGGCCAGGCCGAGACCCTGCCCATCAGCCTCGACGCCATCCAGGAGCTGCAGCTGCTGGTGTCCCCCTATGACGTGCGTCAGGGCGGCTTCTCCGGCGGCGGCGTCAACGCCATCACCAAGAGCGGCTCCAACGCGTTCCACGGCACCGCCTACTTCTACACCCGCGACGAGAGCTGGGTCGGCGACCGCGAGATCAACGGCGAGGACGTCGAGTTCGCGGACTTCAGCAACGACCAGTACGGGTTCACCCTCGGCGGCCCGATCATGAGGGACAAGGTCTTCTTCTTCGTGACCGGCGAGTTCAACCGCAAGGACAGCCCCGCCGGCTACTCCATCGGCGGCACCGGCCAGGACTGGGGGCGCCCGGACGAGGCGCAGCGCTTCCGCGACATCCTGGTCAACCAGTATGGGTACGACCCGGGCGGTTTCGACGAGACCATCCGCACCACCGACTCCGACCTGTTCTTCGGGCGGTTGGACTTCAACCTCTCGGACAGCCACCAGCTCACCCTCCGTCACAACTACGTCGACGCCGAGAACCTCCAGGCCTACCCGAGCGTCCGCACCTACTACATGCCGGACAACTTCTACACCTTCACGGACGAGACCAACTCCACCGTGGCCCAGCTCAACAGCGTGTTCGGCGCCGACGTGTTCAACGAGGCGCGGCTGACCTACCAGACCATCAGCGACCGTCGCGGCGGCCCCACCGACTTCCCGCAGGTGTCGGTCACGCTTTCGGGCGGCGCCACCATCCGGGCGGGGCGCGAGCAGTACTCGACCGCCAACTCCCTCGACCAGGACATCCTCGAGATCCACGACGACCTCACCTTCACCAGGGGCGACCACACCTTCACCGTCGGCACCCACAACGAGCTGTTCAGCTTCAAGAACGTGTTCATCCGCGACAACTTCGGCGTCTACGCCTTCGACAGCCTCGACGACTTCGAGGCCGGCAACGCCTACTCCTACAGCTACAGCTTCTCCAACACCTCGGACCCGCGCCAGGCGGCGGAGTTCGACGTCCAGCAGTACGGCCTGTACGCCGGCGACCAGTGGGCGGTGCAGCCCAACTTCACCCTGACCTACGGCCTGCGGGTCGACGCCCCCTACTTCCCCGACGAGCCCACCTACAACCCGAGGGTCTACGAGCTGTACGGCGTCGACACCCGCGAGGTGGCGAGCGGCAACCTGCTGTGGTCGCCGCGGGTCGGGTTCAACTGGGACATCACCGGCGAGGGCAAGCGCCAGCTGCGCGGCGGCACCGGCGTCTTCGCCGGCCGCACCCCCTACGTCTGGATGTCCAACTCGTACGGCAACACCGGCATCGAGTTCAGCCGCATCTCGGCCTTCCGGCCCGGCGCCCCGATCCCGTTCAACCCCGATCCCTACAGCCAGCCCACCTCCATCCCCGGGGTCAACCTCTCCACCAACGAGATCAATGCCATGGACCCGGACTTCGAGTTCCCGCAGGTGTGGCGAACCAGCCTGGCCTACGACCAGGACCTCGGCTGGTGGGGCCTGATCGGCTCGGTCGAGGGGATCTACTCCAAGACCCTCAAGGACATCATGTACCAGGACCGCAACCTGGTGCGGACCGGGACCCTGCCCGACGGCCGCCCCGACTACACCGGTGGCCGCGTGTCCAACGAGTACAGCTACCTGATCTGGCTCACCAACACCGACGAGGGTGAGCAGTACAGCCTGGCGCTGAACCTCCAGAAGCCCTTCGACAACGGGTTCACCGCCAGCGCCGGGTACATCTACGGCAAGTCCGAGTCCATCAACGACGGCAACTCGAGCCAGGCGACCTCGAACTGGCGCTACCTGCCGGCGGTGGACGCCAACGACCCCGACCTGTCGCCGTCCAACTTCGACGTCACCCACCGGTTCGTGGCGACCGTGTCGTACGCCTTCAACATCACCGACTCCATCGGCTCCACCGTGGCCCTCTACTACAACCACCAGGCCGGCCGCCCCTACTCCACCACCTACAACCGCGACATGAACGGCGACAACCAGGACAACGACCTGATCTACGTCCCCGCCAGCGCGGAAGAGGTGGTCATCTACGGTTCCGGGACCTGGGACCAGCTCGACAGCTACATCCAGGCCGACGAGGGGCTCCGGGACGCCCGCGGCTCGATCGTCGAGCGCAACGCCAGCGTCGCCCCCTGGACCCACACCCTCGACTTCCACTTCGGCATCGAGATCCCGATCAGCGTTGTCCGCACCGAGCTGACCCTCGACATCCTCAACCTCTCCAACCTGATCAACAGCGACTGGGGTCAGATCAAGTACGGCGCCTTCAACGAGATCTCGCCAATCCGCCACCGCGGCTTCGACGACAGCGGCCGGCCGATCTACGAGCTCCTGTTCACCGACCCGGACGCGCGCTGGACCTACGACGACCTCCGCTCCCGCTGGCAGGCCAAGCTGGGTCTCCGGCTGAGCTTCTAGCCCGCTCGTTCGAACAACCACGGCGGGGGCCACGAGGCCCCCGCTGTTCTTTCTCTCCCCTGTCGGGCGATCAATCAGCTTTCAGCTCCCCCATCCGACCTGTCACGTTCACGATCGGCATACCATGCCTGCGGGAGGTCGTCATGCGCATCGCCCTCGTCCAGCAGCACGCCACCCACGACCGGCTGGACAACCTGCGCCGGGGCCTCGCGGCGCTGGCAGCAGCCGCCCGCCGGGGCGCCGACCTGGTCTGCTTCGCGGAGCTCGCCTTCGAACGCTTCCACCCGCAGCGCCCCGCGACCGGCGACGTCGGTTCCCTGGCCGAGCCGGTCCCCGGCCCCACCACCGACGCCCTCGCCCGCGCCGCGGCCCAGCACGGCGTGGTCGTGGTGGGCAACCTCTACGAGCGGGACGGCGACCGTTGCTTCGACTGCTCGCCCGTGGTCGACGCCGACGGGACGCTCCTCGGACGCGCCCGCATGACGCACATCACCGACTACCCCTGTTTCCACGAGCGGGGCTACTACGCCCCGGGCGACACCGGGGCGCCGGTGTTCGCCACCCGCGCCGGCAGGGTCGGGGTGGCGATCTGCTACGACCGTCACTTTCCCGAGTACATGCGCAGCCTGGCCCTCGACGGGGCCGAGATCGTGGTCGTGCCCCAGGCCGGCGCGGTGGACGAGTGGCCCGAGGGGCTCTACGAGGCCGAGCTCCGGGTGGCCGCCTTCCAGAACGGCTACTTCACCGCGCTGTGCAACCGGGTCGGCGAGGAGGAGTGCCTCGAGTTCGCCGGCGGATCGTTCGTGTGCGCCCCCGACGGCCGGGTGCTGACCCGTGCGGCGTCGCGGACGGACGACCTCCTGCTGGTCGACCTGAACCTGTCCGAGGTGAGCGCCAGCCACGCCCGCCGCCTGTTCCTGCCCGACCGGCGCCCGGAGCTGTACCCGGAGTGGGTCGGGCGGAGGTAAGCTACGCTGCCGATGGGCGAGTCGAGCGTGCACGGAAAACAGGAAGCCGCTGAGGGGCACGGAACCCTCGCACGACGGGCAGGCGCCGTGCTGGACCGGTTTCCCCACGCCACCGGTCTCCCCGTGGAGGAGATCCCGGACGGCGGTCTGATCAACCGCACCTGGGCCGTGGGGGTCCCGCCCCGATTCGTCATTCAACTCGTGAACCCGATGATCCCGGAGGCCGCGGACGAGCGGATCGACCTGGTCACTCACCACCTCGACACGCGCGGCCTCCCCACCCCGCTCCTGGTTCGAGACCGGGAGGGGCGCTGCGCGGTGCCCGCCTCGGGAGGGGGTCGCTGGCGCCTGCTGACGTTCGTCCCGGGAACGACGTTGCACCGCCTGCCCCACGCCCGCCACGCCCACGCCGCGGCCTCTCTGGTGGGCCGATTCCACACCGCCCTGCAGGACCTGCCGGACCCCCTCGACCCGCTCCGGTTCCAGGTCCACGACACCCCGGGGCACATGGGCCACCTGGAAGGGGTCATCGAGGACTGCTCCGATCACCGGCTGGCGGCCGCGATCCGGGGGGCCGGCGAGCAGATCCTCCGCTGCTGGGAGAGGTGCCGGAGGGACCTGGTCGAGCTCCACGTTCCCGGTCGACCCGCCCACGGCGACCTCAAGGTCTCCAACGTCCGCTTCGACCCCGACGGCGAGGGGGCCACCTGCCTGGTCGACCTCGACACTCTCGGGCGCCTCCCCGTCGAGATGGAAATCGGCGACGCCCTCCGCTCCTGGTGCAACCCCCTGGGCGAGAACGCCGAGAGCGGGAGGGTCGACCTCGACCTGTTCCAGGCCACGGTGGGGGGCTACCTCCGCGAGGCAGCTTTCTTGCTCCCCCGGGAACGCGCGGCGCTCGTCCTGGGCATGTGGCACATCGCGGTGGAGCTCGCCGCCCGCTTCTGCGTCGACGCCTACCGCGAGAGCTACTTCGGTTGGGACCCTCGGGTGGCGCCGAGCCGCGCCGACCACAACCTGCTGCGGGCCCGCTGCCAGCTGTCGCTGGCGCTCGACGTCGAGAGGCGGCGAGCGGAGCTGGAACGGGTGGTCGCCACGGCATAGCTCTCAGCTCCCCCATTTGACAACCCGGCCGGGGCTGACTAGCGTGGGCGGCGCAAGCCGTTCGGGTGGGGAGGGCACCAGGTGAGCAGCTCCGCGCCGGATCGAGGTCAGTGGTCCTCGCAGATCGGTTTTGTCCTGGCAGCCGCCGGCTCAGCTGTCGGCCTCGGCAACATCTGGAGGTTCCCCTACAGCGCGGGGCAGAACGGCGGCGGGGCGTTCGTCCTCGTCTACCTGCTGTGCGTGGTCGCCCTCGGTCTGCCGGTGATGCTGCTGGAGGTGAGCCTCGGCCGGGCGACCCAGAAGAACCCGGTCGGCGCGATCCGCGCCTTCCGCCCCGGCGGCGGGTGGCCCGCGCTGGGCTACCTGGCAATCGTCACCGGGGTCGGCATCCTCTCCTACTACGCGGTGGTCGCCGGGCAGGTGCTGGCGGTGTTCATCGACTCCACCCAGAAGATCTTCAGCGGGCAGAGCCACCTCCACACCCTGGGTCCGGGCGGCATCCTCCTGTGCTTTGCCGCCTTCCTGCTCCTCACCCTGCTGGTGGTGGTCGGCGGCGTGCAGCGGGGCATCGAGCGCTGGGCCAAGCTCCTGATGCCCCTGCTGCTCCTGGTCATGTTGGCGATCATCGCCCGCGGGCTGCTACTTCCGGGCGCCATGGAGGGCGTGCGGTGGCTGGTCACCCCCGACTTCTCCAAGATCACCCTCGGCGTGGTCCTCGACGCCATGGCCCAGGCGTTCTTCTCCCTGTCTCTGGGAATGGGGGCGATGCTCACCTACGGCAGCTACCTCTCCCGCCGCCAGAACCTGGTCCAGTGCGCGTCGTGGGTCGTGGCCTCCGACACCGCTGTCGCGATCCTCGCCGGATTCATGATTTTCCCGGCGGTGTTCGCCCTCGGCCAGCAGCCCGACGCCGGTCCGAACCTCATCTTCAAGGTCCTGCCTGCCGTGTTCAACGGCATGCCCGGCGGCGAGGTCATCGGCGCTCTGTTCTTCTTTCTGCTCTCCGTCGCTGCCCTGACCTCGACCGTGTCGCTGCTCGAGGTGGTGTCGGCCTTCTTCATCGACGAGCTGGGGTGGTCGCGACGACGAACCGTGTGGAGCGCAGCCGCGGTGACCTTCGTGGTCGGGATCCCGGCAGCCCTTGCCTGGGTTTCCGTCTCCCCCTGGTCCACCGTCAGGGTGCTCGGCCGCACCGGCCTGTTCGACCTGATGGACTTCCTGTTCACCAACCTCTCGCTGCCGATCGGCGCGCTCCTGCTGTGCGTGTTCGCGTCCCGCGTCTGGGGTCTGGGGCGCGCGTCGGACGAGGTGCTGTCCTCCAGCCCCCGGTTCTCCTCGGTGGCCGCGATCTGGCGGTTCTTCGTCCGCTGGGTGTGCCCGCTGTTCATCGCCGTCATCCTCCTCACCAGGTTTCTCCCCGTCGGCTGACCCCGGGGGTGACAGCCTGGTCGTGACGGCGCGTGGCCGATGGCACATCACCGGCCCGCACGTGAGGGCTACCGTCGGCTGGTGGGGCGGCTCGCCCAGTTCCCGCAGGGCGCACTGCCTTCCCGGACGCGC
>Ga0068714_10003655_pt1 | contig 17965 bp, 11 predicted proteins | sample MTBNYHSulfiMetaG_FD_62988 | JGI IMG/M metagenome (GOLD analysis project Ga0068714, IMG submission 62988) | Enrichment culture microbial communities from rom New York Harbor, USA that are MTBE-degrading - MTBE-NYH (New York Harbor Sulfidogenic)... | ecosystem: Environmental > Aquatic > Marine >...
CGTGGATTAAATACACCTGAAACTGCTGTTCTGGCAGGTAAGTTGGGTGCTGATTTGACTAAAATTCATATGGTCTATGGATCATTGAACGGGGGTACAGACCCAGCCAGATTGACTCTTGACGGGATAGAAACTATCAAATATGCAGTCAGGTATCATATGCCTTTTGATGAACCAACAAATGAGGAATTAGGAGGCGTACCAGCTTATAAATCATTTGCCGGACTTCTTATTATTGCTGATCTGGCTTTAAAATTAGGTGCAAAACCCATCTTGAAACCGCTTTTTTGTTATTCCCCAGATGTAATGATTACCGGAAAAATGGATGATAATTATATCGATTATAACGTTGCTAAAATCGATAGTTTACGCTCTATTATTGATGCTCCAATCTGGCCAGGGGAACCGATTGGTTTCATGACTCATTCTGAAGACAGGATCCAATCTTCTCTTAGCACTGCCTTGCATGCAGCACTGGCTATTTCTCTGGATCTTGATGCCATTACTATTGCATCTGCTGATGAAGCCTATTCTAGGGGTTCAATTTCAATTTCTTCCAGAGTTGATACTTTGAGGGCAGTTCAAGAAGTTTTTCGTTTTTTGGGTAAAGCAGGAATTAAACCAACTATTAAGGCAAAGGAATATGAAAAGGAAATAACACAAGGAATCGAAACAACATTGGAAAAAATTGCCCAAAGGGGTAGCTTTGTAGATGCTCTTTATGAAGGCTTATTGGGTAATCCTCAGGATGGGGCTTATCCGGGTCGTGCCGGAAAAGATACAATCTTTGAAAGATAGACTGAAATAGTTTGATGGATATAAAAAACAGGGTCATCGGAGTATTAGGAACAGCAAAAAATACCGGGAAAACCACTTCCATTTGTTTTATATTGGAATGGACTAATACCAAAAGAATTAAAGTAGGTTTAACCAGCATTGGTTATGATGGCGAAGATATTGATAATATTACCGGATTACCAAAACCCCGCATTTATGTTAAAAAAGGGAACCTGGTAGGAACTGCTGAACAATGCTTGTCTGTTTCTGAGGCGAAAATTGAAATCATTGAAAAAACACCAGTTAAAACATCCCTGGGACAAGTGCTAATAGGGAAAGTATTACAAGAGGGGTTAGTCGTATTAGCTGGGCCAAATAAAGGTAAAGATCTTCTTTGCATCCTGCAAAAATTGAAGAAAGAAAAAAGCCAACTTATTCTGGTTGACGGCGCATTAAACCGAATGATACCCTTAATTTATTGTGATGCTTTAATTTTAGCAACCGGTGCTTCTCGTCTGCCAGACATTCATTTACTTGTTGAAGAAACAAAAAGTATATCCTTTCTATATCAGTTGCCATTGAGAGAGGAACAGAAAATATCAAATCATGAAATCCAAACAAATCAAAAGTTCATTACTATTTTCCAGGAAAATGGTACTAAAATCGTTTTAAATTCTTACTCTCTGATTAATCAAAAAACAGCTGATAATATACTTAAAAAAGTTGACAAAGAAACTAGGGAGATATATATACCAGGTATTATTCAGGATCGAATTCTATTAAAAATGATCGAGAAACACATTGAGGTGTTGTTTGGAAAAGCAATCTTGATTAATAATCCAGCATATTTACTCATTGCCTCACAGGATATTGATCATTTAAAGGAACTTATTAATGAAATACAGAAAAGTAGAATTATATTGAGAACCCTCCAAAATCTACCAATATTAGCTGTTACTATCAATCCATTTTATCCAAATTACAATCGGTGTGGAGATCAGGAATATGAAATCGCCTGGATTGATAGACAAAAACTCTATGAGGAAATGAGTTGTAATATTCATTTGCCAGTAATAAATATTAAAGAAAAAGGAAGTAGAAAGTTGATTCAGGTTTTGGAGAAATATTTAGGTATTGACGAAACAAAGAATAAAACAAATAAAAGTAATAATTATGAGAATAGAGAAAGATATAGAAAATGAATCATAAATTACCTGAAAATACGAAAAAAGATAATCACCAGTTGGGTATTTTTTGGATGATTTTAGCAGCCTTGTGCTTTGCACTAGTTGCTTTGATTATTAAATTGTTAAATAATATTCCTTTGATGGAGATTGTTTTATTTAGAAATCTCCCATCCATGATTATTGTTCCTATAATCATAATAATGAAACAAAAAATATCAATATGGGGTAGAAATAAGCCATTGTTGTTTTTACGTGGATTTTTGGGAGCGTTGGGAATGATTGCCATGTTTTATACCTATACCAAAATGCCTATCACAGATTCAATTACTATTCAGCGTCTAAGCCCATTTTTTATTATAATGATGTCAATTGTTTTTTTACATGAAGAATATAGCTTTAAGCAGGTTCCTATTATTTTACTTGCTTTCATAGGTGCTTTATTCGTTATTAAGCCTGGTTTTCGGACAGATATATTCCCGGCGATTGTGGCTTTAATTTCGGCAATGCTGATGGGTGCTGCTCATGTAGTGATTAGATGTTTGCGACTAACTGATAATTACTGGGTTATTATTAATTACTATGCCTATATTGCCGGTATTACGGCAATCATTTCACTGGTATGGCAGGGAAATTTTGTTATGCCTAATACTATCGATTTTATTTTACTATTAATTTTAGGTTTTTTAGCTTTTGGTTCCCAAATTAGTTTAACATTAGCTTATCGGTTTGCACCAGCAAGTATAGCAGCACCATATCTTTATACTCAAATTCTCTTTGCTGCTATTTTAGAAATAAGCTTACTTCGGGTTTTGCCAGATATACTAACCTTGATTGGCTCCTCAATTATTATTATTAGCGGTGTATTAAATTATCAATTTAGCCGAGTTAAACCTACAAAATAAACGATTCTTTATCCTTTTTCATATTCAAAATCTGACAAGCGCATTTCGCTTCCTTTCTACCTACCAAATATTATTTCTATCAATTCAACCTTTTGGTTAATTTTACTTTCAAGCAATGAATGGAAAGAAAAAGAATGTGATTACAAAAATTCCTGGAGAATGGACACGGTGTTAATTATTTTTTAGATATTTCCATATATACTGACTTTTTTTCACAAATAACGCTATTTTTTATCATAAGGTTAATATGTTATAATATTAGTAAAGATATCTTGATATTGTTCTAATAGTTTGGAAAGAAAGGGGGAGAAGGTAATGATACAGGTAAAAGTTTTTGGTGTAGCAGTTGATCCGGTGACTAAGGGTTTTGTAGTGATTTTAAAGGATCATGATGAAAAAAAATGGCTACCGATATGGATAGGACCCTATGAGGCTAAAATGATTTCCATGGCTTTGGAAAAATCCAAGCCCAATCGTCCTTTTTCTCCCGATTTAATCAAGAATATTATAGAATCTGGTGAAATGGAAATAGATAAAATCGTTATTTCTGATATTAAAAACAACACCTATTATGCAACAATCTGGTTGAGAAAGGGAGAAAAACAGTTATTGATTGATGCCAGACCAAGTGATGCCATTGCTGTTGCTTTAAGGCTAGAGTCACCCATTTTTATTTCTGATGAAGTTATGAAAAAGGCTTCTATCTCTCATTCCTCCAAGGAAGAAGAAGTATCTTTCCGCTTATCCCAGCTGAAAAATGAATTGCAGAATGAGATCGATAAAGAAAATTATGAAAAAGCAGCCAGACTAAGAGATGAGATTAAAAAACTGGAAAAGATGAAAAATATTCCACCTCTCAGACCATAATTAGCTGTCTATATAGCCTCTGAACATAATAATTGAAATGCTGATAAATATGGAATGGCTATATTAGAATCAACTGATCTTCCCGTTCGTTTTATTTCGGCAGGAAGTTTTTATAGTTTGTTAATACAGAATAACCTGAATATGTCCTTATCTGAATGACTCTATCCTCTTCTTTTTTAACGAATTGTATGATACGACAATAATTAATAAAAATGATTTTTGTACATTTATTACGATATATGGATATTTGACACTAGCAGTATAATTGTAATATAGAAGTAATATTATATAAAGAAAGGAGATAAGCTATGATGCAATTTGATAAATTTACCGTAAAAGCGCAGGAAGCAATTGGTCAGGCGCAGCAATTAGCTTTGCAGTATAATCATCAGGAAATTAAAAGCGAACACTTGCTTCTGGCTTTAATTCATCAACGTGAAGGGATTATACCCTCAGTTTTAGCTAAATTAGAAATTGATATTGCTGACTTAGAATCATTTTTAGAAAAAAAACTAAATAAGCTCCCCAGCGTCTCCGGTGGTGGAGCGAATCAATATGTCGGAAATGAGTTAAATACAGTTTTTGATAAAGCAACACAAGAGGCAGCAAAATTAAAAGATGAATATATCAGTACAGAGCATCTGTTTCTTGCTTTAATTGAGTTGGAGGAGAGCTCCTTTGCTTGGTATTTCAAAGAAAGGAGCATTAATCGAGACAATATCTATCGTTCATTGATGAATATCCGTGGGAATCAAAGAATCACAGATCAGAATCCGGAAGAAAAGTACCAGGCTTTAGAAAAATATTCCCGTGATTTAACCCAGTTGGCCAGGCAGGGGAAACTTGACCCGGTTATCGGGAGGGATGATGAAATTCGACGTGTAATGCAGGTCTTATCCAGGAGAACAAAAAATAACCCGGTATTAATCGGGGAGCCGGGAGTAGGTAAAACGGCAATTGTTGAAGGACTGGCACGTAGAATAGTAAGCGGCGATGTACCAGAAGGGCTTAAGAATAAGAGAGTCATTGCTTTAGATCTTAGTGCTCTAGTAGCAGGAGCAAAATTCAGAGGAGAATTTGAAGATCGCCTAAAGGCAGTTTTAAAGGAAGTAGAACAGGCAGGAGGATCGATTATTCTATTTATTGACGAAATGCATACCCTGGTCGGTGCAGGGGCTGCCGAGGGTGCCGTAGATGCTTCCAATATGCTGAAACCTGCCCTGGCCCGGGGAGAGTTGCATTGTATTGGAGCTACAACCCTAAAAGAGTACCGAAAATATATTGAAAAAGATGCCGCTCTGGAGAGACGATTCCAGATGGTATTGGTAAAAGAACCAACTGTTGAAGATACCATTGCCATATTGCGTGGATTGAAAGAGCGTTATGAAGTACATCACGGTGTGAAGATTATGGATTCCGCATTGATTGCATCAGCTACACTGTCTAATCGTTACATAACTGATCGTTTTTTACCTGATAAGGCCATTGACCTGGTTGATGAAGCAGCCTCAGGATTACGTATGGAGATTGATAGTATGCCTATTGAGATTGATGAAATTGAACGAAAGATCATGCAACTGCAGATTGAGAAACAGGCTTTGAAAAAGGATAATGATAATATTGCTAAGGAAAAGATTAAAAATATTGATCAGACTTTAAGTAATCTCAATGAACAAAAAAATAGTCTGATGTCCAGATGGAATCACGAAAAAGAGATCATTCAAAGGATTAATCAGCTTAGAAGTGATATGGAAAAAGCAAAAACCGAAGCTGAACATGCAGAAAGGAATGGGGATCTGAATCTCGTTGCTGAAATCAAATATGGAAAGATACCAGAATTGGAAAAACAGCTGGATGAAAGTAATAAAAAGATTGCTTCATTGCAGAAGAGTTCCCGTATGTTAAAAGAAGAAATCACCGAGGAGGATATTGCCCAGATTGTATCCAAGTGGACCAATATCCCGGTAGGTCGTTTAATGGAAGGAGAAACAGAAAAACTGATCCGTATGGAACAGGAATTAAAGAAAAGAGTAGTGGGACAGGATGAGGCAGTGAGTCTTGTTTCTAATGCCATACGTCGATCCAGGGTAGGGATTGCTGATCCAAATCGACCGGTGGGATCGTTTATATTTATGGGTCCCACAGGAGTAGGTAAAACTGAACTGGCTCGCAGCCTGGCAGTCTTTCTCTTTAATAATGAGAATGCTTTGATCAGAATCGATATGTCTGAATATATGGAGAAGCATAGTGTGGCAAGATTAATTGGCGCACCACCCGGTTATGTCGGTTATGAGGAGGGCGGCCAATTAACAGAAGTGGTAAGGCGTAGACCTTATTCGGTCATCCTTTTTGATGAAATTGAGAAAGCACATCATGATGTTTTTAATATATTGTTACAGATTATGGATGACGGAAGACTAACAGATGGACAGGGGAGAGTCGTTAATTTTAAGAATACTATCTTAATCATGACTTCCAATATTGGTAGTCAATATATCTATCAGATGAATTCAGATAATAAAGAAGAAATAACAAAAAAGATTAATCAGGTTTTAAGAGACCGTTTCAAACCTGAATTTTTAAATCGTGTAGACGAAATTGTTACCTTCAACCGCTTGGATAAAGAACAGATCATCCAGATTGTTGATATTCAGCTTGAGATACTTAAAAATCGCTTAAAAGAAAAGAAAATAGGTTTAACCGTTACTCCCAGAGCAAAAGAGATACTGGCAGAACGAGGTTTTGATCCTCAATATGGTGCACGGCCTTTAAAAAGGACGATACAGAAATACATTCAGGATCCGCTGGCCTTGCAAATGCTGGAAGGAAAAATCAAAGAAAAAGATAAGATTAAAGTTGAATTTAATGAAAAACAAAAAGAAATAGTATTTCTAAAAACAGATTAGAACATTGTTTCCCTTTGAGAAATTGATATTTAGATGTTTAGTTAATAGATAGCTGCTGTGTATTAGATACTTATCTGTTTAACATTGTTAGGATATTAGATTTGAATAGCAAGCGTTATGTTAATTTGGATTGGTGTTTATACAATCAATAAATAGGTATAACGCTTGCTTAATTTTAAATGTAAACAATTTAAACAATAATTATATTAAAAGTTATAAGCTACAGATAATGGATACTGATTTGAGAAAGACCGGCATCGATATTAATATTGATTTGATATTCTGATGCACTATAGTTTTTTGAGATATAGACATCATTTTCCTGTTTTTGAAAGTTTTCGTCCATGTCTTTTATGCTTAATCCTGTGTCAAGATTAACAATAGCTCCAACATTACCGGGAATGGCAATATCGATTTTGGACACACCGGAATCAATATTGATATCTCCATTATATTGCGGGGCAATGATATTAATATCGGATGCACCGCTTTTAATGGAACATTTTTCTACTTTAAATTTGGATAAATCGTAATCTATAGTCGTAGCGCCGGTTTCAATAAGAATTTCATAGATAACTTCTTTGTTAAGTTTCAGGTCGATATGATTCCTTGGGTTGCGAAACTGTTCACCAGATACCGATACCGGATTGTGATGGATATAAATATTTGCCTCATGATCGGAAATTGAGTAATCTTCGATGGGCTTAAATTCCGGATAACGATAACTGACCTGGCATTGATAGACCAGGGGAGTGGGGAATTCAAGCGCAAATGCACCTACATCGTAATTTAAATGAAGACTGGCTTTTTGAACCCTGGGAACTATTTCGGTTTCTTCCACAATAGTTTCTTCATCGGTATCGGTATTTTCATCTCTTATTTCCGCAGTAGAGTCTGCTGTCATTTCTTCCCTAGTGGCATCCTGTTCAGGTTCTTGTTCAATCTCTTTAGTAACAGGAATCATTTCAACCTCTCTTTGAAGGGCTACCACTTCAGTTGCGATCTTGCTTTCCAGGTTCAGGTCGATTCCCATTTGCCCGGCGCTTACAGCAAAGATAATCCCTACCAGTATAACCAGGGGAGCAAGCCAGGAAAGTCTCCTTCTAAAGATTAAGCCGATTCCCAGACTGATTAGGAGTAGTGGCCAGAGTCTAAAGATATTGTACCAGACAGACCATTCCAGAATATTAAGATTGTTTAATAAAAGAATAACACCAACAAGAATGATGGCTAAACCTTTTAAAATTTGTGTTCCACTCATTTTTAGATCTCCTCTCGTAATTTTTATGGGAATTTTGATAAATTTACTAGTTGATTAAGTAAAAACAATTGACTTTATTCCCTTTTTATTTTTTTGTTATTTTTGACCAACTATTGGCGATCAGTAAATCAATTAGTCTTTGTCTATCGGATAAATAATCAGGATTAAGAGATAATGCAGTTTCAGCTTCTCTTAATGCGTTTTCATAATCCTGGCTTCGATAATATGTTAAGCCTTTTTTGTAATGTGCCTGAGCTAAAATGTCTTGTGCATTTGCCATATTGGTGGCTAATTCGTAATGATTTAATGCTTCCGGTAAATTACCTGAATGATAATACATATCACCAATTTCTATAAATGCTTCGCCGAAACTGTTAAAGGTGAAGTTATGGTCTCCCAGGGGATATATTTTTTGAGCCAGGTTCTTTTCAATAATTGCCCGGTCATACTGATGCTCTTTTAAATTAATTTCTCCTTGATAGAAATAAGCCAGGGCAATTGACCTTTTATCATCTTCAAATTGCGTTGCTTTTTGGTAAGCCTGTTGGGCTTTTTCCAATTCACCGTTATTGCGGTAATAATTACCCAGGTGGAGGTAGCAATAGGCATCGACCTGATAAGCAATCAGTTTATCCATAATCGGCGGACGTGGTTGCGAGTATCCCATCTCCATGAATTTTTCATTAGCCTTAATTAATTCATGCTCGTCAAGATAAAGCTGTCCTAATTCGGCATTCAATTGTTGATGATTGGGAATCAATTCAACCACCTTTTCGTATTGCTCAATTGCTTTATCAAATTCCCGCTGTTCCTTATAGATCAAGCCTTTAATATAATAGGCATGGGCATAGGAAGCATCATCGGCAGTGAACTGATCTAAATGCTCTAAGACCTGACCATAATTCCCCATCTTGAATAAAGCATAATTGAGATTAACCAGTGCCAATTTGTTGGAGGGATCAATTCCCAATGCTTTCTCATATTCTTTCTGAGCTGGTTGATATAGCTCCTGGTCTATAAAGAAATTTCCCAAATTAATAAAGGCATAGGCGTCAGGTATAATGGTTTTTTCTTCAATAATGGACTGAAGAAGTGCTTCTAATTGAATATCGTTACTTGCTGAAACTGAAAAACTTGATAGAAGAAAGACAAAAAAGATAAGACCTGTAAATATCAATCCCATTTTTCTTTTACTTTTCATTATAATATCCTCCTGAATATTTTAAAGAATTAAGAAATTTCTCAAGATTATCAGTGAAGTTTACTCCTCTGAGCCCCTGGGTTTTTTTCTATGGTACCAAATTTTCTGAAATTTTAATACTATAAAATAACACAAATTATATTAACAATATTTAGATTGAGTTACATAGCTTATTATTTATTTATTATTTATGATTTTGGTCTTTTTCTTCACTGAATTCTTTTAATTGAACAGCAAACTCAAGTAGCTTTTGGTCAACCAAATCATTAACAGAGTTTTTCTCAAATTTCCCGTTTTTCTGTCTTTGTCCGGCTTTTCTTTGGGTTAGTATTTCAATTCCCTGGTCAATGGTTTTTACCGGATAGAGATGAAATTTATTATCTTTAATAGCTTCCACGACATCTTCTCTGAGCATAAGATCCGGAATATTTGTTTCGGGAATCATCACGCCCTGTGTTCCGGTTAAACCTTTTACTTTGCATACATCATAAAAACCTTCAATTTTTTGATTCACACCTCCAATGGGTTGAACCTCCCCTTTTTGATTCATAGATCCGGTAACGGCAATATCCTGTCTTAAGGAAAGATTGGCAATACTTGAAATAAGCGCATAGGCTTCTGTTGAGGAGGCACTATCTCCGTCAACCCGGGAATAGGATTGTTCAAAACAAATACTGGCACTGATGGTTAGCGGTTTGTCATGAGCATATTTTGATCGGAGGTAACCACTGAGGATAAGCATTCCTTTATTATGAGTTTTTCCGCTTAAATCAGCTTCCCTTTCAATATTGATAATACCAGCTCTACCCATGGATGTTTTGGAAGTGATTCTTGTTGGTCTTCCAAAGGCATATTCCCCTAAATCATAGATCGAAAGTCCGTTTAGCTGGCCGACAACTGAGCCTTCTGTGTCAATCATCAAAGTACCCTGTTCAATCATTTCCTGGATCTTATTTTCAATGAGATTCAGTCTTTCGATTTTTTCATTGATAGCCTGACTGACATGTTTTTTCTGAATGGTTTTTTGTTTCTCCTTTTTTGCCCAGTAATCTGCCTCCCTGAGCAGATCAACAAGGTTGTTAAAATGTGTTGATATTTTATTTTTTCTTCCTGCCAGTCTTACGGCATATTCAATAACTCCTGCAATTCCGCTATGGTCGAATGGTTGTAAATTCTCCCTTTCGCAGAGCTGTTTGATAAAACAGGCATATTGAAAGATATTTTGAGTATTATTTTCCATAACTGTATCGAAATCTGCCTTCACTTTGAAGATTTTTTCAAAGTCCTGATCTTTGAAGTAGAGAAGTTGATAGAGAAAAGGGTCCCCAATCATAATAACTTTGACATTACATTCGATTGGCTCGGGTTTGAGTGCCGAAGTGCTGAACATGTAGAAGGGATCATAGGTTTCGGGTTCAATCTTTTGATTCAACAATGTTCTTTTTAATGGCGGCCAGACCCCGGGCTCCAGGAGTAAATCCAATGCGTTTACTACTAAAAAACCACCATTTGCCCGCAACAATGAACCGGCTTTTATTTTAGTGAAATCAGTAATCCAATGCCCTGTTCGATCCATTCTTCTTTCTATTATGCCGAATAGATTTTTATAGGAAGGATGTGTTTCAATAATAACGGGTGAACTTTGTGTATCGGAATTATCCACCAGTACATTAACTGAATAGTCAGTAAAAGTATCTTTTATCTGAGGCAATTTTAACCCCGGAATAGTAGGGTATTGTTCTTCTTTTTCCTGAAAACGACTGATATTTTCCAGTACGTTTCTCTTCACTTCATTTAGATAAGAATCAATCGATTTATTTTTATATTTTTTCTGTATTTCAGCGGTTTCTTCTTCTACAAGGGGTGTAACTATTTTATTTTCTAGTTCATTTAATTTTTTACTGAAGTCTTTCTGCAGATCATTAATCTTTTTTGAAATTTGAGCAATTTTATGAGTAAATTCTTGATGTTTTTGTTTGATTTTTTCAAATTCTTCCCTGGAGAATTTTTTTTCCTCAACCATGCTCTCCAGAGTTTCCAGATTGGTTGGTTTTTCATTAATCACCGGAAAGATATCCGGTTTGGTATAAGGTCCGATTTGTACCTGAACAACGGTAAAGTTTCCTGCTTTCACTTTATCTTCAAATTCTTTGACTATAGCATGTTGCTTCTTCTTGAAATTTTCGGTAATGACATCTTTACTTTTCTGGTATTTTTCACTTTCCAATAGCGAGGGGATATGTTTTCTAAGCGTATTTACCAGACTTTCCATATCTTTCTTGAATTGATTTCCCTGTCCTGCCGGAAGACTGATTGCTCTGGGCATATCAGGATGTTTAAAATTATGAACGTAACATTTATCATCAAAAATAACATTTTTTCTTTTTCTATCTTTTAATAATTTCTTGGTAGCTGTACTTCGCCCCGTTCCTGGTTTGCCGGTGATAAAAAGGTTATAACCCAGGTATTCCATATCAAGGCCTAATTCCAGTGCTTTTAACGCTCTTTCCTGTCCTAGTATCTTATTACCAGGAGTAAGGTCATTTGTTGAGGTAAAATCAGCTTTTTCTAAATTACAATACCACCTAAGTTGTTCAACAGGGACTTCAGGGAAACCACCTTTTTTGGAATTCATTTTAACTCCTTAAATATTTTTTAGTTCAATTTATTTTGTTTCTCTTTTATTTGATGTGGTATGTGGTATATGAATACTATCATAAAAATATTTTCTTTATTATATCAGTATATTTTCTTTTTGTTAAGAAACTTATTATATTATTAACAAAAGTATACCAAATATGCCAGAAAATGCCAGAAAGGTTAATATATATAACGAGATATAGTTTGAAATAATAATATTTTTTATATTTTTAATTAAAAACGATATCTTTAATGATATTTGAAGAGGATTTTACTTAATACCCTAATCAATACAAAACATTAATAGTATTTTATTTAAATTTTATAGTGTATCATTTGCTGTTATGCGATATAATCGCTATAATAAAATAAAAAGAAAATCAGTATAAATAGGGGAGGGAATGATGTCAAAAAGTATTTCGATAATATTGGTCATCCTTTTTCTGGTAGTGGCAGGAATTGCTTATCTGAATTATGATCGCCTGAACCAAATTCAGAGCGAGTTATTAGAAAAAGAAGTTCTATTAGAAGATTCTGAACAATTAATCAGGCAACAGGGGACCTCCATTGCCCAACTGGAAGAACAAATGAAAGAAACCATAGAAAAAGAAGGACTCCCATCAGAAGAAAATTTAATTCAGGCAAGTGAAGAAGAATTTCAAAAACAGTTAAGCAATTATCAGGAAGAATTGCAGGAATTACGGGAGAAGTTAGAAGAATCTATACAGCAAAACAGAATAGAGTCCCAGGATATAGCCCAATTAAAACAGGAAAAAGCTACATTGGAAACTCTCCTGGAGGAAAAAGAAGCCCAATGGAAATCCAAAGAAGAAGAAAATCAAGAAACTATTGCCATTCTGCAGGAAGAAATCCGGAAATATGTATCAGATATTGGGATAGTAAATGAAAAAATATCCGATTTAGAAAAATACTTAGATTCAGAAACCATTAGAAGAGAAAATTTAGAGCAAGAGATGGTCCGGTATGAAGAAGATATTGCTATGCTCCAGGGGAAATTGGCATTGGAACAGGATGACGAGATCCGGGTTCAACAAATAAGCCAATTACAGTCCAACAAAAAACAGCTGGAAGAAGAAATTGAACAGAAGAATTCTGTTTTAGACCAAATTCAAAAGGATTACCAATCACTTAAAACTCAATTAGCCGATTATGAACAAAAAATGATAGGTTTACAGGAAGAAGTTGTGATGATGGAAAAACAGGAAGGTGTTATGGATGAAATTCAAAACAGTTTGACCCAGCTAAAGGAAGAAAAATCTAAACTGGAAGTTCTTTTGGAGGAAAAAGAAGATCAATTGCTGGCTAAAGAGAAAGAGAACCAGGAAATCATCGCACATCTTCAAGAAGAAGTAAAGAAATATGAATCTAATATCAGAAATATTGAAAGTGACACAAGTGCTTTAAAAGAAGATTTAATTGAAGAGAAATTAAATCGAGAACAGCTTGTTCAAAATATAGCTGGTTATGAACAGCAAATTATCGATTTAAGGAAACAATTAGAAAATAAAACCAGATCAGATGAAAAAATAGAACAGGAATTATCCCGATTAGAACTGGAGAAATCTAAATTGGAAACTCTTCTGGCTGAGAGAGAAACCCAATGGTTGGCCAGAGAAGAGGATAGTAAACAGACAATTGCCCGTCTCCAGGAAGAAGTTCAAGATTATGAGTTGAGCTTGAAAGAAATTGGTAATGAAATGTTATCCTTGAGGCAGGACTTGACGGAAAAAGTTTCATTAAAGGAAAGCATGGGGGAGGAAATTGAACATTTTGCAGCTGAAATAAATAAATTGAAAGAAGAAATTGCTTATTTTCAGGAAATCGAGCGATCATACCTGGATACCTTTGACCAACTGCAGTTGGATAAGGAAATGTTGGAAAAACAGTTGGAAGAAAAGGGTCCGGAAATTGGACAAGATGAATATCAGGAATTGCTGAATCAGCTGGGTTTATATCAAGATCATATGAAAGAATTAAGAAACGAACTGGCTCTTGCTAAAGAGAGAGAGGATACTATTTCAGCCTCTCAATTCAGCCAGATACAGCAGGAGATAGAAAATTTAGAGAAAATGCTTGCTGGAAAAGAAGATGAGTGGAGCAGGCAAAATCAAGAGAATAAAGAACTTATTTCCTATTTGAAAGACCAGCTGGAAAAGTACCAGAAAGAAATTGAAGTGGTTAAGATAGATAGCAGTCTATTGAAGGAGGAAGTTGCTGCTCAGGTTGAGTTACAACAGGAAAGGATAGCTCGAATTAAAGACAGGGAAGAGCAAATTTCAGGCCTGACCTTTGAGATAGAAGAATATGCAAGAAAAATGGAAGAATATGAAAAAATGATTGATCAGTTGAGAATCAAATTGCAGCAACAAGAAAATCTAAGTTATCAAGAACAAGAAAGAATGATAGATGATTTAATGTCTTTGGCAGAGGAAAGGGACATCATTCAGAACAGCATTGACCAATATCACACCCAGATTAGCAAACTGCAGTCTGAGATTGCCGAATTACAAAACAAGATTGCACTTTTAGAACAAGAAGAAGAGGACCAGTATTATGAGGTAAAAAGTGGAGATTGCCTGTGGACTATTGCTAGAAGCAGGTATAATGAAGGAATCGCATGGACTAAAATATTCAATGCCAATCAAGGGTTAATTGAAAATCCTGATCTGATCTATCCCTATCAACAGATCATTCTTCCGGAATAGGCATGATTCATTACTTAGAACTAAAAATCGGTATAATTCTTTTTATAACATTCAAAAGAGAGAATATGCCGATTTTTTATTTCCCCCATGTCTGCTCAATTGATACTTAATTTAAAGTTTTATAAATTTTTAGAAAATAAAAAATTATATGATAATACATTTGTCAAGACTGTTAAAAAAAGGTAAAATATATTTTATAACATTGGAATGATAAAAAAATTTCAATGCTAAGATAATAAATGGTAAAGTCTTACTTAAATATTAGATAGAATATAGAATAATAACAAACAGGCAAAAGATAAGATAAAATCAAAAAGAAATTATAGGTAAATCAAGTCTTGCTATTTTGAAAATTTTAACTATTTACCTTGTAGCATACCAGGGAATATCATGATATAATCATAAATAAAATCTTATTAAACGGATAGGTTCAATTTTATTTTAAAAAAGTATTTTGCTATATTATTATCTTATGGTATTGATGTTTAGGGGGTAACTAACTTGCGGATTATTTCAGTTGCCAATCAAAAAGGTGGTGTTGCCAAAACCACAACATCTATTAATTTGGGAACCTGTTTAAGTGAGTTTGGGAAAAAAGTGCTTCTTATCGATATGGATCCTCAGGCGCATACTACTATAGGTTTGGGAATTGAGCCCAATGAACTTGATAAAACAATGCTTAATGTATTGGACTCAAACCGTTCACCCGATAAGCTTGATTTAGATGATGTTGTTATTCAGATGAAAGAAATAGGTGACGGTAATCTTTATGTAGCTCCCAGTAATATTGATTTTGCAAGTGCTGAGTACAAATTAATCGATCAAATTGGAAGGGAAGATTTTTTAAATATTGGAATTCAAAATTGTAAAATTAAATTTGACTATATCATGATCGACTGCCCCCCTTCTTTAGGTATATTAACCATTAATGCCTTAAAAGCTTCCAATGAAGTTATTATTCCCATACAACCTCATTATTTTGCGCTGCGGGGCATTGAAGAGTTTATGGAAACTATTAAGATTGTTCATCAAAATTTGCATCATGCTCTGGAAATATATGTACTGGTAACGATTGCCGATAGCCGGAGCAATATTTGCAAAGAGGTGATTGAGGAAACAAGAGATTTCTTTAAAGAAAGGGTCTTTAAAACCATCATTAGAAAGAATATAACATTGGTAGAATCTACCAGTCAGGGAACTCCTATTATCTACTATAATCCCAATTCTCATGGTGCAGAAGACTATTCAGAACTTGCCAAAGAGGTGATTTCCTTTGAAAAAGAAAAAATTAGCTCGCGGCTTTACTAAAATTATGGATTATAAACAGGAATTAATCAGAGATACTTCCCAGGGTTTTAAAAGGGAACAGGAGAAGCAAAACCCCATTAACGGGAATGGTGATCTAATTGATCGCAGTAGTAATATTAGAGAAGAAGAGCCCGAAGAAGAGCAAAAAGTAGAGGAATTTGTTAGTATCAAGGTGATTGGTATTGGGGGAAGTGGAAACAACGCTATTGAAGAAATGGCCAACCATCGCATCAATGGATTAAAGCTGATTGCACTTAACACGGATTTACAGGCACTCTCTTTATCTCAAGCAAGCCAGAAGGTTCAAATCGGTAAACTAACCACTCGCGGTTTAGGTGCAGGTGGTGATCCTGAAATTGGAAAAAAAGCTGCCGAAGAAGATAGAAGCATGATTTCCAAAGTACTGGAAGATGCCGATATTGTTTTTATTACTGCAGGTATGGGTGGTGGAACCGGAAGCGGTGCTACACCGGTAGTTGCTGAAATTGCCAAGAGAGAAGGAGCACTGACTATTGGAGTAGTAACTCGTCCCTTTAGCTTTGAGGGAAAAAAACGCATGGCTCAGGCCGAACAGGGAATCGAAGCGTTAAAGAAACAGGTTGATGCTTTAATTACCATCTCCAATGACCGGTTACTTGGCATGATCAGCAAAGATACTTCTGTCAAAGAGGCTTTTGAAATAACCGACAGAGTATTAAGACAGTCAGTGCAAGCGGTTGCTGATTTAATTACAATTCCCGGATTGATTAACCTGGACTTAGCCGATGTAAGGGCGGTTATTAAAGATGCGGGGATGGCTTTGGTTGGGATTGGTGTAGGACGAGGGAACAATAAGGGGACCACAGCTGCTGAAGCGGCGATTTCAAGCCCCTTGTTGGAGGTTTCCATTAAAGGTTCCAGTTCATTATTGGTTAATGTAACCGGTGGGTTGGATATGAGCCTTTATGAAATTAATGAAATTGTTGACCTTGTTTCTAAGGCTGCCGGCAGTGAAGCCAATGTTGTTTTTGGTGCCATTATTTCAGAAAAGATGCAGGATGAAATCCGGGTAACCGTGATTGCCACAAAGTGTGAAAAATTTATGACCGATTATCAGGAAAAGGTTGAAACAATCAAGGAAAGAGAAAGACCGGTAGAAAATAAAGAGATTAAAAAGGAAAAAGTATCTCATTATAGTACGGATCATTTACAAGATGCTCCACCAACACCAAAAGACACAGGTCTTGGCAATAATAAGCTATTAGATGAAGATGACCTTGATGTTACCAGGAAGTATAAAGATAAAGAGGACCTGGATATACCTACATTTTTGAGAAAGAGAAACAAAAGATTTTAGTTTCAATGCTATTGAAACTATTTAGCTAAATCCCAACACTTTTTGATGGAAATTTGACTTAATGGAGAAAAACGAAAAACAACAGTTTTCATTTTCTACTTACGAAGCCTACAAAAAGATTAAAAAAAATGACCCGCTTAAAATAATCTATGAATCAATTGATTGGTCTTTTATTGACCCCATGCTTGAAGGTTGTTATTGTGGTAAAAAAGAATTGCTTTATAGCCCTGTTTCGTTATTCAAGGCACAACTCTTGATATATCTTGGAGAAGTAAAATCCAATCGTGATTTAGCTGAAAAATTGCGTTTTAACACCAAGTACTGTGTGCTGTGTGGATTCCATCATTTTCTTAAAACGCCTTCTCATTCCACCTTTTCCGCTTTTAGAAAAAAGGTTGGGAGTGACCTTTTTCATAAAGTGATGCACCGTATTGTGGCACAGAGCATTCCGATGATTATCAGAAAGCTTCCTGATGTGTCACCCGGATATCTCCATATTGCGGTTTATTCAAAAGAAGGAAAGTGGATGAAGTGCAATTGTAAAGGAAAATGTAAGTTTCACAATAATCTATTGGTTAATCACAAAGGAATTAGGAAAAAAAATTTCGTATCATCCGGTTATAGAATAAAATTATTAATCGATAAAACATCCTACAAACCTTTTGCAGCAGAAATAAGACCGAAGTAATTTGTAAATAATCTATTCAAATTGAAAGATAGGAGGACATCATGCCAGAACTGGTTTCAGTTGAAACTGCAAAAATATTAGCCAAAACAAATATTGCACAACTTATTGACCATACGGCCTTACGTCCGGATACCACCGGTGTTCAAATACAAATACTTTGTGAGGA
>Ga0068714_10003656_pt1 | contig 17964 bp, 11 predicted proteins | sample MTBNYHSulfiMetaG_FD_62988 | JGI IMG/M metagenome (GOLD analysis project Ga0068714, IMG submission 62988) | Enrichment culture microbial communities from rom New York Harbor, USA that are MTBE-degrading - MTBE-NYH (New York Harbor Sulfidogenic)... | ecosystem: Environmental > Aquatic > Marine >...
GTTCTGGTCATCGACACTGCCCACGGCCACTCGGAGGGAGTGCTGCAGGCTCTCGCGAAGGCCCGTGAGGCTCTCCCGGATGCGCAACTCATCGCAGGGAACGTGGCTACGGCTGAGGGGGCTCGCGCCATCCTGGACAGGGGTGGGGACGCGGTGAAGGTGGGGGTGGGGCCCGGGTCCATCTGCACGACCCGGGTGGTGACGGGGGTCGGGGTCCCCCAGGTCACGGCCATCATGGAGGCGGTGCGGGGGGTGGAGGGCCGTATCCCCATCGTTGCCGATGGAGGCATCCGGTACTCTGGGGACATCGTGAAGGCACTGGCCGCGGGCGCCCAGTCGGTGATGATGGGATCCATGTTCGCCGGGACCGAGGAATCGCCCGGTGAAGCCTTCCTCCTGGAGGGTCGTCGGTTCAAGATCGTCCGGGGAATGGGATCCCTCTCCGCCATGGAGGAGGGGTCCGCCGATCGGTATTTCCAGGATCCCGAGGCTGGAACCCAGAAGCTCGTCCCGGAGGGGATCGAGGCAAGGGTCCCCTACAAGGGTCCTCTCTCCGACACCGTCTTCCAGCTGGTGGGTGGCCTCCGGAGCGGCATGGGCTATTGCGGGGCCGCCGACCTGACGGAGCTTCGGGAGAAGGCACGCTTCTTCCAGATCACCTCCGGAGGTCTGCGGGAGTCCCACCCCCACGACGTCACCATCACCAGAGAAGCGCCGAATTACCGTATGTGACCCGGGTGCCGAGGCAAGCGGGCAACCCGCCCGCCCGCCTTCCCCGTCCAACTCCGAGCGACGATGAACAGCAGCGAGATCGAACCTCGACTTCTTCTCGGCCCAGGGCCGTCTCCCGTGTCGGACCGCATCCTGGAGGCCATGGCCCGGCCCACGGTGGGCCACCTGGATCCCCAGTTCCTGGCTCTCATGGATTCCGTGAGCGAGAAGCTCAGGTGGGTCTTCGGGACCGGGAACCGCATGACCTTCCCCGTGTCGGGCACGGGCTCCGCCGGCATGGAGGGAGCCCTGGCCAACGTGGTGGGCCCCGGGGACACGGTGGTGGTGGGGGTGAACGGGGTGTTCGGGACCCGTCTCGTGGAGATGTCCAGGAGGATGGGTGCCGACGTGGTGGCGGTGGAAGCTCCCTGGGGGGAGATCGTGCCGCCGGAGAGGATGCTGGATGCCCTGGAGGCCCATCCCGAGGCCCGACTGGCCGCCCTGGTGCACGCGGAGACTTCCACGGGCGTGCATCAGCCCCTGGACGAGGTGGGTGACTTCCTGCGGAACCGGGAGACGCTCTTTCTGGTGGACGCCGTAACCTCCCTCGGGGGGGTGCCGGTGGAAGTGGACCGGCGCGGGATCGACGTGTGCTACTCGGGCACCCAGAAGTGCCTGGGCGTGCCGCCGGGGCTTGCTCCCGTCACCTTTTCCGAGGCCGCCCTCCAGCGCATCCAGAAGCGGGAGCGCCCGTGCCAGAGCTGGTACCTGGACGTGGGGCTCATCGCGGCCTACCTGGGGGCTGAGCGCAGGTACCACCACACGGCTCCCATCAACATGGTCTACGCCCTGCACGAGGGATTGAGGATCGTGGAGGAGGAAGGCCTGGAGGCACGCTTCGCACGGCACCAGGAGGTGGGTGCCCGGCTCCAGTCGGAGCTCGTGGCTCGAGGCTTCCGCCTCTACGCCCAGGAGGGGTATCGCCTTCCCCAGCTCACTTCCGCCGCCCTCCCTGGGGGACGGGAGGAGGGCCCCCTCCGCAAGCGACTCCTGGAGGAGTTCCATATCGAGGTAGGAGGGGGACTCGGCCCGGCGGCGGGGAAGATCTGGCGCATCGGGCTCATGGGGGCCGGGGCGACCCACGACACCGTGGACCGGCTCCTCCATGCCGTGGACCGGGTCCTGGACTCCTGATCTCCGGCCTGGGTCATGACGCTCTCCAGGCCCTCCGGCGCCGGCGCCCGTACCAGGAGACCTACGAGCGCCTCCCTCATGCTCCTGGGCCTGGCGGCGATGGCCCTCTCGGCCTGCGGGCCCATGGCGGGGGTCCGGCCGGTCCAGGATCCGAGCCCTCCGCCCGAGGCGGTCCCGGACCTGCCCCCTCCCACGGTCCTCCTGCCGGAGGAGGAGCCGGCTCTTCTCGCCCAGGCGGAGGTCACTCCGGATCCCATCGTCCTGGACGCCATTCTTGACTCCCCCTGGGCCCGGACTCCGGCCATGGAGGAGAGGGTCCAGGAGTGGATCGAGTCCATGCGGGGCCGGGAGGCGTCCTACTTCCGGACGAGCCTGGCCAGGATGGGCCGCTACCGGAGTATCGTGGAGGAAGAGATCCGGGAAGGTGATCTCCCTCCCAGCCTCCTGTACCTCCCCATCGTGGAAAGCTGGTACAACCCCAAGGCCCACAGCCGCGTCGGGGCCTCGGGGTTGTGGCAGTTCATGCCTCCAACGGCTCGTGGAATGGGGCTGAGGGTGGATTCCTTCGTGGACGAGCGCCGAGATTTCGTCCTGTCCACCTCCCAGGCCCTGGCCTACCTCTCCGAGCTCAATGGTCAGTTCGGCTCGTGGTTCCTGGCCCTGGCGGCCTACAACGCCGGCCCCGGGCGCGTGGACCGGATCCTGCGCAGGCAGCGGCAGGAGGGAGAGGGGCACGACGGGGTCTTCCTGGAGATTCTCTCCGATCTCCCCAGGGAGACCCGGGACTTCGTGCCGCGGTTCCTCGCCGCCGCCCGGATCGCGCGGGATCCGGGTGCCCATGGCCTTGAGGATGTGCTACCGGACGATCCCTTCCGCTTCGACGAGGTGGAGGTCTTCGACGGCATCTCCCTGGACGTCATGGCCCGGGCCGCCGAGGTGGATCTGCGGGACCTGGAGGAGCTGAATCCGCAGCTTCTTCGCGGCGTCACCCCGTTCGGTGGGGGGACGAAGCTGCGGGTGCCCGAGGGGATGGGCGAGGGATTCGCTGCGGCCATCGAGGCGATCCCGCCGGGAGAGAGGATCTCCTTCCTGGAGCACGCCGTGGCCCGCGGCGAGACTCTCACCCACATCGCCCGCCTGTACGGTGTTCCGGTGAGCGACATCCAGGCTGCGAACCCTGCTCTCCAACCCAGGCGGATGCAGATCGGCCAGCGCGTTGTGGTGCCGCGGGCGCCCTCCTCTGTGGCCCGGGTGAGCGAGAGCGCGGGGCCCATCCCCGGAGCCGGGGCTGCGCCGACGGTCTACAGCGTCCGTGCGGGAGACACCCTCTCCGGCATCGCTGCAAGGCACCGGGTACCCGTGGGAGACCTGCTCCGGTGGAACGGCCTCTCCCGGGATGCCATCATCCGGCCGGGGGACGAGGTACGGATCTACGGGCCCGGGCGTTGAGCCGGGTGCGGGGTCTGCCGTGCCCCCAGGAGGAGCCTGGCGGCTTCTCCTTCAGGATCCCCGGAGCCCCAGCCTCAGGTCCCTGAGCAAGCCGAAGATCAGGAGCTGCGGGTTCACGTTCCCGGCGGCCATGTCCCGGGCCTCGGCCACGTGCCGAAGCGCCGACGCCACCGATGAAGGGTGTATGGCTCCCCGAGCCAGGACCTCCCTCACGACCTCCGCTTCCTCCGGCGTCCATCCTGGGACCCCCCCGCCCGATGCCGACACGGCCAGATCCCGGAGCCACTCCTCCAGAAAGTTGAGGAGCTCCAGGAGCCCCCGGGCCCCGGTGGCCTTGAAGCCGGCGGCAGCTTCGAACGCCGGGCCGGGATCCGGGGCCAGTGCGGCCGCCAGGAGACGAAGAGCGGCGGAGCGGGTCTGCTCGAAGGGTCCCGGGTCGCCTCCGTCCGGGAGGAATCCCAACGCTCTTCCGATGGCTCCGTGGGAGGCGGCTGCCACGCGGCGGGCTTCTTCCCCTTCGATCCCCGCGATCTCCATGAGGAACTCGGCGACCTCCCCCGTGGACAGGGGCGGAAGGTGAAGCTGGGCAGTCCGGGACCGTATGGTGGCCAGGAGGCGTCCCGGCTCCCCGGAGGTCAGGATCAAGGTCGTCCCCGAGGGCGGCTCCTCCAGTACCTTGAGGAGGGCGTTCGCCGCTTCGGAGCTGGCCTCCTGGGGAGCCAGGGCCTCGGCGTCGGCGATGACGAAGACCTGTCTCCCGCCTCTGGAAGGGCGCCGCTGGGTCCGCCGGCGCAAGTGCCGGGCAGCTGCCAGGTACAGGCTCCGGGCCTCTCCCACCGCGACGGGCCGGAGAGGATTCCTGCGGATCTCCTCCAGAGCCTCCGCGCGGGCGATCTCGAGGGCGTCCGAGAGCTTCTCGGGGGTGGTGGCGTCCTTGGGGCGGGCCAGGGGGAAGTACCAGTGGAGGTCCGGGTGGATGAGCTTCAAGGCCAGATGGCAGCTCGGGCACTCCTCGCAGGGACCGGACGGGGTGGGGGCGTCGCAGAGGAGGAGGCGCCCCAGCCAGAGGGCCAGGTGCTGCTTCCCGACCCCTCTGGCTCCATGGATGAGGAGCGCTGCCGGCAAGGAGTCCCGCAACCGGGCCCGGGCCAGGGCTGCCAGCAGGGGCTCGTGACCCCAGTGCCGGTGGAGGCTCACGGAGTCCTCGATCGGGGTTTGAGCCACTGGAGCGGATCCATGGCCTGGGGGGCTCCCCCCGCTACCGGTGCCCGGATCTGGAACTCCAGGTGCGGGCCCTCGGGCGTCTGGGATCCCCCCACGGTGCCCACCACCTGCCCAGACTCCACGGTTCTTCCGGCCACCACGCCAATCTCCTCCAGGTAGAGATAGAGACTATAGAATCCTCCTCCATGGCTCAGGACCACCGTGGGGCCATACCCTTCGAAGGGGCCTGCCATCACCACCTCCCCGCGTCGCACGGCCCGGACCGGCGTCCCCGCCGGAGCGCGGATCCCGATCCCGTTCCAGCGGAGGACAATTCCGTTCGGCCTCCTCTCCAGGCCGAAGCGATACAGGACCTCACCGTCCACCGGCCAATCCAGGGATCCGGCATCGGCGCCCGACAGGGTGCTGGGGCCCTCGCGGCCCATCCCGGCCAGTGCGCGGCGGCGTTCCTCCTCCAGCCGCCGACGCTCCAGGTCGTCGATGAGGTCCGTCATCCTCCGCTCGTCCGCCTCGAGTTGCCCCAGGCGGCTCTGCGTCTGCCTCTCCCGGTCCTGGAACCGGGTCAGGGCGTCCTGCCGTCCCCGTTCCACCGACCGGAGCTCGGCTACCTCGCCGAGCTTGGTCTGCCGGAGCCGCCCCAGCTCCGCGAGGCTCTGCTCCAGCTGCTGGTTGTGGAGGTCCAGGGCCTCTTCCAGGCCCGCCACCCGGTCCACCAGGGTTCGGTCGTAGGCGGCGATGATCTGGAGGTAACGGTAGCGGGTGAGAAGGTTGGCGAAGGAATCGGCTCCCAGCAGCACGCGGAGGGCGTCGAGCGGGCCTCGTTTGTAGATGTCCCTGACCCTCCGATGCAGGATGGCCTGGGACTCACGGAGCTCCTCCCGGGTTCGCAGGAGCTCGCCAGTGGTCTCCTGGACCTGGTTTGCGGTGGCCTCGGCCTGGAAATCGATCTCCGCCAGGACGGCCCTGGACGCGCTCAGCTGCTGCTCGATGTTCCGCAGCTCGGTGGAGGTGCTTCTCACCTGGCTCCGGATCTGCTCCATCTCCGCCTGGAGGCGGGCCCGCTCCTCCCGTATGGCTTCCAGCCTCCGCTGGCTCTCCAGGATCTGCCTCTGGAGGGTCGGGTCCTGGGCTCCCACGGGCCCCGCCATGAGGATGAGGGCCAAGCCCAGAAGGGCCGGGACCAGGCGCCGCACCACCCCCTCAGACCTCTCGGAGGTAGTGGCGCACGGCGAGGCTGCTGGCCGTGGCGCCGAAGAGGACCCCCACCGCCAGGCCTCCCCACATCCAGCTCTGCGGGATCCACTCGAGGGGAAAGAGGAAGTGGTACACGGCCTGGTGGGTGCCCCAGGTGAGGAGGGCGGCGAGAATCCCTCCCATGAGCCCGGTCATGGCCCCCTCCAGCAGGAAGGGGCTCCTGACGAAGCTGTCCCTGGCCCCTACCAGGCGCATGATGAAGATCTCGTCCCTGCGTGCGAAGACGGCGATGCGGATGGCCGTTCCGATGATGAGCGTCGCCACCACGCCGAAGGCCCCGCCGAGGATCATGGCCGTGATGGCGCCGATCCTGCGCAGGAGAAAGAGCCGCTCGACCCACTCCTGCCCGTACCGTACGTCTTCCACGAAGGAGAACGCGGCAGCGGCCTCCGCCACCGCTTCCACCGATTCGGTGGTCCTGCTCCCGGGAAGGAACCTGATCTCCAGGGAGGCGGGGAAGGGGTTCACCTCCAGATCAGACGACACCTCCGCGATCTCCGGGAGCTCCTCCCTGGCCCGCTCCAGCGCCTGGGCCTTGGAGAAGAACTGGACTTCCTCCACGCCGGGGAGGTTCCGGAGGGTCTCGACGGCGGTTTCGACCTCCGGCGGGCGGGCGTTCTCCCGCAGGTACGCCACCACCTCCACCCTCTCTTCGATGTCGGAGACAGCCTGCCTGAGATTGTAGGCCACCAGGGAGAAGAGGCCCACCACCGTCAACGCCAGGCCCACCATGAGGGCCGACAACCCCGTGAGGAGGGGCGCCCTCCGGAAGGCCGAAGCCGCTTCCCTGAGCGCGTAGGCCATCCTACGCCCCTCCAGAAGGCCGGTGGGAGTCGAAGACCATGCGTCCCTGGTCCAGCTCGAGCACCCGGGCCCCCGGGAAGCTCCGAACCAGCTCCAGGTCATGGGTGGCCATGACCACGGCCATCCCCAGGGCGTTGATCTGCCAGAACAGATCGAGGATCCCCCGGGTGGCCCGGTCGTCCAGGTTCCCCGTGGGCTCGTCGGCCAGGAGAACCAGGGGCTCGGAGGCCAGGGCCCGGGCGATGGCCACCCGCTGCTGCTCTCCGCCGGACAGCTGGTGGACGGGGGAACCAGCCTTGGCCGAAAGCCCCACCCTGGAGAGAAGTCGCTGGGCTCGCGGACGGATCTCCGCCTTGGGCGTTCCCGTTACCTCCAGGGCGAAGGCCACGTTGTCCTGGGCCGTCCGTCCTGGGAGGAGACGGAAATCCTGGAACACGAACCCCACCCGCCGCCGAACCTTCCAGACCTCACGCCTCGGCGTGCCCTGGCTCGAGAAGCCGTCCACCCGCACCTCCCCCGTGGTGGGGCGCTCCGCCATGTGGATCAGGCGCAGGGTCGTGGACTTCCCGGAGCCGGAGTGCCCGGTCAGGAAGACGAACTGCCCCTTGGGCACCTCGAGATGGATGGCCTCCAGGGCGCTTCCGGTCCTTGCGTAGACCTTGCTGACGTTGAGGAGTTTGATCACGGGACCAGGTGGAAGGGGAGCCTCTTCTCCGATGGCGGTTTCAAGCTATCCGGGCCCCCGGGAGGTGTCAAAGCGATTGCCCATGAGCCTGACGGCCAGGCGTAGCGCCGCTCGGGCCGAGCCGGGATCGGCCTTTCCGGTTCCGGCGATGTCGAAGGCCGTACCGTGGTCGGGAGAGGTCCTGATGAACGGCAGTCCCAGGGTGACGTTCACCCCCGTCCCGAAGGCGACGCTCTTCAGGGCGGCCATTCCCACGTCGTGGTAGGGAGCCACCACGGCGTCCATCTCTCCCTTGAGGGCCCGGTGGAAGACCGTGTCCGCCGGCAGGGGGCCCTGCACCCTCAGCCCCTCCTCACGGAGCTGCGCCAGCACCGGTCCGAAGATCTCTTCCTCCTCGTTTCCGAAAAGGCCTCCGTCCCCGGCATGGGGATTCACGGCACAAAGCCCGATTCGCGGCCGGTGGATGCCCCAATCCTGCTCCAGCGCCCGGACGAGAAGCCGGCTCTGCCGTAGCAGCAGGTCGCTGGAGAGGTGCCGGAAGAGATCCCGGAGCGGGAGGTGGGTGGTCGCCAAGAGCACCCGAAGCGGGCCTCCCACCACCGTCTCCTCGGCGCACATGAGCATCCCGACGTCCGATGCACCGGTAAGGTCCCTGAGGAGCTCCGTCTGGCCCGGCACGTCCCATCCGGCGGCCCGCAGGGCGGGCTTGTGGGCGGGTCCGGTGACCAGGGCCCCCACATCCCCCTCCAGGGCAAGCTCGACCCCCCGGAGCATGGCCGCGGCGGTGACGCTGCCGGCCCCGCGCTCGGTGCCGTCCCAGTCCCCCACGTCCTCGAAGGGAGACAGTCCCGGGTCGGAGCCTGAATGGCCCAGGACGAGGAGGGCATCGCGGGGGATCACGGCGAGCTCGGACCGAACGGCTGTCCTCATCACCTCAGGCCCGATGCCGCGCGGATCCCCGAGCGTGACAGCGATACGCCTCGGCGGAAGGTGGGCCTCCCCGGACTTTCCCATGGCCTGGTGGATGGTCACATCCGGATCTGGACGTAGGTCTGGGACCGGAGCTCCTCCAGGATCTGCACGACCATCTTCTGCTGCTGGATGGCGTCCCGAATCCTGGCCCGCAGATCTTCGTCCTCGAGAGTGTAGGGCCCCCCCTCCACGACATCTACGACCTTGAGGACCCCAAACCGGGCCTGCTCCCGGGCCAGGTAGCGGATGGGTCCCAGGATCTGTCCGGGCTCGGACTGGAGGAGGGGCTCGGCGAAGCCCGGAGGCAGCTCCCTGAGGCGGTCGAAGGCGTAACGAAGGGTGTCGGGGGCCGTGGTGTCACCGAGTCGCTCCCGGAGGGGGCCCGGCGATTCGCCGGCCTCCAGGCGCCTCTTGACCTCCTCGGCATCCCGCTGGGCCTGCTCGACGTCACCCGGCGTAGGCTCGATCGATATGAGGATGTGGCTGGCGCGGACCTCTCCGGAGCGCCTGCGGTTCATCTTGATGATGTGGTAGCCGAAAGGGGATTCCACCGGCAGGCTGATCTCGTCCACGGCCAGGTTGAAGGCCGCGTCCTCGAAGGTGGGCGTCATGTCCCCCCTCCGGAACCAGCCCAGGTCACCTCCCGAGTCCTTGGAGCCCGGGTCCTGGGAAAACCGCCGGGCCAGCTCCCCGAAATCCTCCCCCTCCACGGCCATCTGGCGAATGCGCTCAGCCTCGGCTCTGGCTTCCGCCTTGGTGGAATCGGAGGGGGTGGGCGCCACGATGATCTGGGCGAAGACCACGGTGGGAGGGCGCTCCCCCAGGACCTCCCTCTGCTCCTCGAAGAACTCCCTCAGCTCGGACTCCTCTACCGCCACGGTTCTGAGGTCCCGGGACCTCTTGGCCATGAACTGCTGGTAGAGCTGCTGCTGGCGGAACTGCCCACGAAGGAACTCCCGGTAGGCTGGGAGATTCCAACCCTGCGCGCCCAGGGCCTGCTGGAAGGCCGCCTGGCCACCGAACGAGGCCGTTCGCCGCTGGATCTCCTGGGAGACGGCGTCCTCCACGTCGGCCTCGTCCACCACGATGGTGGTGTCCTTGAGGGCCGCCTGGATGATGAGCTGCTCTCCGATCATCTGATCGAGGAGTTCCCGGCGGAGCTGGCTCCTGGCTTCAGCCTCCGTGGGGACCTCGACCCCCTGCGCCTGGAGCTGGAAGATGCGCTCCTCGATCTGGGAGAGGGCGATGACCGAGTCCCCCACCACGGCGGCGATGCGGTCCACCAGGGTCCGGTCCTGTGCCCATGCGTGTGGCGGGAGGAATCCCGCTCCCACGGCGACGAGAACGGCGGCCAGGAGGAGGGAGCCCCTGGGCGTCGGGACGGTCTTTCTCACGTTCGCTGACCTCCGAGGGGGGGAGGGTCGGCCCATGCCGTTGTTCCTCCGTCCAGAAGGGACCGGGGGGGATGATGTCCCCCCGGTCCGGATGTCTCTAACCCAAGGGTCGGCAGAGGGTTCCGGGATCAACCCCGGTCTTCGCCCTGGGAAGAGCCTCCCGCCCCGGGTGCCGGCGGCTCCGGCTCACCCGGATCAGCGCCGCCTCCGCCGCCGGGGGCATCCCCGGTGTCGGAGGTGTCGGGAGAAGGCTCCGCGCCGGGCTGGAGGGTGGGAGCTTGCGGCGGCGCCTCAGCCCGAAGGGCCGTAATCCTCTCCACCGTTGTAGCGAACGCGTCCCGGTTGATGCGCGCGCCGAACTGCTTTCGCAGGGCGAAGGAAACCGTGCCCAGGGGGAAGACCTGACGGATTCCCTGGACCACCTCCTCGAGCACCTCCCGGACGGCCCTGGCCGCGGCCTCGTCCAGGCTTTCGCCCTGCTGCCGCGTCAGGCCCAGGAAACCCATCTCCCTGGCTACGCCCCTCACCCCGTCCCGGACAGCCGCCACCAGGGAATCCTGCCGGGAGTCCGAGACCTCGATGCCCTCCTTCCGGGCCTGGTTCACCAGGAGCTCGCTCCGGGTGAGGTTCTGGAGCAGGATCTCGATCTGCTCCTCCGGTGCGGCGTGCACTTGCTCGGCTACGTCAGCCGCGCTGGTTTGCAGCCACTCCTGGAACTGGCCGAGAGTGAAGACCCCTCCTTCGTAGCGCACCAGGGGCCGCTCCGAGGCGCGCCGGGTCAGCTCCACGTCCGGATCGGAGGCGATCTGCTTCACGGCTTCGTAGCCTTCTTCCTGGACCTCGATCCCGGCGGCCTCCACGAGATCGGCCACATAGGTGGACTCAGCCACCTGGACCCGCCTGTCCTGCACCTGCAGCCGGAACTGGTCGCGCATGTCGTCGAGGGGAGGGATCACCTTCTCGTCGACCCGGATGAGATGGAGCCCGAAGCTGGTCTCCACGACCTCGCTGACCTCCCCGACCTTCAGGGCGAACACCGCATTCTCGAAGGGAGGGGCCATCTCGCCCCGCCCGAAGGTGCCCAGGTCCCCTCCGGCCGGTCCGCTGCCAGGGTCCTGGCTGTACGTCCGGGCTACCTCTGCGAAGTCCTCGCCCGCCAGGATCCTGGCGCGGAGGGACTCCGCGAGAGCCTTCACGCTGTCCGTCTGTACCTGGGTGGCACCCTGGGGGAACTGGAGGAGGATATGCCGGGCCCGGACCTGCCCCCCGGGCACCTGGGTCTCGTAGAGCTCCTGTAGCTCCACGTCGGAAATGGCCGTGTCGACCTGGATCACCTGATCCCGTAGCCTGATGACCAGCTCCTGGTCGATCTGGCGGTCGATGAGGGGACCCACGTTCACGTTCTGGAGAGTGGTGTCCTGAGCCGCCGCCCTGGCCAGGAGAAAATAGTCCACCCAGAGGTTCGCCAGAGCCTCCACGACCTCGGGCTGGTTCGGCAGCTGGGCATGAGGCGCCAAGATCTCGGCGGCGGTCTCGACCGTGAGCTGGACTCCCGCGGCCCGAGCCACCGTACCCCCGGCGGAAGCCGTCCCTGATCTCTCGCACGATCCAAGAGCCAGGGCCATGATTGGAATCAACAACCTCCACGCTTTCATCAAGCTTCGTCTCCTATCGGACGTGTACCCACGCGGGTTCCTCTCCCAGAGTATCGGATCCGGGACATGCCGTGCAGCGTTGGCCAGCGGCCCACGACTGCCCCGATCCGTCAATTCGTTCCGTTCGTTGACCTGCTCAGGACCAGGAAGGCCTCCCTCAGAGTGGCGGCCAGGGGCTCGCCTCCGGCCTGCCTGAGAAGGAGAGAGAGGGGATCCATACGCCTCACCTCCACCTCCACTTGACGGTCCCGGAAGGGCTGGTCCAGGCGGGCCAGCGGCGGGACTACCCCTGGCCTGAAGCTGACCCGGCCCTCCCGGCCCCTCAAGATGATTCGCTCCACCCCCAGGTCCCGGCCCAGAAGCCTCAGGACGGTCGCGTCCATGAGAGCCTCCGTCTCGGGCGGGACGGGACCGAACCGGTCCAGGAGCTCCCGCCGGAGGTCTCCCACCTCACCGGGCTTCTGGATCTTGGAGACCCGTCGGTACAGGTGAAGCTTCTGTCCAGGATCAGAAATGTAGGTATCCGGCAGAAAAGCGGAAGCCGAGAGGGTGATTTCCGGTTCCGGGAAGAGCACCTCCTCAGGGCCCTTGCGGAGCCGTTCCACGGTCTTCTCCACCAGGCGGAGGTAGGTGTCCAGGCCCACGGCGTGGGCGAAGCCCGACTGGTCGGCCCCAAGGAGATTCCCCGCACCTCGCAACTCAAGATCCCTCAGGGCTACCGAATACCCGCTCCCCAGGTCCGTGTAGTGCTCCAGGACCCGGAGGCGCTTCTCGGCTTCGTCCGTGATCGTGGGCGGCACCACGAGGTAGCAGTAGGCCCTCCGGTCCGATCGGCCTACCCGCCCCCGGATCTGGTGGAGCTGCGCCAGCCCGAACCGGTCCGCTCCGTCCACGATGAGGGTGTTGGCGTTGGGCACGTCGAGCCCGTTCTCGATGATGGACGTGCAGACCAGGAGGTTCACGGTTCCGGTGACGAAGTCCCTCATGACCCGGTCCAACTCTCTCGGGGGCATCTGGCCATGGGCCACGCCCACCGAAGCTTCGGGCTCCAGGCGGCCGATCCGCTCGGCAACCGTGAAGATGGAATCCACCCGGTTGTGCACGAGAAAGACCTGGCCTCCCCTGTCGAGCTCCCGCTGGATGGCTTCACCGAGGATCTGGTCGGACCAGGGGAGCACGTGGGTGATGATGGGCATCCGGTCCCGGGGCGGTGTCTGGATGAGGGAGAGGTCCCGGATCCCGGTGAGGGAAAGATGGAGGGTGCGCGGAATGGGCGTGGCGGTGAGGGTCAGGACGTCCACCGAGGCCCTGAGCTCCTTCAGCCTCTCCTTGTGACGCACGCCGAAGCGCTGCTCTTCATCCACGACCAGGAGACCCAGATCCTTGAACACGACGTCGGAGGAGAGGAGGCGATGGGTGCCGATGACGATGTCCGTTCCCCCTTCTGCCAGGGAGAGGAGGAGACTCTTGAGCTCCTTTCCGGTCCGGAAGCGACTGAGAGCCCCCACACGGACCGGGTAGTCCGCCAGACGTTCCTCGAAGGTGTGGAGGTGCTGCTCCACCAGGATGGTCGTGGGGGCCAGCACCGCCACCTGCTTCCCGTCCTGGATCGCCTTGAAGGCCGCCCGAACCGCCACTTCGGTCTTACCGTACCCCACGTCGCCGCAGACCAGCCGGTCCATGGGCTTCCCCCGCTCCATGTCCCTCTTGACCTGCTGGGCGGCCTTTCTCTGGTCCGGCGTGTCCTCGTAGAGAAAGGACGACTCCATCTCCCTTTGCCAGCGGGTGTCCGGGGAGAAGGAGAATCCCTCGGCGGTCTCGCGCCGGGCGTAGAGCTCCAGGAGGCCGGATGTCATGGCCTCGATGGACTCCTCCGTTTTTCTCTTCAGGGCCTTCCACTTCCGGCCCCCGATCCGATGGAGCTGCGGCGGGGAAGCGTCCTCCGATTCCCCCACCCATCGCTCCACCAGGTCTACCCGGTACACGGGGACCCTCAGCACCTCCCCCCCGGCGTACTCGATGGCCAGGGATTCAATCTCCTCCCCTCCGATCTCCAGCCGCTCCAGACCCCTGAAGATCCCCACGCCGTGATCCATGTGAACGACGTAATCCCCCGGGGTGAGCTGGGCCAAGCTCTCCAGGGCTGCCGCTCCCCGGAACTGGCGTCGGCGCCGAAGGCGGCGAGACCGGCGGAAGATCTCGTGGTCCGTGAGGACCCGGAGCGGCGGCGATGAGCAATTCAGGAGGAACCCTCCTCCAAGGGCTCCAACGCCCAGGCTGGTGCGAGGGGGAAGCCCCTTCTCAGAGAGGATCTCTTCCAGGCGCTGCACCTGGCCGTCGTTGTCGCAGAGGATCAGGGTGTCGTGACGCAGGGCAGCCCCCTCCACCAGAATGGCGTGGAGGCGATCCATCCTGCGGTCCACGGCGGGTGGCTGCTCCGTCTCCAGGTCGAGGGTGCCGGTGCGCTCCACCCGGACCGCGATGCGGGGGAAGGCCGCCAAGCTGGCCCGGGCCACGTCCGGCGGCAGGAAGAGGCCGTCCGGAGGCTCGGGTTTCTGGCCAAGCTCCAGAAGCTCCCGCCGGATCTCCTGCACCTGCGCCCAGGTTCTCTCCAGCTCCCTGTCCCAACCGTCCAGGTGGAAGTGGAAGAGGACAGCATCGGAAGGGAGGAGCTCCAGGAGGGAACGCTTCACTTCGGGTCCCTGGCGGCGGTCCCGGAAGTCCAATGGGAGGACATGAGCAGTTTCGATGCTCCGGACGGACCTCTGGTCCAGGATGTCGAAGGTGCGCAGCGAGGCGACCTCGTCTCCCCAGAATTCCACACGGACGGGCTCAGGCGATCCAAAGGAGAAAAGGTCCAGGATCCCTCCCCTCACCGCGAACTGGCCCACCTCCTCCACCATGGCGACCCTCTCGAACCCCCGGTCTTCCAGGCCCCGAACCAGATCCTGGAACCCGATCCCGTCTCCCCGGGCTATGGTGAGCCTCAGCTCCGCCAGGGAGGACGGGACCGGTCCCTTCTCCTGCAGAGCCCGCAAGGTAGTCACCAGGAGACGGGATCGGCCGCTGAAGAGGGCCTCCAGGGCCTCCACGCGCAGACCGCCCACTTCCAGGTCTGACTCTCCGGCTTCGTAGGGGAGCGATTCCACCTGGGGGTAGGGGAGGGCTCTGCCCGGGCCCAGCAGGGAATCAAGGTCCGTTTCGACGGATGCCGCGTCCTGTGGGGACAGGGCGAGCGCCACCAGGATCCGGTTCTCCAGGAGATGGTGGAGGGCGGCGAGGGCTCCGACGCCGCTGGACCCGATGGCTCCCCCGAGGATGCGCTCCTCCCCGGGCCCGGGGAGATCCCGGACGAGGGCCCCCACCGCTCCGGAGGATAGGAACGCCCTGAGGATCAAGTCAGGTGACTGGTTCAACGTCGATCTACGGGTTCATGTCTGCACGTCCTGGATGGTCACGCCAGAGAAGATAGTCGTTTTCCCCCACGTTCCGGAGGTGCGGTCCTCCGGGGCCCGCGACCGGCGGAGGTGGTGGCACGGGCTCGGAGGGGGTTGTCCCCTGGACGGCCTCCGGGTGTCCCCCGAGGAGGACGGACGGTCCCTTTTCCGGAACGATGCCCCCCCATTTCCGGGGACGATGGCCGGGCGCGGGCCTGGCATGGGATCTGCTGCTTCCAACAGTGGAAAGAAGTGCTCGAAAGGAGGGGATCATGAAGCTGCAGCGCCTGTTGGCGGTCCTGATCGCGGCGATTGCGGTCCAGCAGGGGCTCGGCCCGCCCGCGGCGAAGGCCCAGGAATACGAGGCTTATCCATTGGAGGCACGGGTCTGGCTGGATCGTGGCCACGAGCCGGTGCTGAGTCGGGGCGACCGGGTTCGCATCTACTATCGCGTTTCCGAAAGCGCGTTCGTAGCGATCTTCCAGATCGACTCCAACGGTACCGCCAGGATGATCTTCCCCTCTTCCCCCCGGGAGAACCACTACGCTCGGGCCGATCGGGATTACCGCATCCTGTTTCCCGGCTCCTCCTACTGGTACGTGGACGACGATCCGGGCATGGGGTACTTCTTCATCGTGGCGTCTCCCGTGCCCTTCGATTTCTCTGCGTTCGGCCCATCCCAGCATACGGGGTCCTGGGACCTGAGCTACGTGGGGGGCCAGGTCTATGGCGACCCCTACCTGGCCATGGACGAGTACGTGGCTGCATTGGTACCGGACTGGGAATACGTGGCCTACGGCCTGGATTTCACCGCCTACCACGTGGACAATCGCTACGAGTATCCCCGGTTTCTGTGCTACGATTGCCACGGCTTCCGGCCCTACCAGGTCTGGAATCCCTACGCATACTCCTGCCTGAGCTATCGGGTGGTGATCTACAACGATCCGTACTACTACCCGGTGACGAGATACCGCGGAACGCGGGTCGTCTACGTCCAACCCAGGCGGGGCGTTGCCCAGTTCGTGTTCAAGGAGAGAGCTCGGGGCGAGCCCGGGACTCCCCAGGTGGTGGTTCGGAACACCCCGGCCGTGAGCCAGCCCGGGGTCGAGGGGGGCGAGGTGCGGCGGGCGGTGCCACGCACCGGTACGCCCGCGGCGGTCAACCCTGTCGACGGGACCGGTCGAGCCACCGCTCCGGCGGGCCAGGCCCGGCCGGGCGTGGAGGGCACGTCGACCCGCCGCCCGGCGGGAACCGCGCCCGCCACGGTCACGCCGCCCTCCAGGCCGACGGCGGTCCTTCCGGGACGGGGTGGGGCGGGGGTGGCCAATCCCCCCCGTGTTACCCCCCCGGGTCAGGCCGGCACATCCCAACGGCCCGTGCTCGAGAGGAGGCCCCCTGGAAGCGGATCCAGTGCTACACCGCCAGCCACCGCGACCCCCCCTCGAACGTCCGTGACGCGACCCACCACGGGCGGAGGTGGCTCCGGGGCTGCGGTGACCCGACCCACCACGGGCGGCGGTAGCTCAGGGGGCGCTGTGACGCGCCCTGCTTCAGGGAGTAGTAGCTCCGGGAGGGCGGTGACCCGACCCACCACGGGCGGCGGTAGCTCGGGGGGCGCGGTGACCCGGCCCACGACGGGCGGCGGTAGCTCAGGGGGCGCTGTGACGCGCCCTGCTTCAGGGAGCAGTAGCTCCGGGAGGGCGGTTACGCGGCCCGCTACCGGGAACGGGGGAACGAGTAGGGCGGTGACCCGACCCACCACGGGCGGCGGTAGCTCAGGGGGCGCTGTGACGCGCCCTGCTTCAGGGAGCAGTACCTCCGGGAGGGCGGTGACCCGGCCCACCACAGGCGGCGGTAGCTCAGGGGGCGCTGTGACGCGCCCTGCTTCAGGGAGCAGTACCTCCGGGAGGGCGGTAACCCGACCCGCTACCGGGAACGGGGGAACGAGTAGGGCGGTGACCCGCCCCGCCACGGGCGGTAGCAGCTCCGCGGCCAAACCCCCTCCGGCCCGGGCGACCAAGCCGCCCGTGAGAAGGCCTGGGGGCGGCGGGGGTCTTTCCCCGGCCTGACGCTGCAAGGGCCGGGTCTTTCGGACCGGCGAGGGGGCCACGCGAAGGCGCCCGGCTGCAGAGCCAGCCGGGCGCCTTCCCCCTATCCTGAGGGCACACCCTCTGGGCCCGCCGGGTGGAGTCCCGTGTCCCGACACCCCTCGATTGATCCACTCCCCACGTCCCCGTTATACTAAACGACTGTTCTTCAACGATTTCCCGGGCCAATCAACGAGTCTTCGTGCGCACGGAACGCATCCGCAACTTCAGCATCATCGCCCATATCGACCATGGGAAATCCACTCTGGCCGACCGGCTTCTCGAAGCCACGGGCACGCTCCAGCAGAGGGAGATGCGGGAGCAGGTCCTGGATACCAACGAGCTGGAGCGGGAGCGCGGGATCACCATCAAGCTCCACGCCGTCCGCATGGATTACCTGGCATCGGATGGAGAGCGCTACGAGCTGAACCTCATCGACACTCCCGGCCACGTGGACTTCACATACGAGGTATCCCGCTCGCTGGCCGCTTGCGAAGGGGCCATCCTGGTGGTGGACGCCAGCCAGGGGATCCAGGCCCAGACCCTGTCCAACCTCTTCCTCGCTCTGGACGCGAACCTGGAGATCATCCCCGTCCTCAACAAGATCGATCTTCCGGGCGCGGAGCCGGAGCGTCGGAGGGACGAGATCGCGGACCTGCTGGGCGTGGACCCCGACCACGTCCTGCTGGCCAGCGCGAAGGAGGGCAGGGGGATCATACCCATCCTGGAGGCGGTCGTCCGGCGCGTTCCCCCTCCGGTCGGGGATGCCGCCGCTCCCCTGAGGGCCCTGATCTTCGATTCCTACTACGATCAGTACCTGGGGGCCGTGCCCAGCATCAGGGTGGTGGACGGGATCCTGAAGCCGAGGATGACCGTCACCTTCGGGAACGTGAAGGCCCGATACGAGGTGGACGACGTGGGCTTCCTCCGCCTGGGCAGGGTTTCCCAGCCGGACCTGGGCCCTGGGCAGGTGGGGTACCTCGTGGCGGGGATCAAGGAAGTGTCCCACACGCGCGTGGGGGACACCGTCCTGGACGCGGGTGACCCGGCGCCCGAGCTGCTGCCTGGGTATCAGGAGGTCCGGTCCATGGTCTTCGC
>Ga0068714_10003658_pt1 | contig 17962 bp, 11 predicted proteins | sample MTBNYHSulfiMetaG_FD_62988 | JGI IMG/M metagenome (GOLD analysis project Ga0068714, IMG submission 62988) | Enrichment culture microbial communities from rom New York Harbor, USA that are MTBE-degrading - MTBE-NYH (New York Harbor Sulfidogenic)... | ecosystem: Environmental > Aquatic > Marine >...
CCTTCTCCCGCCGTAGGCCCCCACCGGGAGTCCACCTCCTATGATTTTCCCAAGACAGGTCATGTCCGGCACCACCCCGAATAATTGCTGCGCTCCGCCGGCAGACAAGCGAAAGCCGGTGATCACCTCGTCAAATATCAACACGGCGCCATATTGATCGCAGAGGCTGCGCAGACCTTTCAAATATCCTTCTTTAGGCGGGACCACACCCATATTGCCCGCCACCGGCTCCAAGATGATGGCCGCTACCTCATTTCCAATCTGCGCCATGGCCTCCTTTACTTGTTCAAGGTCATTGTACGGCAATGAAAGCGTGTGCTGCACAATCTCATCAGGAACTCCCGGACACCCGGGAATACCAAATGTGGCCAATCCCGACCCCGATTGCACCAGAAGGCAATCCCAGTGACCGTGGTAGCATCCGTTGAATTTTATGATTTTCTTTCTTCCCGTGTAGCCGCGAGCCAGCCGGATGGCGCTCATGGTCGCTTCAGTGCCGGAATTGACCATCCTCACCATCTCGATGGAGGGGACCATTTCAACCACTTTCCGCGCCATTTCGGTTTCGATTTTGGTGGGAATGCCGTAGGATGTTCCTGCCGTTACCGCCTTTTGCACCGCCTCCACCACCTTAGGATGGGCATGGCCGGCAATCAACGGGCCCCAGGAGCAGACATAATCGATGTAACGGTTGCCATCCTCGTCAACTATCTTGCAGCCCTTCGCTTCCTTCACAAAAATAGGCGTCATTCCGACAGCTCGGGCAGAGCGCACCGGGCTGTTCACTCCTCCCGGTATCCACCGGCAAGCTTCATCGTATAGTTGCCTGGAGCGATCCCAATTCATTGGCTGTTCCTTTGCTATTGAAGTTGCAGATTTGCTCATTCTTCTTTCAATCTGAGAATTTCATGATGGTAGGCGGCCATGAGCTCGCTGAGACGCAGCAGTCCTTTGAGGCCCCCTTCATTGTCAACGATTGGAACACGTCCATATCCGGACTGCAGAAATTTCACCAATGCATCATACAAGTTCTCATCCAACCTCACACTCACCGCCGGAGATGCCAGCTCTCCGACCACCAGAAGATCCGATAAGTGATCCTCGAATAAAATGGCATGCAGGTGCGACAGGGAAAGAATCCCGCGCAACCGAAAGTGATCGTCCACCACCGGAAAGAATGACTCTCCGGTGCGCGTCAAGAAACGCTTCAACGTCGCAAAAGTCATATCTTCCGGTAGGCTGGTCACAGGGGCATCTTCCCGATAGACATCCAGTACCGTCATAGTCTGAAGAACATTGATCACGGAGTCGTTGCGGTGGGCCGGAGAGTGGAATTTGTTGTGCACCTGTTTTTCATACAGCGACCAGCGTTGGGAAAGCAGCAGCGCCACCACCGAGGTGAACATGAGAGGCACCACAACGGCGTAACCTCCCGTCATTTCCGCAACCATCAGCAGAGCGCCGATGGGGGCCTTTGCCACCCCCGCAAAAAAAGCGCCCATTCCGACCAAAGCGAAAGCCCCGGGATCGGTCACGATTCCGGGATAGTAGGCATGGCTGATATGCCCGACCACCCCACCCAACATGGCGCCAATGAACAGTGATGGTCCAAATACCCCTCCGCTGCCGCCGGAAGAAATGGTGAAGGAGGTGGCAACAATTTTAAGAAATGCAAGATTGATCATCAAAAGTACGGGAAGATTGCCTTTTAGAGCTGCCTGGATGACCCCGTAACCGCCGCTCATGATTTCCGGCCGCCACAGCCCGATCAGCCCCACGCCCAATCCGCCCAAAGCAGGCACCAGCATCCTCTTCAGTCGCAAGTGACGAAAAAAACGATCGCGCAAGCCGTAAAAAGTTTTCACATAGACATAGCCGAACGGGACACAGACAAGACCCAGGATCGCATAAAAGAGCAGCTCCATTGGATGAGCGAATCTGATGGGAGGAATGGCGAAGATGGGCTCGTGCCCGAACACCGAAGTGAAGATCGAGTTCGCCACGACGGAGGAGACAATGCAAACTACAATGCCCTCGGTTTCGAAGTCTTCTCGGTAGAGGACTTCAACCGACGTAAGGGCGCCTCCCAGGGGAGCCCGAAAGATAGCACCAAGACCGCCTGCACAGCCGGCCAGCATCAATAGACGTCGATCCCGGACGCTCAACCGAAGTACACGTCCGAGCCAGGAACCGAAGCCGGCTCCTATTTGGGCGATCGGCCCCTCGCGGCCGGCGCTGCCCCCCGTCGCCAAAGTGATTAGCGAAGCCAGGCCTTTGATGTAGGGCACCTGGGTACGGATCATGCCTTGCTTGTTGTGGAAGGCATCGATCATGGCATCCGTTCCATGCCCCTCGGCCTCCGGGGCCCAGGTATAGACCAATATGCCCGACAACAGCCCGCCTATGGCCGGAAGTGCAAAAAGGACCCAGGGTTTGAAGGAGCCGCTGGTGGTGGCTTCCACCAGCCGTTCGCCGGCAGGTTTGAGGGGAGTATAGCCGGCCAGGTATTCGAAGGTGAAAAATTTCATCCATTCGAGGAGATAGAAGAACAAACAGGCGCCCAAGCCGCTCACTATTCCGATTATTACACCGTAAACCGCCCAGCGCAAGAACTGGTGCTTTTGCATATAAGCGCGAATAGTCAGGACCTGGCCCACGTTACAGCTGTCAACCCTTTCATTTTCTGTCCGTCATGGCAATTTCATATTGTTCCTGATGCAAGCTGAGCTCGCCCTTGACCAGTATACGGGCATGCAGCCTCTCTTCCACTTCCTCGAGGTAGACCCTTTCTTCGTCACAAAACCGGGCCGCAACCTCAGGATGAGCCAGGATCATGATGTTCTGGCCGAACAAGTCTCTTCTGTCCCTTTCCAGCTCCCGCAGTACTTCATAACAAACCGTCTGCTTGGACTTGAGGAAGCCTTCCCCGTCGCAGTAAAAGCAGGGTTCGCACAGCACCCGGCCGATGCTTTCTTTGGTGCGTTTGCGGGTCATTTCAATGAGGCCCAAATCGGACATGCGCAGAATGTTCGTTTTGCTTTTGTCCTTGCGCAAAGCATCCCTGAGAGCATTGAAGACCTTCTCGCGGTTGCCCTCCTTTTCCATGTCGATAAAATCGATGATGATGATGCCTCCGATATTGCGCAATCGCAACTGACAGGCGATCTCTTTGACCGCCTCCAGATTGGTTTTAAGAATGGTCTCTTCCAGGTTGCGCTTGCCCACGTAGCGGCCTGTGTTTATGTCGATAGCTGTCAGCGCCTCGGTCAGCTCGATAACGATATACCCACCTGATTTCAACCAGATTTTTCTACTCAGCGCCCTTTGGATCTCCATCTCGATCCCGTAGGCATCAAAAACGGGCTCGTCGCCTTCGTACAGCTCTACGGCATACTGCAAAGATGGAGCAAAGGTTTCAAGGAAGGTCAACACCTTACGATATTCGTTTTGCGAATCGATAATCAGCCGGTCCACCTCTTTAGTAAACAGGTCGCGCACTGCACGCAGAGTGATGTCAAGCTCCTGATAGACAAGTGAGGGAACCGGAGCGTGCTCGGACCGGCGCTGGATGTTCTGCCACAGTTTCAGCAAGAAATCCATTTCAGCCTGCAGCTTCTCCGGTTCTGCCCCCTCTGCTGCAGTGCGGACAATGAAGCCGCAATGGGGGGGCTGGATGGCACACATGAGCTCCCGCAGGCGTTTTCGCTCCTTCTCATTCTCGATTCGCCGGGAAACACCCACGTGATCCATCATGGGCATCAAAACCAGATGGCGCCCCGGCAAAGTGATGTGAGTGGTGATCCTGGCGCCCTTGTGGCCGATGGGCTCCTTGGCGACTTGCACCAGGATTTCCTGTCCTTCTTGCAGCCGATCTTCGATTGGGACTTCACTTCGCTCGTGCTGGAAATCTAAAACTTCTTTGATTTCTTCGCCAAACGCCTCTTCGAGATCCTCAGGCTCTTCCTTCTCGGTTTCAACATCACAAGAAGCCAAAAACAGCTGCTCGAGCTCTTCCATCGGATGATGGACGTCGCTCACATAAAGAAACGCAGCCTTGTCAAGATCGATGTCCACAAAGGCGGCCTGCATTCCCGGAAGAACGCGCACCACGCGCCCTTTGTAAATGTTGCTGCCGATTCCTCGGTCTGAATTTCGCTCCACATAAAGTTCCGCGATTTGCCCGTTTTCGACCAGAGCAACACGAGTTTCATAGGAATTGGCGTTGATTATGAGCTCGGCAGACATCCTCGTTTTCCTCCAGTTCAACAAAGCAGGCGAAGCCTACTTTGCAAATGCGGCAACTTGACAAACATTCTATGGATTCCCCCAAAAGACGCTCCAAGATCATGACCGGCCTAAAACAAAGTTGCCTTCCTTCATATAGATCCATCTCCAGGGAGGAGTCGCTCACCTGCCTGACATCCAGAAGAATCTCCCCCATTTTAGCGGTTATCTCCCGCCTTTTGGTTTTCTTGACAAGGGGCTCTTGCAGATGTTTTGTCCAATTTTGGAGTATACTGTGAATACCCCAGGGAAGCAAATCCGAAACCCGATACGTCACCCTCTGACTCTCGGGCACGCTCAAGCACTGGCTCACCTGCGCCACTTCAATTACTTTCAAGCCCTCCGGCAGCTGTTCATTTAAGAGCGTCATTACCTCCCGGCAATCTCTCTTCTCAGTGAGGGTGAGATAAGCTTCCTCCACCAGGCTTTCCAGTCCCAGCGGCAAAGCTTGTCCGAAAGAGAGCTTCATGTGCGGATGGAAGCCTTTGCTGTAAGCCGCCTGCAGGCCGGTGCGGCGGACAGTCCTGGAGAAGGCCTGAGCAACTTCCAGCTGGCCGAAAAAGCGAATGCCGTCCTGCTTGGCGTAGCGAATCCAATAAAGGTGATGTCCCCGATCGCCGTGGGGAAGCTCCGTTTCTCCACGCGCTGAGATCTCTTCAATCGCCGTCGACTGATGGAGTCGAGGTTCGATCATCTCATGATCGCAAACACCACAGGCAACGCAGCCGGACCAACGGCAATCCTGCGTGAACTCTTCGGCCAATGCTTTGTCGTACTCCCGCAGTAAGAAACTCTTTTCCACCCCGCTGGATAAATGGTCCCAGGGTAGTATTTCGTCGTGGTCGCGCTCCCGTTGCGCGTAAAAGGACGGATCGAGGCCGCTTTCAATGAAGGCGGTCTGCCAGATATCCTCTCGCAATAGCTCGGTCCATCCATCAAACCGGGCCCCCAGCTGCCAGGCACGCAGCAGGACGCTTCCCAGGCGGCGATCGCCTCGCGCAAAAACAGCTTCAAGCAAACTGTGCCCCGGATGGTGCCATTTTAGCCTCAGGCCCGGGCGTCTGAACTTTTTTTGCAGACTCGCCAGCCGTTCTTCCACAAGACTGTGCGGAAGTTGCGAAACCCATTGAAAAGGGGTGAGCGGTTTGGGGACAAAAGTCGATACAGAAACGTTGATGGATGCTTTTGAAGGCTTTGCCAGATCCCACACTCGATAGCAAAGATTCACCAGGGCATCCACGTCCTCCTCCGTTTCGGTAGGGAGGCCGGTCATAAAGTAGAGCTTCAAAACGCGCCAGCCCAATCGAAAGGCCGTTTCTGCTGCGGAGAGCAGATCCTGGTCGAGGATTTCCTTGTTGATCACTCGGCGCAGGCGCTCACTTCCGGCTTCGGGAGCCAGAGTAAACCCGGTCTTTCTCACCTGGCGCACCAACTTCATGAGCTCCGGTGTCAGCGTTCCCACTCGCATGGAAGGAAACGAAACCGCAACCTTCTCACCCGCAAATCGATCGACCAGAGCCCCGAGGAGTCCCTGGATCTGACAATAATCACCGGTGCTCAAAGAGAGCAGCGATAACTCCTCAAAGCCGCTGTGTCGCAGCGCCAGCTCCATCCCCTCCAAGATTCTACGCGGCGCCCGTTCGCGCACGGGACGATAGATGAATCCGGCCTGACAAAACCGGCAGCCCCGCGTACAGCCCCGTGCGATTTCCACCCCAAGCCGGTTATGCACGATGTTTAGCAAGGGCACCAGAGGCTTGTCCGGAATCGGAGAATCCTCATCAAGATTCATAATCAGGCGTTTTTCAACCTGCGTATAATCTGAAAATAATGGTTCATTGGCTGCGATTCGCCCGCTGCTATGATAGGAAACTTTGAAAAAAGAAGGGATGTAGATGCCGGGGATTTTGCGAATCTCTCGAAGAAATTCCTCCCTCCGCGGGTGCCTCGCCGATCCGCGCCATTCCCTGAAGGACCGGACCAGCTCAAGCAGAGCCTGTTCGGCTTCACCCAGCACCAGGAAATCGAAAAAATCCGCCAGCGGTTCAGGATTGAAAGCACATGGACCACCGGCGATCACCCAGGGATGATGGCCCCCTATTCGATCCTCGGCACGCAGCGGAATCCTCCCCAGGTCCAGGACGGTGAGTATGTTGGTGTAGCTCAATTCATATTGAAGACTGAAGCCGACAAAATCGAATTCGTTTAATGGTCGACCACTTTCGATGCCGCATAACGGATCGCCGGTCGCTCTTAGTCGCTGTTCGAAATCGAGCCACGGCGCGTAAACTCGATCCGCCAGCACATCTTCCACGGCATTGAGGCGATGGTAGAGCAACCGCAATCCCAGATGGCTCAAACCGACTTCGTAAACATCGGGAAAAGCCAGAACAAAACGAACGCCGGCGGTGTCGAGCTCCTTTTTGTATGTGTTGATTTCACTCCCCAGATAGCGCCCTGGTTTTTCTATTCCATGTAAAATTCTTTCATCCATGACTATATATTATCCTTGAGAAGATCTGCACACTGCGAATCATGCTCATGAAAATTGGAATTGTTCTGGCGCATCGCGGACTTGTAGGAACATACCAATCGATTCCCCCTCAAGGTGTCGGTTACCCGCACTTGACCCCGCCTGCACGGAAGTAGCCCGTACACGCTCTGGTAGTGTGCACACTTCGGCTCGCAGCGTGGGGGGGCGGCGAGGTCCCGCTGGTCGCGACCTGACCTACAACTACCACGGTCTGTCCTCGCATCACTGCGTCTCCGCGCTATCCCGCAGTCAACTCCGACCGTTAACCTCGACCAGTATATTCACCTTGTTCATACAAGGGGGACATGGCCCTGAGCATAGTCACGATCTCCGAAAGGGTATCGACGGAACGACGGACTTCCTCTTCGGTGTTTTCTGCACCCAAAGTGAAAAGGAGCGTACCAAGCGCTCCATTACTCAGGGCGTCCATGGCTTCCAGCACATGAGAAGCTTTGGCCGTGATGGACATACAAGCGGAAGCGCCGGCCACGCTGATGCCGCGCATGTCCATGTGGAGCAGCAGAGCCTCTCCTTCTACATAGCGGAACGAAACATTCGTGAGTCCGGGCAGGTGGTTGTGTGGATCTCCGTTGAACTGAATCGCCTCGATTCGATCGGCGATCTCTTTGGTCAGCCTTCGTTCCAGGGCAACGCATGCACGCGTGCGCTCGGGCAGACTCTCCATGACCAATTCGGCGGCTTTTCCCATCCCCACGATACCCGCTACATTTTCCGTTCCGGTCCGGCGCCCGTCTTCTTGCCCTCCTCCATGGAACAAGGGCCAGATCTGCACGCCTTTTCGACAATAAAGCGCCGCCGCTCCTTTAGGTCCATTGAATTGATTGGCCGATAAACTGAGCAAATCGACTCCCAATTCTTTAACGTTCACAGGTATGCGCCCGGTGGCGGCAACGGCGTCGGTATGAAGGAGAATTCCGCGCTCGCGAGTGTGTTTGGCAATTTCCGCCAGCGGCTGGATCGTGCCGACTTCGTTATTGGCCAACATAATGGAAACCAGAACGGTTTCAGACCGGATCGCTCTGCGCACGTCATCGGGATCGACCCGGCCCAGCGAATCGACCGGTACTGGAGTGATTTCAAAACCAAACCTTTCCAAAGACTTGGCAGCATACAAAACGGAATAGTGTTCCACCGCGGAGAGCACAATGTGTTTTCCGTTTTGGATTTGATCGAAAGCAATCCCTTTTATGGCGACGTTATTGGACTCCGTGCCACACGAAGTGAAGACTACTTCTTCGTTTTCTGCGCCGATCAAACGTGCCACCTGTTCTCGACTGCGAAAAAGGGCATCCTGAGGGAGCTCCCCGTGATGATGGATACTCGCCGGATTGCCGAAATGATCCTGCAAGAAGGGCAACATGGTCTGCAAAACTTCGGGAGCAATCGGGGTGCCGGCAATATGATCCAGGTAAATTCGCTGGTTTTTCATTAATAAAGATCCTCCATTCCATGTTAAGCAACGGAATTATAAATCAAACCATAAATATTTCCGACTTGCTAAAATATTTGGAACTGGTTTTTATACTTTCTATCTTAAAGAACAGTCAACAGAAAAGAATTCCTGAAGAAAAAGCCGCACCCTGCGGGGCGAATTTCCGCTTGCATTCTTCAAAGGGCCATGCTAAGAGGTATGCGAAATTTTTCCCTTGCTATGCTCTCGGCACACAATGCGGAAACGAGAGAAGATATATACTTTAAACAGGTATCGACATACTCAATTGCCAATCTGGACAAGGAGGAAAGATCATGAAGGTGTTTATTGGTGGGATTGCAGCGGCATTCTTGGGGATCATTGGAGTTTTCGTCTTTTTCGGCCCTTTTCTGTATCTTCTCGCAGGCGCCGTTCCTTTGATGCTCTTGCTCGGCGGTGCTATGGCAGCCTATTTGGGATACGATGAAGTAAAAGACAAACTTCCATTCAAGAAGAAGGAAGCTGAAGAAGTTGCCGGTGCTTCAGGCGAGGCTGAAAGCAAGCTCAAAGAGGAAGCTGAAAAATACAAACAAGAAGTGGAGAAACTGAAAGCCGAGCTGGAACAAGCCAAGGCAGAGGCCAAACAAGAAGGTTAACACGATAGAGGATTTGCTTTATCGTGGGAAATGGAAAGCCGCCTCGAAGCAGGCGGCTTTTTTTTCCGCCCTGAGGACCCGTGTAAAAGCAACGCACTGCATTACTTCATCACCTATCCTCATCCCATCCGCCGATTGCCTTTTCATTCTGTCTTCCGACCTCTGACTACGGATGCGCGGCCGTCCAGTTTTCTCCCCAACCCATATCCACGACGAGAGGCACAGAAAGCTGCCATACTCCCTCCATTCTTTCCCTGATGAGCTCCCGGGCAGCATCGAGCTCCTCCCGCGGCACTTCAAACAGCAGCTCGTCGTGCACCTGCAGGAGCATCGCGGCCCTAAGGCCTTTCTCCCGCAAAGCGCGGTCGACATCTAGCATCGCCTTCTTTATCAGGTCCGCCGCCGTACCCTGAATGGGAGTATTGATCGCCAGCCGCTCCCCTTGCTGGCGTATGGTCCGATTGCGGCTTTGCAGCTCGGGCACAGCCCGCTTCCTGCCGAGCAACGTTTCGGTGCAGCCGGCCTGGCGCGCCGTCTCAATCACTGAATCGATAAAGGTTCTGACTCCCCGATATTTCTCAAAATATCGGTCGATGGCCGCCTTCGCCATTTTGTTGCTGATGTAGAGACGCTGAGCCAGCCCGAACGGTCCCATCCCGTATATTATCCCGAAGTTGATGGTTTTGGCCTGCCGGCGCATCTCGGGAGTGACTTCATGAGGCGGAATGCCAAACATTTCGGCGGCGGTTCGTCGATGAACGTCGGCGTTTTCAAGGAAGGCGTCCAGGAGATGTTCATCCTGGCTGTAATGGGCCAGAATCCGCAATTCGATCTGCGAATAGTCAACCGACAAAAGGAGGCACTCGGGTGAAGCGATAAACGCCTGCCGAATTCTTCTGCCTTCTTCTGAGCGGATGGGGATGTTTTGCAGATTAGGGTCCGAACTGCTCAGCCGCCCGGTAGCCGCAACGGTTTGATTAAAGGAGGTGTGAATCCTTCCGGTCTCTGGATGAATCAGATTGAACAGGGAATCGGCATAGGTACCCTTCAATTTGGCGAGGCTCCGGTAAGCCAGCAGCTGCTCGGCTATGGGATGCTCTGCGGCCAGCTGCTCCAGAACGTTGACATCCGTCGAGGGCCCGCTTTTGGTCTTTTTCATCACCGGCAGGCCGAGCTTGTCAAACAGGATGCAGGCCAGCTGTTTGGGAGACTGGATGTTGAATTCTTCTCCGGCATACTGGTAGATCGATGCCGCCTTCTGCTCCATCGCCTTCTCCAGTTCGATGGACAAAGACTCCAGTTTGTTGGAATCGACCAGAATACCGCGATATTCCATTCCGGCGAGAATTTCTATGAGAGGCAGTTCCAGCGTTTCGTAGAGACGGCTCAGGTTGGATGCAGCCAGCTTTTCTTTAAGAACGGGAGCCAGCCGCCAGGCGACATTGGCATCTTCGCAGGCATAGTCGGCGGCTTGATGCACATCGACCTGCTGAAACCCGATCTGATCCCTGCCCTTGCCGGCAACAACGGTGTAGAGAGCCATCCCCTCGCCGAGATGCTCGGCAGCGATCCGTTCGAGCCGATGGGAGCGCTTTCCCGGATCCAGCAGATAGCTTGCAACCATGGTGTCGAAGGCGATGCCCTTCAATTCTATGCCATGGCGTCTAAGAACAACCCAACCATATTTGAGGTCCTGCCCCGTTTTAGCCGGCTCGACTCGGGACAACAAAGGCCGCAGTGCTTCCAGTACCTGCCCGGCGCCGAGCTGCCGCTCGCAATTGGGACCGTCGTGGCCGACGGGCACATAGCAGGCGGCATCATCCTGCCAGCACAGTGCCAAGCCTACAATGCCTGCCCGCATCGAATCCTTGGAAGTGGCTTCCAGATCTATGGAAAAGCTCTCCTGCTTTCCGAGCTCTTTAATCAACTCCGCCAGCTCTTTTTCGCTGCCAATGATGCGCGTCTGCCGCTCCGGCTTCGACCCTCGCGTGCTCCCCCCGCCGCCAAGGTCGCCATGTGCTTCGCGCAGGGATTCGATCAGGGTGGAGAAATCCAGCTCGCTGTAGAGCCTCATCAGCCTCGGCAGCGCCGCCGGGCTTCTGGCAAAATCGGCCAGCTGCCGCGAGATGGCGACATCTTGTTTGAAGGAGACAAGTTTTCGGGATAAGTAGGCTGCTTCTCGATTCTCCTGAAGCTTCCTGCGCACCGAGGGCGGTGTGACGTCATAGATATGATTGAAAATCTCGTCCAGCGAACCCCATCGCGCAAGGAGGCGTTGCGCGGTTTTTTCGCCGACCCCTTTGACCCCAGGAATATTGTCCGAACTGTCGCCCATCAGTGCCAGAAGATCGTTCATTTGCCGGGCGGTCACGCCAAACCGCTCCACAACCTCCTTTTCCATAAAGACCTTATCCTTTTGCGGGTCCCACTGGCGCACATGAGGGTCTTCCACCAGCTGCAGAAGATCCTTATCCGCAGAGACGATCACGACTTCGAGCGCTTGATTTCTACACCATTCGGTCAGCGTGGCGATCAAATCGTCCGCTTCATAGCCCTCCATCTCCATTTGCGGTATGCCGTGATAGCCGACCAGGGCCTTTATATAGGGGATTTGCACCGTGAGGTCTTCGGGCATCTTTTGACGGGTTGCCTTGTATTCTTCGTAGATTTCGCTTCTAAAGGTGGGACCCGGAGCATCGAAAACAACGCAGACATAATCTGGGTCTTCATCGCGAAGCACTTTGAGGATCATCTGATTGAAGCCGTAGACCGCCTGCGTGGGCATGCCTTTGGAGTTGGTGAGCCGCCCGATTGCATAGAAAGCCCGATAAATGTAGGAGCTGCCGTCAATCAGATAAAATGTCTTTTGCTTTCTTATCATTGGACTCTTTCACCGTAATGGTTCACCGCAAGACGCACAGGAGGCCGAGAACGAAGTGCGACAAGCCGCAGCCAACAGATCATGTTTCATCACGAAAGCATGAAATTAATGAAACCTGAAATTTGCTTTTCTGGTTTTCGTTCTTTCGCGTTTTCGTGATTATGACCTCCGTGCTCTTCGTGTGCTTCGTGGTGAAAACAAGCGTTTGGTCGCGTCGTTTGGTTGCGCTCTGCATCGTTCGACCTGCTGCTGATGGGAGGCGGCAGATACTCCAGATTCACATGGCTCATGGCATGAAAGATGTTGCCGCGAACTTTGGAGTTGCCGCGGTACAGTTCCGCCAAGAGAGAACGAATCTGCTGGCGCTTGTTGACATTCGCTGACGGGCAGCAGTTGGCAACGACGGGCAATTCCAGCCGTCTGCACAGGCGCTCGACTTTTGCCGCGGACACCAGGGCCAGCGGGCGAATCACGGTTACCTCGCCGCCGAAAAAGGTCTGTCTGGGCACCATACCGGCCACCTGGGCAGCATAGCAAATGTTGATGAAGAACGTTTCAATAAAATCGTCCTGGTTGTGCCCGAAAGCGATTTTTCGACAACCCAGCTCGCTGGCTTTTCTGAAGAGCGACGTTCTGCGCAGTCGAGCGCACAAAAAGCACGGGTTTTCGCGATTCTCGCTGCTGTGAGCCCGCACCCCGTGATCGGTTCGAATCAGCTCGTATTCGAACTTTTCCCGCTTCAGGAAAGCTTCCAAATTGTCAGCCGATGCGGAATCAAATCCGGGATCGACATGCACCGCCACCAGTTCATAATCGATGGGAACCCGCCGCAATCGCTCGCGAAGAAGCCACAGCAGCAGCAAGCTGTCTTTTCCCCCGGAAACGGCAACGGCTATTCTGTCTCCGTTTTCAATCAAGCCGTAGTGGTGTACGGCCTTGCCGAGTAAACGCCGCACCTCTTGATCAATGAATGCCATATGGCTGGTTTATCCCTTTTCTAATTCTCATTGCCGGTCGAAAGTCTGGCCCTGCAGGTTCAGGTAGCCCACCGCATTCTTGATCCCGGCCAGAGTCAGATCCTCCATCGCAAAAATGCGCCGGATATGCTCAATACTGGCACTTTCCCGGCTCCAGCGGTATTTGTGGATAGGATTCAGCCAGATGCTCACAGGATAGGCAGTGCGCAACTCCTTGAGCCACTCCCAGCCCGGTTTGCGCACGCTGTTCATGATGTCGAGCGAGCCGTGGGCTGCCATCAGTTCGGACGGCGCCATATTGGCGTCGCCGATTATGACCAGTCGATCGGCCTGACTGCCGGCTAGCAGTTTTTCCCACTTGACCGCTTCAGTGCGGCGCGGATCTTTATAGACCGTTCCGTACACGCAGTTGTGGAAGTAGTAGTAGCTGACGTTTTCGAACATATCCCGGATCTTATTGAACACAGTTTTCACCAGATCGACGTAGGGCGTCATGGAATAGCCGCCGTTATCGAGCAATACGATCAGCTTGAGGCGGTTGCGCAGCTCGCGTCCGAACACCAGTTCGATTTCGCCTCCGTTTTTGGCAGTGCGGGCGATGGTTTCGTCGACATCCAGTTCGGTTTCGGGCCCCGCAGGCCGAAGGCTTTTTAGCGACGTCAATACCTGCCGCAGGTTCTCGGTAGCCAAAGTCTTCTTCTCGCTGTAATTGACATAGCGCCTTTCACCGATCACTTTTTGCGCCGTGCCAAAAAGACTTTCGCCGTAAACGCGGATGCCTCCGCCTTGCAGACCGCTGTGTCCGAAGGACGATCTGCCCCGGGTCCCGACCCAGGTGTGGCCGCCTTCGTGCCGGCCCTGCTGAGCCAGCACCGTCTCATAGAAACGCGCCAGCAACTCCTCATTGCCGAATTGGCGGATATCGTCGGATGACAGCTGACCGCTTTCAATCTGTTGGCGCAGCCATTCCTGGAACGGCTTGCCGGCCAGCAGCTCCTCCCAGTCGGTTATTCTCCGGGCCGAATCGGCCCCCAGAAAATAGGCGGCGAACACCTGTTCAAAGGTGTCGTAATATTCCACCCGCTTGATGAAAATAAGCCTGGCAAGCAAGAACAGCCGGTCCAGATCGGGTGCCAGTCCCCGCTCAAGAGCCCGGTACAGCTCCAGTATGTACTGGACACTCACCGGAATTCCGGCCTCCCTCAACTGATATACAAAACCAATCATAATAATACCTAAAACCGATTCCCCCCACCCGCTCCCTTGAATTTCAACAGATCCTGGGTGCGCTTCAACAGGCTGCCGATGTAGGGAATGTCCCTGCCCGCCCCCGGACCGCGCAGATCGGCTCTCTTGAGGGAACCGACCCAATCGAGCAGTTCGGCGGTTGCCGGAGGCTTCTCGAAGCCTTGTTCGCGCAGCTGATAAAAGGTTGTCAGGCAGGTCTCCACAAAATGCTCGGGGATATCCGGAAAGTGCAATCGAACAATCATGACCATCTCTTCCGGCGGCGGAAAAGGAATGTAGTGACAAAAGCAGCGCCGCAGAAACGGATCGGACAGTTCTCGTTTGGCGTTGCTGGTGATGATGATGATGGGCTTCTTTTTTGCCTTCACCTTATGATTGATCTCACGGATGATAAAGGAGCCGTCTTCGAGGACGTCCAGAAGATTGTCTTGCGTGTCCGAATCGGTCTTATCGATCTCGTCCAGCAGCAGCACTCTTCTGTCTTCTGCCAGAAAGGCGCGGCCGATGGGACCGAAGCGCAGATAGTCCCAGATATCGTTCACATTGCGCCCCGTATCGCCGCAGCCGAAGCGCGAATCGTTCAGGCGCAGCACCGTGTCGTAGACGTAGCAGAGCTCTTCCCCTTTGAAGGTCGACTTGCAGCGAGCCTCCTCCATGTTCAACCCGAGGGCCCTGGAGATTTCAAAGGCGAGCTGGGTTTTTCCCGTTCCCGCCTCACCGGCCAACAGCAGAGGCTTTTCCATGGCGATGGCAATATTTAAAATTTCACCGAGCTCAGGGGTCAGGTAGTAGCGGTCGGTTCCTTCAAATACCATTTACATTTCTCCATTTTTTGAACACATATCCAAATCTATACAGCAACCCACTGTTTATGATAGTCAAAATGAGAACCTTTGACAATGCAAAGGCTTCCGGGCAAAAAGCTCTTGACAGTCCAGCGGCCTTTGTTATAAGAATCAAACTTTCATTGATCCGATGTGCGCCCGTAGCTCAGTTGGATAGAGCGTCGGACTTCGAATCCGCAGGCCGCAGGTTCGAATCCTGCCGGGCGTACCATTAATTTATGCTGCATGCGGGCCGTTAGCTCAATTGGTAGAGCAGCTGACTCTTAATCAGGAGGTTCGGGGTTCGAGTCCCTGACGGCCCACCAAAGAAAATCAAGGGGTTACGGCGATCATGCCGTCGCCCTTTTTCATTTGAGTGGGGCTTTTCTCGCAAGTCATTAAATCAATTATGAAAAACCGCTTAATAAATTTTAATTTCATCATGGAGCAGAGGACAAATCCTCCAAAAACCAGCTCCTTCCTTCCTGCCTGGATTTTATGTTTCTGACATATTTGAAGCCAGGAATGTGACGATCCGAATACGTGAAATTTAGACAAATATAGACTTTGGATTGGGAAGTTCCCAGTATGTATATGGTGATGGTATTCGTAGCCTATTGTGGCGTAATACCTTGAATATTTGGAAAAGAAATCTTGAATCTAATGCTGCGTCAAAGTTCTTTTGCAGGGCCGGCAATTGCATACATAACGATCAATCAAATGCTGTTGGCCCTGCATTTTTAAACTGACAGAGCACCAGCAAGCTGCCGAGTATGATCAAGGGCAGTTTACTGGTTGGAAGTTGCAACCATAATTACCGATGCAATGATATGTTAGGCTTCCTCCCATTCCTCCATTCAACCTAGAGTATGCTATATATATATTACCCGAGCCACCAATCGAACCATCAAAAAGACTATTATGTATTATAGGTGATGAAGGCGAATTAGTATGAAGCGAGTAACTGGTCCCTTTCAGCGTGCAGTTGCGGATGGTTGGCGAGGAGGAGCCCTCATTAAAGACGCCGCAGTTGGGAGTGCCTCCCGATCCTGTGGCGGTGACGTTGGTCATGGTCGGCGAGGAGGAGGAATTGTAGACGCCGTAGTTGTAGGTGTCTCCCGATCCTGTGGCGGTGACATTGGTCATGGTTGGCGAGGAGGAGCCCTCATTAAAGACGCCGCAGTTGGAAGTGCCTCCCGACCCCGTAGCCGTAACATTGGTCATGGTCGGCGAGGAGGAGCCCCCATTCCTGACGCCGAAGTTTTCAGTGTCCCCCGATCCCGTGGCCGTAACGTTGGTCATGATTGGCGATGATTGGAAGGAATTCTGAACGCCGATACCGTAAGAGCCTCCCGACCCCGTGGCCGTGACGTTGGTCATGGTTGGCGATGAGGAGGAATTGCAGATGCCGTAGTTGCAACGGGCTCCCGAAACGTTCACGGCAATCTTGTCCTGCACCGGCGAACCCTGGGAGTTATAGATGCCTACACTATAATGATTACTACCGCCCGTATTCTCAACACTCAGTTGCGTCAGTGTGGCGTTGTCCGCCCCCAAGATGATGGCTGAAGAGGACACATCATCTGAACTGATCGTCCCTCTGAGCAGTGTTGCCTTCCTGCCGCTGCCCATGACGGTCACATGGGCCTTGAGTTGAATCTGGCTGGTCACGGTGTAGACCCCGGGTCCGATATAGACCAGGTAGGGATTGTCGGGACTGGCATTACCGATGGAATCGATGGCGGTTTTTACATCGGTGTACTGCCCACCAGATTTGGCAACGGTCACGACGTTCTTCAACTTCCGGCCTACGGCTATAACATAGAAATCCTGAGCCCAGGCAGGAAGACTCAGGCTCAAAAACATAACAACACTGAACAAGGTCCAAGGTGCCATTTTCATAAAGCTCTCCTTCTTCTTTGTTGATGATTGACAACGGTGGAAGGTCACAGTCTTAACGGTGTCTCTCATTGCTGACCAAGTGATCGGTCTAAAAGACACAGGGAGCTGACAAGGCAAAAACTGTGGATTCAAAGAAAGGGGGAGGCTCTTTGTGATGGTGGAATGTGCGAAGGAAAGCAGGAATCAAGGAATTGGATTAGAGCGCACTGCTCTGATAACACCTTCGCCTCTCCACTTTCACGATAATATTATGCTAGAGTCCGGTGGCATTGCAAACGTAAAACAGGCTCCCGAATGGCAAACTCAAAATCCTAAACACGCATAACGGATTCCCAAAACAGATCCGTACCTTAAAGTGGTCGGCCAGTATTCCAGATACGTTTCAGCTTCGTTGGGACGTCAGTGATCGTAACGGATTCGGCGGCGCGATCAATCGTCACTATCCAAAATAAGAATTGCTGTGCTGCAAAGGATGGAGAGAGATCCAGGCTGAATATACCTGACGGAACAGATGGTCGCCTTAATTGCAGGACTTTCCATGATGAAAAAGAGCTGATTCGAACCCGATTCTTGAACCACACACGATTAGCTCAAAGCGCAGTCTAATCAAGGAGAAGTGGGGCAAAAATATACACGTTTGATTGGGGGCAATCGCCAATCCTAATATCAGCAGTAGAAGTCGACGTGCTGCCAGGAAAATAAAGTGAACCACCGTAAGTCCCGTTCTGCTCAGCATCCAGATATTCGAGCTGAAAGCCGATTACATCTCCGGCTTGAAGGCAGAAGTCGTGCGAATCGCCCGAACAGAGCGGATGCCTGGTCTCAAAATGGTTAAGTCCACCCACCCTGCTTGCCGATCCAGCCCCATCACTAGTTCCCCCTCCCGCGACGTCGCTAGTGGTACTACATTCCACCGGAATGCCCAGGACGTAATGGTCATTAAATTGAGGTGCACCGGCACCCACGCTCAGAACGTCGTCTCCTATGCCACAAAGCGAACCGCCATGATTATTGTCAAAGTCGATTCTAAACTCGTCTCCTCTCGGTAATTATTCTCCCGAAGGGCTAAATTCATCATCGTTGATGGTAATGCCAATATACAAGTTCACTGCTGTCCGGTTAACTTTTTCGTGACCAAGATAAGCCTTTGTATTTAAAAAGATAATCAGGATATTTTCTTTTTTAGATTAAATTTCAACCTTCCCAAAAAATCTGGAATTCTGAT
>Ga0068714_10003659_pt1 | contig 17947 bp, 17 predicted proteins | sample MTBNYHSulfiMetaG_FD_62988 | JGI IMG/M metagenome (GOLD analysis project Ga0068714, IMG submission 62988) | Enrichment culture microbial communities from rom New York Harbor, USA that are MTBE-degrading - MTBE-NYH (New York Harbor Sulfidogenic)... | ecosystem: Environmental > Aquatic > Marine >...
AGCGAATCAATTCGAGCTCTTCAGCAAGGCGTTTTTCAATGGCCGTATTAGTTTGACCATATCGCCGGCGAATCCCGCTGCGGCACTGTTCCAACAGAAAAGTAAAGTGATCGCCCTGTCGGTCTTGATAGTGAGGGAAAATGGTGCGCGAGTGATCCCATGCGGTATGACACCGGCCGGCAAGTTCCACCGTATTTGCTAACGCTTCCGGGCAGTTTGGGAAATGCACGGCCATCTGTGCGGCGGATTTTAGCCATTGTTCCGGTTGGGCTGTCTCGCCGGGCAGGATGTCGCTCAAGGTTCGATTGAGGTCGATAGCCCGAAGCAGACGATGCAAAGGATAATCGTCCGGATGAGCAAAATAGACGGCATTTGTGGCGACAGGAGGGATTCCGAAGCTATTGGCGATTTCCAGTGCCCCTCGACTGGAAGGTCCCGCCACGACCTCCACCCAGCAATCGGCACGCAATTTCAACGCGTTGAGAAGCTGCGGATCTGAACTGACCACCGCCAGGTGTTTGCGGCTGTCCGGAAATTCGTGGATCAGGGAAAAGCTCTCCTGCAAATGGCGGCGAGTGACCAACTCCGAAAGGAGCTCATAACCGAGAGGGGTTTTTGCCAGGACGACGGCTGTCTCGCTCTCGGTTTGAAGATGAGTGCCCAAAATAAGGCGAATGCCAAGCTCGCGGGCCGCTTCCAGAAAATGGATCAGGCCGTAAAACCCGTTGCTGTCGGTTATGGCAAGAGTGTCGAACCCTGATGCTTTTGCCCTCTTACAAAGAGCTTCGGGGGAACTGGCGCCGCGCATCATGGAATAATTGGAATGTACATGCAAATGAACAAATGAATCCGCCACTGATATTGCCTTTCAGAAAAATTCCGAGAGCTGCCCGATGACCGTTTTTTCTCAACCACACTCAGCTTGCATTCCCAAGCACGGAAGCGAAGGAAGAGCATGGAATAAGGGATTCTCGCACAGAAGCGTGCAAACGAAAAATTCTGTCTTCTGCCTCTTGCTTCTTAAACTCCATACTCTATGCTCTATCACAGGAACAACACGTGGGTCTTGCCCCAGGCAATGGATTGACGGCCGAAACGCCGACGAATATCATCCAAGGCCGTTTGCAATTTCTTTGCGCCCTGTAAGGGAGCTTCTTCCCAGGGAAATAAAGAGAGTTGTCTTGCAGGCATAGAAAATTCATGAAATTCCAATATAATGCGGCGGACGGCAATACGGCGCTGCAGCAGTTGCTTGAACGTGGGAAGAATGATCTGAAATAATCGATAGTCGATGTGGGTGGTGATCGCGGGCAACAGCCGTTGAGTTTTGGCTGTTTTGCCATCGGCATAGCGAATTTCCAGGGCAAATTTGCCGGGATAGCGGTTGTTCAGGCGAACAAGCCAACCCGCCTCCTCCACCTGCTGAAACAGGATGGCTTCCAGCCGATCCCGATCGATTTCATCCCGATCAAGGTTATGGACCACTTGCAGGCGAGGAACTTTTTGGAATGGCACAACAGGAGTCGAGTCGTTGCCCTGAGCGATTTGCAGAAGCCGTGTACCCGTTTTGCCGAAAACCTCGGCCAGGGCCATTGGCGGTAGAGCCGCCAGTTGCCCGATCCGTTGGATGTTGAAATCGGCCAGGCGAGAAGCGGTCTCAGAGCCCACACCAGGAAGAAGCGTTACCGATAAAGGAGCAAAAAAAGAAGCTTCTCCACCCGGAAAAATACAGCTCAAGTCTCCCGGTGGAATACAATTTGCCGCCACCTGGCTGATCAGTTTATTGGCGGCAAGCCCGATGCGGGCATGTAAGCCATTTTGCACTGCCAACCGTTGTTCCAGACGACATGCCACATCAGGACCGGGGCCCCACAGCCGCCGAGTACCGGTTAAATCTACAAAATAGCGCCCCGGCAAAGCCCCTTCCACCAGCGGTGAAAAATAACCAAGGTTTTCTAAAATGTGCTGATGCTGAATTTTGTAAAATCGAAGATCTGGATAGCTGGTCACAAGCCGGCGGCACAGGCGTCGTGCCTGATGGAGTGACATGCCTTCCCGAATGCCTTCCCGGCGTGCGATGGTATTGAGTCCCTGGATAACAGCCCGTGGGCCGTTCTCGGTCAACACCAGCGGCAGTCTTTTCCACTCCGGATGACGCAACTCCTCAACGGCCGCATAAAAATCGGGAATATTGAGGTGGGCGATGTGTCGCAACATGGTTCTGCTCTTTTGAAATCACGAAAGCACGAACCTAAAGAAAGCACGAAATTCATGTCGTGCTTCGTGATACCACAGCAAGCAATTCTATTTTTTAAAGGATCCCGGTTAACGCAAAGAGCGCTTATAATGGCGCAAAAGCCCTACCACGGTTCCCACAATCTCCACATCGTCTGCCGGCACACGGATGGGTTTCATTTGACTGTTTGCCGGCCGCAGCTCCACCTCTTTTCCATGTGGATAAAACTTCTTAACGGTCGCCTCCCCGCAAACCAAAGCCACAACAGTCTGCCCATTTTCCGCATGAGCCTGTTTGGTAATAATCAAAATATCTCCTTCGCGAATTCCTTCATCGATCATGGAATCGCCCCGTACCTGCAAGGCAAAGTTGTTGCCGCTCCCCAGAAAATTCTCCGGAACTTCAATGGATTCCGGAACCTCAATTGCTTCAATAGGGGTTCCAGCCGCAACGATTCCTAAAAAGGGGATAGAGACGGCTCCGGTATGCAAAGGCAGCAAATCCAGGGCACGTTTCTGGTTTTGCCACGGGCTCTGGAGGTAACCTCGTTTTTCCAATTGTTTCAAATGCTTTGAAACGGAATTCAAGGATCGAAATCCTAGCTGTTGGCGAATTTCTTCATAAGAGGGTGAATAACCATGCTGCTGCAGATAATCCCGCAAAAAACGATAGACCCTTTCCTGTGCTGGTGTGAGCTTCATAGTGTAATCCTTCTCCTGCGTCCTTAGAGCCGGCCTTATTCATTCATCCCGTTAGAGAGAGAAACCTGTTTGATAAGTAAATTAAGGTGTAAATAAGGTGAAAGTCAAGGGTTAAAAAAAGTCCGTGACTTGAAGAAAAAAATGTGCTTGAATGCGCTACGGTAATAGTCATGAAGAGAGGCGTGAGGGAACTGGCCCTGCGACCGCCCGGCAACCTTTTTTCCGTGGAATTTTCCTGGAAGGTGCCAACGCCAGCCCGTAAGGGAGCCATGAGGTCAAAGTCATGACAAACGGGATTTTGCCTCTTTGCAGCCCCTGCGAGAGGTTTTTTTATTGGCGGCCGCAATCCTCTGCAGCACGGGCTCCACCCATCACTATCGCTTCACTTCCAGGTTCTTTCCAACAATCAACCTCAAAGTCGTGGGTCGATTTACGGGCTTATTGCATCCCACGCCAATCAATGTTGCTAATAGGCCGGCAAGGGCTGCGAGGCGTCTATTGGACGCGTCCAGGCCTCTGAAAGGTAAGAAAGGAAAATTTATTAATGACCAACTCAAAAATCGATCAAAAAAACTTCACTGGAAGCTCCGGTGAAGTTTTGGGCAAGGTCCTGGCTTGTATCGAAGAAACGAAAAGTGTGTTGGAATCCGAAGCATTACAGGGTTACGGTTTTGGCTTGATATTTTATCGGCTCGATAACGACCGAGGGGATGTAGCTGTTCTAAGAAGCGACAAAGTCTTTCGCCACCTTGATTCTGTAGAACCTTCTCCACCGGTACTCTTTGCTGAAAAAGCGGAAGAGTGGAGCAGGTCCTTCAACATATTAAGGGATTGGAAACACGTACAACCTTCCTCGATTATTTTCGGCTGGAAGTGTAACAAGCTCTCCTTCACCTTTTCGCACAGTATGGCCATTCCCACGGTGTCGGTTGATGAATTTGCTCTGGAGCCGGGAGGCGTGGTCGAGTGCCACGTTTTCAGATCGATTAGCCCGAGCATACTTCCCTTTATTTTAATCGACGGGGCTGTGTCCGCTGCCAAGCCGAATACCTTATGCATGCTTCAGGCGGCACCCGAAGAGATCTTGCTGTACTCTCGGTTAAAGAACAGAGCGGAACACGATAAGGACGCCAAGGAACATTACATTAAGGCGATGCTGGCAAGCAGCAGGCCGGCTATTCTCGTCAGGGCGCTTAGATATCTCAATCAGATGAAGTGCTCTGAAGAACTTGTTGATGCTGCGGTAAAGGTCTGTTGTGAAAACCTCTCCTGCCGGAATGGCAAGCTATTGGAGGTGATGGAGCAAAGCCGGCTTCGAGGGACCTTTACGCCTTTGCGCGGCAATCGGTTTTCAGAAAGGCTTGCTGCGGTAGTGCACAAAAATTGACGATCCCTGGTTCGGTATTCGCTATTCAGACGGGAAAAACTGCTCAGCTGAAATTATCCTAGGAGCGTGTCCGAGAATGCCTCTTTTGTCATTTCGAACGGAGCGTAGCGTAGTGAGAAATCTGTAAAATCAGCCACTTGCAAGCACAAGATTTCTCGCCTTCGGCTCGAAATGACGGTTCTCGAACAAGCCCCTAGGTTGCAGACGGCGCCTTTCCTTCCAAGCCTTGGCAAAATGCAAGCACATTTTTGCCAAGGTCATTTAAGAAATAACCCCCTTCGAGGATCGCGAAGCATTTTCCATCGGTCGCTCGATTCGCTGTCTGATGGATGAGCCAACCGATATGATGGAAATCTGCTGTTTCGAGCAGTCCGCCCCAGTCTTCGACGTAGAGATCGAAGCCGGCAGAGACGGCGATTATGTCGGCCTTGGATATTCGCTCGAGCTCGTTTTGCAGGGTTTGCAGATAGATCTGGCGGTCCTTGGCCCAGACATCGATGATGGCTACAGCCGGGTTGTCGGCGAAAATATCCTGGGTGCCGTCACCGCGATGCATGTCGATATCGACGATAACGGCTTGCCGTATCTCTCCTGCTTCAAGAAGGTTCGATACCGCAACGGCAATATTGTTGAAGAAGCAAAATCCGCTGTAACGGGAATTTCCAGCATGGTGGCCAGGCGGACGGATGATGGCGAAGGTCGGATTATTTTGGCAAGCCAGGTGCGCTGCACTGATCGCTCCACCGGCTGCAAGGAGGGCGGTCCCGTAGATCTCTTTGCCTTCCTGCTGGATTTTCTCCAGATGTTGGGGTGAATGGACCCGGAGAATATCTTCCTTGGAGGCGGGCACCGGGATGACCGTGTGATAATGTTCTTTTAATTTCCCATAAATGCTTGATATTCGGTGCGGAGATTCCGCCACCGAGGTAAAATAGTCGGTGAGATAATCCTCATGATAAATAATTTTCAACACGAGTCCCTTGCATCATTAGCTTGCGGAGCATGGGTCCGCTTTGAGTTTCTGGATGCCCTGAAAGAAGATCACTCGACTTCGCTGGACTCTTCCTCGATCTGGTGGGGTTGGGCTTCAGCCGGGCGTGATTCCACCATCTCTTTGATAGTCCTGGCAATGGAGTGATATAGAGCAAGAGTCTCTTGCGAATCTTTGTATCCCTTTTCGGCGTGTATGAAAACGGGTTGTCCGGTGCCGTATTTGAGCTTCGAAGAGATCACAACGTAAGGGATATGGCGCTCCTGATCAAGATCGTGGACCAGCGGAATAAAGTGGCCGCGGATAAGAATCAGATCGGGACTCTTGCGCCTAGCGTGCATCTGGTAGGCAAACAATTCTTCGCGGGGAAACTGATGAATGCGAATGTTCAGCTGATGTTGCCTGCAGACGCTCTGCAAAACATTGCCGTCGAGACCGCAGTGCAGCATATAAAGAACTATCTCTTTGGAGCAAGGAGGCTTTTCGCTGTGCATCGGGGCTAAACCTTGACTTTACCGATTCCGGCTCTAAGGCGTGTCTCTGCAAACAGGATTTTGCCGATCAAAATAAACAGGTTTGAAGCAAGAGAGATATTTGACACCACTTGGCTTTTCGAGTACAAAGGTTGAGTTTTCGATAATAGTTTATCTGCAATTTTGAATAAAATCAAAGCCACATCTATCATTTTTGAACAGCCTTTTCCAGGAGGTTTATTCATGAAAAAAGAGCCGCTTCAGGCAAAACAAGAAATGAGCAGAAGACACTTCTTGGCCCTCTCGGGATGGTTGGCTCTTGGTGCTACGACACTGGGCAGTCCTTTGGCTGCGGCCGCGGCACGATTTAATGAAGAGCTATTTCAGGTGACCGGCGGCCGCATGTGCATGGGAACGTTTGTCAATATGATAATCTTCGATCCTTCCAAGGATCGTGCGCAAGAGGCGATGGAAAAGGCTTTTGTGGAAATGAAGCGCAACATCGACATCTTGAGCTGTCATGATGATTCCACGCCGGTCAGCTTTTTGAATCAAGAAGGAAGCTTAAAGGACGTTTCACCCGAGCTCTTCCAGGTCCTTAACTCGTCGCTGCAATTTCATGTCACCACCGCTGGAGCTTTTGACATCACTATTAAGCCCGTCTTGGATCTATACCGGGCGAGCTTCGAAAAACAACAGAAGCCGCCGGAAAAAGTGCAGGTAGAAGAGGCTCTGCGTTATGTGGGAAGTGATCGCATCCAATTGTCAGAAAATCGTGTCTCATTTCGGCATGAGCAAATGGGCATCACTTTGGATGGAATTGCCAAAGGCTATATTGTGGATCGAAGTATGGACGTGCTCCGGTCGGCCGGCATTAAGCATGCTCTGATCAATGCAGGAGGAGACATTTGCGTTGTTGGCCCAAAGGGCGACGGCAATCCCTGGATTATTGGCGTGCAGGACCCGGTACATGCGGACAAGTGCCTTCAGACCATTGAATTGACCGAGGGGGCTGTCGCCACCTCTGGAAGCTACGAAGTCTATTTTGACCGCGAAAAGCTTTACCATCACATCATTTCGCCGAAAGCCGGCATGCCGGTCTCAGGCCCGATAAGCGTCTCGGTCATTGCACAAAATACGATGACGGCCGATGCTCTGTCGACCAGTGTTTTTGCCATGGGAGTAGGGCAGGGGACAAGATTTCTGAAGTCAGTGGAAGGAGCTGGCGGTCTGATAGTCGCAGCAGATCAAAGACAGATGAGCATAAACTGGCCCAAGAAAGTCTAGCCGGAGCCGGTTGGTGAGCCTCCTTCTGAAGTAAAATGCCCGTCTTCTACATAGACGGGCATTTTTTGTTTTCGGTGATAACGGTTTCTGTGGCGCTTGCTGAAGCGATGAGCGAAGACCTGCTGCTATCGGCTGGCATGAGAGCATTTAGCCTAAGCGAATAGCTCCTTTGCGGTCAATTCAAGCCCAACGGTACCTATCGAAAAAATTTCATCTCCCTCGTATATTTCGGCAAAGCTTATTTTCCCACCTGAGAACGTGTATTTTTCCAACAGCTCATTATCGGGATCCACCAGAAAATATTCCAAAACCCCAAACCTGCGATAGAGCTTCATTTTCCTGCCGCGATCGTTTTTTGCAGTAGCTGCGGACAAAACCTCGAAGACCACATCCGGCACGCCGAAAAGCCCTTCTTTTCGGATTTTGGATTGATCGCATACGATGAACACATCCGGCTGCACAACGTCTCTTTCAGCCAGGATAACGTCTGCGGGCGCGATATACACTCGGCAGTGATGAGCTTGAGTATCCAGGTGATCTGCCAGGATGCGGCCCAACTTGAGGACGATCTCCTGATGCCGCATGGAAGGGGCAGGGGTCATATCAAAGACTTGACCGTCGATGATCTCGCAGCGAAAATCATCGGGAAAGCCCTTGTAATCCTCATACGTGTATGCAGCCTGGTCTGTCAAAGGATAGGCAGCCATCTCTTCTATCCTGCTTGCTCGGGGCATGTTGAGCTAGGTCTGGAAAGCCTCCAAAGTCAAGTCCAAACAATCCGATTGTCGTGGTCCTGATCAGTACCTGCCGGTTCAAAGGCTAAACGGCTTCCTTTTCACCTTCCCTTTTCTCGTCTCCTCGCGGAGGCAACCCCTGCATTTGGTAGCCATGCTGCTCGTTCATGATATTTGCCACCATCTTATACAACGTCTTAAGCGGGATATCAGCAGGGCAGGCTTCCTCACAAAGGCCGCAGTAGGTACAATATCCGACCATGTGAATGGCACGGGTGAGCAGAAAATCGGGATTTGCGGGAGGGGGACCGATATTTGACTTGGGAACGAAGATTTCTTCTTCCAGAGTACACTCTTTACAGAAGCATACCGGGCAAATGTTTCGGCATCCGAAGCATTTCATGCACCGTTCTGAAATTTCCTTCAGAAATTCCATGTCTCGGATCAGGTTACGCGGCGTTGCGGTGATCACCTTGCGGCTTTCGACCTCGGTTGGTTTAGAGCCGGCAACAAGATGATCGGGATAAGGTTTAAGGCATCCATGCTCTTCTGCCAGTTCCTCGGGGCAAGGAATACCTACCAGCACCACCCGCCTGTCACTCAATTGGCTGGATTGAACAAGCTTTGCGTATTGTCTCTCCTCACAGCCGCGCACAAGCACCCCATAGGTATCGGAAGGGTTTTGCGAAAATAGCCGGCACAGGATTTTAATGACGGGATAGCGCGCCTCTCCGGGTTTTTCAAGGTCGCCCAAGGAAAGCTCTTGCAGTTCGCCGACTTTAGTGAACAGATAAGGCTCAACGTGCTCACCCTGTTGGCGTAACGCCAGGAAGCCGGCAATCTTACCCTCGTCCAACAACATTGCGACGTGTTTAATTATTTGATCTTTCATTTATTACCCTTGTCGATATAATGGCCATGTTTTTAAGGTTCACCCATTATGGCTTAAGGAGCTCTTAATATGGTCACTGAAGAGGGGATTGTACAACAAATTTCAGCCACCAAGGCTCTTATCCTCATCAATCGAAGCTCAGCTTGTGCAGGATGCCATTCCCGGTCAGCCTGCATGCCTTCAGAAAACAAGGAGATGACCGTTGAGGCAATCAACGACATCAATGCTCAAGTTGGCGACCGCGTTCAAGTCAGTGTACCCACGAGCTCCTTGTTGAAGGCCACTTTTCTAGTCTATTTCGTGCCGGTGCTCGCGCTCATTACAGGCGCAATCACCGGCAACAACATCGCACCATCGCTACAGATCGATCCCACACTGGCCTCCATGCTCTGCGGCTTTTTCGCAATGGGCGCCGTCTTTGGCGCCGTAAAGTGGTTCGATCGCGGCGCCAATTCAAAAACCAAATATTGGCCGAGGGTTACGCGGATTTTGCCTCCGCTGGAGCTTCTGTCCTGCGATAACAAATAAGCCCGCACCTCAGACACCGCTTAGCTTCTTGAAGTGCCTGTTCTTCGCTGAAGCCGAGCTCGATTTCCGCAGAGGGATCGACCAGGCGCTCTTCCGCTGAAATCTCCGCCATTTTTTGACGTCCAGACCGGGCAATCGGTTCCAGCTCTTCCACACTGATAACATAGGTGTGTCGGCGAATCATGTTGGGAGGGGTCTCAACCGCTTCACCCAACAGCGCCTTATTCACCGAAATAGCTCCTCGACGGCCCGACCCGATAGCCTCCACCACGGCCTTGTAATCGCTGGTGACCTCGCCCGGACGGAAAATGCCGATGTCTTCCTGGGCAAACGGGCCGGCATAGGGAGCAACCGTTTCCCAAAGATTCGGCCGCTGTTCCGGGGTAGGATCGCTTTCTTCCGCCTGCGCTTTGCGCGAGATGTAGATCAGCTCAGGAAAACGACCGGCTCCGATAAGCAGATTGTCGACATTGATAATCTGTAGCGAACCTTCTTTTATTCTAGTTGTAGCATTTTCCCCATTGACTGTTTCCAGAGAGGCAATTTCTGCGGCTTTGAGTGCAGGCCCCTCGCCAATCATTTTGATCAATGCACTGCCAAAGTGAAATTGAATGCCTTCCTGTTCCGCTGCCCGCAACTCTTCTTGAGAGAAAGGTGCTTCAGCACGCGTACCGCGAAATAATATGTGCACTTGCTTCGCTCCGGACTGTGTACTCAGTCTGGCTGCATCGATTGAGGTATTTCCACCGCCCAGGATCATCACGTTCTCGCCGACAACCGGCTTTCGACCGAACATCCAATTGAGGGTGAAATGTGCCAGCAACTGCACTCCGGGAAGAACGTCAACAGGTTCTGCTCGCTGTCCGCTGGCAAGTTGGGCATCCCAACCGCCGGTGGCGACGAAAACAGCGGAAAATCCATCGTTGAGCAGAGCGTCAACGGTGAAATCTTTGCCAAGCTTCTGATTGGTTATCGCTTTGACACCTGTGTCAAGAATTCCCTGAATTTCCCAGTCAAGGACATCCCTGGGCAAGCGCGATTCGGGAATGACCGTGCGTAACAGGCCACCCAACTGCGGCATCGCCTCATAAACAGTCGGCTCGTATCCCAGGCGAGCCAGAAAGCTGGCAGCCGTGAGTCCCTCAGCCCCACCACCTACAACCGCCACTTTCATCTCGGTCGCAGGCGCCTTGCTCAATTCAATCCTCTGGCCGCTTTTCATTTCGTAATCGGCGACGAACCGTTTGAGAGGATTGATGGCCACCGGCTCATCCTCCAAGCCGCGACGGCACTGAAATTCGCAAGGATGCAGACAGATCCTGCCACACACCAACGGCAGCGGGTTTTTTTCCTTTATGACTTTTACCGCTTCAAGAAAGTTACCGTGGGATATCTGATAGATGTATGCCGGTATGTCAATTCCAGCCGGACAAGTTCGCTGACAAGGCGCCGTACATTGCTCGGTTGTATACTCCTCTTGCATGCGCAGCGAGTTGGATGTGAGGGTAATGATATGCTTGGGACAGATGCGCTCGCACGTCCCGCAGCCCGTGCACAGGCGGGTGTTGACTACCGGCAAGCCGTCGGCGCCCATGGAGAGGGCACCAAAAGGGCACGCTTTTACGCAGGTCCCCAATCCCAGACAGCCAACCGGGCAAACTTTGGCGCCTCCGCCGAGCAGCATGGCGGCACGGCAGTCATTCATACCGTCGTAGTTGTATTTCAGATCGGCGGATTCAACTCCGTAATAGCAACCGGGACGTGCAAATTCAGGCTCTGTTTCCTTGAATTCCACACCCATGATGGCGGCCACTTTGACGTGAACGTCGGCACCTCCACCCACACATACATTGGGCGGCGCCTGACCGGTCGCAATTGCAGCCGCGGCTCCACTGCATCCGGGAAAACCGCAACCACCGCAGTTGGCTCCGGGCAATGCCTCTTCCACCGATAGAATGAGCGGATCCACATAAACATAGAAGACCTTTGAAGCGACGGCGAGTCCGACTCCTGCGATCAGTCCAATCCCACCTATGGCCAGAATAGCCGGAAGCATAACATTTCTCCTTCGACTTTAAAAAGTTCTCGGGAGCATTCTCAGGCAGCTCCCGCTCTCCTCACTTGTACAAGTGTTATAAATTGGAACAATTAGAAACAAAAGGAGACTGAAAGTCAATGTACCATTCCAACGAACCCCAGGAAGCCCAGTGCAATCAAGCCGGCCGATATGAGACCCAGAGAGGTTCCTCTAAAATGAACGGGAATTGCCGAGATTGCCAGACGTTCGCGGATTCCGGTGAGCAGGATGAGGGCCACCCCATATCCAACCGCAGAGGCAAAAGAGAACAGGAGCATATCCAGAAAGCCAAACTCATTTTGGATGACCAGGACGGCGACGCCGAGAACAGCGCAGTTAGTGGTGATTAGAGGAAGAAAGATACCGAGGGAGCGATACAGGGCAGGCACCGATTTCTGCAGAAACATCTCGACCAGTTGCACCAGCGCCGCGATGACCAGAATGAACGCAATGGTCTGCAGATATTCCAAACCAAGCGGATTGAGCACATAGTACTGGACCACCCAGGTGATGGTTGCGGCCATGGTGGTGACGAAGACTACCGCCATTGCCATCCCGGTAGCCGTATCCATCCGGTTGGAGACGCCAAGAAACGGACAATTCCCGAGATAGCGTACCAGGAGGATGTTGTTGACAAAAACGGCACTTACGATGAGCAATAGATAATCTGACATATCTTCCTCTCGTCCGATTGTGAAGGAATCCTTTATTTTCTGGCACTGATCAAGTTCATTGCACCCAAGATGAGGCCCAGGCAAACGAAAGCGCCGGGCGCTTTGAGCAGAACGGAAAAGGGTTGGAACGACGCGCCCATGATTGCATGACCGAAAAGGGTGCCGTTGCCGAATATTTCACGGATGCCGCCAAGAAACGTCAATGAAAACGTGAAGCCCAAGCCCATACCCAAACCGTCGGCAATGGATGGTATGACCGTGTTCTTGGAAGCGAAAGCTTCCGCACGTCCCAGAATGATACAGTTGACGACAATAAGCGGAATGAAGATTCCAAGAATTTTATATAGAGGATAGAAGTAGGCCTGCATCATCAACTCTACAATGACCACAAAAGATGCAATGACTACAATAAAGGCCGCAATGCGCACCTTGCCGGGTATGACTTTGCGCAGCAGCGAAACGATCACGTTCGAGCAGACCAGCACGAAGGTTGTGGCCATACCCATTCCCAGCCCGTTTTCTGCAGCGGTGGTGACCGCCAGCGTCGGGCATAGTCCCAATACCAGCCGAAACGGAGGGACTTCTTTCCATAGACCTTTGGTGAACTCTTTTGCCACGCTCATCGTGCTAAAAGACCTCCTTCTTTACCTCGGGGAAGACTTCCAGTGCGCTTCTTACCGCATTGACCACTCCATTACTGGAGAGGGTGGCGCCGCTGACCGCACTGATCTTGCCTCCCTGCGCTGCAACGTTGAGCTGACCGGACAGTTCAAGGCCCGCGAACTGTTCCGTAAACGCCGGTTCCACAACTCTGGCGCCCAAACCCGGTGTTTCGCTGTGAGTCATGACACTGATGCCGGTCAGCTTGCCTTCCGGATCGATCCCTACCATCACATCGATGGGGCCGTGGTAACCGGTCGCTGCAGAACCGTAGGCTATGGCAACCACTTTGCCGTTTTCTTTGGCCGGGAAAACCGTTTTCTTAATGGGCTCGCCTTTCTCGTTCGTTCCCATGGTCAGCTCGATCCGATCTTTGATGGGATCGTTGCTGTAGGAACGGAGAACCGCCTTGATGGAAGGCTCCTGAACGTATTTGAGCAGCTGATATTCCCGCGGAGCCTGGGTCACCTCATTGACATAGGACAGCACAAAGCCGGAGGCGGCACAAATCACCGTTAAAACAACCACCATTTTGACTAGTTCACGCAATTTCTTTCACCCTCCCTAAGACTCTTGGACGAATCCGGTCGAACAGCGGCGTTAACGTATTCATCAAAAGAATGGCAAAAGGGACACCTTGTACAAAAGTCCCCCAGCTCCTAAAGATCATAGTCAGAACACCGCAACCAATGCCATAAAAGATCATGCCCTGGACCGTCACTGGTGAACTGCCTTTTTCTGGCGCAAGGAAGAAGGCACCGAGGAAAATCCATCCGATCAGGATGTGGAGTGTGGGATTTGCGTAGGACTCGGGATCAATTTGCCAGAAAATGAATCCGAATATCCAGGCGGACAGAATAAAGCAGACCGGGATGTACCAATCGACGATGCGCCGCGCAATCAAATAGACGCCACCGATCAGAGCTGCCAAAATCGAGGTGGTGCCGATGCTGCCCGGCACATTGCCGTAGATGAAATCAGCCCATGGCAAACCGGAAACGGCCGCTATTCCGTCCAGCTTGAGGACGTCGAGAGGAGGATATTCAAGGTAGCCGCCCGCTTCCAGCCACCAGCGCGGCTCCGGCATCATATAAGACTCGAGAACAGCCTGGTAGGAGACAAATATAAAAGCCCATCCGACCAGAGCGGCATTGAACGGATGTTGGCCAAGGCCCCCATAGAACTGCTTGCCGACCAATATGGCGACCGCAGCTCCAAGAAGGGCCATCCACCAGGGAATAGCCGGCGGTAGGATAAGCGCAAGCAGTATTCCGGTGAGAACCGCACTGCCGTCGGCTATAGTGACGGCGCGTCCGGTAGCCTTCTGCCACACTCCTTCTGTAAGTACCGCAATAACGACACAGACGATAATGGTTTGCAAGGCGGCCCAGCCAAAGAAAAACCAACCGGCAAAAATCAGAGGAAGAGTGGCAAGGATTGTCTCGAACATGATCTGACGGGTAGAGTAGCCCGCATGAGCATGCGGGGACATGGAAACATATAGATCAGGGCGTTTCATGATGCCTCCCTCATGGCTAACAACTCTTTTTTGCCGAAGCGCAGCAACTGGACCATGGGACGCTTTGCCGGGCAAACATAGGCGCACACACCGCATTCAATGCAATGAAACAAAAAGTTTCTTTCTGCATCGTCAAACTTGCCGTATTCACAATACTTTCCGAGCTCATTGGGGAGCAGCTGCATGGGGCAGTGGCGGACACAATACCCACAGTTGAAGCAAGGTTCGTCAGCAGAGCGATGCAGTTCATCAGCGGTTTGCAGAGTCACCACATCAGTTTCCTGGTTTATGGGCACGGTAAAACTGAATTGGGCGTCGCCCAGGAAGATCCCGCCGATGATCACTTTGGCAGGCCTGTCCGGCAGCCCGGAAAGGTTGCCCAGTAAGTCTTCAAGCAGTATACCGATCGGTGCCCGGACAAGTTGTCGCACTCCCGCTGCAAGCGCTTCGACCTGAATCACTGTATCCAGGGACGGTCTTCCGCTTTGCACCAGACTTGAGATGTTAAGAGCCGCATTCACATCCAAAACCGCAGCGCCAATAAGGCGCGTGTCATTTGCCGGTTGCGGCACTTCTTTCTTGGTCACAAATTGAGTGACAAGGGGCTCTAAGGCGAGGGGGTATTTATTGGGGCACCTGACCAGCTCAACGCCAAGTGCAGAGAGCTTTTGCTGGAGCTCGCCGGAGACGCTCTGCATATCGGTGACCGCCAGCACGGTCCTGCTTGCCGAAGAAAGCTTTTGCAGAAAGGGGATGCTTTCCAGTAGATCTTCTTCCTGCTGCGACAAAAGCGTGCTGCGTACATAAACACCGGGTTGCCGGTCCATGCCGTTTATGATGAGTGTCTCGATTGCCTGGATCAAAGGGCCTGCTGGTGAAGGCAGAACGCTTGCTATGAGATCCGGTGAAGCTATTCGCAAGGCAAGCGGCCAGGGATGGGAATCGACCTCTCGGATTCCGGCGGCCAAAACTTGCTGGAAAATTTCTTGCGGTTCGCCAAGAACCTTCGGGTTTGAGACCGGCCCCGACTGCTGTCCGCCGGTTTCGATGATGATGGAACGGACCTCCTTGCCAAGCTTGCCCGGCCATGCCTTTATTTCCGTAACTGTTCCGGAAACGGAAGCATAAACGGCGGGCACCAGCACATCATCGCTCTTTGCAAGGCACTGTCCGGCTTCGACCTGCTCACCTTTGCTCACCAAAACGGGTGCTTCTCCCCATGGCGAAACAAAGGGCAATACGACCCGCTTGGGTAGTGGTACGATAGTGGGGGGAGCGGCTGAAGCTTGTTTAGTAGCGGAGGGTTGTTTGATATTCAAGAGTTTCATACTGTACCTGATCGTCAAAGAGGGTTTACAAAATAGAGACTGCCAGGTGTTTAGATGCTTATATGAAAATGTGATTACATGACCTGATCCCAAACAGCTATAAAAAGCCCTTCTAATGTGAAAATGAGTACAAAATACGCAAAAAAAATAAATCAAAGCATGCCAGCAGGTCGCCGGCGCCACAGCATCAACGTGAGATCGGAGCAGTTCACCACAGCCAGAAACTGGAAAATTCACATCTTGAAGTGCGGATTTTATAGAAACAAGCTTTGCGTTTGTCAAGCGAATAAATTGGAACGAGTGACTCCGAAGGCAGGACAAAACCTGAAAAGAAATCGATTGAGAAGAGTCCGGCGGCGATCTAACAGGGCGGGCGAGTGTTCTTTCTTTCACTTGATTTGTAGTTTCTATTATGCTAAAAAAAACTTCGTTATACTAGCTCGTTATAGTAAATTGCTGCTCCGGGGCTCCCTCAGTGCGGAGCAATCGGCAAACGACGAGGAGTTATTATGGATTATCGATCCGTGCTCACCACATGTACCTACTGTGGGTGTGGCTGTGGCCTGTACCTGCAAATCATGAACGGCAGAATCACCCACACGCTTCCTTCCAAAACCAGCCCGGTGAATGAAGGTAAGCTCTGCGTCAAGGGATGGTACATCCACGAGTTTGTACAACATCCCAATCGTCTCAAAAAGCCTTTAATGCGCAAGGATGACACCTTGCAGGAGACCTCATGGGAGGCCGCGCTGGACTACGCCGCCACCGAGTTGAAAAGAATCAAAGATGCCCACGGACCGGACAGCATTGCTTTCTTATCTTCCGCAAAATGCACCAATGAAGACAATTATGTGCTGCAAAAGTTTGCCAGAGCTGCCATAGGCACTAACAATGTGGACCACTGCGCGCGCCTCTGACACTCCTCCACCGTGGCAGGTCTTGCCGCATCATTTGGCAGCGGAGCAATGACAAACTCGTTCGTGGAACTTGAAGATGCCGATTGCATTTTTATTATCGGCTCCAATACCACTGTGGCCCATCCTTTAGTCGCCACGAGAATTTACAGAGCTAAAGCAAAGGGAGCCAAGATCATTGTCGCCGATCCTCGGGAGACCCAGGTCGCCCGGTTTGCGGATGTCTATGTACGCCAGCAACTGGGCTCGGACGTGGCTTTGATCAACGGCATGATGCACGCCATTTACAAAAACGGCTGGCATGCGGCTAAATTTGTCGAAGAACGGACTGAAAATTTCGATGCCTTCATTGAAGTGATTGAAAGATGCACACCCGAATGGGCTGCCGGGATTACCGGAATTGACGCCGACGACATTGTCAGGATGGCAGAATACTATGCGAAAGCCGAAGCGGGCTCGATTGTCTACTGCATGGGCATCACTCAACACACCACCGGAGTGGACAATGTAAGGAGCCTGGCGAATCTTTCCATGTTATGCGGTCATATCGGCCGCCCCGCCACCGGGGTCAATCCTTTGCGTGGGCAGAATAACGTGCAAGGCGCATGTGATATGGGCGGACTGCCGAATGTATATCCCGGGTATCAGGCAGTCACCGTTCCGGAAAATCAGCAAAAGTTTGAAAAGGCCTGGAATGCAAAGCTTTCACCCTCGGTGGGCTTGACCATCATGGACATGATGAACGGCATTGAGGAAGGCAAGATCAAGGCACTGGTGATTATGGGGGAAAACCCCATGGTGAGCGATCCCGATATCAAACACGTCAAGCATGCCCTGGAAGGTGCCGAGTTCTTGATGGTGTTGGACATTTTTCCCACACCGACCACAGAACTGGCCCATCTGGTGCTGCCTGCGGCCTCTTTCGCTGAAAAGGACGGGACTTTCTCCAATTCGGAAAGAAGAGTGCAGATGGTCCGCAAGGCCATCGAGCCGGTTGGAGACGCCAAAGTCGACTGGGAGATCATCCAGGAAATATCAAATCGCATGGGCTATCCCATGAGCTATCAATCAGCCGAGGATATATTCAAAGAGATTGCGCAGCTCACTCCTTCTTACGGCGGTATTACCTATGAGCGCCTGGCGGGGAAGGGGCTTTGCTGGCCGTGCCCCACTACAGATCATCCCGGTACGGTATTTCTGCACAAGGATCGGTTCGCCAGGGGACTTGGACTTTTTGCCGCAATAGAGTACCGTCCTCCTGCGGAAGAGCCCGATGCGGAGTATCCATTCTGGTTCACTACCGGCCGCGCATACGTTCATTACCATACGGGTACCATGACCCGCAGGTCACCGCATCTGCACAATGAAATGCCTGAGGTAGTCACGGAAATTCATCCGGAAGATGCCGAGCGGCTGCAGGTCGGTGACGGCGATGTCGTTGAAATCAGAAGCCGTCGTGGCAGCATAAGGTCTCGGGTGCAATTGACCGACAGGGTTGGCAAGGGGGTGGTCTTTATGCCTTTCCATTTTGCCGAAAGTGCTGCCA
>Ga0068714_10003661_pt1 | contig 17931 bp, 11 predicted proteins | sample MTBNYHSulfiMetaG_FD_62988 | JGI IMG/M metagenome (GOLD analysis project Ga0068714, IMG submission 62988) | Enrichment culture microbial communities from rom New York Harbor, USA that are MTBE-degrading - MTBE-NYH (New York Harbor Sulfidogenic)... | ecosystem: Environmental > Aquatic > Marine >...
GCCGAGTGCTATGATTCGATGATGTTTGATCGTCGGCGCGGCCATCGAAGCGCGCCATGTTCGGGAGGACAGTCCCATGGATCAGTATGCGCAGTTGCTTTCACTTGCGGTTATTGTCGCGGCGTTCTACCTGCTCATGATTCGTCCTCAGCAGAAGCGCCAGAAGGAGCACCAGGCATTGGTGAGTGCGCTCGCTCCGGGCGATCGTGTGGTCAGTATCGGGGGCGTGTACGGTACCGTGCGCGCGATTGTGGGGGACCGCATCAGCGTCGAGATCGCGTCCGGCGTGATTGTTGAGTTCTCGCGGCAAGCGATCGCTCAGAAGGTTGCCGAGCCGGGTCCGACCGAGTAGCGGGGCGGAGACGGTTTGCATCGGCACGCGGGTGGCTGAACCGCGTGCATGACGCGGGGACAAGGAGAACAGTCGGACAATGAAGTCGAAGAGGAACACAATCATCTCTCTCGTGGGCGTCGTGCTCTTGCTGGCGCTCGCGGTGTGGCAGGCGTGGCCGCTGGACGCGAAGATCACCCAAGGCCTCGATATCCGGGGCGGGCTGTCGGTCATTCTCTCTGCCCAGCCGTTTGAGGGCCAGGCACTCACGGAAGAGACGATGGCGCGCGTCGAGACGATTCTCGTGGAGCGCGTGAACCAGTTTGGCGTGAGTGAGGCCACCGTGCAGCGCCAGGGGACGAACTCGTTTCTGGTTCAGTTGCCGGGTGTGGAGAATGCCGAACAAGCACTCCAGCTTCTCGGCGAGCCTGGCAGGCTGGAGTTCGTGGACTATTCGAGCATCACGGACACCGCCACGCTGTCGTTGATCGATGACCAGCTCTATGCGGAACAAGCCGGAGAAACGACGTCGTTGCCTGCGCTTGATGCAGCGAAGTACGACGCGTTCATGACCGGCGAGGTGATCAGCAAGGCGACGGTTACGGCGGATGACTATGGAAACCCGGCGGTGTCGGTCTCCATGGACAGCAGCGGCACGGCAATCTGGGCCGACGTTACCTCGCGGCTCGCGGGTCAGGGCGTACCCGTTCTGATCGTTCTGGACGGTCACGTGAAGTCTGCTCCAACCGTTAGGAACGCGATCCTCAACGGGGATACCATCATCGAGGGCAGCTTCACGATCGATGAGGCGAACCGGCTGGCGGCCGTTCTGGAATCGGGTTCGCTACCGGTGGACATCGCCATTGACGAGTCCAGGCTCGTGAGCGCAACGCTTGGGCAGGACTCACTCAAGCAAGGTCTTTTGGCTGGTGTTGCGGGTCTCGTGCTCGTGGCGCTCTTCATGCTCGCCTACTACCGGGGACTCGGGGCGCTGAGCGTCGTGAGCCTTGCCATTTACAGCACGCTGTACCTCGGAACGCTTGGTGTCCTTTCTGCCGTTGGCGTGTTTGCGCTGACGTTGCCGGGCATCGCCGGTATCGTCCTCACCATCGGTGTTGCTGCCGACACGTCGATCCTTATCTTTGAGCGATTGAAAGAGGAGATCGAGGCGGGCAAGACGCATCGCAGTGCTGCCAAGTCGGCGGTGCGGAGCGCCATCGGCACCAGTATCGATGCAGACATCGTGACACTTGTCTCGGCGGTGGCGCTCTACGTCTTCGCCATCGGGCCGGTCAAAGGCTTCGCCTTCACGCTCATGCTCGGTATCGTGATCGACCTCATTGCGGCGTTGCTTTTCACGGCACCGGTCATCCGCCTGCTGGCAGAGGGGCCGATGAGCAGGATACCCTGGCTCTTTGGCGTGAAGGGCGGTGACCGTCGTGGCTAGGCATCGCGTGGACTTCATGGGCAAGCGGAAGATCTTCTTTGCGATATCGGGCGCACTCGTGTTGCTGTGCATCGCCGTCCTGCTGACCAAGGGCATCACACTCGGCGTGGAGTTCCGCGGCGGCACCGTCATGACCTTCTCGAATGGCGGCACCGCGACGGTTGAGCAGATGCGGGACGCGCTTGAGGCAGCGGGTGTGCCGGACACCGCTAACGCGACGATTCAGCTCGCCGATGACGGCGGATTCATCGTACGGACGGCCGAGTCGAGCACGATTTCGGCCACCGCGGCGTTTCAAGCGGTTGTGACGTCGTTGGGCCTGCCCGCCCAGGAAACGAACGTCACGACGATCGGCCCGGGCTGGAGTTCCAACGTGACGCAGGCGGCGCTCATCGCGCTCGTCGTGTCGATCATAGCGATCCTGGTCTACGTTTCGCTGCGGTTCGAGTACAAGATGGCGTTCACGGCGGTGTTGGCTCTCCTGCACGACGGCATCATCTGTATCGGCATCTACGCGCTTGCCGGACGTGAAGTGACACCGAACACGGTTGCCGCGCTGCTAACGATTCTGGGCTACTCGCTCTACGACACGATCGTCATCTTCCATCGGATCCGCGAGAACGCGACCGGCCTCTCGAAGATGAGCTTCATGGACATGACCAACGAGTCGATCAACCAGATGATGTCGCGATGGATCAACACCGGGCTCATCCAGATCATTCCCGTGGCGTGTCTGCTGTTCTTTGGCGGCGAAACCCTGCGCGACTTCGCCTTTGCGATGCTGGCGGGCCTCCTCTCGGCGGCATACTCCACAGTGGCGCTCGCAAGTCCGCTGTATGCAACCTGGAAGGAACGCGAACCGCGTTTTCAGGCACTGAAGAAGAAGTACGAGGCCCGCGCGGTCAAGTAGATCGTATCCGGGAATCACCGGTGCGGGGCCGATGCCACTCTTGCGGCGTCGGCCCCGCACGTTTGCGGCCACACACGCGTCAGGCCCGACAGGTAGAATGAGATGATGAACACGGACACGCGAGCACGCAGAGGCACGCACTGGGACATCGCGGTGGAGGACGCCGCGGAGGTCGCGGAACTTGCGCGCACTACCGGTCTTTCGCCGGTGACCGCATCGATCCTTCTGCGGCGGGGTCTTGCCTCGGCCGAGGCGGTCAAGCGCTTTCTGGAGCCTGATCTTGACCGCGACTGGACGCCCACGGCTGCCATTCCCGGCATGGAGCAGGCGGCGGCTCGGGTGGCCGAATCGGTACGTGCGGGCGAGCGCATAGTCGTCTTTGGGGATTTCGATCTGGACGGGATGTCCTCGGCGGCGCTCACGACGCTCGGCCTGCGCGCGTTCGGGGCCGATGCGTCCGCGATCGTGCCCCACCGGTTTCGCGAGGGGTATGGGCTCACGATCGAGGCGATGCAGCGCGCGGTGGAGTCCGCTCCCGCCCTGCTGATTACGGTGGACTGCGGGATCTCGAGCGCGGCGGAGGTTGCGTGGCTGCGCGAGCGCGGCATCGATGCGGTGATCACGGACCATCACGAGCCCGGCGACGCTGTCCCGCATGGCGTGCCGGTTGCAAACCCGAAACTTCGCGCGGGAGGCGCGCCCCTTGCCGGGGCAGGTGTGGCGCTTGCGCTCGTTCGCGCGGTGGGCGATCTGCTGGGGCGGCCGGATGTGTGGCGGGAGCTCACGGACCTTGCGGCACTCGGCACGATCGCCGACATCGTGCCGCTCATTGAGGCCAACCGCGCGCTCGTGGCCGACGGGCTCGAGCGATGCCGTCGGCTGCCGCGCCCCGGCGTGGCGGCGCTCGCGCGGGTAGCGGGCGTGGCGGCGGCGACGCTTCGCTCGGACCAGGTGGCGTTTGGTCTCGCGCCTCGATTGAACGCGGCCGGACGAATGGCCGATCCGGATCTGGCACTCGAGCTCCTCATGACGGACGGGGCAGCGCGGGCCGAGGAACTCGCAGTTGTCCTCGATGCGCACAATCGCGAGCGGCAGGCCGTTGAAGGTGAGCTCCTGGATGCCGCTCTCGAGGCGGCAGCGCGTGATTATGCACCCGGAGATCGCGTGCTGGTCGTCGCCGGGGAGGGCTGGCACGAGGGCGTTCGCGGGATCGTTGCCTCTCGCCTCGTGTCACGCTTTGGCGTTCCCTCCCTCGTGTTCTGCACGGAGGACGGTGAGGCACAGGGCTCCGGGCGCGGCCTCCCGGGGATCGATCTCTATTCAGCTGTGGCGGAGCTTGCCCCGATGCTGACACGCTTTGGCGGGCACGAGATGGCGGTGGGCGTGACACTTCCCGCTGAAGATCTCAGTAGACTGCGGCAACACCTCGCCGAGCGCTTTGTGGCCCTGCCGGAGGCGACGTTTACCACCCGGATCGCCGTTGATGCTGAGGTGCGCCTGGACTCGCTCTCGCGCGAGCTTGCCGCCGAGTTCGCTCTGCTCGAGCCGTTTGGTTGCGCGAACCCCAAGCCGCTCCTGGCAGCTCGCGGCGTATTCATGACCAAGCGCTCTCTCGTTGGGAAGACGAGCGAACATCTGGCGTTTACCGCGTACGACGGTGTCGCCTCGGTTCCCGGCATCGCATTCCGACGTCCGGACGCCGAGATGCTCTCCGCGCACGAGGCAGCCGTTGATCTGGCCTTCGAGCTGGAGAACGACGAATGGCGGGGCGTGCGGCGCGTGCGTCTGCTGGCCAGGGACATACGGGTGCATGCCGCGCCGGCGGAGTCGCCGGTCTCGGAGTTCGTGGACGACCTCTTCGAGCATGCCGACGAGATTCTTGCCCGCAGCGACTACGACGGGCTCGGGGACGCGGAGCGCTTCAACACGAAACTTGCCGGCGTGACGTTCGAGGGCCGCCAGGAGCTGGTGAGGCGCCTGACGCCCGGCGCGCCGCTGCGCCTCCAACGGGAGCCCGGGAATGCGTACGACGCGAACGCGTGCGCGCTCTTTGATGCATTTGGCGATCGCGTGGGCTACTTCAACCGGCGGCTGGCGAGCGTGCTCGCCGCCGTCGTGGACGCCGGTGTTGAGTACGACGTCGAGGTCACGTCCGTTACCGGCGGCGCTGAGGGCGAGAGCCTCGGCTTGAACGTGCTCGTGACGCGCAGAGAGGGTGCTGAGACTGACGGCGATGCCGCAGCCGAGGCGGCCGCTGCCGAACGCAGGGCGGGACTCGCTGCGCTCGACAGGGAGGATCTGACCCGGGAGCTCATCAGGCATTTCATCGGCGATCGCGACCCGCATGCCGCGCAGCGCGAGGCGCTCGCGCATCTGGCCGCAGGGCGCTCGACGCTTGTAGTGATGGCAACCGGGCGCGGGAAGTCGCTCATCTTCCACGTGCATGCGGCGCGCGAGGCGATTGCGCGCGGGTGCGCGTCCGTGTTCGTCTACCCGCTGCGAGCGCTCGTGGCCGACCAGGCGTTTCACCTGGAAGACCGCTTTGCCGAGATCGGCTGCAGCGTAGCCACTCTGACCGGCGAGTCGTCGTCACCGCGGCGTGACGAGGCATTCGCCGCGCTGGCGGACGGCACGCTCGATGTCATTCTGACGACTCCGGAGTTCCTCGAGTGCCACTCGGCGCGCTTTGCCTCGGCTGGGCGGATTGGTTTCGTGGTAATCGATGAGGCGCACCACGCGGGACTCGCCAGGGGGAGTCACCGGCCCGCCTACAGCCGGCTGGGGTCCACGATCGCCGCGCTGGGGGGCGCCTCAGCGCAACCGCCAGCCTCGGCGACAGCAACGAGCGCCTGTGCTGCTTCAGGCGCTGCGCCGGTCGTTCTTGCCGTGACCGCAACGGCGCCGGACGAGGTGGCCGACGCGATCCGCACAGGTCTCGGCATCACTGCGGAGGTCATCGACCCTACCGTGCGCGAGAATCTTCGCGTTGAGGACCGGCGCGGGGCCGACGACAAAGACGCGCTCGTCTCGGCGCTCGTGGCGCGCGGCGAGAAGACGATCGTGTACGTGAACAGCCGCGACCGCACCGTCAAGCTGGCGCGCCAGCTGCGCGCGCGCGTGCCCGCGCTCGTGCACCGCGTGGCGTTTTACAACGCCGCGATGACGCGCGATGCCCGCCACGCTGTTGAGCGCGCGTTTCGCGATGGCGATCTGACCGCCGTCGTCTCCACCACGGCGTTTGGCGAGGGTGTGAACATCCCGGACGTGCGCCACGTCGTGCTCTACCACCTGCCCATGGGCGACGTGGAGTTCAACCAGCTCTGCGGCCGCGGCGGCCGCGACGGGGCGCCCGCGTCCGTGCATCTCGTCTTTGGCGAGAAGGACGCGCGCCTGAACCGCATGATCCTCTCCTCGGCGGCGCCCTCGCGCGAGGACCTCGCGGCGCTCTACCTCGTGCTGCGCGATCTGGCCGCCGAGGGCGATGGCACCTTCGAGATCACCAACGCCGAGCTGGCCGAGCGCGCCACAAAGCGCCGCAAGGGCGTGCAGATGACCGACAAGGGCGTCTCGGCGGGACTCGGCGTCTTCCGGGAGCTGGGCCTCGTGTCGAGCGAGGGGACCGGCGCGTACCGGCAGCTGTCCGTGCCGCCCGCGCCGGAAGCGAAGCTGGACCTGGCGTCCTCCGCGCGCTACGCCGAGGGGCTGCACGAGATCGAGAGCTTCGAGGCGTTCCGCGAGCGCGCGCTTGCTGCCACGCCCGAGGAGTTGCTGCGCTCGTTCAATCGGCCTATCCTGCCCACACGGCGCCTAACTGACGGCGCCGATGAGCCGGGAGCGTGCGTGTGACTGTCGCACTCGAACAGATAGAAGCGCAGATGCGCTCGTACAACCCCGCGGTGGACCTGAGCGGGGTTGAAGAGGCGTACGCGTTTGCGGCCGAGCATCACGAGGGCCAGATGCGCAAGTCCGGCGAGCAGTTCATCACGCACCCGGTCGAGGTCGCGGCGATCCTGGCCAACCTGAACCTGGACACCGCCACGATCCAGGCCGCGCTGCTGCACGACGTCGTCGAAGACAGCTCGGTCAGCCTGCGCGAGATTCGCGCGCGCTTTGGTGAGGAAGTGGCGGCGCTCGTTGACGGCGTCACAAAACTCGGCAAGATCAAGTTCTCGTCGCTCGCCGAGGCGCAGTCGCACAACCTGCGCAAGATGCTCATTGCGATGGCCAAAGACATCCGGGTCATCCTCATCAAGCTCGCGGACCGCCTCCACAACATGCGCACGCTCGATGCGCTCCCCGAGGAGAAACGTCTGCGCAAGGCCATCGAGACGATGGAGATCTACGCGCCGCTCGCGCACCGCCTCGGCATCTCGGCGGTGAAGTGGGAGCTTGAGGACCTCGCGTTCTCCTACATCGAGCCCAAGAAGTACCAGCAGATCGGCAAGATGGTTGCCGAGAGCCGTGCCGCCCGCGAGGCGTACCTGCAGCAGGTGATCGAGCAGCTCTCGGGCGAGCTCGAGGGCGTGGGGATCGTGAGCGAGATCTCCGGCCGCCCGAAGCATCTCTACAGCATCTACCAGAAGATGACCCAGCGCGGGAAGGACTTCAGCGAGATCTACGACCTGATCGCGCTGCGCGTGATCGTGGACTCGGTGAAGGACGTGTACGGCGCGCTCGGCACCGTCCACTCGATCTGGAAGCCGATGCCAGGCCGCTTCAAGGACTACGTGGCGATGCCCAAGTTCAACATGTACCAGTCGCTCCACACGACCGTCATCGGTCCTGCGGGCCGCCCGCTCGAGATCCAGATACGCACCGAGGAGATGCACCGCACCGCCGAGTACGGCATCGCCGCGCACTGGCGCTACAAGGAAGGCACCCGGGCCGACGAGGCGTTTGACGAGCGGCTTGCGTGGCTCCGCCAGATGCTCGAGTGGCAGACGGAGCTCAAAGACCCGCGCGAGTTCATGGAAGCGCTCAAGATCGACCTCTTTGAAGACGAGGTCTTCGTCTTCACGCCCAAGGGTGATGTCTTCTCGCTCCGCAAGGGCTCCACGCCGATTGACTTTGCGTACGCCATTCACACCGAGGTCGGCAACCACTGCGTGGGCGCCAAAGTGAACGGGTCGATCGTGACGCTCGACTACGAGTTGCAGATGGGTGACCGCGTCGAGATTCTCACGAGCAAAAACTCCGGCCCGAGCCGCGACTGGCTGAATATCGTCAAGACCTCCTCGGCGAGAAGCAAGATCCGCAGCTACTTCTCCAAAGTAACGCGCGAGGACGATCTGCAGCACGGTCGCGATGAGCTCATGAAGGTGCTGCGCAAGCAAGGTCTCGGCGCGAGCGGTTCGGCACTCGCCAAAGCGCTCGAGCAGGTGGCCGCCGAGATGAAGCTCCAGGAGGCCGACGATCTTCTCGCCGGCATCGGCGCGGGCAAGGTCAGCCCGAAGATGGTCGTGACCAAGCTCATCAAGATCCTCGCGAAGACCGCACCCGTTGCTCCGCCGGAGCCCGAAACGCCGCTGCCGATACTGCAGCCGTCGCGCGCTGTCAGCCGCAAACGCAGCCAGACGGGCGTGCGCGTGAAGGGCATCGACGACGTGCTCGTGCGCCTCGCGCACTGCTGCAACCCGGTGCCGGGCGACGTGATCGTCGGCTTTGTGACGCGCGGGCGCGGCGTGTCCGTTCACCGCGAAGACTGCCCCAACGCGCGCGAACTCGTCAACCAGAGCGCCGAGCGGATGATCGACGTCGAGTGGGACGAGGCCGCCTCAACAACCTACCAGGTGGAGATCCTGATCGAGGCGCTCGACCGCACGCGCCTGTTGCAGGACGTCTCCATCGCGCTTGCCGACGCGGGTGTGAACGTTCTCTCGGCGGCGGTCTCCACCGACCGGCAGGGGATCGCGTACCTGCGCTTCCTGTTCGAACTCGGCAGCGTGAACCAGCTGCAGAAGGTGCTTTCAACCGTGCGCGGCGTGAACGGCGTCTTTGACGCGCAGCGCACGATGCCCGAGAACCCCAAGCGGCGGGGGAGCGAGTAGGCGGGACCCGCGCCGCAAGACGTCGGGGCACATCCGGAACGAAAGGATCAATCGTGCAGGTACGCAGGCTCACACTCGGCCCGCTCGAGACCAACTGCTGGCTCCTGGATGACGGACTCGGCGGTCCCGTCGTGGTGGTGGACCCAGCTGCGGAGGCCGAGGTCATCTTTGGCGCGCTCGGCGGCGTCCGCGTGGCGTGTGTCGTGCTGACGCACGGGCACTTCGATCACCTTGGCGCCGTGGCGGCGATCATGGAGGGAACCGGCGCGCCGCTTGCCGTGCACGCGTACGACGCTCCCGGGATCACGAGTTCCGAGGCCAACGGCGGCAGGCTGTTCGGCTTCACCGAGGTGGCGCCGACTGCGGATCGCGTCCTCGAAGACGGCGACATCATCGAGGCAGGGCAGGTGCGCCTCGAGGTGCTGCACACGCCGGGCCACACCCCCGGCGGCATCTGCCTTTTTGCCGAGGACCCCGAGGGCGGCGCCCCGCACCTCGTCGCCGGCGACACGCTCTTTGCGAGCAGCGTTGGCCGGACGGACTTCCCCGGCGGCGACATGACGGCGCTCCGCCGCTCGATCGCGCGTCTCGCCGGGCTGCCCGCCGAGACGGTGGTGCACCCGGGACACGGGCCCGCCACAACCATCGCGCGCGAGATCCGGGTGAACCCGTTCTTCCCGAGGGCGTGAACGGACCCAGCACACATTCACCCGCAGGAAGCGTAGCGCTGTTCCCAAGACACCTGCCCTGACCAGGTAGAATGCCTTCCCGTCACGCATCTGGGGTGACATCCGCGCTTGCTCCGGATTCCCAGGATCACCAGCCCTGTGCGATGGCTTCTCTTCCGCACGACCCCTATCTTCACGAACCGAAAGGAACGTGTAGGAAGGGAGGTCATGCGAATCGCTGCGCAAGTACGGCAAGGCGTTCGGTCGCCTTGGCTCACCCGTTGGCATCGATGAGAAGAGAGAGGGTTGAATGATGCAAAGGTACGTAGAGGACGAGACCGCAGGACCGTCTGCGGCGCTTTCGCGCAGGGCATTTCTGAAGGGTTCGGCGGCCGTCGGCGTGGCGGCGGTCGGCGCGGGTATTCTGTCCGGGTGTGCTGCTGATGCCGAGGAGGCATCGGCCGAGGCGGTCAGCGAGTTCCCGCTTGCCGAGCCGATTGCCCCGGTTGCTGTTCCGGCGGCATGGGACAAAGAGGCCGATCTGGTTGTCGTGGGCACGGGTGGCGGTGGACTGACCGCCTCGATGCTGGCCGCACAGCACGGCGCGTCGGTTATTGCCATCGAGTTGAACGCTGGGCCCGGCGGCAACACGCAGGAGTCTTCGTACTTCCAGATCTGGGGCGGCAGCAAGTTCCAGACACGGATGGGAATACCGTTCGATCCACAGGCGCTCTTCCAGGCGTACTGGCCCCTGTACCGGAACTCGGTGGACGCCGAACTCTTCATGGCGATGATCACCAGGGGGCACGTCACGATCGACTGGCTGGAGGAGCTCGGTGTGCCGTGGGACTTCGACTCGACATTCACCGGCCGAGGCGGTACGGGTCTGTGCTGGAAGGGGTCGGATGATGGCGGCCTGACCATCCGCATGACGAAGAAGGTCACCGACTTCGTGTACGAGAAGGCCACCGAGGCTGGCGTGGACTTCATGTTCGAGACACGGCTCACCGGCCTCGTGAAGGATGGCGATGCGATTGTCGGTGTGAAGGCAAGCACCGCCGACGGCGACGTCTACATCAAGGGGAGCAAGGGTGTCGTGCTGTGCGCCGGTGGCTGCTGCTCCAACCGGGATATGCTCCAGAAGTGGGTCCCGACGTGCGCGAAGGCCTGTGGCGCGTCGATGGCCTCGACGACAGATATGGGCGATGCCATTCGCATGGGCATTGGCGCCGGTGCGCAGACAACAGGCTATGACTCCTTCGCTATCTTCGACGGCGGTCCGGACTGGGAAATGTTCGGCGGCGTCTGGAACCACAGCCTGTATGGCGGCTATGAGGCTTGTCTGCGCGCGCCGTGGCTTCGAATCAGCGAACAGGGCAAGCGGGTTCCCTTCTTCGACAACAACGGCGTGGGCGGAGAAATCGCTGCTACGTTCCAGGGTTGCATCGAGATGGCGCAACCGGGGAACCGCACCTATGTCATCTTCAACAAGGGCTGGGAAGAGAAGGTCCCGGCCTTCAGCCAGACCGGATGCCGCCGTCCGATCACGCCGGATATGCCCGATATCGAGCGCGTACCCAACGCCATCGCACCGCATAACTGGATCGATGGCGTGAACAGCGCGATCGAGAGGGGCTGGATTCAGCAAGCGGACACCGTTGAGGGCCTCGCCGAGAAGCTGGGGCTCAACGTTGAGATTCTTACGAAGTCGGTGGCAGACTGGAATGCGGCCTGTGCCGCAGGCGCTGATAACAACCCGGTCACCAACTACCGCGCCGAGTGGCTGATCCCGCTCGATGAAGGCCCCTTCTATGGAGCCAAGGTTGGCGGCAATGTTGCGACCATCGGCTGGGGCCTCGCAGTTGACACCGGGATGCACGTGATGAGCACCGATGGCACGCCGATTCCGGGGCTCTACGCCGGATTCTCGACCGCCGGCGGTGCGTGGGGCGAGTCGGGCTACGGCATCGCGTCTCCGCTCGCCGTCAACCATCTCTCCTGGTGGGGTGGCTACATCGCCGCCGAGACTGCCCTCGGTCTCGAGAAGGCGTAGCAATCCATGGAAGGGGCGCCGAAGATACGCGGCAGAGGTCCTGGAGACGACGAGGCCCTACGACCGATCAGACTGAAGCACCGGCTCCTGGCACCGCTCCACTCGAGCGAGAAGGTCCTCGGCGTGCTGCTTGACGGGCTGCACCTGCTTGTCAGGACGGCCCGGCTGCCGATCGTCGGACGGCTCAATCCGCTTACGAAGCCCAAGAACAACCACTTTGTGAGCTTGCCGGTGAACGTCACTCTGCAGACCGAAGAAACACCCGTACCGCCGGCGATCGCGCTTGAACTGGTCCGGAGGTCCCGGCATCACGTCGTGATGAACGAGTGCGTGTGCCGTAAGGGACGTGATTGCGATAATCACCCGCACGACATCGGGTGCCTCTTCCTTGGGGACTCGGCTCTGGACGTGATTCCACAGCTGAGCCGCTACATCAGCGAGGAGGAGGCTGTAGAGCACATTCAGCGAGCGTTGACGCACGGGCTTGTGCCGATGACAGCCAGGTTGAGGGCCGACAATTATGCTTTCCTGTTGCCGGACCACCATGCGGTCGTGGCGATCTGCTTCTGTTGCGATTGCTGTTGCTTTATGAACTACTACCGGCATGTCCCACAGGACCGGCTCGACGTGATCTACCCCCGTCTTCGAGGTCTCGCTGTGCGGGTAAGCGACAGGTGCGACGGCTGTGGGGCATGCGTCGAGACATGCATCATGGATGCCATCAGTGTTGAGTCCGGCCGCGCCGAGATGTCAGGGATGTGCCGAGGGTGTGGCCGATGTGCGGCGACCTGTCCGCGTGACGCAATTGAAGTGACGATTACGGACCCCGCGTACCTCGACCTGACCGTACAGGACTTCGTGTCGATAGCGAGATTGCGCTAGACGCCGTACTGGCACGCTACGCAGTACGAGCGGACGCTTGGCAACGCTTCACCACGCACGTTTCGGATCCCCGGCCGACAGCAGCGGCCGGGGATCCGCTTGTCCGCCGGGGAGCCGTTAGTCGCGCCTGTGGATCGGCGAAGGATCGGCAGAGGCGCCGGGGTGGTTGTCGCGTGTGAGGCCTGCGGCCTACAATGCGTGGCAGCGCCGCACGGGTACTCGTTCTGGCGCGTGCGAACCGCACTCCGGAGACCCCAGAGAGGACTTGGATGCTCACGGGCGCTACTAGGTCAGTGGAATGGGAGCCGTTGCTGCTGCGCCAGTTCGGTCTCGGGTTCTGGTGGGTATTCCTGCTCTGGCACTTCTTCCCACAACCTTCCTGCATGATTCACCATGACAACCCGGTTGGCGTCATGCGGCTTATGCTGATGATCGGCCTGACTCTCAGCACCCTGGGCGTCGCGCTCGTGAGCAAGCGGGTCGGCTCGCTCTACCGGCACAAGGCAGCGGTGATGGGTCTTCTCGTCCTTGGCTCATTAGGTGTCGCGCTGACGCGTCTGGCCGATGCCGCAGTGATACCGGGACACTGGCTCTTCATTGGCCTTGCGATGGCGGGCGCGACACTCGGCGTACCACTCCTTCTGTGGATGGAGGCGTTTGCGCTCGTTGGGAGCAGGTCGGCGAGCATCAGCGCGGCGGGATCGATGGCTCTCGGGTCGGCGCTCTACCTCGTGATGGCAGCTGTTGCCAATGCTAGCGCGCTCGCCGCGACCGTGCTGGTCGCGGCGACGCCATGGCTGGCTGCCGCATGCCTCATTGCTACGCATGAGGCCGGCTCCACAACAGGGAAACCGCCCGCTGCAGAGCTGCGCCGTTTCGGGGTGCCGCCGCTGATCCTTGGTGGAGGGTTCGTCTACAGTGCGGCCTACGCTTTCATGCTGACCTTCCTCATCCACGGTTCGACCGGTTCGCTGACACTGGCCGCGACGCACATCGCGGCGGTGTTGGGATGGAGCATCGCCGGCGTACTGCTGCTGATGGGCGCCGTGAGATCGAAAGGCGAACCCGATCTCGGGGTCGCGATCCGGCCCGCACTCCCGCTGGTGGCGATTGGCGTGCTGCTGTTGCCGGTCGTGGGCACGGGCCGCTCTTACGTCGTCTCGGCCGTCCTCGCGGCGGGCTACGGGTTCTTCTGGATTCTCTCGACGATCATCGCAGTCACGCTCGCGCGCCGCCTGTCGGTCTCGGCACTACTCGTGGGCGGACTGGTCTGTGCAGTGTCCGCCACGGGAAACGCTGTCGGCGTTGCAGCCGAGCTGGCGATATTCGGCGTTGCAGTGGGCACCCCAACGCTGCCTGCCGCGGTCTCGCTTGTCATCGTCTTCGCGCTGCTCCTCGCGAGTACGTTCGCGGTGACCGATCGCAGCGTGTCGACGCTGTGGGGGCTCGCGGGTGCTCCCGCTCCGGAGCCGCATGAGGTGTCCCTTGAGCAGCGCAGCTCGGCGATGGCGGTGGCTTTCAAGCTGACACCCAGGGAGCGCGAGGTCCTGATCATGCTCGCGAAAGGCCGGAACACCGAGTACATCCAGAGAACACTCGTGGTGTCCTCAAACACCGTGCGTACTCATATCCGCAGGATCTACGAGAAGCTGGACGTGCATTCGCATCAGGAGCTGATCGATATGGCCGAGTCGTTTGAGTTGCCGGACACTGTGCGTTGACCCTTCCCTCGAGGGCGTGAACAGCGCCGGTGTGCCCAGTCGGCGCGGTGGTTGCGCCTAGATGATTAATCTTCTAATCTGCTAGAAGATTGTAAGATTAAGCGATGGAGGTTCTCATGTACTCATGGCAAATCACGCCAGAGACGGCCGCCGACCTCCAGCGCATCGACGAACTTCACCGCACGCTGGACGGCGGTACGCTCCCACGGCGCTGGGCCGGACGGCTTCGTCGCGAGCTGGAGGCAGAGTCCACTGCAGCATCAACCGCGATGGAGGGCGTGCCGGTCACTGTAGAGGAAGTGCGGCGCATTCTGGCGGGCGACCGGCCGGCCTCGGTGAGTGACGCCGACGCGCGTCTCGTCGAAGGCTATCGGGACGCAATGTCATTCGTGCTGCGACGGGCCGACGATCCGGGCTTCTCGTGGCAGTCCGAGCTGATTCTCGGAATCCACGATCGGGTGATGGCGGGGTCCTATCCATCTGGTGCGGGGCGCTTCCGGATTGGCCCCGTGTTCCTTGCGGTCTCAGGCGATCGGGAGGCAGTCTATGCGCCGCCGCCGGCGCCACTCGTTCAGGAGCTCGTGGACGAACTCACGGAGTTCATGCGCACCTCGGCGAGTTCGATACCGGCACCCGTTGCCGCCGCGCTCATTCACGTGCGGCTTGCGGGGATTCATCCCTTCTCCGACGGCAATGGCCGTACCGCTCGCGTGCTCTCGTCGCTCACGATGTATCGTGGCGGATTCACACGGCCGGAATTCACCAGCCTTGAGGAGTGGTGGGGAAGCCACAAGAGCGACTACTACGCCGCATTCGCCTGTCTTGGAAGCGCGTGGAACGACGACGCCGACGTGACGGAGTTCGTGACCGCTCACGTCCGGGCGCAGCGGTTGCAGGTTGACGCGCTCTCGCTCAAGGGCGCCGTCGAGCGGGTTGTCTGGGAGCTGCTGGAGGACATCGTGACCGAGGACCTCGGCCTTCCGCCACGTCTTGCGGATCCGCTCTACGACGCGTTCTTCGGACGCGAAGTCACGAACCGATACTACCGATCGCTTGCTGACGTCTCAATCGCGACCGCCGCCAACGATCTGGCGCGCCTCGATGCGAGCGGTCTCCTGCAGGCGGTGGGGGCCGGGCGCTCTCGCGGGTACGTTGCGACTGCGGATCTCCTGGTGCGAGTGGCCTCCGCCGCACGTCTCGGGACTCTGCCAGGATCCTCGCCGATGGACGCTCAGCGATCGTGGCTGATGCGAGAATTGGCCGATCGCGTACGGGCGGGGCACTGACCCCGCCCCCGGATTCCCCTATACTCAACCCCACACGCACTCCCAACCGAAAGGCCCCCGCGTTGAACGCACGCGCACCCAAAGGCACTGCCGACATGCTGCCAGACGTGGCCCGCGCCTGGGAGCACCTGCAGCGCACCGCGCAGGAGCTCTTCGCCCGCTACGGCTACGAGCCCATCTATACGCCGCTTTTCGAGCACACCGAGGTCTTCACGCGCGGTATCGGTGAGGCTACCGACATCGTGTCCAAGGAGATGTACACCTTCGAGGACAAGGGCGGCCGCTCGATCACGCTGCGCCCGGAAGGCACCGCGAGCGTGGTCCGCTCGGCGCTCGAGCACTCGCTCACGGCCAACGGCGCGCAGGCGAAGCTCTACTACGCCGGCCCGATGTTCCGCTACGAGCGCCCGCAGAAGGGCCGCATGCGGCAGTTCTGGCAGATAGGCATCGAGTTCCTCGGCGCACCCGAGCCCACGGCCGATGCCGAGGTCATCACGGTACTCGTGCGCTTCTTTGAGGCGCTTGGCCTGCCGCGCGAGAGCATGCGGCTGCTCCTGAACACAATGGGCGACGAACACTGCCGCCCGGTCTATCGCGACGAGATCGCCGCGTTCATCCGCGCGCACGCTGATGGCCTCTGTGAAGAGTGCCAGCGCCGTGCCGAAACGAACCCGCTGCGCGCGTTTGACTGCAAGAACCCCGGTTGCCGCGAGATCATGGCTGAGGCTCCCATCCTGCGCGATCGCCTGTGCGACGACTGCGCCGCGCACTACGCAGCCGTGAAGTCGCACCTGGACGCGCTCGGCATCAACTACATCGAGGATCCGTCGCTCGTGCGCGGGCTGGACTACTACACGCGCACGGTGTTCGAGATCCAGGTGGACGCGGGCCTGGGCTCGCAGAACGCCATCGGCGGGGGAGGCCGCTACGATCGCCTGATGCAGGAGTACGGCGGACCGGCCACGCCGGGCCTCGGCTTTGCGCTCGGGTTCGAGCGGACGCTGCTCGCCCTTGAGGCGGCCGGCATCGAGATCCCCGCGCTTCCGCGTGCGGACGTGTACGTGGCGCGCGTGGACGACACCGTGACGGACGCGGCCTTCGCGCTCGCGCAGGCGCTGCGCGATGCAGGGATCGCCACGGAGCTCGACCACCAGGGGCGCAGCCTGAAGTCGCAGTTCAAGCAGGCCGACCGACTCGGCGCGCGGTTTGTGGCCGTTGTCGGCCCCGATGAGCTCGCGGCAGGCGCGTTCACGCTGCGGAATATGGGCACCAAGGAAGAGACACGCGTGGCACTGTCAGACGCACCCGCGGCCGTTACCGCCGCGCTCGGCTAGGAGGATCATCATGCTCGACGCTCGCTACTCCATGCGCTCGCACGTTGGCGGGGCGCTTCGCGCGGCCGACGTGGAAGAGAACGTCCGCATCTGCGGCTGGATTCACCGCCGGCGCGACCACGGGGGCCTCATCTTCATCGACCTCCGCGACCGCGAGGGCCTCGTGCAGTGCGTCTTTGACCCCGACGTCTCCGGCGCCGCCTTCGCTCTCGCCGAGCGCGTCCGTCCCGAGTGGGTCGTGGAACTCGTGGGCACCGTCCGCCGCCGCCCGGAAGGCGCCGAGAACCCAAACGTCCCCTCTGGCGAGATCGAAATCATCATATCCGAGGCGACCGTGCTCAATACCTCGGAGACTCCGCCCTTCGAGATCGACTCGGCGACCGACACTGACGAAACGCTTCGCCTCAAGTACCGCTACATCGACCTTCGCCGTCCGGAGGTCCTGAGTTCGCTCCTGCTCCGGGACCGGGTGACGCAGCGCTTCCGCAAGGAGCTGGAGCGCCTGAGCTTCGTTGAGGTGGAGACCCCGATTCTCACGAAATCCACACCGGAAGGCGCGCGCGACTTCATCGTGCCGAGCCGCCTCTCGCCGGGTGACTTCTACGCGCTGCCGCAGTCGCCGCAGCTCTTCAAGCAGCTGCTCATGGTGGCCGGCCTCGAGCGCTACTACCAGATCGCCCGCTGCTTCCGCGACGAGGACCTGCGCGCCGACCGCCAGCCGGAGTTCACCCAGGTGGACATCGAGATGTCGTTCGTGCGCATGGACGACATCCTCGCCATGATGGAAGACGTCATGCACGCCGTCATGAAGGAAGCCGGCGTTGACTTCGAAGTCCCGCTCCCGCGCATGTCCTACGCCGAGGCGATGGAACGCTTCGGCTCGGACCGCCCGGACGTGCGCTTTGGCCTCGAGCTCGCCGACGTCTCACCGGTGTTCGCCGCCTCCGAGTTCAAGGTCTTCGCGGCTGCGCTCGCGAGCGGTGGCGTCATCAAGGCGATCAACGCGAAGGGCGCAGGCGACTGGAGCCGCAGCAAGATCGACGCGCTCAACCAGCTGGCCATCGACTCGGGCGCCAAGGGTCTCGCCTGGATTGCGTTCCCGACGGAAGGCGGCGTCCGCTCGCCGATCGCCAAGTTCCTCACCGAGGCTGAGATGGCGGCGCTGCAGACCGCGCTGGCTGTCGCCCCCGGCGATCTCGTCCTCATGGTCGCCGACGCCCACGACCTCGCCTGCGAGGTCCTTGGCACGATC